>Ga0187778_10000776_pt1 | contig 22815 bp, 18 predicted proteins | sample 1015_Q2_SP5_20_M_FD_132418 | JGI IMG/M metagenome (GOLD analysis project Ga0187778, IMG submission 132418) | Tropical peat soil microbial communities from peatlands in Department of Meta, Colombia - 1015_Q2_SP5_20_MG | ecosystem: Environmental > Terrestrial > Soil > Wetlands > Peat | place... | reverse complement strand
GGGGCTGTTGCCACCTGCCCGGATCTTTTTCTCCTGCGCATCCAGGACCAAGGCGGTCGCCGGCGTGAGCGGGTCGATGACCTGCTTGAGGCAAACGATGGCACGCATGCGGCGCTCCCGCGGCTCAGAAATCGCGCCCGGCTTGCTCCCAGAAGCGGGGCAGGCCACGGTCCTGGGCGATGACCTTATAAGCGATGTAGCTGCTGCCGCGCCCGATGCCCGCCGCCGAGTGCAGGTTCGACGAGCACATGTACAAGTTCTTTACCGGTGTGCGGAAACCCGAGAGTTCGGGGAAGGGCCGGAAGCGACCCAGCTGTGAGGCGAACATCGAGCCCTCGGTCCAGCCTCCCTCGATCATGTCGGGCTTGCCGGCTTGCACGTCGTACGGCCCGTAGATGCGCACGCCGATGATGTTGTCCTTCGTCATGTTCGGGGCGTACTTGTGCCATTCGTCGAGCGCCCGCGCGGTGAACTCCTCTTTGATCCGGCCCCAGTCGCGACCGGAGAACAGGCGCGCCGGCGCCGTGAAGTCCTCGATCAAGATGGTGTGCTTGCCCGTGGGCGCCCGGGTGCGATCCCAGATGCTGTCGGGCGCCGTGAGGATGTAGGGCTGCTGTGGAAATCCCAGCAGGAAGATGTCGTGCTGGTAGCGGCTGGCCAAATACTCGGGGTCCTTGGCGCCGGTATACAGGCGCGGCTGCGATCCGACGCCGGGGTTGACGTTGTCGGCGGTGTACTTGGGCAGCTCGTGCATCGCCACGTTCCCCCAGAAGATCTGGCCGCGGTCGTAGTGAATGTTCTTGATGCGGTGGAGCAGCTTGTCGGACAGCGGGTGCTTGCGCAGCAAGCGCAGGAAGGTCTGCGGCACGCCCAGATCGGAGACCACCAGCGGCGCGCGCAGGCTTCCGCCGGCGGCCAGCTGCACGCCCACGGCCGTGCCGTTTTCCACCAGGATCTGGTCGACCTCGTGCCCCGTGAAGTACTGGACGCCGAGCTTTTTGCCCGCCTTGACCAGCGCATCGGTAATCGACTGGGTGCCGCCTTTGACGATGGCCGCCGGCTCGAACGAAAGCACGAGTCCCATCACGTGCACCAGACTTTGCAGGCCCATCGGGTCATCGGGAAAGCAGCCGCCCGAGGTGGGCGTCGCACGCATGAACAGGGTGCGCAGTTCCGGGCTTTCGAAGTAGTCGTAGGCGATCTGCCGTACCGACATGAACTGGTGCACGGGCTCAACGCCGCTGTCCGGGATGTCGCACAAGGCCTCGAGCGCGTCCGGCGTCCCCCAGGGCGTTGGGGCCGTGAAGCGGTGCTTGTGAAAGGCGGCCTTCCAGTACTTCTGGTACTGATCGAACAGCCGGAGATAGCTGTCGGCGTCGCGCTGCGAAAAGGATTTGATCTGGTCGTACGTCTTGCGCACGTTGTCGGGGGCCACCTCCGTGCGCCCGGTGGCCGGATCGACTACACGAAAACCCGAGTACCCGATGAAGCTGCTTCCGTCTTCAAAGATCATCCCTTCGTTTTGCTCAGGAAAGACGTATTCGAGCCCCTCGGCGCGCAAGTTGAAGTCGGCGTAGGCCGGATGGCCGTAAAAGCGCGTGAAGTGGGCGTGCGGGTTCTGCCGAAAACCGGGCGCGGGCGCCTCTTCGCTCACAGCGCCTCCGCCCAGCCCGGTGTGCCCCTCGAGGACGGCGACCCGCAGTCCCGCCTTGGCGAGATAGCAGGAGACGATCGTGGCGTGATGTCCGCCGCCGATCACCACGGCATCGTAGTTTGCGTCCACCCCGTCTCCTCTTCTTTGAAGTTTGTCTGATGAACAGATTACATGATGAACAATAACCACGCGCGCCGCAGGTGTCAAGCAAGAGAGACTGCCGTGTTCGTGGGGTGGCAGCGCGCGACGGACGGCGCCTGCGGCTACGACGTTTTCGCCGGCGCGACCCTCGAATTTGCGGAGAGCCTCCGCAAGAAAGCGCGGACGGATGGAAAAGCCCGCGAGGCAAATCGCGCAAGCCAGGCCGCTTTTCCCGCCGATGCTGCCAGGGCGTAACGATTGCTAATACGACAATACGGCGCTCGCGCGCACGCAGTTGCGTCGACGTACCCCGTCGCATCGGGCAGCGAGAGGCCCAAAGAAGCAAACTCGCGACGAGGGCTTGACTCCGACCGGCAACTCGGAGGCAGGAGCCTGCCGGGTGCGCCGAGAGAAAAATCCACGACGACCTTTCGTTTCCGATCCCGCGAACCGTGACCCGGGACTTGACAAGCGCCAAAAATAGTACGAACGTTCGGTTTTTATTTTGTCTGAAACCAACCGTGCCCGAGTCGCTGTTCCCCGCAACTCCCACGCTGTCGCGGCCCAGTGCGCGTGGCCGAAAGGGCGAACTGACGCGCGCGGCCATCCTGGAGGCCGCGCTGGGCATCGCCCAGCGCGATGGCATGGAGGGACTGACGATCGGCCTGCTGGCCGAGCGGCTGGGGATGAGCAAGAGCGGGGTGTTCGCGCATTTTGGTTCGCGCGAGGACCTGCAACTGGCGGTGCTGCAAGAGTACGCCGCGCGATTCGTGGAACGGGTCCTGCGCCCGGCCGTGCGCAGCGCACGGGGGCTGCCGCGCGTGCGCGCGATCGTCGATCGCTGGCTCGCGCTGCTGGCCGAGGAGCTTGAGGCCGGCTGCATCCTGATCGGCGGCGCATCGGAGTACGACGATCGCCCGGGTCCGCTGCACGATGCCCTGGCCGCCATCATCACCTCGTGGAAGGGCGAGCTCGTGCGCGCGCTCGAGCAGGCGAAGGCTTACGGGCATCTGCGCCGCGACGTCGACTTGGAGCAGATGGTCTTTGAAATTTACGGCCTGATGCTGATGCTGCATCAGGACGCGCGCCTGCTGCACGGCAAGGACAGCGTGCGGCGCGCGCGCTGGGGACTGCAAAGGATTCTGGACAACGCCCGCAGCGGAGCTCGCGGGTCCGCCGGCCGGCGCAAAAGCGCGCCCGTGCACAAGGCCGGCAAAGCAAACCACGCCAACTAAAGGACGAGCGGAGATCGTTATGCCCATATACAAGGCGCCGTTGCGCGACCAGCAGTTTGTGATCCATGAGGTGTTGCACGCGGTCGACGAACTGCGCGCGCTGCCGCGCTACGCCGAGCTCGACACGGACACGGTCAACCAAGTGCTGGAGGAAGCCGGACGATTTGCCGAAGAGGTGCTGCTGCCGCTGAACCAACCGGGCGACGAGCAAGGCTGCACGTACGACCCGAAGACGCATGCGGTGCGCACACCGGAGGGCTTTGCCGATGCCTTCGGGCAATTTCGGCAAGCCGGCTGGCAGGGTCTGACCGCGGAAGTCGAATATGGGGGGCAAGCGCTGCCGAACCTGCTGCAAATTGCGTTTGACGAGATGCGCTGCGCGGCCAATCAGGCCTGGACCATGTACTCGGGCCTGACGCTGGGCGCCTACGAGTGCATCGCGCACAACGGCAGCGCGGCGCAAAAGACCCTGTACCTGCCCAAGCTGGCCTCGGGGGACTGGACCGGAACCATGTGCCTGACGGAGCCGCACTGCGGCACGGATCTGGGTTTGCTGCGCACCAAGGCCCAGCCCCAGTCCGACGGCAGCTATCGGATAACCGGCGCGAAGATCTTCATCTCGGCCGGTGAACACGATCTCGCCGAGAACATCGTGCACCTCGTGCTGGCGCGTCTGCCCGACGCTCCCAGCGGCACGCGCGGCATATCGCTTTTTATCGTGCCCAAGTTCGTCCCGGAAGGCACCGGGGCCAACGCCCGTTGCGGTCGGCGCAACGGCGTGTACTGCGGCGGAATCGAACACAAGATGGGAATTCACGGCAACTCCACCTGCCAAATGGTCTTTGAGGACGCGGTCGGCTGGCTGATCGGAGAGGCAAACAAGGGTTTGCACGCGATGTTCGTGATGATGAACAGCGCGCGGCTGGCGGTGGGCGTGCAGGGTCTGGGTCTGAACGAGGTCGCCTATCAGAACGCCGTGGCCTACGCCAAGGACCGCATCCAGGGGCGCTCGCTCAGCGGCCCCAAGGCCCCCGAGCGGGCCGCCGACCCCATCATCTTTCATGCCGATGTGCGGCGCATGCTGCTTACCGCGCGCGCGTACGCCGAAGGCGGACGCGCGTTCGCCCTTTGGTTGGGGCTCATGGCGGACCGCTCGTTGCATCACCCCGAGGAGGAGCAGCGCCAGCTGGGTGGCGACATGATGGCCCTGATGACGCCCGTCGTGAAGGCATTTTTGACGGACAACGGTTTTTTGCGCGCATCCGAGTGCCTGCAGGTGTTCGGCGGACACGGATACATCCGCGAGTGGGGAATGGAGCAGTTGCTGCGCGATGCGCGCATCAACATGATCTACGAGGGAACCAACACGATCCAGTCGCTGGATCTGCTCGGGCGCAAGGTGTTGATGGACAACGGGGCCAAACTGCGCAAGTTCGGCGCCATGGTGCAGCAGTTCGTCGAAGAGCACGGCACCACACCGGCGATGAGCGAATTTGTCACTCCGCTGGCGGATCTGGCCGACAAAGTGCAGAAATTGACGATGGAACTGGGCATGAAGGCCATGGGCAACCAGGAGGAGGCCGGCGCCGCGGCGGTCGACTACCTACGGGTGGTCGGTCACGTCGTGTTGGCCTATTTTTGGGCACGGATGGCGCTCGTTGCGTCATCGCGCTGTGACGCCGACGGTGATAAGGTCGATCCGTTTTACCGTAGCAAACTTGCTACCGCGCGCTTTTATTTTCAGCGGCTTTTGCCGGAGACGGCGTTTCATATTCGCGCCGCGCGCTCGGGAGCGAGCAATCTGACAGAATTTCACAGCGACTGGTTCTAACAACGACGACACCTTCCTTTGCGGTCCGATGCCCGGGCCGCGACGGGGACGGTTTCAGGGAAAGACAATGAAAAATTTCGTGATCCGGAAGGCCGCGGTCCTGGGTGCGGGCGTGATGGGCGCGCAGATTGCCGCGCATTGCATCAACGCGCGGGTGCCCGTTGTGCTGTTTGACTTGCCCGACACCAAGTCCGGCGACAAAAACGGGATCGTCCGGCGCGGGATCGAAACGCTCAAGAAGCTCAGCCCCGCGCCTTTGGGACGTGTCGACGAGGCGCGCTACATCGAGGCGGGCAACTACGAACAGAACCTGGAGTTGCTGCGCGATTGCGACCTCGTGATCGAGGCCATCGCCGAGCGCATGGACTGGAAGCTCGATCTGTACAGCAAGGTTGCCCCGTACATCGGGCCCGAAGCCATTTTTGCGTCCAATACCTCCGGGCTTTCGATTGCGCACCTCGCGCAGGGTTTGCCCGAGCAACTGCGGCCGCGCTTTTGTGGCGTGCACTTTTTCAATCCGCCGCGCTATATGCATCTGGTCGAGCTCATACCCACAGCCAGCACTCGGCCCGGCGTGCTCGATCACCTGGAGGGCTTTCTCACAAGCACCCTGGGCAAAGGCGTGGTGCGCGCCAAGGACACGCCCAATTTCATCGCCAACCGGGTTGGCGTTTTCAGCATGTTGGCCGTGTTTCGCGAGGCGGAAAAATACGCGCTGCCGTACGACGTGATCGATGACCTGACCGGCACGCGTCTGGGCCGCGCGAAAAGCGCAACCTTCCGCACGATGGACGTCGTTGGCCTCGATACGCTGGTGCACGTCATCAAGACCATGCAGGACGGCCTGAGCGTCGATCAGGATCCGTTTGCCGCGCATTTTGCGCTGCCGTCGGCACTCAAGGCACTGGTGGAAAAAGGTGCGCTGGGGCAAAAAAGCGGCGCGGGCTTTTATCGCAAGGAAGGCCGGGAGATCAAGGTGCTGGATCCGCGCACAGGCGGGTACGTCAATAGCGGCGGCAAGGCCGACGAGCTGATCGCGCGCATCCTCAAAAAGCCCGTCGCGGAGCGCGTCGCGCTGCTGCGCACGACTGATCACCCGCAGGCCAAGTTCCTGTGGGCCATCATGCGCGACATATTCCACTACGTGGCCGTTCACCTGGCATCGATCGCCGACACCGCGCGCGATGTCGACCTGGCGCTGCGCTGGGGCTTTGGCTGGGGGACGGGACCGTTTGAAGATTGGCAAACGACGGGCTGGAAGCAAGTCGCGCAGTGGGTGCAGGCCGATATCGATGCCGGCGAAGCGATGTGCAAGGCGCCGCTTCCCAGTTGGGTCACGCAAGGCCCGGTGGCCTCGGCGGCGGCCGTGCATACGGCCCAAGGCTCCTGGAGCCCGAAAAAGCGCGCGTTCGTGCCCCGCACCGAGCTACCGGTCTACGGACGGCAGCTGTTCCGCGCAGCCGTGGCCGGCGAGGGTGCGGCGAGCGCCCTGAAAGCGGGCGTCACGGTGCACGAGGACGATTCGTGCCGCATCTGGCATCTGGATTCGGGCATGGCCGCGGAAGTGCTGATTTTTTCGATCAAGACCAAAGTGCACGCCATCGGGCCGGGTGTCGTGGCCGGCCTTCTGAAGGCGGTCGAGCGCGCCGAAGCAAGTTACCGCGGTCTGGTGATCTGGTCGCAGGATGACCCCTTTTCGGTGGGTGCCGACATCAAGGAGATGGCGCCCGTGTTCATGAGCGGCGGCACCAAGGCGATCGGAGAGGCTGTCGGACAGGGCCAGCAGGCCTACCTGCGGGTTAAGTACGCGCAAGTGCCGGTGGTGGCGGCGGTAAGCGGCATGGCGCTGGGCGGAGGCTGCGAGCTGGCGCTGCACTGCGCCAGGCGCGTGGCCGCGCTGGAGTCCTACATCGGGTTCGTCGAGGTCGGTATCGGCCTGATACCCGGTTGGGGCGGTCTGAAGGAGGGCGCGCTCCGGGCGGCCGAAGCGGCGACCGCCGTCGGCGCAACCGACATGTTGCCCTTTGTTCGCAACTGGCTCTTTAACGCCGCGACGGCCAAAGTAGCGGGCTCGGCGCTCGAGGCGCAACAGATGGGGTATTTGCTGCCTTCGGACACGGTGGTGTTGCACCGGCACGAACTGCTGTGGGCGGCGATCGGCGAAGCCTTTGCCCTGCACGAGCTCGGCTACCGCCCGCCACTGCGCGTTCGCCAGGTGGCGGCGGCGGGACGGTCCGTCTTAGCCACGATCAAGGCGGGCCATCTGGCCAACATGCGGGAAGGCGGCCATATCAGCGCGCACGATTTTTACATCGCCTCTTGCGTCGCCGACGTGCTCTGCGGCGGCGACGTGGATGCGGGGGCGCTGGTCGATGAGCAGTGGTTTTTGGATCTGGAGCGCAAGCACTTCGTGCAGCTGCTCGGCCATCCGAAATCGCAGGAGCGCATGATGGGGATGATGCAAACCGGAAAACCGGTGCGCAACTGACATTGTTTTTTTGGGCAGATGGAGGAGCTTCACATGACCCGTCAAGTACAAGATGCTTACATCGTGGCCGCTACACGCACGCCTGTGGGCAAGGCGCCCCGTGGAAGCCTGCGCAACACGCGCCCCGATGATCTCCTGGTGGCCGCGATCCAGGGTGCCTTGGCCGCGGTGCCGGATCTGGATCCGGCGGCCATCGAAGACGCCATCGTCGGCTGCGCCATGCCCGAGGCGGAGCAGGGGGCCAACGTTGCGCGCAACGCGGTCCTGTATGCCGGTCTTCCGGATTCGGTCGGTGGGTGCACCATCAACCGCTATTGCTCCTCGGGATTAAACGCGGTTGCCATGGCGGCCGACCGCATCCGTGTGGGCGAGGCCGACGTCATGCTCGCCGGCGGTGTCGAATCGATGAGCATGGTGCCGATGGGCGGCAACAAGATTTCGTTTAACCCGCGCCTTTTCGAAAAAAACGAGCACCTGGGCATTGCCTTTGGCATGGGACTTACGGCCGAGCGGGTTGCTGCGCAGTGGAAGGTGAGTCGCGAGGCACAAGACGAGTTTGCCCTGACCTCGCACCAGCGCGCATTGGCGGCACAGGGCAAGGGCGAGTTTGCCGCCGAGATCACACCCTTCGAGATCACCGAGCGCACGCCGAATCTTTCTAAGCACGAGGTCGAAATTCACCGGCGGCGCATGGAGCTCGATGAGGGCCCGCGCGCCGATACCAACTTGGCCGCGCTGGCCAAACTCAAACCGGCCTTTGCGGCCAAAGGCAGCGTGACCGCGGGCAACAGCTCGCAAACGTCCGACGGAGCCGGCGCCTTGATTTTGGTGAGCGAGGCCGCGCTGCGCCGCTTTCACTTGACGCCCCTGGCGCGCTTCGTTTCCTTTGCCGTGCGCGGTGTTGCGCCCGAAATCATGGGGATCGGGCCCAAGGAGGCCATTCCGGCCGCACTTCGCGCCGCGGGCCTGCAGCAGGAGGATATGGACTGGATCGAATTAAACGAAGCCTTTGCCGCACAGTCCCTGGCCGTCATCGACTCTCTCGGGCTGGACCGCGCCAAGGTCAACCCGATGGGCGGCGCGATCGCACTGGGCCATCCCCTGGGAGCGACGGGGGCGATCCGCTCGGCAACCGTGGTGCACGGCTTGCGACGCCGATCGCTGCGCTACGGCATGGTCACCATGTGCGTGGGCACCGGCATGGGTGCGGCGGGGATCTTCGAACGCGTTTAAAGAAAAGCCGGCACCCGCGAGGCGCAACAATGTTGGCGGGCAACGCAGCTAGGGAGAAGACGCAATGACCATACGCGTGCAGATCGAGGAAGATGTCGCGTGCATCGAAATCGCGCGCCCGGAGCGCAAAAATGCGATCACGGTCCAGATGTACGAGCAGCTGGCCGAAGCGCTCGTTGCGGCGGCCGCCAACAAGGACGTGCGCGCAATCGTCCTGCGCGGCGCACCGACGGTGTTTTGCGCCGGAAACGACATCCACGACTTTCTGCAGCGGCCGGATTCGGCCGGGGGTGCGGCGCCGCGGTTCATGAAGGCCTTGATCGAGCTGGAAAAGCCGATCGTTGCGGCGGTCAACGGGGCGGCCGTGGGCATCGGCACGACCCTGCTGATGCATTGCGATCTCGTGTACGCCGCCGACGACGCGATGTTCTCGATGCCGTTTGTGAGCCTGGGAATCTGTCCCGAGTTCGGCTCATCGCTGCTCGTGCCGCTCGCCGCGGGCTACCACAAGGCTGCGGAAAAGCTGCTCTTTGGCGAGCCGATTTCCGCGGAGGAGGCGCTCGAGATGGGCTTGGTGAATCGGCTGCTGCCGGCGGGCGAGGTCGTCGAATACGCGATGCACCAGGCGCGGCGCTTTCGCGCCTTGCCGTCCGGCGCCGTGCGCGAAACCAAGCGGCTGCTCAAATCCGGCTGGCGCGCCGCGGTACAGCTTGCGATGGAAGACGAGTTGCGCACGCTCGGGCGCTTGCTTGTCAGTCCGGAATCGCGCGAGGCGCTCAGCGCCTTTCTCGAGCGGCGCAAGCCGGATTTCGCGCGGGCCGCACAGGAAGCCAAAACCCCATAACGATGCGGGAGTAAAAAGATGCCTTCGCTGCGTGGCAAGACCATGTTTTTATCGGGCGCATCGCGCGGCATTGGCCTGGAAATCGCCAAGTGCGCCGCGCGCGCCGGCGCCAACGTCGTGATCGCGGCCAAGACTGCCGAGCCCAACCCCAAACTTCCCGGCACAATCTACTCGGCCGCCGAGGAAATCCAGGCGCAAGGCGCCGATTGCCTGCCGCTTCAGGTGGACATTCGCGACGAGGCTCAGGTGCTGGCGGCCGTGCAAAGGGCGGTGGAGCGCTTTGGCGGCATCGACGTGCTGGTCAACAACGCAAGCGCGATTAACCTCACCGCCACCGAGGCAACGCCGATCAAGCGATTTGACCTCATGTTCGGTGTCAACGTGCGCGGCACTTTTTTGTGCACACAGGCTTGCTTGCCTGCGCTGAAGCGCTCGGCCGAACAAAAGCGCAATCCGCACATTCTGACCCTCTCGCCACCGCTGAACATGCAAGCGCGCTGGTTTGCGCCGCACGTGGCCTACACCATGGCCAAGTACGGAATGAGCATGTGCGTGCTCGGACACGCGCAGGAATTTCGCCCCTACGGCATCGCCGTCAACGCGCTATGGCCGCGCACCGTCATCCAAACGGCGGCGCTGCAGATGATTCCGGGTGTGCGTCCCGAGCACTGCCGCTCTCCGCGCATCATGGCCGATGCCGCCATCACCATTTTGGAGCGCGAGGCGACGACGACGAGCGGCAATTTCTTCATTGACGAAGAGGTTCTGGCCAGCGCTGGGGTGCACGACTTCTCCGGCTATTCGGTGGTGCCGGGCAGCCGAGAACTGATGCCGGACCTGTTTCTCTGAACGCCGCAAGTCGCGCGCCCGGGCAACCGACCTTACGACGCTCCTTCGGTGGCGCGGCACGCTCGGCCGGCGCTCGCGGCCCGGGCCGATGGCTGAGGTCCTATATCCACAGCAATATCCCCGAAGATCGGAGCGGAATTACGCGCTTGGCGGGCGCCTCGGCCGTCTTTGCGCGCGGCGTTCCCGTCCCGAAGATCCTATTTCGGGCGTGCCCGAAGAGTGCTACCTTCCATCGTGCCTCGGCGCCATCTTTTGCGATTGGGGCTGGACGCAGGGGTACGGATTGGCGGGGGTCGCGCGAGAGCGGCCCGCAAGGACCGAGCGAAAGGAGCAAGAGCGCATGGCGCCCGATGGCGTGGTGGACGCGGCCATAGCACGGCACGCAGACCGCCCCGGCGGACTGCTTCCCCTGCTCCATGAGATCCAAGACCGCCTGGGCTACGTGCCCAGCGAGTTCGTTGGGCGCATCGCCAAGGCGTTGCGCCTGTCCGTCGCCGAAGTGCATGGGGTCATCGGCTTTTATCACCACTTTCGCCGCACGGCGCCGGGGCGCCACGTCGTGCGCATTTGCCTGGCCGAAGCTTGTCAGTCGATGGGTTCGCGCGCTCTGCTGGAGCACGCGTGCAAGACAACGGGCACCGACCTGCACGGCACGACAGCCGACGGCGCGTTGACCCTGGAGCCGGTCTATTGCCTGGGCAATTGCGCCTGCTCTCCGGCGGTGCTGGTCGATGACAAGCTGGTCGGCCGGGTCGATGCGCAGCGCTTCGATGCCATCGTCCAGAGCTGTCGGAGGGGTGCGTGACAGCCCGAGTCTTTGTCGCGCGCGATTCGAGTGCCGTTTCGGTGGGCGCCGACGAAGTCGCGCAGGCAATCGCCACGCAAGCCGCACGCAGCGCGCAGGCCGTCGAAATCGTCCGTACCGGATCGCGCGGCCTGATGTGGCTCGAACCCTTGGTGGAAGTCCAAACCCCGCAGGGGCGCGTCGCGTACGGGCCGGTTCGGGTCCAAGACGTCGCCGGTCTTTTTGCCAGCGGGTTTTTGCGGGGCGCGCGCCATGCCTTGGCGCACGGTCCCACCGAGCAGATTGCGTATCTCGCGCACCAGGAGCGGCGCACGTTTGCGCGCGTGGGACGGATCGATCCACTGAGTCTGGACGAGTACCTTGCGCACGGCGGCTACACGGGCCTGCGTCGGGCCTTGGCGCTCGGAGCCGACGCGGCGGTACAAACCGTGGTGGACTCGGGTTTGCGCGGCCGCGGGGGAGCGGCGTTTCCCACAGGCATCAAATGGAAGACCGTTCTCGATCAGACGTCGGCAACAAAATACGTGGTGTGCAACGCCGACGAAGGCGATTCGGGCACATTTTGCGACCGGATGCTCCTGGAGGGCGACCCCTTTGCGCTTATTGAGGGGATGACGATCGCGGGTGTCAGCGTCGGTGCAAGGGACGGCTACGTTTACGTGCGCTCGGAATATCCGTCGGCCGAGGCCACCTTGGCCGGTGCCATTGCCGCGGCGCGCGCCGGCGGGTTTCTGGGTGCGGACGTTGCGGGCTCGGGCCAGCGTTTTGATCTGCAAGTTCGGCGCGGGGCGGGCGCCTACATCTGTGGAGAGGAGACCTCCTTGCTCGAGAGCCTGGAAGGCAAGCGCGGCATGGTGCGCTTTCGTCCGCCATTGCCGGCCGTGCAGGGATTGTTTGGCAAACCGACGCTAATCAACAACGTCATCACGCTGGCCACCGTGCCGTCGATTTTCTCGGAAGGAGCCCAGGCCTACCGCGACTTCGGCGTGGGACGCTCGCGCGGCACATCGCCGTTTCAACTCGCGGGCAACATCCGCCGCGCAGGCCTGGTCGAGAAAGCCTTCGGCGTTACGTTGCGCGAACTGCTGTACGAATTCGGTGGAGGTTCGGCTTCGGGTCGGCCGATCCGCGCGGTCCAGATCGGCGGACCTCTGGGCGCGTACGTGCCCGAGTCGCAATTCGATACCGCGATGGATTACGAGGCCCTCGCCGCGAAAGGTGCGATGCTCGGCCACGGCGGAATCGTGGCCTTTGACGATACGGCGAACCTTGCGCAAATGGCGCGCTTTGCCATGGAGTTTTGCGCCCTCGAGTCGTGTGGCAAGTGCACGCCCTGCCGCATCGGCTCGACTCGTGCGGTCGAGCTGATCGATCGGATACGGGCCCGTCCCGATGACCCCGCGCAGGTCGATCTGCTGCACGAATTGTGCGAGACAATGAGCGAAGGCTCGCTGTGCGCACTGGGAGGCATGGCGCCGGCCCCGGTGCGCAGCGTACTGAAGCATTTTCCGGGGGACTTCGGCCTGACCTTGCCCTCGGCCGGGGTGCCGGCCTAGGGCCGGGGCGCCCTCGTGGGGCAGCTGCCGCAGGCCACCGTAGGAGATCGCCGCATGCCCTCGTTCGAATCGACGGACTTCGGCACGCCGAAGCGCAGTTGCGAAGAGCTCGTGACTTTGCAGGTCGACGGCGTGCCGGTGAGCGTGCCGGCCGGCACTTCGGTGATGCGGGCCAGTATCGAGGCCGGCCGCGATGTGCCCAAGCTGTGTGCGACCGATACGCTGGAGCCGTTTGGCTCCTGCCGCCTTTGCCTGGTTCAGATCGAGGGCCGAAAGGGTTACCCCGCGTCTTGCACCACCGCAGTCGAACCGGGTATGCGGGTTTGGACGCAGAGTGAGGCGCTAACGCGGATCCGACGCGGGGTCATGGAGCTGTACATCTCGGATCACCCGCTGGAGTGTGTGACCTGCAGCGCCAACGGGGACTGCGAACTGCAAGACATGGCCGAGGTGGTCGGTCTGCGCGAGGTTCGTTACGGCTACGACGGCGCAAACCACCTTGCGGCCCGTAAGGACCTCTCCAATCCCTATTTCACCTTCGACCCCGCCAAATGTATCGTCTGTTCGCGATGTGTGCGGGTTTGCGAAGAGGTGCAGGGCACGTACGCGCTGACCATTGACGCGCGCGGTTTTGCCTCGGTGGTCGCGGCGGGCCAAGCCGCCCGCTTCCTGGACTCGGAGTGCGTCAGTTGCGGTGCTTGCGTGCAGTCCTGCCCAACGGCCGCCCTGATCGAAAACACGGTGATCGAGCGCGGTTTGCCCGAACACGCGCACGTTACGACCTGCGCCTACTGCGGCGTGGGATGCTCGCTGCGCGCCGAAATGAAGGGCACCGAACTCATCCGCATGGTGCCGAACAAGGACGGTCGCGCCAATCACGGACATTCGTGCGTCAAGGGCCGATTTGCCTGGGGCTATGCCACGCATAAGGATCGCATCGGCTCGCCGATGATTCGAAACGCGATTTCGGATCCTTGGCGGGAAGTGTCCTGGCAGGACGCGATCGCTTTCACCGCGGCGCAGCTTCGCGGCATCCAGGAGAAGTTCGGACGCAACTCGATTGGCGCCATCACTTCCTCACGCTGCACCAACGAGGAAACCTATCTGGTGCAAAAGCTCGTGCGTGCCGCTTTTGGCAACAACAACGTCGATACTTGTGCCCGCGTTTGCCACTCGCCCACGGGCTATGGCCTGAAGGCGACGATGGGAGAGTCCGCGGGCACCCAGGACTTCGATTCGATCCGCGCGGCCGACGTCATCTTGCTCATTGGTGCCAACCCCACCGACGGACACCCCGTGTTTGCCTCGGCGATGAAGCGCCGCCTGCGCGAGGGCGCAAAGCTTATCGTTATGGACCCGCGCGTGATCGACATGGTGGACGGACCTCACGTGCGGGCCGACTTCCATCTGCAGCTGCGACCCGGCACCAATGTGGCCGTGATCAATTCACTGGCCCACGTGATCGCCGCCGAGGGTCTGCTCGACGAGGACTTCGTTGCGCGGCGCTGCGAAGCCAAGTCGTTTGAGATGTGGAAAAAGTTCATTTTGCAGCCGCGCAATGCCCCGGAGGCGGTGGCGCCGATCAGCGGGGTGCCCGCGGCGACATTGCGCGCGGCGGCACGCCTGTACGCCACCGCAGGCAACGCCGCAATTTATTACGGACTGGGCGTGACCGAGCACAGCCAGGGCTCAACCATGGTGATGGGAATTGCCAACCTGGCGATGGCAACGGGCAACATCGGGCGCGAGGGCGTTGGTGTCAATCCCCTGCGCGGCCAGAACAACGTCCAGGGCTCGTGCGACATGGGATCGTTTCCGCACGAACTGCCGGGCTACCGGCATATCTCGGACAGCAAGACCCGATCGCTGTTTGAATCCGAATGGGCCGTTACGCTGGCTACCGAACCCGGTCTTCGAATCCCGAACATGTTCGATGCCGCAATCGACGGAAGTTTTAAGGCGTTGTACGTCCAAGGCGAGGATCTTGCGCAATCGGACCCGAACACCCAGCACGTCACCGCGGCGCTGGCCCGCCTCGAATGCCTTGTGGTGCAGGACCTGTTTCTCAACGAGACGGCCAAGTACGCCCATGTCTTTTTGCCCGGCTCCTCGTTTTTGGAAAAAGACGGAACGTTCACCAACGCCGAGCGGCGCATCTCCCGAGTGCGCAAGGTCATGCCGCCCCTGGCCGGCCTGGCCGACTGGGAGGTCACAATGGCGCTGTCCGTGGCCATGGGCTACCCGATGCACTACGACAGTCCGGCGCAGATCATGGACGAGATCGCGCGCCTGACGCCGACCTTTGCCGGCGTGAGCTTTGAGGCAATCGACCGCCTCGGCAGCATTCAGTGGCCCTGCAACAGCGCCTCGCCCGAAGGCACACCGGTGATGCACAAGGACGAGTTCGTGCGCGGCAAGGGGCGGTTCGCGGTGACGGAATACGTTGCCACCGACGAAAAGGTCAGCGAACGCTACCCGCTGCTTCTGACGACGGGGCGCATCCTGTCGCAATACAACGTCGGCGCGCAGACCCGGCGCACGGCCAACCTGGCGTGGCACAAGGAGGACCTTCTGGAAATCCACCCCTGCGACGCACAGGAGCGCGGAATCGGCGACGGCGACTGGGTGGGTATCGCCAGCCGGGCCGGCGAGACCGTGCTGCGCGCGCGCGTGAGTTCGCGCATGCCACCCGGGGTTGTCTACACCACCTTTCACTTTCCGGGATCGGGAGCCAACGTCATAACCACGGAGAATTCCGACTGGGCGACCAACTGCCCGGAATACAAGGTCACAGCCGTTCAGGTCCTGCGAGTCTCGCAACCTTCGCTGTGGCAGGAGCGGTTCCGCCGTTTCTCGGAGCGGCAAGAGCATCTGGCGCAAGAGCGCAAACCGGTGCCCACATGAACGTGGAGCATCTGGTCACGATGGCCAACCAGATCGGGGCGTTTTTTGTCTCGCAAAGCGATCGCGAGGCGGCCATCAACGCGATTGCCGATCACCTGCGGCGATTTTGGGAGCCAAGAATGCGCCAAGCGATTCTCCGGCACGTCGCCGCCGGAGGCCAGGGCCTGCGCGAGGAGGTCGCCGAAGCGGTGCGAAGGCTGGCGCCACTGCCGGATGCCACGGCTCCGGGGGCCTCGCCAGCGGACAACGAACCAGGCGCTGGCCCAACCACGAGCGGTTGAGGCGATCGACTGATATTCTTCGGGCCGCGCGCGGCCGTTGTCCGCGCGCGCGTGCGCCCGGTTCTCGCTTGCACTCGGGACGGCAGCGCGTCAGTACGTTTTTCCGAGCCACCACCGATGAGCGATACCACACCGACCCCGGTCTCCGGGCGACACGATGCGCTGCGCGAAGACATTCGCTTTCTCGGGCGCATTCTCGGCGACGTCATCCGGGAGCAGGCCGGTCAGAAGATCTTTGACTTGGTCGAAACGGTGCGGCGCCTGGCGGTGCAGTTTCGTCGGGGCACGGACCCGGAGGCGGGCGCAAAGATGTACCGCCTCTTAAATCGGCTTACTCCCACGCAGACCAACTCCGTCGTGCGAGCCTTTAGCTATTTTTCGCACTTGGCCAACATCGCCGAGGACCAACACCAGATCCGCACGCGCCGCACCCAGGAGCTGGCCGCTGCCATCACAGAACCGGGGACGGCCGCGTTTGCTCTTGCCCGCCTGCAGGCCGCGAAGGTTTCGGTCGACCGCATGGTCCAGTTCTTCGGCCGGGCGCTGGTCGTTCCCGTGCTGACGGCGCACCCTACGGAGGTACAGCGCAAGAGCATTCTGGACACCGAGCGCGAGATCGAACGACTCCTTGCCGAGCGCAGCACTCCGCTTACCGAGCGCGAACGAGCCGGCAACGCCGAGCTGATCCGCGCGTGCGTCACCACGCTTTGGCAGACCCGGATGCTGCGCGATGCGCGCTTGACGGTCAACGACGAAATCGAGAACGTGCTGTCGTATTACCGTCTGACGTTCCTGCGCGAGATTCCGCGCCTGTATGAGGACTTGGAAGAACAGTTGACGCTGGCCGCCGCCGGCCGCTCGGGCCGGCGGCGCAGTCCTCGTGTGCACCTGCCGGCGTTTTTGCAGATGGGTTCGTGGATCGGCGGGGATCGGGACGGCAACCCCAACGTCGATGCACGCGCGCTCGAGCAGGCGCTCGATCGCCAGGCTGCGGTCGCGTTCCAGTTTTACTTGGAAGAAGTGCACGCGCTGGGTGCCGAGTTGTCCGTCTCGTCGCTGCTGGCGCCGGTGAGCGACTCCTTGCTCGCGTTGGCCGACAAGTCGCCGGATCGCTCCCCGCACCGTGCCGGCGAGCCGTACCGGCGCGCGCTGGTCGGCGTGTACTCCCGCCTTGCGGCCAGCGCGCGGTCGCTGGGACACACGACCGTGCTGCGCCGGGAAATCGGCCGCGCCGAACCGTATCTCTCGCCGCAGGAATTTGGCGACGATCTGGACATCGTGGTGCAGTCGCTGGCGGGGCATCGCAGCGCTTCGCTCATCAAGCCGCGTCTGGGATGGGTGCGACGCGCGCTGGATGTTTTCGGCTTTCACCTGGCTTCCGTGGATCTGCGCCAGAGCTCGGATGTGCACGAGCGCACGATTGCGGAGCTGCTGCGCGGCGCGGGCGTTTGCGAGGACTACCAGGCGCTCGATGAGCAGGCACGGGTCGCTTTGCTGACCGCCGAGATGAGCCACCCGCGGCTGCTGCATTCGCCGTACGTTCGCTATTCGGACGAGACGGGCAAGGAACTGGAGGTCTTTGCCGCGGCTCGTAAGGCGCGCGAACGCTACGGCAAACCGTGCGTTCTGAACACCATCATCTCGCATACCGAGACGCTGTCGGACCTGCTCGAAGTCGTGGTGCTGCTCAAGGAGGCCGGGCTTGCCCGGCTCCTGCAGCGCGGCGCCCCGGCCGAAGTCGATCTGCACGTGATTCCCCTGTTCGAAACCATCGGCGACCTGCGCAATGCGCCGCAGATCATGCAGTCGGCTCTGGCATTGCGCGACATCGTGCGCTTTTACCCCGTGGGCGCCAACACCGCGCAAGAGATCATGCTGGGGTACTCGGACAGCAACAAGGACGGCGGTTTTCTGACCTCTAACTGGGAACTGTACAAGGCAGAAGTCGCTCTGGTAGCGCTGTTTGACAAGGCAAAGGTCCCCTTGCGCCTGTTTCACGGTCGCGGCGGCACCGTCGGGCGGGGCGGCGGACCCACCTACGAGGCGATTCTGGCGCAGCCGCCGGGAACCGTCGACGGCCAGATCCGCGTCACGGAGCAAGGCGAGATCATCGCCAACAAGTTTTCCAGCCCACAGACCGGTCGGCGCAATCTCGAGACCCTGGTGGCGGCAACGCTCGAGGCCTCCTTTGCGCCGCTGCTGCGACACAACCCCACGGCCGCGTCCCTAAAGCGCCAGTTCGAGTCGACCATGGAAGCTCTGAGCGCCTTGGCCTACCGCGCCTACCGGGGACTGGTCTACGAAACCGCGGGCTTTGCGGACTACTTTTTTTCCGCAACGCCGATCGCGGAGATTGCCGAGTTAAACATTGGCAGTCGACCGGCCAGCCGGCCGCGCGGCGACAAGTCGAGCCGGCGTATCGAGGACCTGCGCGCGATTCCCTGGGGGTTTTCGTGGGGACAATGCCGGCTGCTGCTGCCGGGGTGGTACGGATTTGGGAGCGCCGTCGAGGCCTGGCTAAACGAGCGGCCCAAGCAGGCACCCGAGCGCTTGGCGCTGCTTCGTCGCATGGCGCGGGAGTGGCCGTTTTTTGCCACGCTGCTCTCCAACATGGACATGGTGCTGGCCAAGACGGATCTTGGCGTGGGATCGCGCTATGCCGGGCTCGTTGCCAACGCCCGCTTGCGCAAGACGGTATTCGGCGCGATCGAGGCCGAGCACGCGTTGGCGCTGCGGCATCTGCTTTCGATTCTTGGCCAGTCGGCCAACCTGCAGCACAACCCCATGCTGGCCAATTCCATCCGCGCGCGCTTTCCGTACATCGATCCGCTCAATCACCTGCAGGTCGAACTGATCCGGCGCTACCGCGCCGACGCCGACAGCTTGGACGAGCGGGCCCGGCGCGCGATCCACATATCCATCAACGGCATTGCGGCCGGTTTGCGCAATACCGGTTAGCGGTTTGCGCACGCGCGCGGCTTTTGGTTTTGCAACGGCCCTGCGCACGCCGCCCAGAGGAGCAAGGAGGGCGAACATGCGAGTTGTGGAGATCTCTACGCCCGGCGGCCCCGAGGTGCTGCGCCTTGTCGAGCGCCCGCGCCCGCACCCGGGGCCGGGCGAAGTTCTCATCGAGGTCGCCGCCGCAGGCGTAAATCGTGCGGATGTGATGCAGCGCAAGGGTCGGTATCCGCCGCCGCCGGGCGCTTCCGAGATTCCGGGTTTGGAAGTGGCCGGCAAAATCGTCGAACGCGGTCCGCAGGCCCTTACGTATGCTCTTGGCGATCACGTATGCGCTCTGGTGTCGGGAGGCGGATACGCCGAATTTTGCGTTGCCCCGCAAGAGCATTGTCTTCCTGTCCCAACGGGTCTGACGGACATCGAGGCGGCATCCTTGCCCGAGGCCTTCTTTACGGTCTGGACCAACGTGTTTGATCGCGCCGGCCTGCGGCCGCAGGAGAGTTTTCTGGTTCAGGGCGGGACAAGCGGCGTCGGAGTGGCGGCAATTCAGATCGCCCGCGCGCTGGGCAGCCGCGTTTTTGCCACGGCCGGGTCCGAGGAAAAATGCGCGGCGTGCGTTCGCCTGGGCGCACAACGCGCGATCAACTACCGGTCGGAAGACTTCGTAGCTGTCGTCCAGGCCGAGACGGGGGGACGCGGCGTGGACGTCATTTTGGACATGATTGGCGGCGACTATCTGCTCCGAGAGACTTCGGCGCTTGCCGAAGATGGGCGCCTCGTGATCATCAACACAATGGGCGGCGCGCGAACGACGATCAACTTGCTCGACGTCATGGTCAAACGACTTACGATTACCGGCTCGACGCTGCGCTCGCGACCGGTCGCGGTCAAGACGCAGATTGCGCGCCGCTTGCAGCAGCACGTCTGGCCGCTCTTGGAGGCCGGCAGGGTCAAACCCATCGTGTTTCGCACCTTTGCGATGGACCAGGCGGCCGCTGCGCACGCCTTGATGGAGCGCAGCGAACACATCGGCAAGATCGTTTTGCTTGCCTAGCAAAGCGTGGCCGACGCGCGCTTGCGAAGGCTATTGCCGCCGCGCCGGGTTTGGGCCATGCTGCGCGTCGCTTGGATATAGCTAATTGGAGGATCGGATGCGCAGTCTCGGGCGTTTTGCGGCATTGGCGCTGGTCGCCTTGCTGACGGGTTGTGGCTATAACGGAATTCAGACCAGGGACCAGGCCGTTAGCGCCGCGTGGGCCGAAGTGCTGTCGCAGTACCAGCGCCGCGCGGACCTGATTCCCAACATCGTCAACTCGGTCAAGGGCGAAACCAATTTTGAGCAAGAAACGCTCACTCGGGTGGTCGAGGCGCGTGCCAAGGCCACTTCGATTCAAGTGACGCCCGAGCTTGCCAACGATCCGGCGGCGCTGCAAAAGTTTCAGCAGGCGCAGGGCGAATTGACCTCGGCGCTCTCGCGCCTGCTTGCGGTATCCGAGAACTACCCGAATTTGAAATCCAACCAGGGATTCCAGGACCTGCGTGCCGAGCTGGAAGGAACCGAAAACCGAATCGCCATCGCGCGCAACCGCTACATCAAGGCGGTTCAGGAGTACAACGTCTTCATACGCCAAGTACCGCAGAATTTCACCGCGATGGCCTTTGGCTACAAGGAAAAGCCGCAATTTGCGGTGGAAAACGAGCGCGAGCTGCAAAAGCCGCCAACGGTGGATTTCGGCGCCTCCAAGAAGTGACGCGCGGCGCCCGCGCGACGGAGCGGATCGTATGGCTCGGTGGCTCGCAACCCTGGGCGCACTGTGCGCCTTGGTGCTGCCGCTTGCGTTGGCGCAAGAGGCCGGACGCGGGCCCGACGGCCTGCTCCTGGTGCCGCCGCCGACGCGGGTTTTCGACCCCAACGGCTACCTGACCCCGGCCGATCGCCAGGCGCTGGAGAGCAAGCTCGCGGCGTTCGAGGCGGTGCAGGGCTCGCAGATTGCCATTCTCCTGGTGGCGTCCACGCAACCCGAGCCGATCGAGGACTTTGCCCATCGCGTCGGGGAGGCTTGGAAGATTGGTCGCCGGGGTATCGGCGACGGTGTGCTGATCGTGGTTGCGGTCCAGGACCGCGCCGCGCGCATCGATGTTGCGCGCCGCCTCGAGGGAGCGATCCCCGACGTTCTCGCGCATCGATTGATCCGCGAGAAAATGGGGCCGCGCTTTGCGGTCAAAGACTACGCGGGGGGGCTTAGCGCGACGCTCGACGCGATGTTTGCCTTGATCCGCGCGGAAGGCCTGCCCGCGGGCCCGGGGGCCAGCGAAACGGGGCGAAGCGGCGGACCGGGAGACGGCGAACAATCCATACGGGCCTTGATTCCGTTTGTCCTTGGCGGAATCGTCTTTGCCGCGGTGCTGCGCCGGCTGCTCGGCGTTGTGGGAACCTTGCTTGCGGCCGGCGGGGTGGCGGCAATTGTCGGCTACCTGCTCTCGTCGCTTCTGCTGGGAGGCGTTGCCGGGCTGCTCGTGTTTTTGCTCGCATCTTTCGGCGGGCCGATGATGGTGGCAACGCAAGTGCTCGGGGGCCGGGGGGGAGGATTCCCGCCGGGTGGCTTTGGCGGCGGGGGAGGCTTTCGCAGCGGGGGCGGTGGTGACTTTTCCGGCGGCGGGGCATCCGGTAACTGGTGACGGAGCGATGAATCCAAAACGCCCGTGGCACGCAACGCTCGGGACAAGGCTTTGGCGCTGGCTATCGCACGCCGCGACAACGCCGCTTGCGGTGCGCCGCGCGTTTCCGCCGCGCGTGCTCAAATCCGTTGGGGCGGCGATCGAGTTGGCCGAGGCCGGCCATACGGGCGAGATCCGCTTTGTCATTGAAGGCAGCCTGCCCTGGGCCTTTCTTCGCCGCAACGCCCCCGTGCGGCGCCGGGCGCTGGCTCTGTTCTCGGAACTTCGGGTATGGGACACCGAGCACAACAACGGCATTCTGATCTACATCGAACTGGCGGATCGGGCCGTGGAGATCGTCGCCGATCGCGAAATTGCCCGGCGAGTCGATCCCCAGGTCTGGCACCGTATCTGCCACGACCTGAAGGAACACTGCCGAAGTGGTCAATACGAGGCCGGAGCCGTGGGCGCGGTGCGCGAGCTCGGCGCGCTGCTGCAGCGCGAATTTGCCCTCGCCCCGGGCCAAGCGCGCACCAACGAGCTGCCCGATCGACCGCTGACGCTGTGAGTCGGCTCGCCGCATCTGGGTCGCGCGGCAACGGGTTTATGCTTCTTTGGCAAAATCAAGGATCGTTCCTTTTGCCTACGGAGTCGTGATGATGTCCATTTCCATGTACAAGGCCAGCGTGCCCCGCTTTGCCCACGCGCTCAAGAACCTTTCGGGCATTCTGACCAAGGCGGAGAACTATGCGGCCGCCCGCAAGATCGATCCTTCGGTGCTGCTGGGCGCGCGCCTGTTCCCTGACATGTTTGAGTTCACACGCCAGGTGCGCATCGCATGCGACAACGCCAAGGGGGCGGCCGCGCGCCTCGCGGGGCAGGAGGTCCCGAAGTACGAAGATACGGAGCAAAGTTTTGCCGAGCTGCAGCAGCGCATCGCCAAGACCATTGCGTTTATCGAATCCATTCCGGCCGATCGCATCGATGGGTCGGAAGAGCGCAAGGTCGTGCTGACATTGCGCGGGGAAGAAGTTACGTTCAACGGGCTGCAGTACCTCACGGGGTTTGCGCTGCCGAATTTTTATTTTCACGTCGTGACCGCCTACGACATCCTGCGGCACAACGGCGTGGAGCTCGGCAAGCGCGACTTTCTCGGCAAGGTCTAGGCTCGTTTCGCACCGATCGATGCGGCCCGGGCAAGCGGCGCCGCTGGGCGCGCAGACGCGTCGGCCCGAGGCCGTGACGGTGCGCGCCGCCGACGGCTACGCGCTGGGTGCCTACGTTTGGCGCCTTCCGGAAAGTGCTGCGGACGGCCGCTCGGTCGTGATCGTCAATGCCGCCACGTCGGTGCGGTGCGACTACTACGCACGCTTTGCGC
>Ga0187778_10000775_pt1 | contig 22841 bp, 23 predicted proteins | sample 1015_Q2_SP5_20_M_FD_132418 | JGI IMG/M metagenome (GOLD analysis project Ga0187778, IMG submission 132418) | Tropical peat soil microbial communities from peatlands in Department of Meta, Colombia - 1015_Q2_SP5_20_MG | ecosystem: Environmental > Terrestrial > Soil > Wetlands > Peat | place... | reverse complement strand
CTGCATGCCGCCAGCATAGCCCGTGATAGGCTGCCTGAGATGCGGCTGAGCGAGTGGCAGAAGACGACCCAGGGCGCCAAGGTCATGACGGCCAAGGTGGCGGCCGCCTATGAGCCGGCCCTGCGGGGGTTGGGAGCGACCCGGGATCCCATGGCCTACGTCGTGTGGGGCGAGGACCCCGGCGCGCGCTACACGATCATGGCCGCGACCGACGCCGGCCTGGGCGTCTGCAACGTGCGCGTCAACGTGCCGCAGGAAGGGCCGCGTGCCACGGCCAAGCTCATCCGATGGCACCGCGTGACGATCGGTGATCTCAACGTCGACGCGCACCACGGCCACCGCTACGTCACGGTGCAGGTGGAGGGCACCGTCCTGCAGGGTGTGGACGATGCCGCGGACGCCATCACGACCTGGATCGCCCACCTCTTCGCCCGCATCGACGGCCGGGTGCCCTCGGACCATGTGAGCGGCCTGCTGGGCGCCGGCACGACCGGCGGCGGCGACTCCGCCGCGTGAGCGAGGTGCTGGGTACCATGCACCGATGAGCGAGACCGGCCTGTCGCCCGACCCGCAGGAGTATCGCCGCCGGCTGGACGGCCAGCCCGACGCGCAGGTCGACGCGTGGGCCATCGAGCTGATGCGCGACGTGTCGATCAGTCGGGGGGTCCGCCGCGTCCTCGCCGACTTCCGCAAGGCGACCGGGCTGAGCGATCGCGAGCTGGAGCGCGTCTACGCCGCGGGCGGCGGTCCTCCGGCGACGGTCGGCCGCACGGTGGAGGGCGAGTTGATGGTCCCGGCCATCGCCCTGCACTGCCTCGTGCCGGGCCTGCACGCGCAGGTCAAGGATGCGCGCGGGCGGCTCATCGGGTACCTGGTCGAAAACTTCGACGAGATCGTCTACACCTGATCGGGGCGGACCGCGCCCGGCGGACCCGCCGACTGCCCGGCGGCCCGTCCGCGCGCTGCGTCTCATCCATCCCTTCCCCAGCCTGCTCGACGCGCTGGCGACGGCGGCGTTCGTGGCCCTGGCCGGCGGCGCGCCGCTGACCGCGGCGAGCCTGGCGGCGGCGATGTTCTGCCTGCAGGCATCGATCGGGTCGGCCAACGACGTGGCCGACGCCACTGCGGATCGCCTGGCCAAGCCCACCAAGCCGATCCCGGCGGGCCTGGTCGCCCGGCGGATGGCCGTCGGTGTGGCCTGCCTCGCCGGCCTCGCCGGCCTGGTCCTGGCCGCGCTGCACGGCCCCGCCGTGCTGCTCGTGGCGCTCATGGGCTACGGCATCGGCCTGGCCTACGACCTGCGCCTGAAACGCACCCCCTGGTCGTGGCTGGCCTATGCGCTGGCCCTGCCGCTCGTGCCCGCGTTCGCCTGGCTGGGCGCCGGGGCCGGGTTGCCGCCGCGCTTCCCGATCCTGGCGGCTCTCGCCCTGCTGGCGGGGACCGGCCTCGCGGTGGCCAACGGACTGGTCGACCTGGAGGGCGACCTGGCGACCGGCACCGCCGGCGTGGCAGCGGCCCTTGGCCGGCGCCGCGCCCTGGGCGTCCTCGTCGCTTCTGACGCGGCCGTCGTCGTCGTGGCGGCGGCCACCGCCTGGTCACCGGGCGCCTCGTCGTCACCGGCTTGGCTGGTCGTCGCGATCGGGGCCCTGGTCTGCGTGGCCGGCGCCCGGCTATCTGCCAGCGGTCCCGAGTGGCAGCGGCGACTGGGGTGGGAGCTGCAGGCCGTCGCGATCGCGCTCGTGGCGGTCGGCTGGTTCGCGCTGCAGCCTGCAGCCTGACGGACGAGGATTCCCCGGACGGGGCGGGTAGCCCGGAGGTCGGGTCCGTCCGGTCGGGTCAGCTCTTGGGCTCGCCGGCGCGCACGACGGCGATCGCGTTCTCCAGCCGCAACTTCACGATCGTGAGGTACTTGGCCAGGTTGGCCCGGTCCACCCCGCCGATCTCGCCGAGGGCCTTGGGATCGTCCAGGACCTGGACCAGTTCCTCGAGCGCTTCGGCGAAATGGCCCTTGGCATCGACCAGCGTGTCGTCGGTCAGCCTCTTGGCGGGTCGCACGCCGGTCCAGGCCGCCGTGGCCTCGTCGACAGGTGTCGTATCGTCGCTGGCGACCGTCGCCGCGGCTGGCTTCGCGCGGGTCGAGCGGCGGCCCTCCACGCGGTCGCGCAGCTTGACCAGGCTCAGTTCGCCCCGCGCGACCTGCTCGGCCAGGCGGCGTCGCTTGCGCGGGTCCTCCACCTTGAGCAGCTCGTAGGCGTGCGAGAGGGTGTCTTTGCGCAAAGACACGAGCTGCTGGACTTCCGGCGGGGCATCGGCCAGCCGGAGGCGGTTCTCGATGTAGCCCTTGTCCTTGCCCAGCTTCTGGGCCAGCTTGCGGACGCTGTAGCCGTGGTCAGCAGTCATGCGCTCGAACATGAGCGCCTCGTCGAGCGGTGAGAGGTCCTCGCGCTGGAGGTTCTCGATGATGGCGATCTCGAGCGCCGTGTCGTCGTCGATCTCCTCGATCATCGCCGGCACGGTCTGCAGGCCGGCTCGCTTGGCGGCGCGCCAACGGCGCTCGCCGGCGACGAGCTGGTAGCGGCCGCCCTCCCGCGGGCGGACCAGGACCGGCTGGAGGACGCCGTGCTCGCGGATCGACGCGGCCAGATCGTCCATGGCCGCCTCGTCCCACGTCTGGCGGGGCTGGTCGGGGTTGGCCTCGATGCGATCGACCGGGACGAGACGACTGCTCGTGGCCTTGGTCTGGCCCTCCGGCGAGAGCAGGCTGATGATGGTTGACGAGAGCTCGCGTTCCTCCGAGAGGCGGCGGGCGGCCGTCCCGCGGAAGTCAGGCCTGGCCAAGGTCGATCACCTCCCGGGCAAGCTCGCGGAACGAGCGTGCCGCCTCCGATGAGCTGGCGTACGCGGTGACCGGCCGGCCGGTCAGGGGTGCCTCACCCAGCTTGACCGTCTGCCGGATGATGCTGCTGAAGACGTGGTGGTCGCCCAGCTCGCGCAGCTCGTCGAGCATCTCGCGACCCAGGATGGTCCGGCCGTCGTAGAACGTCGGCAGCAGGCCCATCACGCGCAGGTCACGGTTGAGGCCTTTGGCGCGGATCTGGTTGATGACCTTGAGCAGCGCCGTCAGGCCTTTCAGCGCGTAGTACTGCGTCTGCACCGGGATGATCACGCTGTCGGCGGCCACCAGGCCGTTGATCGTCAGCAGGCCCAGCGTGGGCGGACAGTCGACGAGGATGTAGTCGTACTGGTTCTGAGCCCAGCCTCCGAGCGCCTCGCGCAGCGCCTGTTCACGCCCGATGGCGGTGAACAGCTCCACCTCCGTGGACGCGAGTTCGAGCGTCGAAGGGGCGACATCGATACCCGGCGTCTGGGTCGGCAGCACGACCTCGTCCATCGTGGACCGCGAATCGGCGAGCACGTCGGCCATCGATCGCTCGACCGTGCCAAGGTTGATGCCGAGTCCGACGGTCAGGTTGGCCTGGGCATCCATGTCCACGCACAGCAGGCGGTAGCCCTGCTCGGCGAGCGCGCCGGCCAGGTTGATGGCCGTGGTGGTCTTGCCCACGCCGCCCTTCTGGTTCGCGATGGCGATCACATCGGCCACTGCTGCGTCACCTCATTCGGTTCAGGGGTGCGGAATCTACTCCACTCGGGGCCGTCGCGATACATCTGGTTTTCCACAATGGCGGCCAGTTGTGCACCGTTGTTGTGGATATCTCGCCCGGCCGCGCTAGGATGGCACGGCCAGTGCCGCGTCCGCGAATGGTGGAGGTGCCCGTGACGACCAAGCGCGACCGCCTTGCGGAGTTGCGCCGGATGCGTGAAGCGGCGCGCGCCGGCGGTGGGCCGGAGCGCGTGGCAGCGCAACACGGGCGCGGCAAGCTCACGGCGCGGGAGCGCCTGGAGTTGTTGCTGGACCCCGACTCGTTCGTCGAGCTCGACGCGTTCGTGACCGGGCGCACGCCCGAAGCCGAGGGGGCAGGGGAGCGCTATCTGACCGACGGCGTGGTGACCGGCCACGGGCTCATCGATGGTCGGCCCGTCTTCGTCTTCAGCCAGGACTTCACGATCTACGGCGGCTCGCTGTCCGAGGCCCATGCCGGCAAGATCTGCAAGGTGATGGATCTGGCGATGAAGGTCGGTGCGCCGGTCGTGGGCCTCAACGACTCCGGTGGGGCGCGCATCCAGGAGGGCGTCGTCTCGCTGGGCGCATACGCCGACATCTTCCTGCGCAACACGCTGGCGTCCGGCGTGATCCCGCAGCTGTCCGTGATCCTGGGACCGTGCGCCGGTGGTGCGGTCTACTCGCCGGCCATCACCGACCTGATCGTCATGGTGGAAGGCACGAGCTACATGTTCGTGACCGGGCCTGACGTGGTGCGTGCCGTGACGCACGAGGAGGTGGACTTCGAGCGGCTCGGTGGCGCGCAGACGCATGCCACGATCAGCGGTGTGGCGCATCTCGCGGAACCCGACGAAGCGACGGCCCTGGCCACGGCGCGCACCCTGCTCGGCTTCCTGCCGCAGAACAACCTGGGTGACCCGCCCCTGCGCCCGACGGACGATCCGGCGTCACGATCCGATGCGGCGCTGGACACGATCGTGCCGGACGATCCGAGCCAGCCCTACGACATGCACGAGGTCATCACGCGCCTCGTGGATGACGGCGAGTTCGTGGAGCTCCAGCCTGCCTTCGCGGGCAACATCCTCATCGGCTTCGCCCATGTCGGGGGCCGAAGTGTCGGCGTGGTCGCGCAGCAGCCGGCCGTGCTGGCTGGCGCCCTCGATATCGACGCGTCGGACAAGGCAGCCCGCTTCGTGCGCATGTGCGATGCCTTCAACGTGCCGCTGCTGACGCTGGAGGATGTCCCGGGCTTCATGCCGGGCGTGAGCCAGGAGCACGGCGGCATCATCCGCCATGGGGCCAAGCTGCTGTACGCCTACTGCGAGGCGACCGTGCCCAAGGTCACGGTCATCACCCGCAAGGCGTACGGCGGCGCCTATGACGTCATGAGCAGCAAGCACATCCGCGGCGACATCAACCTGGCCTGGCCGACGGCGCAGATCGCGGTCATGGGCGCCGAGGGTGCGGTCAACATCCTGCATCGCGCGGAGCTGGCGGCGAGCGATGATCCAGCCGCCCTGCGCGCCCAGCTCACCGCCGACTACGAGGCGCGCCACGCGGGGCCGTGGATCGCCGCCTCGCGTGGCTACGTGGACGACGTCATCGAGCCATCGACGACCAGGTCGCGTGTCGTCGCGGCGTTCGACCTGCTGGCCACGAAGCGCGACCGCAACCCGCCCCGCAAGCACGGCAACATCCCGCTCTGACGCGGGGCCGATCGCTTCGTCCCCGGGCGCATGGTGTCTTTGCGCAAAGACACCCCGGGGACCGGTCAGCCGGCGGCGCGTTCCAGCGCCAGGCGCTGCAGGCCGATGATGGTCAGCGCGTCGGTGATCTCGCCCTGCTCGACCATCTGCAGGGCCTCGCCCAGGGCGACCCAGCGCTGGTCCAGTTCCTCGGTCGGATCGGGTGCGGCGTCACCCGGCACGAGGCCGGTGGCGACATAGAGGACGCCGGCCTCGTCCATCACCGAGTTCGAGGTGTGCAGGGTGACCAGCTCGCGCCACGTCATGGCCCGGAAGCCGGTCTCCTCGGCGAGTTCGCGCTGCGCGCCCAGCAGCGGCGACTCCTCGCGTGGCGCCCCGCCCTCGGGGATCTCCCACGAGTAGCGATCCAGCGTGTAGCGGTACTGGCCCACCAGCAGGACCCGGCCGCCTTCGTCCACCGCGACGACGCCGACGGCGAGGTTGCGCGGGTGGACCACGCCGTAGATGCCCGGCTGGCCGTCGGGGCGGGTGACCTCGTCGTGCCACACGACGAGCCACTCGTTCTCATACGCCACCGTGCGCCGGCGGCGCACCCACGGTCCGTGGCGCGAGGGGAGGGTCGGGTCGTCCATCGGTCTGCCTATCGTAGGCTGGTTAGACTGCCCACGCGGCCGACCGGCCGCAGGACGGAGGGACGATGCCGCGCACCTCGGCCAAGGCGGGTCGCTTCACCGAATCGGTGATCCGCGACATGACGCGGCTCGCCCTGCGTCATGGGGCGGTCAACCTGGCCCAGGGTTTCCCCGATTTCCCCTGTCCCGCGGAGCTGAAGGCGGCCGCCATCGCCGCCATCGAGGGCGACGTCAACCAGTACGCCATCACCTGGGGTGCGCCCGCCCTCCGGGCCGCGATCGCCGCCAAGACCAGCCATTGGTACCCGGCCCGGCCGGTGGATCCCGACACGGAGGTCACCGTCACGTGCGGCGCCACGGAGGGCATGATCGCCTCCATGCTGGGGCTGCTCGACCCCGGGGATGAGGTCGTCGTGTTCGAGCCGTTCTACGAGAACTACGGCCCCGACGCGATCCTGGCTGGTGCGACGGCCCGCTTCGTGACCCTCCACGAGCCCGACTGGTCGATCGACGAGGCAGAGCTGCGGGCGGCCTTCGGGCCGCGCACCCGCGGCATCGTCGTCACCTCGCCCCACAACCCGACCGGCAAGGTCTTCAGCCGCGCCGAGCTGGAGCTGATCGCAGACCTGTGTCGCGAGCACGACGCGGTGGCCTTCACCGACGAGATCTACGAGCACCTCGTGTACGACGGGGAGCACCTCCCGCTGGCCACCCTGCCCGGCATGGCCGAGCGCACCGTGGCCGTCAACTCCCTGTCCAAGACGTACTCCGTCACCGGCTGGCGCGTCGGCTGGGTCATCGCCCCGCCGCCCCTCACCTCGGCCATCCGCAGGGTGCACGACTTCCTGACCGTGGGGGCCGCCGCCCCTCTGCAGGCCGCCGGCACGGTCGCCCTGGGCCTGCCCGATGCGTACTACGCGGCCCTGCTGGCCGAGTACCGCGCGCGACGGGAGCTGCTGGTGGATGCCCTGGAGGCCGCGGGCTTCGGCGTCTCCCGGCCGGCGGGTGCCTACTACGTGATGACCGACATCGGACGGCTGGCCCGGCCTGGCGAGGACGACACCGCCTTCTGCCTCCGCCTGGCGGCCGAACCGGGCGTGGCCGCGGTTCCCGGCTCCTCGTTCTACTCGGATCCGGCCCTGGGCCACACGCGCGTCCGCTTCGCCTTCCCCAAGCAGCGCGCCACGCTGGAGGCGGCGGCCGAGCGGCTCGCCCGGCTGGGGGCCCGCGCGGCGTGAGCCCGCACGGCAGGGCGCCGGCGACGCCGTCCGGGCCCTTCTCCCGGGTCCTCATCGCCAACCGGGGCGAGATCGCGGTCCGGCTCATGCGGGCCTGCCGGGAGCTTGGCCTGGAGACCGTGGCGGTCTACAGCGACGCCGATGCCGGTGCGCCCCACGTCCGGGCCGCCGACCAGGCCGTCCGGCTGGGTCCCGCTCCGGCGACCGAGAGCTACCTGCGCGCCGACCGCATCGTCGCCGCGGCCCTGGCGACCGGGGCCCAGGCGGTCCACCCTGGCTACGGCTTCCTCGCCGAGCAGGCCGCCTTCGCCGAGGCGTGCCACGCGGCCGGCCTGGTCTTCGTGGGCCCCAGCCCGGCCACCCTGGCTGGCCTCGGGGACAAGCTCGCGGCGCGCCGCGCGGCCCGGGACGCGGGGGTGCCGGTGGTGCCGGGCACGCTCGAGCCGGCCCGCTTCGACCGGCCGGCCGCTCGGGCCCACATGGCGGCCGTGGCGGACGACGTCGGTTGGCCGCTCCTCGTCAAGGCGGCCGCGGGCGGGGGCGGGCGGGGCATGCGGCGTGTCGAGCATCGGGGCGAGCTGCAGGCCGCCCTGGCCAGCGCGGCCCACGAGGCCGAGGCCGCCTTCGGGGACGGCTCGCTGTACCTGGAGCGCTTCATCCAGGAGGGCCGCCACATCGAGGTCCAGCTGCTGGGCGACGCCCACGGGACGGTGGTCGCGCTCGGCGAGCGCGACTGCTCCGCCCAGCGGCGCCACCAGAAGCTGCTGGAGGAAGCCCCCGCGCCCGGCCTGAGCCCGGCGGACCGGCGGTACCTGGGGGAGCTGGCCGTCCGTGTGGCACGGGCCGTCGGCCTGCAGGGGGCCGCGACCTGCGAATTCCTGCGCGGCCCTGATGGCGCGGTCTGGTTCCTGGAGGTCAACGTGCGCCTCCAGGTGGAGCACGGCGTGACCGAACTGGTGACCGGCCTGGACCTGGTCCATGAGCAGTTCCGCATCGCGGCCGGCGAGCCGCTCTCTCGCCGCGTTGTGGCCGCCGCGGCGCGCGTGGCCGCACCCGACCGGCACGCTTTCGAGATGCGGCTGTCGGCGGAGGATCCGGCCGCCGACTTCGCCCCCCAGCCCGGTCGCATCACCCACTGGCGGGAGCCCGCCGGCCCCGGGGTGCGGGTCGATGGCTGGGTGGGGGAGGGCACGGTGGTCTCCGAGGCCTACGACCCGCTCCTGGCGAAGATCATGGTGGTGGCGGAGGACCGGGCGGCGGCCCTCGCCCGGGCCGGCCGGGCCCTAGATGAGACGGAGGTCGGGGGGCTGCAGACGACGCTGCCGTTCCACCGCTGGCTCGTCCGCGAGCCGGCTTTCCGGGCCGGCGGCATCAGCACCGAGTTCGTGGCCCACGCCTGGGACGGTGCCGTCCAGCGCGAGGCGGCGACCCCGGCCGCCCTCCTGGCCGCCCTGGCCGCAGAGGTGCCGTCCGGCGGGCCTGCTGGGGCGCCGGAGGCCGCTGTGCCCTCGGTCCGGACGGTCACCGGGTGGGCCGCGGCCGGTCGTCGCGAGGCGCTCGAGGGCTGGCCGCGGTGAGGCCGGCAGACGGCCAGCCGCCTCGCCGGGCAACGGTCGCGGCCAGCGGCTCGGCCACCCTGGTGCGGACCCCGGGCGCGGCCGGCCTCGAGCTCGACGAGGCCCGATCGCGGGATGGGCTGCCGCCGCCGGTGGTCCTGCCGCTGCCCACTGCTCCCGCCGAGCGGGCCGCCGGGCAGGTCCGGAGGGAGGTCGTGGCGGGCGGCTGGCGCTTCGAGGTGACGGTGGAGGACGCCGCTCGTGCCGCCCTCCGCGAGCGAGCCGGCCGGGCGGCCGGCGACGCCGCGGGCCCAACCCGCCTGGTCGTGCGGGCCCAGATCCCCGGCCGCGTCGTGAGCGTGGGAGTGCGCGACGGGCAGTCGGTCGAGGCCGGCCAGCGGCTACTCTCCGTGGAAGCGATGAAGATGGAGAACGAGATCCGCGCGCAGCGCGCCGGCCGGATCGAGCGGGTGGCGGTCCGGCCCGGTCAGCGGGTCGAGCGCGGCGACGAGCTGGCGGTGCTGGCGTGACGGCCGACGACGCCGGCCGCGAGGCGTGGCGGAGGAGCCTCCGCGCCAGGGCCCTGGCAGAGCAGCCGGAGCGGCAGCCGGAGTTCCGGACCTCGAGCGACCTGGTCATCGCCGACCTCTACACGCCGGCCGACACGGCCGGTCTGGATGAGGCGCGCGACCTGGGCCGCCCGGGCGAGTTCCCCTTCACCCGTGGCGTCCAGCCGACGATGTACCGGGGCCGGCTGTGGACCATGCGGCAGTACGCCGGCTTCTCCACGGCCGCCGACACCAACCAGCGCTTCCGCTACCTCCTGGAGCAGGGCCAGACGGGCCTCTCGGTGGCCTTCGACCTGCCGACCCAGATGGGCTACGACTCGGACGCCCCGTCGGCCGCCGGCGAGGTGGGCCGGGTCGGCGTGCCCATCGCCTCGCTGGCCGACATGCAGACCCTCCTCGAGGGCCTGCCGCTGGGCGACATCTCGACGTCCATGACCATCAACAGCACCGCCGCCATCCTGCTGGCCTTCTACGTCGTGGCCGCCGAGGGCCGCGGCATCCCCCGGGCGGCCCTCTCGGGCACCGTGCAGAACGACATCCTCAAGGAGTACGTCGCGCGCGGGACCTACATCTATCCGCCCCGGGCGTCGATGCGCCTGGTCACCGACATCTTCGAGTTCTGCAGCCGCGAGATGCCGCGCTGGAACACCATCTCGATCTCCGGCTATCACATGCGGGAGGCCGGCGCCACGGCGGTCCAGGAGCTGGCATTCACCCTGGCCCACGCCATCGCGTATGTCGAGGCGGCGGTCGCCCGGGGCCTCGATGTGGACCGTTTCGCGGGACGCCTCAGCTTCTTCTTCGCCGCATGGAGCGAGCTCTTCGAGGAGGTCGCCAAGTTCCGGGCCGCGCGCCGCATGTGGGCCCGCCTCATGCGCGACCGCTTCGGGGCCACCAGCGAGAAGTCGTGGATGTGCCGCTTCCACGTCCAGACGGCGGGCTCGAGTCTGACCGCCGTGTCGGTCGACAACAACGTCGTGCGGACCACGGTGCAGGCCCTGTCCGCGGTGCTCGGCGGAGCGCAGAGCCTGCACACCAACTCGCGCGACGAGGCGCTTGCCCTGCCGACCGAGGAGGCTGCCCGGCTGGCGCTGCGCACCCAGCAGATCCTGGCCTACGAGTCGGGCGTGACCGAGACGCCCGATCCATTGGCCGGCAGCTACTACGTGGAGACGCTGACCGACCAGCTGGAGGCGGCCGCCACGGCCCTCCTGGCGGAGATCGACGAGCTGGGCGGGCCGCTGGCGGCGGTCGAGACGGGGTTCCAGCAGCGCCAGATCCAGGAGTCGGCCTACCGCTACCAGCGCGAGGTGGAGTCGCGGGCGCGGATCGTGGTGGGGGTCAACCGCTTCGTCGACGAGGCGACCCACGCGCCACCGCTGCAGCGCATCGACCCGGCCGCCGAACGGGCCCAGGTGGAGCGCCTGCGGCAGGTGCGGGCGGCGCGGGATGGCGCGGCCTGGTCGGCCGCGCTGGAGGCCCTTGGCGCTGCCGCGCGGGGCACGGCCAACCTGCTGCCGCCGATCATCGACGCCGTCCGGGCGCAGGCCACGCTCGGGGAGATCAGCGATACCCTCCGCGGGGCCTGGGGTGAGCATCGCGAGCTGATCACCGTCTAGGACGGAGGGCCTCTCCTGCCGGGGGTCCGGGTGCCACCGGTACCTGTGGCGCATAGGCAACACGGGACCATCGCCATACGGTTCCAGGGCCGATGGCTCGAGCCCGCCGCGACCCCAGTCCGCCTCCTGTCGAGCGCCCCGCGGTGGTGCGTTCGCGACCACCCGCGCCTGCGACCACGCCGCCAACCCGGCGCTTTGCAGCGACCGATGCGGAGCTGCTGGAGGACCTCTTCGGTTACGCCCGCCGCCGGGTCTCGGACCGGGCCGCCGCGGAGGACCTGACGGTCGCCGCCCTCGTGGCCTCCGGCTGCGGCACGGGCCGGCCCGCCGATCGGGCGGGCGCGTTCCGGCTCTTGGCACGCGCCCTTGCGGAGCGGCCGGACGGCCTGGCCGACGATCCCGATGGGCCGGCCGTGGCCCTCTTCGCCCAGGCCCTGGGGCCCGACCTGCGGGACCGCTTCGAGCGGCTGGACCTGGAGCGCCGGCGCGTCTTGACGCTGCATTACCTGGACCGGCTCGCGCCGGGGGAGATGGCAGCCGTGCTCGGCACGCGCGCCGCAGCCGTCCAGTCACGCCTCGCGGCCTCCCTCCGCGCCCTGGAGCGACCCGCGCGCCACGCGGACGGCGGGTCATCGATACCGTCCGCCACCCGCGACGAGGCGGTCAGTGCCGCCTGAACCCAGCCGCGCCCCCGACCCGGGCGACCGGCCCGACCCCCGCGATCGGCCCGAGCCGAGCGGACCCGCCGAGCTCGAGGCGCGCCTCGCGGACGCCGCAACCCGGGCGCGAGCCACGCGCGCGGTGGGGGGTGCGCTGTCACCCCGGGCGGCGCGCGACCTGCGAGCGCGCGTGCTGGCCGCCATGTCGGCAGGCGGCCCGGACCCGGCCGGCAGCGTGCCGCCGCAGGCCCTGCCCGAGCCGGCGTCCAAGGATCCCACGGCTACCTCAGCGATAGCCGCGCGCCGGGCCGAGATGCGGGTCGAACGCCGTCGCTGGGCCCGTGAGGCGGTCTTGGCGCAGGAGGCGGCCCCGGTACCTGTCCCCGTCAGCGTCACGCCGGCGCCGGCCCCGGTACCAGTCCCCGTAAGCGTCACGCCGGCGCCGGCCCGGCCGCACGCGGGGCGTCGCCGCGCCTGGCGGACGGTCGTCCGCCTCGTGGCCCTGCTGCTGGTCGTCGCCATGCTCATCGGCGCGAGCGCCTACGCCTCGGGCCGCCTGACCACGCCGGCAGCCCTGACGGCGACGGTCGTGCAGGCCTCGGGGGCGACCGTGACCCGCATGGGCGGGCCGATCCAGCTCACGCCAGGGATGGCTCTCCAGGCCGGCGACACCATCACCGTGCCGACGCAGGGTTCCGCCGTCCTGGGGCTCGGCCCCAGCCTCGTGCGTCTCGCCGGCGGGTCCGCCGTCCACCTGGACCGCGTCGACGCCGCGGGCATCACCGTGGCGCAGCTCAGCGGGCGCGTGTACTACCGTGACGTCCCCGCTGCGCACGCGCCGTTCCTGGTCACGACCGGGCCGGTGACCTGGGCGGCCGGCGGCACGGCCTTCGACACGGACCGCGAGCCGGTCGCCGCCGGACAGGGTTCGGGGCAGGAACGGGTCACGCTCCTGGCGATCCAGGACGCCGTGACTGCGTCCGGTCCGGGCTTCGACACGCCGGTGCCGCAGGGCGACCGGGCCGTCGTCTACATCGGCGCCGCCACGCCGACGGCCGCGCCCGTGCTCGACGGCGTGCCGGCCTCGGCGCTGGCCGACCCCTGGCTGCAGGCCAACGGCGCCGCCGATCTCGCCGCGGGCCTGCCGCTGGGCATCCTGGAGGGCCACCTGTCGGCCGCCCTCGCCTCGCCATCGGCGAGCCCCAGCCCGACCCCGTTCGTGGCGCCCTCGCCCGGGGCGACCGACACGCCCTTCCCGACCGACCTCGAGACCCCGACCCCGAGCCCGACGCCGCAGGTCACGCCGCGCACCACGCCGGGCCCCACACCCTCGCCGACACCGGGCATCGGGACCCTGGCGCTGGCCGCTGCGACCTGCCCGGGTGGCGTCGTCCTTGACTGGTCGACCTACGGCGGCAAGGGCCACTTCGGCGACTACGTGACCCTCCGCGAGTACGGCGATCCGCCACCGGTGGCCTACCCGCCCTTCGGCGGGTCGATCGCCCAGGTCGACGGCACGACGATCCGGGGCTTCTCATCCGGTTTCGATACGACCGGCGCCGGCAGCGCCTTCTGGTACCGCACGCTGGCGATCTCGACCGACGACAAGGTGCTCGCCGCGAGTGCGGCGCGCAACGGCGGCGGGGCGGGCGGCGTCGCCGCCATCCAGGACTTCAGCGCGGTGAAGGATGGCCAGGACACCGACTTCTCGTGGACCCCCATCAGCTTGCCGAGCGCGTGCTTCACCGAGTACCTCATCGTCCCGACCGTCACGACCGGGTGGAGCTACTCGCTTTACGCCCCGATGGACACCGGCAGCGTGTCGCAGGTGCTGATCACGTGCACCGGTCAGTCGTTCGAGATCGAGGCCGTCCGCCAGACCTCGCTGGGCCAGCTCGTCGTGGCCACGAGTGCCCCGACCACCTGCAGCTGAGGCGCGTCACCAGCCGCACCCTTGCTCCCGGTGACGCCGTCTGCCACAGTGCGCCGGTGAGCGACATGCCGTCGGGTGCCAGATCGTTCGGCAACAAGCACCGGCTGGGGCGCGTCCACCACGTCGCGATCGTGGTACGCGACCTCGACGCCGCGCTGGGTTTCTACCGCGACATCCTGGCCCTGCCCGTGGAGACGATCCTGCCCATCCCGGGCGACGGGGTCACGATCGCCTTCCTGCCCGTGGGCGAGAGCAAGGTCGAACTCGTCCAGCCGACCGATGAGACGACCGGCGTGGCTCGCTTCCTGGCCTCGCGTGGCGAGGGCTTCCACCACGTCTGCTTCGAGGTACCCGACCTCGCCGGGACGCTCGACCGCCTGATGGTCGACGGCGTGGAGGTCATCGACTCGGCCCCACGGCGGGGCGCCGAGGGCCCGGTCGCCTTCCTGCACCCGCGCAGCTGCTTCGGCGTGCTGGTCGAGCTGATCGAGGCGCCGGGTGGCCCGGCGTGGCGCGCCCTGGGCTACTGACCAGCCGGCGAGCGAGCTGGCCCGCCCCGCACCCGCGAGCGCGGCAGCGGCGGTGGTCGGCCCTCAGGCGGGCCGGATGCCGGCCTCCATGAGCAGCCGTGGGATGTGAGTGGGGGAGTCGGCGACCCGGATGCCGGCCGCCTCCAGGGCGGCCACCTTGCCCGCCGCGGTGCCCGCGCCGCCACTGATGATGGCTCCCGCGTGGCCCATGCGCCGGCCCGGCGGGGCGGTGCGGCCGGCGATGAAGGCGGCCATGGGCTTGTGGCGCAGGTGCTCGGCGGCGAAGGCGGCCGCTCGCTCCTCGGCGTCCCCGCCGATCTCGCCGATGAGGACCACGGCGTCGGTCGCCGGGTCGTCGCGGAAGCGGGCCAGGATGTCGACGAAGTCGGTGCCGATGATCGGGTCGCCGCCGATGCCCACGCACGTCGACTGGCCGATCGACGCGTCCGTGAGGGCCTGCACGACCTCGTAGGTCAGGGTCCCCGAGCGGCTCACCAGCCCGACCCGTCCGGGTCGGTGGATGGTGGCCGGGATGATGCCGACCTTGGCTTCCCCGACGCTGGTCACCCCCGGGCAGTTGGGGCCGATCAACGTGGCCCCGGCGGCCCGCACGACGGGCATGACCTTGAGCATGTCCAGGGCCGGGATGCGCTCCGTGATGCAGACGATGGTGCGGATGCCGGCGTCCACCGCCTCCAGGATGGCATCGGGGGCACCGGGGGCGGGCACGAAGATCAGGCTCGTGTCGGCGCCCGTCTCGGCCACCGCTTGGGCCACGGTGTCGAAGACCGGCACCCGCTCGTCCAGGGCCCGCTGGCCGCCCTTGCCGGGCGTCATGCCGGCCACGATCGCGGTGCCGTAGGCGAGGCATTGCGCGGCGTGGAAGCCGCCCTCGCGGCCGGTGATGCCGTGGACGACGACGCGGCTGCGGCGATCGACCAGGATGCTCACGCAGCGCCCCCGCGCGCCGCCGCGACGGCCTTCTGGGCCGCCTCGTCAAGGCTGGCCGCGGTCTGGAAGGCGGCCGCCTGCAGGATCGCGGCGGCCTCGGCGGCGTTGGTGCCGACGATGCGCACGATCATGGGCACCTCGCGGTGCTGCTGGGCCCGCGCCTCCACGAGGCCGCGGGCCACTTCGTCGCCGCGCGTGATGCCGCCGAAGATGTTGACCAGGATGGCCCGCACGCCCGGGTCGTCCAGGATGAGGCGCATCGCGGCGGCCACCTGATCCGAGCGGGCGCCGCCGCCGATGTCGAGGAAGTTGGCCGGGGCGCCGCCGTACAGCTTGACGAGGTCCATCGTGGTCATCGCCAGCCCCGCGCCGTTGACGATGCAGCCGATGTCGCCGTCGAGCTTGATGAAGCTGATGCCTTCGGCCCGCGCCTGCGCGTCGGTCGGATCCTCCTCGTCGAGGTCGCGCATGGCCTCCAGCCCGGGGTGGCGCACCAGGGCCGAGTCGTCCAGCGTGACCTTCGCGTCGAGGCACTGGAGCGTCTCGACCGGCTGGCCGTCCGGACCAGTGGTGCGCACCAGGCCGAGCGGGTTGACCTCCACGAGGTCCGCATCGTTGGCCAGGAGGCAGGCCACCAGGCCCTGCGCGACGCCGACAGCGCTTCGCAGGTGGAGGCCGCCGAGGCCCAGCCCGAAAGCCAGCTGGCGGGCCTGGAAGTCGAGCAACCCCAGGTGGGGATGGGCGTGCACCCGCAGGATCGCCTCCGGTCGGGTCGCGGCGACCTCCTCGATCTCCACGCCGCCCTCCGCCGAGCCCATGACCAGGACCCGCTGGGCGGCCCGGTCGAGCGTCGCGGCGAGGTAGTACTCGTGCGTGATGTCGGCCGCCGCGGCCACCAGCACGCGGCGCACGGTGATGCCCTTGATGGACATGCCCAGGATCGCGGTGGCGGCCGCTTCGGCCTCGGCCGGTGTCCCCGCCAGCTTCACGCCGCCGGCCTTGCCGCGGCCGCCCACCAGCACCTGGGCCTTGACCACGACCCGCGCCGCCCCGGTCGCGAAGGCGGCCTCAGCCTGCGCGCGCGCCTGGGCGGCCGACGCCGCCACCTGCCAGGGCGGAACGGGCAGCCCGGCAGCCTGGAGCAGCGCCTTGGCGTGGTACTCCTGGAGCTTCATGGGGCGGCGCCAGCATACCCGGGCCGGCGTGTGGGCGTTCGCGCTAGGATGGGCGGGGCCGACCAGCGGGAGCCACCCGCCGCGCGCTCATCCGGAGGTCGAGGGTTGCTGCTCCGCTACCGCGGTCGGGAGGGGATGCTCGCCTGGGCGTTCCACCGCATCAGCGGGCTGGCGATCTGGCTCTTCGTCGTCGTCCACATCGTCGACATCTACCTCGCCGGTGACGACCCCAAGGCCTACGACACGATCCTGCAGGTGTACGCCAGCGCCCCGGGACGCGTCGCCGAGGTCCTCCTTGGCGCGGCCCTCCTGTACCACGCCCTCAACGGCCTGCGCATCGTGATCATGGACTTCTGGCCGCGCCTGACCCACTACCACCGCCAGATGTGGTGGGCCTCGTGGGTCATCTTCGTGGGCCTTGGCCTGCCCGCCGCGTTCATCATCCTCAAGCCCATCTTCGTGTCGTGACGAGGCGCTCCCGATGAACCAGCGCATCAACCGGCCGCGACCCCAGGGGGGCGGCCTCGAGCTGGCGACGTGGTACCTCGTGCGCCTCTCTGGCCTGGGCCTGTTCGTGCTCGCGCTGGCCCACTTCAGCATCCTGCACTTCCTCTTCGACCCGTCGCAGGAGACCTCGAGCTTCATCTTCGGCCAGCGCTGGAACGACCTGGTGTGGCGCGCGCTGGACTGGTCGCTCCTGATGCTGGTCATCCTCCACAGCTTCCTGGGGGTGCGGACGGTGGTGGGTGACTACGTCAAGGGCGGTGCCCGCACGGCCCTCATGTCGGGCCTGTACCTCCTCGCGCTGCTGCTCTTCGTGCTGGGCACGATCGTCGTCGTGGGGCTGCCGGCGAAGGTCCTGGCGCTCTGATGGTGGAGATCACCGCCCGGCCGCGCGGCGCCGTCGAGCACGTCTACGAGGCCCTCATCGTGGGCGCCGGCGGGGCCGGGTTGTGGGCCGCGCTGGAGCTCGCCCGCGCTGGTGTCCGGACGGCGGTCCTGACGAAGCTCTATCCGACCCGCTCCCACACCGGCGCCGCCCAGGGGGGCGTGTGCGCGGCCCTGGGCAACCAGGAGGAGGACCACTGGGAGTGGCACATGTACGACACCGTCAAGGGCGGCGACTACCTCGTCGACCAGGACGCGGCGGAGGTGCTGGCCCAGGAGGCCATCGAGCGGGTCATCGAGCTGGAGCACATGGGCCTGCCGTTCAACCGGACGGCCGACGGGCGCATCGACCAGCGGCGCTTCGGCGGCCACACCCGGAATTTCGGCGAAGGGCCGGTCCGCCGTTCGTGCTACGCCGCCGACCGCACCGGCCACATGATCCTGCAGACGCTCTACCAGCAGTGCCTCAAGGCGGGCGTGCTCTTCTTCGACGAGTACCACGTGGTGCAGCTGCTGGGCACGCCGCAGACGGGGGCGCAGGGCGTGGTCGCCTATCGCCTGGCCGACGGCGAGCTGCAGGTCTTCCGGGCGGCCGCGGTGCTGCTGGCCACCGGCGGCTTCGGGCGGATGTTCCGCGTCACCTCCAACGCCTACACCCTGACCGGCGACGGGGTCGCCCTGGCCTACCGCGCGGGTGTGCCGCTGGAGGACATGGAGTTCTACCAGTTCCACCCGACGGGCATCGTGGGCCTGGGCATCCTGCTCTCCGAGGCGGCCCGGGGGGAAGGGGCCTACCTGCTCAACGACAAGGGCGAGCGGTTCATGAAGACGTACGCCCCGACGCTCATGGAGCTGGCGCCTCGCGACATGGTCAGCCGGGCGATCATGCTGGAGATCCGGGCCGGGCGGGGCATCGGCGGCAAGGATTACGTCTACCTCGACGTGCGCCACCTGGGCCGCGCGGTCATCGAGGAGAAGCTGCCCGACATCACCGACTTCGCCCGCATCTACCAGGGTGTCGAGCCGCTGACCGAGCCGGTGCCGATCCAGCCGACGGCCCACTATGCCATGGGCGGCATCCCCACCGACATCCACGGACGGGTCGTCATCGACCCAGCCAACACGGTCATGCCGGGCCTCTATGCGGCCGGCGAATGCGCCTGCGTCAGCGTTCACGGGGCGAACCGGCTGGGTACCAACTCGCTGGTCGACCTCCTGGTCTTCGGCCAGCGGGCCGGGCGATCGATGGCCGATGACGTCCGCGGCGCGCCGGTGCCGGAGGTGCCGCCGGACGCGCACGAACGCGTCGGCGCCGAGCTCGAGGCGCTGCGCGGCCGGCATGAGGGCGAGAACCCGTCCCACCTCCGGCGCGAGCTGGCCGCGGCGATGATGGACGACTGCGGGATCTTCCGCTCCGACGAGGGCCTGCGCAGGCTCGTGGTCAAGGTCCGCCAGCTCAAGGAGCGCTACGGCACGGCGCGCGTCCAGGATCGCGGCATGGTCTTCAACACCGACCTGCTGGAGGCATGGGAGGTGGGCTATCTGCTCGACTGTGCGGAGGCGACGGTCCATTCGGCGGTCGCGCGGACCGAGAGCCGGGGTGCGCACTTCCGGGAGGACCACCCCGAGCGTGACGACGCGGGGTGGCTCAAGCACACGCTCGCCACGCGCGCCGACGGTGGTCCGCAGCTGGCCTACAAGCCCGTCTCCATCACCCGTTTCCAGCCCAAGCCCCGGACCTACTAGGGCCCCCACACGTGCAGGTCGACGTCCGCATCCTCCGCTTCGACCCCGAACGGGACGCCAAGCCCCACTGGGAGGCCTACCAGGTAGAGGCCGAGCCGATGGCCCGTGTCCTCGATCTGCTCCATACGGTCAAGTGGGAGCAGGACGGCAGCCTGACGTTCCGCCGCTCCTGTGCCCACGGCGTGTGCGGGTCGGACGCCATGCTGATCAACGGGCGCAACCGGCTGGCCTGCAAGATCCGCGTCGACCAGCTGGGCCGCCGGATCAGCGTCGCCCCGCTGCCTGGCCTCCCGGTCATGAAGGACCTGGTGGTCGACATGGACGGCTTCTTCGCCAAGCTGCGCAGCGTGGAGCCCTTCCTCATCGCGCAGGACCCACCGCCGGCCCGTGAGCGGCGCCAGTCACCGGAGCAGCGCGCCCGCTACGACGACACGACGAAGTGCATCCTGTGCGCCGCCTGCACCAGCTCCTGCCCCTCGTTCTGGGCCCAGCCCGCCTACGTGGGCCCGGCGGCCATCGTCAACGCCCATCGCTTCATCTTCGACTCGCGCGACCAGGCCGCAGAGGAGCGCCTGGAGATCCTGGCCGACAAGGACGGCGTGTGGCGCTGCCGCACGATCTTCAACTGCACGGACGCCTGTCCGCGCGGCATCAACGTCACGCAGGCCATCCTGGAGGTCTCGGCGGCCATCGTCGAGCGGCACGCCTGAGCGCGGTCCCGGGTGGCGCGGCGGGTGGGCCACGGCCCGAGCGTCTGGTCATCCGGACCGATGGGGCGGCGCGCGGCAACCCCGGCCCGGCCTCCTGCGGGGCGGTGCTGATCGACGGGGCACGGCCCGACGCGCTCGACCCCGACGCCCCCCCGCTGGTCGTCATCGCGCGAGCCCTCGGGGTGCGCACCAACAACGTGGCCGAGTACGTCGGCGTGGTGCTCGCCCTGCGCGCGGCGCACCGCCTGGGCGCCGTGGAGGTGGACCTGCGGCTGGACTCGAAGCTCATCGTGGAGCAGCTCACGGGTCGCTGGCGCGTCAAGGACCTCAAGCTGCGCGGCCTCTTCGAGGAGGCCTCGCGGATGCTGGCCGGCTTCCGTCGCTGGAGCGCGGTCCACGAGCCGCGCGCTCGCAACCGCGCCGCCGATGCCCTGGCCAACCTGGCCCTTGACGACCCGGCGGCCGCGACCCGGCTGATGGCGGAGGTGGCCGCCCGGTCGGGCCTGGCCGCGCCGCTGGACGAGCTCACACAGGGCGCGTAGCATCCACCGGCCAGCGAGGCGGCCGGACGGTCGCGGGCCGCACGGGCGACCGGGCGGCGCGAGGAAAGTCCGAGCTCCACGACGCAGGGTAGCGGGTAACACCCGTCCGCCGCGAGGCGAGGACCAGTGCCACAGAGACGAGCCGTCGTCGCGGCGTGAGCCGGGACGACGGGTGAAACGGGCAAACTCTACCCGGAGCAAGGCCAAATAGGAGGGCGCAACCGTGGCCTCGGCCACGGGGAAGGGCAGCGTCGCCCGGCCCTCGGGTCGGCCGCTCAAGGCGGCGGGCAACCGCCGACCGTAGATGGATGACCGTCCACGCGGCGCGAGCCGCGGGACAGAACTCGGCTTACAGGCCGCCTCGCTGGCGCCCGCGTTGGCCTGTGGCCGTCAGTCCTCGTCCGGGCGGAAGATGTGGCCCGCGGTGCAGGCGTCGCAGATCGATCGCGCCGATTCGAGGTCCCCCAGCGGCAGCGACACGGTCCGGTCGGGGTACAGGCATTCGACGTCGTAGACCGGCCGCGGCCCTCGCTCGACGGCGATGAGGCGCCGGTAGGTGCAGCGACGGAGGTGCCGTTCGGGACCCGCGTCCGGTACGGCCTCGGGCTGATGCAGCAGCTTCAGGAGCGCCATGGCCCGGCGAGCCTAGCATCGGCTCCGGGCGGTGAGCAAGCGCACCAGAAGTACGACGGGCAGGCGAGGAAGTACGCCTGCTAGACTCGGCCGACGACGACGTCCATGGAGCGACGGTGACCATCCCAGCCCCCGTGCCCGTGCCGAGCGGGCCTGCCGCGCGGCTGGCGCGGGCTCTCGCCGACCTCCCCGGCCGGTCCCCCGACCTCACGGTCTGCCCTTTCCTGCGGCTCGAGACCGGGGAGGCCCTGGCCGCTCCCGGGCCCGCTGTCGATGCTGGCCACCGCTGCGTGGCGGGGGCTGCGCCGTATGCCCCCTCGCCGCTGCAGCAGCAGCTGGTGTGCCTCGTGGCAGGGCATGCCGCGTGCCCGCGGTACACCAAAGGCATCCCTGCCCTCGCCGCCGCGGCCGCAGTTGGGGGAGGGCGGGCGGCGCTGCCGGTCTCGGTCAGGCTTGCCGCCCTGGCGGTCGTCGCGATCGTCGCCGGTGCCCTGGCCTTCGGTCTGCTGCGGGGGAGTGGCGGCACCCCCGGCCCGACCGCGAGCCCGACCCAGGTGGCCGTGGCGTCCGTAACGGCCAGCCCCAGCCCGTCGCTGACGCCGGCCCCGACGCCGAGCCCGACACCCACCCCGACGTTCCCGCCCAGCCCCACGCCCACCCCCAGCCCCAGCGCTCCGGCCACCCCGACGCCGTCCGGCAGCGGGTCGATCGCCGCGCGCTGGGACGGCCTGCCGCCGTGCCCCAACGGCCAGGCCTGCTACCTCTACACCGTGAAGTCGGGTGACACGTTCATCGGCATCGCGACCTTCTTCGGCACCACCAAGGCCGGCCTGCAGGCCCTGAACCCGCAGATCACGAACCCGGCCCTGATCCACAAGGGCGAGCAGATCAAGGTTCCCCCGCCGCCAGGCTGAGGCGCGGCGAGCGAGTCCTTCCGATGCCGTCGGTCTCGCGCCTGGCCGCGTGCCCTGCGCCGCAGCGTGAACATCCGGCGTTGCCAACGACGGCGGAAGGCGTCGTGAGCGGCCAGGACGCCGGCTTCCGGCGTCGGCTCGTGCATCACAGGTTCGGCCCGTGGGTCGAGTGGCCGGTCCGCCGTCGTTACACGCATCTGGTGTTCACCGCGTGGCCGACCGATGCCCGGGCCTTGGATGTCGCATCTCGTGGCCGACTCGTCAACGGGCGCCTCTAGCTTGGCAACCACCACGGCCACCACGTGGGGACACCCGTAGGTCCGCATGCCGGGGTCACACGGGATAGCGGGTCGGGCACGTAGACCGACCCTGGGTAGGCCGGCACCGCCTGCGCGACGATCCAGATGGTCACCGCCAGCGGCACGGCGAGCCCCGCGAGGTGGCCGATGCGCAACCCCCAGCCTCCGCCGACGAGCGCTCCACCCGCAAAGCTGAGCACCGTCAGCGCGACGACGCCGGGCAAGGTGAAGTACAAGAGGCCAAACGCGCCGCCGGGGCTGAAGTCACCACAGGCCGACTGGGCGGCCGCGATGAGCTGCCCGGATCCATACCCCAAACCCAGCCCGACCGGGAGGCCGAGGCCGGCCCACAGCCAGGCCCGATGGGGTGGGCGCCAGGGGAAGACCTGCCAGCCACTCGGCGGGTGATGTCGAGGCGACGGCGGTCGCTGGCTCATGGCACCACGGCGAGCTCAGGGTGCGGAACGCCCCGCGAGGCTGGGCAGGTCACGGTGACAGTTCACGCCGTTTCGATGTCGAGGTTGACCAGCCCCTCGAGGTCCATGTCCCGCCCATGGTACGAGCCGACCGCCTGGCTGGCCGTCCCGTCGCGCCGCTCCTGATCACCAACACGGGTGGTGGCACGTGCCGGCGGGCGTCCGTGCGACCTGGACGGGGGCATCAAGGGCGCTGGACCCGAGCATGACCGCCTCCGGGTTCAGCCACGATCACGTCGCCGATCGCGTACCACCAGGCTGGCTGGTGAGGCGAGGCTCCTGGCGCGTCCGGGCAACCCGGACCTCTGCGGGTTCGCCCCCCGACCCCTTTCCCATGCCCGGCGTGCAGAAACGCGTTGACGGGGGTCTGGCGCGGTGTATCATGCCGGCCACGTGGCCCAAAGTGGCGCGAAGTGGGGAATAGAGGTGAACCAGCCGCCTCG
>Ga0187778_10000774_pt1 | contig 22849 bp, 21 predicted proteins | sample 1015_Q2_SP5_20_M_FD_132418 | JGI IMG/M metagenome (GOLD analysis project Ga0187778, IMG submission 132418) | Tropical peat soil microbial communities from peatlands in Department of Meta, Colombia - 1015_Q2_SP5_20_MG | ecosystem: Environmental > Terrestrial > Soil > Wetlands > Peat | place... | reverse complement strand
CTCACCCGGCGCGAGCTCCCACGGATTCAGGGTTTCGCGGCAGTCAAGATCGACGTTGATGACGCGGCCTCCCATGAGGTTCACGAGTGGTTCATAGGAGTCTCCCCGCTCCAAGATCGAGATCCGCGCATTGGCACGAGCCACCATGAGCAGCATCAGCTGTGCCAGGAAGGTCTTCCCGCCACCACTTTTGGCTATGATGAGCAGGTTGGCATCTGCCAAGGAGGAATCGAAGGGAGAAAACGGTATCAGTTGCCGATACGGTGTCTCGAACATCATGAGCGGCGAGTGCGGATGCCCTTGCCAGGGCATCTCCACCGGTAGCAGGTCGGCAGCGTGCAAGGTGAGGACCTCGATCTCGCGTTTGTTTTCCTCCGCCAGCCCCGGCAAACCGGAGAAGAACAGCCGCTTCTGAGCCAGGGTCTCGGGAATGCCGCGGGCGCCATTCATCCGGGCGATGGCGTGCAGGACACGCTGGCGCCGATCGGCCAGAATACGCTCTGCTTGTTCTGCTTCGAAGCGATCGCGGGCCGGCTTCGAGGTACGGATTTGAACGACCAGGCTCATCTCGCACGACTTCAACGAGCTCGAAATCAGGTCCTCGAGCACCTTGACCAGCTGCCGCTGCGCCACCTGCGCATCCACGTTAATCCGCAATCCGCCGTGAATGTCGCGCTGCGCCGCGGTCATCTTCCGCAAACGGCTCTTGTACTGCTTCATGGCTTTGGTCTGATCGGGAAGGACGACTTCAACATTCATGACCAAAGGAAAGTCCATCACAATCAACTCGCGCAACACCCCGGGAAACGTCGCATCGGGCAGGTCCTTGAGGCTGATCCAGGAATACAACAATCCCCCGATCTTCAAATAGTCATCGAGTTCATCCTCGAGATTGACGTTGGCCGCCTGGCTGCGAGCGCTCTCATACCGCAGTTGCTCTTGAGGAGATCGCAGGCGGACGTGATCTCCACCCAGAGGGTGGAGCGCACGCTTGATCTCCAAGAAAAGCTCGCGGTCAGTCATTCGCCCGATTTTCATCCTCGTTGCCTCGAGTGCGGCCTCGATACCGGACAGCAGACTGCTGAACTCGGAGAGCAGGTCTTCGTGGTCGCGTCGTGTCCGCTCTGTGCATTGGCTCGCCGAGAGGCTCCAACCGTGGGAGCGCATCTTTCGCTTCCACTCGAGGTCCGGCGACCGGTGGTGGATCACGGGATTCCAAATCACATAAAAGCTGAGCAACTGGCGCAGGTAATAGCCTTCGGAATCCCGGCGGCACCAGACTTCCGAACGTGCACGGTCGAGAGTCTCGAGCACGGTGCTCTTGTTTTGCTGTTCTTGGTTATAGGCGGCAATCAGGTCGCCCGTGCCTTCCGTAGTCTCGAAACGAACCTGAAGCCGCATGGACCGTTCCGCCAGACCCCGGAAGAGAGCTTCCAGCAACAGTTTTGTACGATTCCGTTCTTCATCGCTCGCATAGTAGGAGTGGATGCCGCTGACTTTGTACCCTGCAACCAGGGACCCGTTCAGCTGTACCAGCACGTTGTCGGTGATGTCACGCAACTTCAGTTGTTCGCACAAGGGTGGTTGCGCGAGCGACTTCGCATGCTGTTTCATGGTGAGTGGCATGGCTGGTCCTCAGTCCTTGATGTATTCCCTGGACAACTCGCGGTCACGCTCGAGTGCCGAGTACACGTGCGGCTTGGTGTGGAACATCACCCAATCCAACAGGTAACCACGCTGCTTGCCGTACTTGAAGAGCAGCAGGGCGGGAATCGTCAGTATCGGCACGATGTACTGCAGCACCATATTCATCGGCATGCCGAAGATCTCCCGATTCAAAAATCGGCCGAAGACATTCATGACAACGGCGACCGCTAGGATCGCGAACAAGTCCTCGGCTTCGAGCCCAAAGAAGGTCACTCGCGTCGTTAAGTTGCGATAGACAGGTGTCACATCCAATGCCATTGGTACACCCCTGGTCCTAAGTCACACCGGCAGTCCCTTGTGCGACGAACGATTCTGCTAGTCGGAGCAAGCCGGATACGAGCAAGCACAGGCCAGCTGTGGCGAACTGTCGCAGTCCACCGCCGGCCGGGTGGAGATAGGAATACATCCCCATGCGCAGGGCTCCGGCCACCACCTGCAGAGCCGCATACACCGGCAAGATCACGTTGCTCACCCAGTTGATGAGCGTCGTGAGAGCGATCCAGTAGAGGTCAGGATCATTCCAGGCACGCTGGCTGGCGAACGTCTCGAAAGCACGAGTCAAGCCGGAGACCAGCAAGCAGGCCATTGCGCCGTACATGCTGTGGGAAAACTCCCGCCCCTTGGAGAATTCGAGGATGGCGACGATGATGAACAGGCCCGCCAGCGTCGGCAGGATGACGTTTCCCATCCAATTGGCCAAGTTGAGCACTCCCTGATCGAAAGACATGTTGCCAAGGTTCAATGCCCACCTCCTACATCATCGCCAGCACAAGTCTCCAGATCGCCGAGACCGAAAGCAGAGCTAAGGACACCGCCACGTGCCGCAGGAATGGCTTGCGGAGCGAGAAATTCAGAACGGCTGCCACCAGTGCGAGAACGGCCGCGACCGGCATGACGGTCCCAACCAGATGGTTCCACAAGGAATCAAAAACGTCGGCCGGCGCATACGGAGTTCCCGTGTTATAGCTCTCGATCAGGTTGTAGGTGGTCTGTGAGCCCAGTAAGAACATCGCCGCCAGAATCGAGGGCAAAGGATGGCCTCCCGAAGCTGTGTCAAGAATCGCGCGCAGCACACAATACGCCGCACAAGTTGGTACCAGCCGAGTCAGGATGAAGTTGGTCACGAACGACGCCACATCCGATTGCACGCTTCGCAGCCAGTCCGTGTTGATCCCGCCACCGGGTAGCGGCACTTCCACGCCAAACGAAGGGAACCAGCTGAGCAGCGGTTGCAGGGTAAGGAAAACAACCGCCCAGAACATCCATTTCGTGAAATCGCCTCCCATGGCAAATAAGGTGCCACCTTCCCGCCGCAGAGCGATGCCCGCCAACATGAGAGACAGTAGTGCCGCGGATGGCGCGAGCAGAAGCAGCAAAGAGATGATGTCGTTCAAGAGTTGTGGAGTCGGCATATCTTTGTAGGGTCGTCTCCTAGCCATGATTGACAGGCCGTGCCGCAGGAAACTGGAGGCCGCATCCGCTCGGGCGCTCCAGTTTCCCGGCCGTTGCGGCTTTACGTGACGCCTCCTGTTCCTTGGGCGATCCAGTATTCGAGCAGACGGGTAACACCCGACACGGCCAAAAGCGACGCGGCTGCAAACAACCAACGGGCAAAACCCCGTCCGGTCAGCCAGGACGCGACTGCGCCGACCACCGCTCCGCCCGCGCCGACCGGGGCGATCACGTTGCCAATCCAGTTGATGAAATTCAGGAACGCGCCTTCCGGCTGTGTCGCCTGTTGCCCTTGTACGGCGACGTTCATAGCCGGTGCAGTTCCCAAGTTTTGCGCCCACACGAACTGAGCGGCCAGCACAAAGCACAGGACCCATCCGTCGAGGGACTTTGCCCCTGCCGGACGCATTTGGACTTTTCTCATCGGCCTCTACCTCCCTTCTCGTTCTTGGCTCCTCCGCGAACCTCGGAAACCAGTCGAGAAAAACGATCAGCGTGAGCGGAAAATTAGACGCGAATGCTGTGGCTGTCAAATCTGCGATGGCTGGAAAACCCTGAGGAGGAAAGGGAGGGCAAGTTTCTGATCAAGAAAACTGCATCAAGAGAAGCAAATGTCGGTTAGCGAGCCGATGAACCGCAAGTTCAGGTCGATTCCAACCAGTACTACTGCGGGGGTGTCGCGGTAGTTGTTTGAGCACTGGTCTGCTGGTACATCTGACTTAGCTCGGACCGGAGTTCTATCAGTTCCCGCAACTCTTCCAATGTCGGCTCCTTACTTGTTCCCACTGTCGAGAGGCCGGTTCTCGTCGAATGCGCCCCTGCAGTGCTCCCCAAATCCGTTCCCCCTTCTTCGAGCAGCAAGTAAAATCGGGTGTTAGCCGGTATCGTGACCACGATGTTCTGGTTGAAAGAAAGCTGGTTCAATTCCCCCTGGCTGGCATTGCCAACATTATCGGTGACGCGCTCCCGGAGCAGAGAATTTTCCGAAACCGGCCCATTGAACGCCGTGCTCGAATGACCACCCACCATGTAGGCTGCCGCTGTACCCATGCTGCTGAGTGAACTCACCAGAAATTTTGCGCCGCTCCTTCTGCCGGAAACATGACCCTTCAACGGCCCAAATTTCAGATCCATTGCAGTGCCATGGATTCTGCCTGTCGACCCGTCCGGCATGTCGATATGGTCGAATTGCAGGTCCACGAATCCGGAGGAATGTGCTTCGACAAGCTTGCCAATCACCTTCGCTCCCGCCGGCAGTACAATTTCGCCATCGCGCTCGTAGTTGTACTCAACCACCGCAACTGCCGGGGCGGCTTCAGCCGAGCTCACCGGCGCCTCAAGCCGCGCTATGAACCGAGTCCCCGCGGGAAGAAGGTCCAGCAGGGTATTTTGCTCGAGTAGCGCAGGCTGGGAACGAACAGGCAGGCCGGCGCCTTCTGTCGAGCGCACAAACACGATCGCCGACTTCTTCAGTTCGGCGCTGTCGGGCGGCGAGAGAGACGGGCCCTGGGCCGCCGACTTGGCTGCCAAAGGATCCGAGAAATCGATGCCCTTCAACGCGTACGCTGAAGAGTTCTTCGGATTGGCTGGCGAGGGTTTCTCGGTCGACGTCGGCAGCGCCGATGCCTCTCCGGATCGGGCGGTACGGCCAACGTCTTCGGCCGTGACGGGGTTGCCCGGGGCTACTTCTCGAGGCTGTTGGCCCGCATCGAGCAAAGGTGTTATCGATCTGCCACTTTCCGACGCTTCCTGCCCGGGTGTCACTTTGCGCCCTAGGTTGGGCTGGTTCCGCCTTTCGCTCGGAAGCGGGGACTTCCTGGGGGCCGAGAGAACACCCAGCAACACGAGCAGCAAGACAATCGCTACACTGGCCACGAAAAGCACGGATTTACTCTTGTCGCGGCTCAGCTCCTGGCGGTTGCACCGGTGCATGTGCTCGCGCCTTGCCTTACTCAGTGCGTTGCGAAAGATCTCCCGCAGGGTGCCCGCACGGGCTGTCGATACTTCCTCCTCCTCGGCTGGCGCTGGTTCTTCCGTGACAGGCGGACCGCTCGGCGCAGCCAAGATTTCTTTATCGCTCACTTCCTCGTATTCCATGGTCAGCGATCCTCCGCGATGTGCTAACCCCAAAGCCGATCGGCACCAGAGCGGGGCGGTCAACCGCACCCGACTCGGCCACCTGTAGGAACAACGTCTGGTTGGACTGCTTGTACGGTGGTCGCTCGAATACGACAACTCCGTCCGCGCGTTCCTCGGACCCGATCCGCCGCCTGCTCCACCGAAAGTCGATCACCGGAAGCTGCTCGGCGGTCACCCATCGATCATGCTTTACCAGCTTCCCGGACTTGATCGTGCCGCCGAGCTGGATCTGGGGCGGCATCAGCAGGATGGCAAGCTTACCCATATTGACGGCAGAGAACAAAACCATTACCTGTTGCCCACCGTCGATGACTTCGCTGATACCGGCACGAAGGGAATCGCCTCTCGCGGTATCTTTCTCGACCCGCTCGCCATACAAGGCGGGTAACGGGGCTTGTTTTTGGTGATCGAGCAACTGATCGAGCGAATCTGGTTTCGTCTCGTTCTCAGCTCCCGCAGCTGTACTGGGTGTACTCGCTTTCGCGAACGATGGAGCCACCAATCGAGGAGCACTCGGATCGAATTTGGTTGGGACGGACATCGGTGACAGGCTGGCGCTCTCGCCAACCAAGAAGACCGGAACCGTCTCCTGCTCCACGAGAAAACCACTTAATGGTTTGTATCTCAAAAGAAAATCGACCTTGGTGCCGACGAGTGCTCCTCCCCTGCTCACCAGCAACAAACTGATTTGTCGCCCACGCGTCGTTGATATGAGGAGATTGCTTTCCGCAGGTTTGCTGGTGAGGACCTTGATGAATACCAATTCCGGCTCATGTTCATTGTATTCCGCCTGAAACAGGGCCGGATCGCCAATGACCACCGAGTTCACCGGTTCGGGAAGACGAACCGCGGTCACAAAATGCGCCGACACCTCTACCACCGTGACCTTGCCTTCGGTTACCGTTCGAGTTCGGATTTGTGGTTCCACTCCCGCGGTCTGTGCCATCACGAGCTCTGTCGAGAACAAGCCGCCAAATAAAAGCGCCAGCCGAGAAAATTTGCTCATGACTGGCCTCTCTTGGTTTCCTGCGGCTGGGTGGTGCTGGCTGCCTGCCTGGCTCGCCGTGCCCGATATCTTTCTGCAACTTGGCTGACGTATTGGTGCACGTCCGCATTTCGATAAGCCAGCCCGTGCAACCGAATCGGGGCCTCACCGACATAGTACGCGGCCGTGACCAGTCTTAAGTCCGCGTTGAACCGATGTTTCAACCACGCTAAATACGCCACACCCCCCCGGATGTTTTGTTCAATACGAAAGCGATTTTCGACGCCGAACCGCGCGGCGGTTTTGGGCATCAACTGCATCAGGCCAACTGCACCTTCTGGGGAAACCGCGTATGGGTTCCAGGCGGATTCCTGATCGATGATCGCCTCCACGAATTCGACGGGCAGTTGGTACATTTCGGCGTAGTAGCGGACCCAAGCGCACGATCGCTCATAGGTCCCGGCTTCGGCCGGGGGCGGCTCCGCTGGAGCGCATCCAGCAAGCAGCAGCAAAGCTGCCCAGAATTTTCTCGCTGCTTTCACCGCAGAACCTCCTTCCTGAAGCCGCTTCGCCCGTGCAGACTACACCCACGAATTGTTCTAAGCACTTTGGCCCAGCGCAGGTTTGTTGCGAGTCGGCGGCAGTGAGCAAGCAGATGGAGAGGCACGATCTGGCTATGAGCGTCCATCCCCAGACCATCGAAACCATTCGCGGGTGCGTGTATCAGGCGACTCTCGGCCTATGAACTTGACAGGTGCCGCAGGGTTTTTCACAACCGTCTTTTGCCGACATTCATCTGGGTAGCTGCAATGGTCGGTTTCGCACGACGGCTCACTTGCCAATTTCTCTTTGACCTGTTTGCCGGGCGCAAACGCGACAGACTTCTGCTAGCTTTTCTTCTTCTAAATTCCATGGGATGTGGTTGTGTACACCGGACGCGGTCTTCCTCAACTTTTTCTGGACGAGAGCAATTTGGGTGGTTGCCGACAACCTGCGATCCCTGTCCCGCAGCCAGAACATTTCTTCCGACGCTGCTCTCCTGAGAGTAATCTTCGATGCCTTGGCACAGGACGTATTTTCGGTTGCCTGAGGTCTTCGGATGGGCCGACCTCCGAAACAACTCATCGGATGGTTTCTCGGTAGGCCTGCGAGTCTTGTCTCCTCTGTGGGACGGTTTGACAGGTACGGCGAAAAGACGTAGAACATGCCCTCGGTGCGTATGAGTGTCGAAAGAACCAGGACGGAGATTAGTCACGTCCTTATTGGAAGGCAGCTATTCTCGGGAGGATGGCCGGCCATGGCTGGGTGCTCACAAACTGCTCTTGAGCCGACCGTCTATTCGATGTTGGCGCTTGGCCCCGATCTGGAGAAAAACTACCAGCGTGCCGTGCAGTGTCTGCTCGACTGTCAAAATCCTAACGGCAGCTGGCCGAGCTTCATCGGGGACGACCCAGAAGGGGCATGGACCACTGCACTTGCCTTGATTGCCTTGGCCAACCATCGCGGGGAGGCTCGGAGCCGGTGCCGGGGCTTTCGCTGGCTCTTGCAGTCCGCCGGCAAGGAATCGAGCTGGCTTTGGCGATGGAAGTTCCGAACTGCGGATCGGCATGTGCGATTTGATTCGGACAAGTTCGGCTGGCCCTGGCAGCCTGACACGAACAGCTGGGTGGTTCCGACGGCCTTTGCCATCCTTGCCCTGCGTCGTCCTCCCCGCTCGTCGGCTCTCGAACAATCCGAATTCCGCCTTCGCCGAGGTACGGAGATGTTGCTCGATCGCGTGTGTCCGGGCGGTGGATGGAATGCGGGCAACGGGATCGTCTACGGTCGGGCGCTGGTCCCTCACCCCGACGATACCGCCGTCGCCCTGCTTGCCTTGAAGGATCATCCGCATGAACCGGCGGTAAAAACAAGCCTGGCATGGCTCGCGGACAACACCTCGACGATGTCGGCTCCCTGGAGTCTTGCCTGGTCGGCTCTCGCGCTCGCAGCTCACTCTCGCTGCGTCCGTCGGTTATTAAGTTCTTTGGCGGACCACGTTCGCCCCATCGACATCCGAGACAATGCCACTTTGGCGGTTCTTGCCTTGGCTCTCGATTGCGAACGTTCTTTGACTCTTCTCACGAGCTGATCCATGGGGATTACACGACGGGAATTGCTGGTAGGCGGCGCAGCGGTCGCTGCCGGCGTGTCCGTGTCGGCCCCTTTTTTCCAGCCACGATACCGTATCAACCGGCGCCCTCGACGATCTCGTGTGGCGCTGCTTCGCCTTGAAGATTATTCGCGACCGATCGACGAGATGTTGTTCCTGGGGCTCTGCCTCTTTCCGATCAACGTCCAGGGCAAGACGGTGCTACTCAAGCCCAATCTGGTGGACTACATCCCTGGCCATGCCATCAACACGCACCACCGGCTGGTGGTGGCGGCCGCCGAGGCATTCCGCCGCTTGGGCGCCCGGAAGGTCCTAGTCGGCGAGGGTGCGGGACACCAACGGGATACTCAACTCCTGCTCTCCGAGAGCGGCTACGAACAGGAACTGGCACTCGACAGCATCCCGTTTGTAGATCTCAACCGCGACGAACTGCTCCACAGACCGCTCGGCGCCTCCTACACCGGCCTCAACCACCTTTGGCTTCCGAGAACAATTCTCGGATCGGATTTCATCGTCTCCATGCCGAAGGTAAAAACCCACCACTGGTCCGGCGTGACTCTGAGCATGAAGAATATGTTCGGCGTGGTCCCGGGGCAAAAGTATGGTTGGCCGAAGAACATCCTCCATTGGAGGGGAATTCACGAGAGCATTCTCGATGTTTGTGCCACGGTTCCCATTCATTTCGTCATCGCCGATGGGGTGATGGCTATGGAAGGAGATGGTCCGCTCAACGGCAGCCCCCGGCCACTCGGGACAGTGGTTCTGGCCGACGATCCCGTGGCCGCCGACGCCACCTGTGCCCGGCTGATGGGTCTTGAACCCGATCGGATTCCCCACATTCAGGAGGCTGCAAGGTTCTTGGGAAATTCTTTACCTGCTCTTATCGACCAGGGCGGCGAAGTACTTCGCCGCCCTGAGGTGCCCTTTCAAGTGGTCCCCGAATTTCAACATATTCGCGCCTTGTAGAAGCGAGTAGGAACAGGTCTTCTCGAGCGGCACGCGCCTGGAGCCGAAACGCTTCCTTACCAGGCAGAGAGCGGACGATCACACATCCAGTTAGAAGCACTCCGCCGCCCGGGCTCGAGCGAAGCCGACCCACCCTCGAGGATGGGGTTCAGATGCCGGGGACGCGCGGGGTGACTTCCTGCGAAGGATTTTCCTGTGGCGCGTTGTGACGCACATCCGCCCCGCGTACCCAGAAGATGACATCTTCCGCGATGTTCGTGGCGTGATCCGCGACGCGTTCCAGATTGCGGGCCACGAGCAAGGAGTCGAGTGCCTGCCGGGTCACCTGTGGCCGCTCGTTCATGGTCTTGACCAAGTTGATGAACGCGTCGTCGCGCATGCGATCGACGACGTTATCCATTTCGAGCACCGCTTGGGCGAGTTCCGCCTTGCCTTCGATAAAGGACTCGAGGGAACGGCGCACCATGGCAGAAGCCGCTGCGGCCATGCGAGCAATGTCAACGGGAAGATCCGCCTTGGGCAGCTCCACCAGGTCCATCACTCGCTCGGCGATGTTTACCGCCTGGTCACCAACCCGTTCCAAGTCGGAGTTGATTTTCGTGACCGCAAGAATAAAGCGTAGATCGACCGCCATGGGCTGCTGCATCGCCAGCAGATCAAAGGCTAATTCGTCAATCTCGCGCTCTGCTTCGTTGATTTTCGACTCTCCCTCAAGCACCATGTGGCAGCGATTGAGATCTCGATCGATATAGGCCTGGCAAGCGCGATCCACCGCCTGCTCAGCCATTCCACCCATGCGCAGTAGCCGGGTTCGTAATTGATCGAGTCCTTGCTGGAAACGGGTACGCATTATCCAAACCTACCTGTAATATAGTCCTCCGTTCGCTTGTCGGACGGGGTTGTAAAGATTTTTTCCGTGCGGTCGAACTCGATTAGTTTGCCCAACAGAAAGAATCCTGTGAATTCGGCAACACGCGAGGCCTGCTGCATATTATGGGTCACAATCACAATGGTGAAATTCTCTTTGAGCTGAAAGATGAGCTCCTCAATCTTCCCTGTGGAGATCGGATCCAGAGCCGAGCAGGGTTCATCCATGAGCAGAACTTCCGGCTCCACTGCCAAAGCGCGAGCGATGCAAAGTCGCTGTTGCTGTCCGCCCGACAAACTAGCCCCGGATTTCTTTTTCAGTGAATCTTTCACCTCGTCCCACAGCGCCGACAACTTGAGGGAATGCTCGACGATCTCGGCTAGCCGTTTGCGGTCGTGGAAGCCGTTCAACTTCAATCCCGCGGCAACATTGTCATAGATGGACATCGTGGGAAACGGATTGGGCTTTTGAAATACCATGCCGATCCGCCGTCGAACCTGAACTGCCGCCGTCCCATTGTAGATGTCCAAATCACCGATGCGAACCTTACCCGCGGCCCGGGCATCGGGAATGGTCTCATGCATGCGGTTTAGGCAGCGCACGAAAGTGGACTTGCCGCAGCCGGAAGGGCCGATGATGGCCGTGGCATGATTCGCCGGAATGTCCATGCTAATGTCATGCAGGGCCTGGACTTTCCCAAACCAGGCGTCAAGATGCTCCACTTTGATGCCCACGCCCATGATCAGCCGATTCCCTTCAGCATTCCCCGACCGGCGGCCACACGCAGCGCACTGACCGAGATTACGATGAGCACGATCAAAATCAGCGCCCCCGCCCAAGCCTGGCGGTGCCATTCATCAAACGGCGAGATGGCATAGGTAAACACCTGGAGAGAAAGGGCTGCGGTCGGCTGACTGATCTTCCAATTCCAATACTGATTGCCAAAGGCCGTAAACAACAGCGGTGCCGTCTCTCCCGCTACCCGGGCAAAAGCCAGCATAACACCGGTAATGACCCCGGAGGTGGCAGTTCGCAGGGTAATCGAAAGGGTGGTCCGCCAGCGCGCAATCCCCAAGCCATAGGCGGCCTCCCGAATCGCCTGCGGCACTAACAGGAGCATCTCCTCGGTGGCGCGGGTAATGGTTGGGATCATCATCATGCCCAAGGCGAAGCCTCCGGCGAGCGCTGAAAAATGCCCCTGCGCGAGCACGACGACTCCGTACGCAACAATACCGACGACGATCGAAGGCACCCCATTCAAAACGTCGGCAGTGAAGCGGATAACATCTCCCATCCGGTTCCGACCGTATTCGGCAAGATAAATCCCCGCCCCGATGCCAATCGGCACTCCCATGGCGCTGGCGATTAGCAGAATCAGCACCGAACCGGCAATGGCGTTGGCCATTCCGCCCCCCGGCTCGCCCACGGGTTTCGGAATTTGCGTCAGAAAGGCCCAATTCAGGGCACCCACTCCCCTATATACCAGGTAGGCGAAGATGGCTCCCAAAGGAAGTAAGACAAGGAGGACGGCGGAAGCCGCGGCCAGGGTCACCGCATGGTTCATGCCGCGGCGCCGGAGACTGATGCGAATGGGCCCGGAGTCGGAGGAATTAGGCATGACCCCTCGCCGGCATTCCACGCGTTACCGACCAGACCAGAACCTGCGCCAGAATGTTGACGATGATCGTCACCAGAAACAAGGCCAGGCCAATTTCGACCAAGGCACTGAGATAGGTATCCGTGGCCGCTTCGCTGAACTCATTGGCGATCACACTCGCCATGGTATATCCGGGAGCGAACAAGGACCGGGAAATCTCCGGGCGATTGCCGATCACCATCGTGACCGCCATGGTTTCGCCGAGCGCCCGGCCCAGTCCTAAGATCACCGCCCCGAAAATGCCGGCCCGGGCATTGCGCAAGACACCGATGCGAATCATCTCCCAACGAGTGGCACCCAAAGCCAGTACCGCTTCTCTTTGCTGCCGGGGAACGGCCGTCATCACCTCGCGCGTGATCGAAGAAATGATGGGCACCACCATAATGGCAAGAATCATCCCCGCGGCCAACATTCCGATGCCATACGGCGGGCCTGCAAACAATCCTGTCCAGCCGAAACAACGCGCCAGCCAGGGTTGGAGGTACACACGCAGCAGGGGGACGAGCACAAAGATTGCCCAGAGGCCGTAAATTACGCTGGGAATCGCCGCTAGCAGTTCGGTGGCGAAGGCGAGCGCTTCCTTCAAGCCGCGCGGACACATCTCGGTGATAAACATGGCGACGCCAAGGCCAAGGGGAACCGCCATGAGGAGCGCTAGCAGCGATGAAACGACGGTGCCATACACAAACGGCCAGGCTCCGAACTGCTCGTTGACCGGATCCCATTCGCTGCCAAAGAAAAACTTCAAGCCGAAGGCCTTCCAGGACAGGTGCGAACGGGTCGCCAGTTCGTAAATAATGATGCCGACCAAGGCGAGCACGCAGACAGCGCAGGCCAGCACGGCCAAGCGAAACAACTCGTCCCAGAGATGCGGATCTCGGGCTTTGAGTAAAGCTCGTGTCTCGCTTGAGGCGTCGGAGGCAACCACTGAATTTACAACAGGTTGCGGTCCAGGCGGGGGAGGCGCTCCCAGCGCTCGATTCGACATTACTTGGACCCTAGCAGAATCGTGTTACAGGAATGTTAAAATACCCGCCTTACCCTTGCTCTTGGTAAGCGGAGGTTGCTAGCCTTCGAATCCCTCCTGGTTCTTATAGCTCGTTATGCCGATCGACAAAAAACTCAGCCGTTTGATCCTCGAAAAACTGGACCGTGAGTTGGGAAAGCTCGGGCGAAAGCCAGCTCCGGAAAGGGTTCATAAGTTCCGGACCAACAGCCGTCGGGTCGAAGCCCTGCTGAGCGAGGTCGCGCTCAACCATCAGGGCAACGACGCCAAACTGCTGAAGCGATTGGCGCGGCTGCGCAAGAAGGCCGGACGTCTGCGGGATCTGGACGTGGAGATCGCCGCCTTGCGGGCTCTCAGGTTTCCCCAGGCGAATGGGCACAAGTCCCAAGTGATGGAGGCGCTTATCAAAGAGCGGGCGAAACGCGAGAAAAAGCTGGTCAAGGCTTCGGATCGGGCTACGATCGACGAGATTCGCAAGCGATTACGACGTTCAGCCAAGGGGCTGGATCTTCCCGCCAACCGGGAACCGCTGGCCCTCACGCTTCGCAAGCTCAGGGAACTCAGTCGCAATGCCGCGCCCCTTACCGAGAAGATGCTGCACCAATACAGGATCATCGGCAAGCGCGCCCGGTACATCGCCGAACTGGCCTCCGAGGATCCCGAGGCGAAGCGTGTCGTCGATCAACTGAAGCATATGCAGGATGTTATTGGCGACTGGCACGACTGGCTCAAACTCAGCGAAAAGGCCGAGAAGATCCTAGGCGACGTCCGGAATTCGCCTTTAGTCGCCATGCTGCGCAATGTCACCCAGGCGAAGTTCCGCCAGAGTCTCGAGGCGGTTCGAGAAATCCGCTCGGCTTTCCCCAGTGAGGCTCAGCCCGTGCGGCCGGCGCCCAGCCAAGATCGCACGGAGAAAGCTGCCGTTCAGGGGACCGCGGCCTAGCAGGACATATTCCTCAATCTCTTACGCCTGGAATCGCATCGGTGGCCGATCGCCATCAATTCGATCTCCTGCCATTGAATCGTCGTACCGTTCTTTCAACCGGCGTAAACTAACCCTTCCATGCCGACCCTTGCCGCAGTGGATATCGGATCGAACTCTGTTCGTCTGAAGATTGCTCGCCTCAGTCGCCACCGCTTGCTCGCCATTCACGAAGACCGTGAAGTTACCCGCCTCGGTGAATCGGTATTCCGCACCGGGTTTCTTTCGCCCAAAGCCATTGCCTACACGGTGAAGGTTCTGCGGCGCTTTCATCGCGCAGCCGAGAACTTCGGAGTCGATGCCGTCCGGGTGGTGGCCACCAGCGCCCTGCGTGACGCCCGCAACTCCCACGCCTTTCTGGAGTGGGTCCGTTCCGCCACCGGCTGGAACCTCGACATCATCTCCGGCTTAGAGGAAGCCCGGCTGATTCACCTCGGGGTCACCTCGACCTTGCGGATGAGTGCTTCGCCCATGCTGTTAATCGACCTGGGGGGAGGCAGTTGTGAGCTCACCATTTCCACCCGTGGCCACATCCGCACCACCATCAGTTTGCCTCTGGGAGCGGTGCGTTTAACCAACGAATTCCTTCATCATGATCCGGCGCGCAAGTCGGAATTGCGGCAGATGCGAGGCTTCATCGCGCGGGAAATTGAGCGCACCGCGGACCGGATCAAGCGTTTCCATGCGAAGATCGTGATCGCGACCTCCGGAACCGCGGAATCGTTGGCCGCCGTCTGCCACGGCCTCTACCAAACCCAAGGGTCGCGCGCCAGCTCCGTTTCCCGCGCCCAGATGCTGCGCATGGCCAAGCTTCTGGCGCGATTGCCTCTGGAAGGGCGAAGAAGGCTTTCGGGGGTCGGCCCGCGGCGGGCTGAGATCATCGTGGCCGGCGCGGCCGTGTACGCCACCCTTCTCGAGCGCTGTCAGTTGCCGGGATTTCGCGCTTCCTCCCTGGGCTTGCGCGACGGTCTGTTGGCGCAGATGGCTGCGGAGTATGATCGCAGCACCCGATCCGGCAAACAGATCGAATCCGAGCGTTGGGATTCCCTGCTCAATGCGGTCGAGCACTATCGGGTCGACATGGAGCACGCCTTAGAGGTGCGCCAGTCTGCCATGCATCTTTTTACGGCGCTGCGCAGGATTCACGGTCTGCCGCCGGAATATGCCGAGTGGCTCTCGGCAGCGGCCATGCTATACGAGGTCGGCGATTACGTAAGCCGCAATGGGCGGCATCGCCACGCTCATTACATTATTTCGCATTCCGACATCCTGGGTTACACGCCGGCGCAACGAAGCATCATCGCCGCCATCGCCCGCTATCTTGGCAAGTCGCGGCCGAGCCCGAGCGATGGAGCCATGAAAATACTGTCGAACGCCGACCAGAAATGGATACCCAAGGCATCCCTGCTGCTGCGCTTGGCACGTGCCCTCAACCTGAGCCGGAGCCGGGCCATTCAGGATGTGCGCGTCCATCACCGCGACGGCGAGATCCAACTCCTGGTGGCGACTCAAGGAAGAAGCTCCGCGGATCTGGAACTGTGGGCGGTAGAAAAGGAGAAGGACTATTTTCGGGAAGTCTTCGGGCGGGAGCTTTCCGCAGCGGCGGCGACGTAGAGCGCGCGGATCACCTTGGGAGTCAGGTACCATTGCAGCACCGCCGAGTTGCGATCGACTTCCACCTTCGCCACTCCTGCCTTTTTTAAATCGGCGCCGGCTTCGCCGCCCGAATCGCTGAGGATTCGCCCCAGGAATTCGCTCAAGTTCGGATTATGGCCCACGACCATAATCGCCTCTTGTTTCGCATATTTGTCCAACATGCGACGGAAGTCGGCAAAAACTGCGCCCGGACGGAGCGCATCCTCGAATTGCAGCTTGCCTTCGTAGCTGAGCTCGTTGCCCACGAGCGACGCGGTTTGCGCCGCCCGCTTGAGGGGGCTCGAAATGATCGTGTCGACTTGTACGTCCAAGGCGGTGAGCGCGCGGCCCACGGTCCCGCACTGCTCGATCCCATCCTTATCGAGGGCGCGTTTATCATCCCTCTTAGGATTGGCCAGTGGCTTTCCGGCATTCGCGTGGCGAAGAAAATAAATCGTCATGGGGGTGGTTTATCGTTCCTTTCCCATTGCCATTTTTCTGGTTCGGGCCTCCGCAGGGGCAGGAATGGCGTCGAGCGTAGTTCGGCCTTCCGCCAGATTCACCAGAAACTCCTGCGCGTTGAACGGCATGGTAGTCGAAAGCTTCTGCCCAACCTGCGCTCGTCGGGCACGCAGGTAGGACCCGTCCTTTTGCAGCACCCGGGACTTCGCCTTATCCGCCAAATAGGCATCCAGGATCTCCCGCCGCACCCGCTGTCGAAGGAGTTGGTCCTTCACCGGAAAGAGCACCTCGACCCGTTCGTAAAGGTTGCGCGGCATCCAGTCGGCGCTGCCCAGATAGACCTCTTCCTCGCCTCCATTGGCGAAATAGTAGATGCGACTGTGTTCGAGGAAGCGGCCGACAATGCTCGAAACATGAATGTTGGCGCTCACCCCACGCACGCCGGGGCGCAGGGCACAGATTCCACGCACCAGGAGATCAATTCTCACTCCCGCGTGCGAAGCTCGGTAGAGGGCCATGATGATGTTCCGGTCGAGGAGAGCATTCATCTTGGCGATGATGTGGGCGGGACGGCCGTGGCGGGCGTGCTCAGCTTCGCGAGCGATCAATGCCAGACAGTGCTCGGCGAGATTTAAGGGAGCCACCTGCAGGGGATCATAGTTGGGATGTTCGGCGTAAGCCGTCAGGAAACTGAACACATCGTGCGCCGCACGCGTGATCTCCGGGTCGGCCGTGAGCAAGCTCAAATCGGTGTAGATGCGGGCGGTAGTGGCGTTATAGTTTCCCGTCCCCAAGTGCGCATAACGCCGGGTCACTCCGTCGGGGTCGCGGCGAACCAGCAGAGACAGTTTGCAGTGGGTCTTCAGCCCCACCAGTCCGTGAAAGACCTGTACTCCGGCGTCTTCGAGATCGCGGGCCCAACGAATGTTGGACGCTTCGTCAAAGCGGGCTTTGAGCTCTACCACCGCGGTGACTTCCTTCTTGGCTGCGGCGGCAATCAACGCGGGTACGATCAAGGACTGCTCGCTGGTGCGATAGAGCGTCTGCTTGATCGACAACACGTGCGGGTCCTCCGCCGCCGACTCGATGAAAGAAATCACCGCATCGTAGGAATCGTAGGGGTGGTGGAGGAGAACGTCGTGGCGGCGAAGCTCCTCAAATAAGTCCTGCGACTTCGCCGTTAAGCGGAGCTCCCGAGGGATAAAAGGTTTGAACTTCAGTTCGTGACGCTCGGTCTGATCATAAATATTGAACAAGCGCGACAGATTCACCGGGCCGTGGACGGGAAATACCTGCCAGGGTTCCAGCTGGAAGTTGGTGCGCAACCGTTCGACGATCTCCGGATCGGCATCGGACTCGATCTCCAGGCGCACGGCATCGCCTTTGCGCCGGTTGTGCAATTCCGCGCGCACCGACTCGAGCAGGTTGCGCGACTCCTCCTCGGCCAAATAAAGGTTGCTGTTACGGGTTACGCGGAAGGCTGCGGCGGACACAATGTCGTACCCGTAGTACATGCGGGATGCGTGATGGGCAACCAGATCCGCCAAGAAGATAAAATCGGCGGTCTTTTCCGATGGGAGGCGAACCAGGCGCGGCAAAGCTCGCGGCACTGTGACCACCCCGATGTAGGTCATCGAGGACCGGCGGCGGCGACGCAACAAGAACGCCACGCACAGGGCTTTATTGATCACCCGGGGAAAAGGATGAGCCGGATCGACCGTGACCGGGGTCAGCAGAAGATCGAGTTCGCGTTCACAGTAGCCTTCCACGAACTCTCGCGCCTCTAGGTCGAGCTGCTCCGGTCCCAAGACTCGAATGCGGTTCTCGGCGAGCAAGGGGCGCAGCTGCTCATTCCAGCAGCGATACTGATCCTCAACGAACTGGTGGGTCTCCCGCGCGACCGCGTCCCGTTCCTCGAAGAGCGTCAGTCCGTCCGGCCCAGCCTCGGTGTATCCGTCTTCAATTTGTTGCACCAAGCCGGCAACCCTGATCTCGAAAAATTCGTCCAGGTTGCTGGCGCTGATGGAGAGGAACTTCACCCTTTCCAAGAGCGGATTGCTGGGGTCCTGCGCCTCCTCGAGGACGCGGCGATTAAAAGCCAGCCAGGATAATTCTCGATTGAGGTAGTAAGCCGAGTTATCGAACGAGGTGCGTGGCATACTTCAGGTTTTCGGGAACGGCTGTGAAGAGTTCGCCCACGTACCGCACAAGCAGCCGACGCTACGGAGCTTTCTTTTCCGAGTTCAAAGTCTTGCGTTTTGCGTGGACAGGAACCGCAAGATTGCAATCCACGAAATTTAGCTTTACCTAGTATAAAACAGACACCAAGGGGACTCTAGAGCGGTGCGAACTCTCGACCGAGGCTGGAAAAACGCGCAGACGCCAGCTCTTGACTGGCGCCTGCGTGAGAACCTACCCCGCCACGCTAAGGCAGATAGTAGCGGAAAGAGCTGAAAACCATGTTCTCGATGGCGTTCGGATTGGCACCCTTGCCCGACCAGGTGTTGCGATCGATGTAGGAGTACTGCGGCCCAAACTGGACTCGGCCTTTCGGGCCGTTGTACAGCCGATACCAAAATCCGAGCGTGCCCTCGAGAATGTTGCGCGTGTTTCCCGAGCAGTTGGAGGGGCCCGCAGGATTGAACCCCGTCGTTAACGGTGTCCCAACAGCGCCAGGAACTGGGATCGTGGCGCTTCCTGCTACACCAGCAGTGTCGGTCGGTGTAAGTACGTTGGTGACCGTAGACGAGGGCGGGGCCTCGCCGTAGCAGCCGGTGTTGTTGAACAACGGAGAGCCGTAACCTGCGCCTTTGCCGCTGCTGGTCACGAACGCCTCACGACCTTCGTATTCGCCGCCCACGTAGGCGTAGAGGTCCAGCCGTTTAGCGTGGTACTCAAAGGTAGCCAGTGCCTGGTAGTTGCGAACCGGCACCAGCACACCATCGGGCCGCACCACTACATCGGGCAGCTGCGCCGAGCCGTAGCGTCCGACACCGTTGCCACCGAGGAAGTGAATACCCAAATCCACATGCTGGGCCACCGTTCCTCGTATATTGGCGCCTATACCACTGCCGAATCCGTGGTTGTTGTAGGCGCCCTTGGAGTTGGGAACGGTCGAACCATCGCAGGTGGGTGCAGGCGGCAGCACTCCGTCCTCCGCTATGATTGTTCCTCCGCAGGGGAAGATGCGATCGCGGAAGTCACGGATGATACCGAAAACTTCGAAGTGTCCCCAGCCTGGCTGGGCTACTATCTTGCCAATCAGATCGGGCATGGCGTTAAACGAGTAATTCGCCGTCGCGTTGTAGAGCCCGCCCCCCGTCCCCTGGGAACCGATAATAAAGTTGTTCTGCCCGGAGACGAGCGTGCCACCTGTGGTAATTTGGGGGTTTTCCACCGCAAATCCCAACCAGACTTTGTTGTTGAAATTCTTGGTAATGCGGAAACCGTATTGCCGGTCCCAGGTGAAGCCAATGTTATATTGGGGATCAATCGTCAGGGGCACCGTCTCGGTTCGATTGTCCATTCCGACCCTGGTTTCCGTTGCCAGACTCCACATCTGGCCTCCGGTGAAGCTCCAACCGCTGTTTAACGCCGCCTGGCCCCAGACTTGCCGCTGCCGGAACACGTAGCTGTTGCTTTCATTGTTGTTGGAGGTCACACCCGTCCCCAGGAAGTCGGCTTCGACATAGCCGGTGAACTTGGCACTGCTCACCTTGCCTTCGGCCAGCAGCGAAACGCGGGATTGGCGGCCAGAGCCATAGAACTCTGCCATGTGGGCTGCGGTCGCGCCGGAAAATGGAATTGTATTGAAAGGGGTATTGATGTCTGCGCCTAGCGCATGCTGGCGCCACACGGTTTCTGCCGCCAGGAAGCCGCCTGGGGTGATGGTGATGCCCTTATAGTGGATGGCCAAGGGGCTTCCCAAATCGGCTATGCTCTTCTGGGTCTCTTGCAAGCTGAGTGCCGCGTTGGCGGCGTTCTGCTTGACATCGTTCACATCCGTTTTGAGGTCGGCCACCGCCTGCTGCTGCTGGCTGGCTTGTTGGGCCGCCTGGTCAGCCTTGGCCTGGGCGGCATTGGCTGCGGCTTGGGACTGCTGCTGCACTTGCTGCAGTTGCTGTTGCAAAGCCTGATCGCGCTGTGCCAACTGCTGTCGCAATTGCTCGATCTGCCGCTGTTGGGCCGACAGAGCATTCTTGAGTTCTTCGACATCTTTAGCGGTCACCCGCTTGTTAGTTGTTTGTGCCAACGAACTAGCTACCAATCCTAGAACGATCCACCACCTGAGAATGGACTTCATCTAAGCTCCTTTGCCTCTCATCGAGAGGTCTGTCGTCGAATAGTTTTAAAATGCGCTCTTTCGCCCACTACATCTTGGAAAACAATCTGCAACCCTCCTGCTGAAGCATCAAAAACGGAACACACCGGTCCTCTTGGCGCGAGCAAGGTTACCCTTCCGGTGATTCTTGGTCGAGTGACCGGCTTTGCCGATCGAGGCGAGACAAGCCGTACCAAAGTCCTTAGCGCAACCGGATCATGGAAAGGTGATCGCAGCTGGATCTGGCTACCGGACTTGCTTAATCTCGGCTTTGACTTTCGCGGCCACGTCTTCCGGCAGCGGGGCATAGGTCAGTTCCGCGGTCATCCTCTGCCCGTCGCTTACCATCCAGTTCAGAAAATCGGCGAGAATCCGCCCCTTGGTAGCGTCTTTGGATTGGGCTGGAATCAACAGCCAAGTAAAGCTGGAAATCGGATACGCATTTTTCCCCGGCGCATTCACGATCGATACCCGGAAATCGGCGGGCATGTCCTTCATCGAAGCCGCCGCCGCCGTGACGCTCTCCACGCTGGCCTTTACGAAATTTCCCGCCGAATTCTTCACTTCGCCGTAGGGAATCTTGTTTTGCACGGCATATACCAGCTCGACATAGCCAATCGCGCCCGGCATCTGGCGCAGCATGCCTGCCACCCCTTCGTTCCCCTTGCCGCCCAAGCCTACCGGCCACTTTACCGAAGTGCCGGTCCCCACTTGGTTCTTCCAGTCCGGGCTGACCTTGGACAAGTAGTCGGTCCAGATGTACGTGGTACCGCTTCCATCGGAACGATGAATGACAATAATGGGATCGCTCGGAAGCTTCAGCCCGGGATTCGCCTTGGCGAGAGCGGGGTCGTTCCAGGTAGTGATTTTGCCCAGAAAAATACCTGCCAGAGCCTCGGGAGTGAACTTCACATCCCCGCTGACGTTGAGGTTGTAGGCCGGAACGTCGGCCCCGAGCACGGTGGGAACATGCAGGATTTTTGTCTTTGTCTGAGCTAGTTGCTCGTCTGTCATCGGGCCATCGCTAGCGCCAAAATCGACCGTTCCTGCCAGCACCTGGCGAATGCCTCCTCCGCTGCCGATCGACTGATAGTTGATCTCTACGTCCGGGTGGTCCTTGTGATACTGGCTGAACCACTTGGAATACATGGGATATGGGAAGGTGGCGCCAGCTCCATTCAGCGTAGTCTGGGCAAGAAGCGGCAGGGTCAGGATCAGGGCCAGGCACAACAATGCGATGCGGCGTATCACGCGATCATCCCCCTCGTTTACGGAGTACAGTCGCTTTTACGTCGCCAATGTTACAGGTTCGTTACAGGCATGTAAATTTATGGTGAATCCCCAACACCAGACTGGACTTATGCGGTTTCGGTCAAGCCCGAAATGAAACCAGATTGGGGCACTCAAGAGGTTGGAATCGAGAAGAAAAAGGAGTGAACTCCACCCCTAGCGCTCGGCGTCGAGTCGCCCAATCTCGCGCGCGAAGAGCGGGTTTTGGGGGAAATCCTGCTGCAGCGACACCAGCAATTCTCGAGCTCGGGGTTTGTCGTTCTCGCGGACGTAGGCGATCGCCAGCAGGATGCGGGCAAAAGGCGCAAAGTAGCGCCCCCGCTGCGCGGTCAGTTGCAGCTCATCCATCCCACCCGCCTTCGTCCCCGTCATGCCACCGAGTCGCACCAGCCAACGGATCGGCGACGCAATGCTGCCAACGATGTACTGACTTACTCCTGTCGCCAAGTGCGCATCGTAACATTTGGGATCGATCGTCAGCAGCTGCTTCGCCCACCTGCTCGCCTCGCGGGTGAAATGCAACGAGATCAGGTTGCGCTTTTCGATCAATGCGGCGTAGTCGGCCTTCAAGCCGGAAGCCAGCGTCATGGCAAACAGCGCATCCTGGTCATTGGCGTTTTGGCTTAGACGCGTCTGGGCCTGGCTTTCCGCCCGGTCTACCGCCGCATCGAAACGGTCCCGGACCCCGCCATCGGGCTCGAACTTCTTGCGTGTATCAAACGCCCGGTCATTTTGGTAGAACTGCGATTCGAGAACTCCCAAACGCTCGAACTCGGAGAAAAGTAGTCCCGCGGCCTCCCCGGCAGGCCCCATGGGATCGTCTGGGTGTTGCTGCTGCCAGGCAGCAAAGACCTGATGTGCCTCGGGAAAGTTCAACTGATAAAGCAAGCGGAAACCCTGATCCAAAGAGGGCACGGACGAAGGGATATTGGCGCCTGCCGCCACGGTTACCGGCCAGAGCAGCAGCGCAAGCCACCCGACCGGCACCCTTACTCGGTTTCCCGCTCTCACAGACATAGCGTGCCAAATTTGGGTAAGGCTCCGAATCATACTCGACCCGTGAGTAGTAGGAACCAGGAAACGGACCCTAAGTTGTAAAAAGTTTGTCAAAAGCTCAGCATCCCGAACGGCCATCGTGGCCGCCTGTCCGATTGGCGAGTCGCGGGAGATCTGAGCCCGAGGTTAGGCGTCAGCATAGCACTCGTCAAGATCGGGGGCCACAGAACACCG
>Ga0187778_10000773_pt1 | contig 22851 bp, 22 predicted proteins | sample 1015_Q2_SP5_20_M_FD_132418 | JGI IMG/M metagenome (GOLD analysis project Ga0187778, IMG submission 132418) | Tropical peat soil microbial communities from peatlands in Department of Meta, Colombia - 1015_Q2_SP5_20_MG | ecosystem: Environmental > Terrestrial > Soil > Wetlands > Peat | place... | reverse complement strand
TCCATCTCCACTCCTTCGGCTATTACGTCAACGTGCAGGTTTTTGGCAAGGGAAATAATGGAGGTGATGATCTCCTTATTTGCCCCTTCGGCGGTAAGCTTGCTGATGAAGCTTCGGTCGATCTTGAGCGCGTTCACCGGGAATCTGTGAAGATAGCTGAGAGAAGAATGCCCGGTTCCGAAATCGTCGATATGGAGCCTTATCCCCATCTCTCGCAGCCTGTTCATCGTCTCCGCCGCAGCATCCATGTCCGCCATTATCATGCTCTCGGTGATTTCCAGAGCAAGGGTGCGCGGATCGACGTCGGCCATCGACAAAAATCCGGAAAGCTTGCTCACGAGGTCCTGCTGGGCGAACTGCTTGATCGATATATTGACGCTCATGGTCAGGGGAGGCTCCATGGGATTATGGACTTGGAGTCTTTTCAGCTCGCGGCACGCTTCGTTCAGCACCCAGTCCCCGATACGATTGATGAGCCCGGTCTCTTCGGCAAGCGGGATGAACTCCAGGGGATAGATGAGGCCGCGTTTCGGGTGATTCCACCGGACGAGCGCTTCAACCCCCGTTACCCGTTGCGCCTTCAGGTCGATGATAGGCTGATAGTAGAGAATGAACTCCTTGCGGTCAACCGCTCCCCGCAGGTCCGTCTCCAGCTGCATGCGGTCCAGGATATTAGCGTGCATCTTGGCATCGAAGATCTCATAGGAGGAGTTCCCTCGGCTTTTTGCCTCGTACATTGCGATGTCCGCGTCGCGCAGGGCCTGCTCCGGCCGTTCATACCGCTCTGTTCCTATCGCGATTCCGATGCTCAAAGATGTAAAAATGTTATTTCCCTTGACAATAATAGGGGTTGACAATGTCCTTTTCACCCGTTCGGCAACATCTTCAGCATGAGCGAGATCGCCTATGTTCTCCAGAAGGATTGCGAATTCGTCTCCTCCCAGGCGCGCCACGGTGTCGCCGGGGCGAACGCAGTCAATGAGCTTTCGCCCGACGATGCGAAGGAGCTGATCACCCATGGGGTGGCCGAGGCTGTCATTGATCACCTTGAAGCGGTCTATGTCGCAGAAGAGCACCGCGTAGTTGGGAGTGCCGGTCCTGCGCTGAAATGTGGTGATAGTACGCTGGAGCCTGTCCATGAAAAGGGCCCGGTTCGGCAGGCCGGTCAGTGCGTCATGGAAGGCATCATGGATGAGTTTCGCTTCGGCCTGCTTGCGATCGGTGATGTCTGTGACTAAGCCATCGTATGCTACGAGGTTCCCCTGTTGGTCGATGCGGGGGACCGGCGTGTTCTTTATCCAGAGCACGCGGCCGTCCTTGTGAATTATGCGGTGTTCGAGTGGATATGCGTTTTTCCGCGAAAGAATAGAGTCAGCCTGTTCCATGACAGCCTGTCGGTCTCCCTCATGGATCATCAAATACCAGAGGAACGGGTTCGCAGAATATTCTTCAGGCGTATATCCGGTTACCGCGACGCACCCAGGGCCATGCGATGTTGCCACGGGATGGCCATTCTCTACCTGGACGGTGTACACATAGTCTGTGACCGATTCCAGGAGCAGTCGGTATCTTGCATCGCTCTCCAAGAGCGCTTTTTTGGTCTTGCCGTATTCTGCGCCCTGACGCAACAAACGAAGCAAGGCATCGACATCTGTCCGGTCTTTTCTCAGATAATCCAGTGCTCCTAATTGAAGCGCACGTAATCCGAGGGACTCATTCTCGGCGCTCGTAAGGACCAATGTGGGTGTGGTCGTTACATGCTTTTGGAGTTTGTTGAGGATATCCTCTCCGCGGCCATCGGCATTACTGAGGTCAAGTAGAAAGACATCGAAATCACTGCTGAAGAGGCTCTCCAGGTCTTGATCGGGCCCCTGGATGTAAATTAGTTCGAAAACATCGCCCGCCTCCTTGAGCTTCTCCAGGAGCGAGTGAGCATCATCAGGACCATCGTTGACGAACAGTATCTTATGCTTTCTTTTGTCCATTGGCGCTTATTAAGAGCAGAAGTTCAATCTGTTGATTGTACGCATCGACGTCGCTATTATGGCATAACTCTATGAAGATTTCCACATGAAACATGAAATCTTCATAGGAGACGGCTGTTGCGCAGTTCAGAAGGAAAGCCTGGCAAAACGTTACGGGAAGAAATTGTTATTGTTCAGCATCCGCGTTATGATCGATGATACCTGTACGGTTGCCGTACAGGCCCATCCACAGGCTCTATAGCGGGCAGCGAGAAGAAGGATCGAGAACGATCGAGATGGCGATTTGATCAGTATCGCTCAGACAAAGCGGCATGCTAGGCCCGGTCCTTTAATTCCTGAAACGATTTTCTCCAGGATTCCGAAAGGGAGGGAAGGGTTAGAACTTTCTCGATACCTTCGCGGTTTTTCCGATCGTGATGATAGATACGATTTGCGAAGGCGATCGATACGCGGTGGGAGTCCTTTTCAACGAGGGAAAGGCCGTCTCCTGCTTTGACCCTTCCCTCCTCTAGCACCCTCACGTAGAAGCCCGTCCGGCCGGAATCCACGACAAGCTTCACGAAATCCTCTCTGCCGTACCGTGCTGCAAGCGTCGAGCAGGGCTGACGCGGCTGGCTTACCTGTACCAATGCAGTTCCCGAGCGATACATGTCGCCTATACAGACACCCTCTTCATTCATATCCGTCACGGAAAAATTCTCGCCAAATGCGGCGTCAGGCATTTGTATCCCGAGCATATTTTCCCAGTACTCGTAGTGATCGATGGAGTAAACACAAACGGCCTTGTCGCTTCCGCCGTGATGTTTCAGGTCCCCCACGCCATCTCCTTCAAATCCCAGATGCGTCAGCGGGAGAGGGATTGTAACCGGTTTTTTGCACATGCCCGTCATGAATTCTTTGCCGTGAAACATCTCCTTCTTCGGCAGACCGATATTCAGGAACTTGATTATCATTCAAGGACCCCTTTCATGTCAAAAATATCAACTAACGATTTATCATGAAACTTTTAATTCTGATATTGTAAATCCGTCGATTGATTCAGCAAGATTTCGATCAATGGCCACATGGCAAGCATTTGTCAGGCAGCAGCCGGGCCATTCTGTGAATATGCTTCTAAACAATTCGTTTTGACGCGCGCAACGTTGGTCTTGATATTTTCTCCTTTTTGACCCTCCGGCCACCGGCCGAGCTATGACCTTTCCATCAGATCGGGCATCCACCCCGCCCTCTATATTTGTGGCCTCTCGAGCATGTCTTCCAACCGCCCTTATTTGCGGGTGACATAGCGATTCCTCTTTATTGCATATCTTATGAGTTCCGGTTGTAACATGCTGCCTGATCTTGTTTCTCGTGTGCCGGCACGGGAATTTATTTTCCGTGAATGGAGAGAAATTGCTCTCTTTTCCCCTTATCCCAGCGGGCGCAGAAGGCCGGCTTGCCCTTCATGACCATCTCCATGCAAAGGTTACATGTTGGCAAGCATTTGACTATCGGTTTGTCATCCTTGCCGGCGGCCTTTTTGGGCCACAAGGGGTCGGCAAAGAGTACCCTCGCAAGGCCGATGAGGTCGGCGGCGCCTTCTTCAAGAACTTTTTCAGCCGTTTCAGGTGTTTGAATGCGTCCCGCAGCGATGACGGGCAGTTCGGGTACCGCCTCCTTGATTCTCCCGGCAAAATGGGCCATATACGCCTCTTCTTTCTCTTTTTCCTTGTACGCGGGAAGGAAGAATGAATCGTACGTCCCTGCCATGACGGAGAGGTAGGCAACGCCTCTTTTTGCAAGCTCCTTCGCATAGAGTGAAGTTTCGTCCGTATGAAGTCCCTCAGGCAGCCACTCATCGGCGAGGAAACGGTATCCCACCGGATACTCACCCACGCTTTTCATGACCGTTTCGACTACTCTCAGGGGAAACCTCATTCTGTTTTCGAGCGGACCGCCGTAATCGTCCTTTCTCTGGTTCGTGCGTCTGGAGAGGAACTGTACGAGAAGGTACCCCGTGCCTCCATGGAGTTCGACCCCGTCAAATCCCGCCTCTTTAACCCGCGCCGCGGCTTCCGCGTATGACTTGATGATCGTTTCTATTTCTTCCGCGTTCATCTCTTTCGGCACTACCCCGCCTGTTTTTACTGGTGAGGGCGCAAGCCTCTGCTGTGAAGCATGGGCGTATCTGCCAGCGTGATTTAGCTGGCTTATGGCGATCACACCTTCCTGATGAATAGCCTTCGCGATTTTTGCAAGTTCGGCTATCGCATGGTCGTTGTCTGCCCGAAGAGTATAGGGCGATCCCATACCCGAGGGATCAATGGCAACATTTTCAGTTACGATCATCGCCGCACCTGACGCCGCCATCTCCCGATAATAGTCCATGATCAATTCGCTCGCCGTCCCATCAGGATTTGCGTAGGATAGAAAGAGCGGCGCCATTGTGATACGGTTTTTTAGGGCAAGCCCTTTAATCTTGAACGGTGAAAAGAGAAGCGATCGTTTCATGCGAAATCTCCCTCACTTGTGGATACAGCCTGCAAGCCTCCATCAAATGTGACCAGGACCGATCGGAAATCATTAAGTCATCAATTCGGGTTGGACTTTGCACCATTGAGCCGGCTTAGGAAAAGCAAAAAATTTCAGGAAGAAACGCGCGCTCCAGCGGCGGTGTACATGAATCGCGATTACATGCTGTTACATCATCTCCTCAGAGGTAGTGTTCGTTTTTCAAACTTTCGCTTCGATGACCACACCGGACTGATTACCGACAAGGCTTTGCACATAGAGCTTGGAAGCAGTCTCGGGGGAGATGCCGTGTGACGGGTCCATGCCGAGCGCCCGAAGCGTGTCGGTTATCCATGATGGGCTGACGATGTTGACCCGGATGCCGCGGGGCGCTTCCAGCGCGGCCGCGCGGACGAACCCCTCCAACCCGGCGTTCACCAGGCTTATCACACCGCTCCCTTTCATCGGGGATCGTGCCAGTGTGCCGCTGGTAAGCGTGAAGGAGCCGCGATCGCGCATTGATTCCATGCCGAAACGGACCAGGTTCACCTGCCCCATGAGCTTGTTATTCAGCGAGAACTGAAAGTCGGCATCGGTTAGCTGCATCAGCGGCGCAAAGCGCGCCTCGCCAGCCGCACTGATGACCGCATCGATTGCGCCAACCGTCTTGTACATCGTGCGGATGGATTCTGGGTCGGTGATATCCACACGAATTCTCGAGTTCCGGCTGACGGGCAATACCTCGTGATCACGCATGAGTGCAGCCACAATTGCTTGGCCAATGGTTCCCGTTGCTCCGACTACGACAACACGCATGTTTGCCTCCTACTTGCCTATTGTATTGAGCCGCAAAAACTCTACCTTAAGCAGGTTTTTTCGCGTACAAAGCGTAATCTCAACCCTGCTCCAAAGACTTATGAAGCGCCAAAATTCTTTTTCACGAATATATGCCTTATCTTGGCTGATGTCAACAATATCGACCGGAAATATCGACCGGAAAATTTAATGAGGAGATGCTAACAGTTGCCAGTTGACAAATTGGTGTGAATCAAGGGACGGCAACTTTTAACAACTTCAAGAAACGACAGTTCATTTCCACTAATAGCAGCTGCAATGGATCACCCCGCAGCAAGCCGATAGCGCATCTAAGCGGAGGACGGTTATCATTTGAAAAACCCGTGGTTTTTCAAGCTATTCCTTGATTTAGCTTACCCGTGGCGAGCTACAAGATATTGTATTAAAGCGGTGTCAAGCTAATCGGCCCTCCGTCATCATTTCATTTCTTGCATTAAAGAACCTGATCAATCGCGGCCCGCAATCATGCTGAAACAGGACATAATTGGTGCTATATTATAGGTAGATCGGCACGTGAAAAGGGAAATCATGCCCATGTCAGCAATCTGTACATCAAGCGAATGTATTACTTCAGGACAGCATAAAACGGCGGAAAATATCAAGGAACGGGAAACAGCCGTTAATAGACTGCAGCTGTCTACACAGCAGTATGAGCAACTTCTTCAGTCACTGCCGAACGGTCTTGTGCTCGTCAGCAGGGAAGGCACTATTATTCATGCCAATGCCCGAATGGAGAATCTGTTCGGGTGGTCCAAAAGTGAGATGATAGGGGAAAATGTGGAGATTCTCGTACCCCGTCGTTTTCGCGCTCACCACCGGATGAACGTGACGAACTTCTTCGCTGACCCTCACATCCGCCAAATGGGAAGCGGGCTCGAGCTTTTCGGCTTAAGAAAGGACGGCACGGAATTCCCCATTGACATCAGCCTGAGCTTTCTGGGAACCGATGATGATGTGGTCGCTATGGCTGTGGTTAAAGACATTACGGACTATAAAAGAGTCGAGCACAGGATGGAGTTGAATCTCCAGGTCCAAAAAGCCATCAGTTCAGTGCTAAAAATATCCTTGGAATCCGGGCCGCTCAAAGAGCAAATCAATTCCGTTCTTGATCTCATCCTCACGATTCCCCGCTTTGCCATGCATACGCGTGCAAGCATTCATCTTCTCGAACAGAAGACTGATATGCTGTTGCTGGCAGCCATGCATGGTTTTTCCGCCGATGAGGCCATTTCCTGCAAGTCGATTTCTCTGAAAAGAGGCGCTCCTTCCGATGAGGTGCCGGCCTGCCCGATAATTGGGACCGGTTGTATTGACGAACCGTATGATATTCAATCCACTGCCGTCGGATCTGCCACCCGGTATTGCGTGCCCATTGTGTTTGGCGAAAGGCCCCTTGGATTGATCAATGTCACGATACCGGACGATCACGAGCGCATTGAAGAGGAAGAAGAGTTCCTTTCAGCGATCGCAAATTCACTTGCGATCCTGATCAACCGCCATCAGACAGAAGCCGAGAAATCCCGGCTTCAGGAGCAGCTCGCCGAGAATGAAAAACTTGCGGCGCTCGGACGCATAACAGCCAATGTTTCCCACACAATCAAAAACCCTCTAATGGTCATCGGTGGTTTTGCAAATCGGCTGCTCGACGCACTTCAGACAGGGTCAAAAGAGAAGAAATACGCCGGTTTGATATACACGGAAGCAGTCAGATTGGAAAATGTTCTGCAGAACGTTCTCCTATTCTCTCGTCGAGACGCCGGCCGGCGGGAAGAATGCGACCTATCTCAAATAATCGAGAAAGCATTAACCATGTATGAAGACATCTGTAAGGAAAAGTCCATCACTATTAACAGGGACTATCACGATACGCCGTCCATAATCGGGAATGACGTGCAAGTTCTACAGGCGATAGAAAATCTTCTCTCTAATGCGGTTGACGCAATGCCAAGGGGGGGCACACTTACCGTCATAACGGATAGGGAAAATGTGTCAGACTCAACATATGCGACGCTTAAGATACGGGATACGGGCCATGGAATCCAAGAGGATAATTTAAGCAAGATTTTTGAGCCCTTTTTTACTACCAAAGTGTTTCTGAAAGGGACGGGGCTGGGTCTCTCCATTGCCAAAAAGGTCCTAGATGACCATGGTGGATTCATCCGCGTCGTCAGCGAAGTCGGGGCAGGAACGACATTCAGTCTCTATTTCCCGATATTTAAAAGATAATGAAAACACTATTTTTTAACGCTAAACATTATCCATTACCCGATCGGGCGCGTGTTTTCGCGGGCAAGTCGCCTTTCTGCCGCTGCAGATCCTGCTTTGTATCGGCCGCGGATATCTCCAAGTGAAAGTGATGTAAAAACCGGTGTACAACCGGGGCAAACAATACACCTGCAGCCACGAGGAAAACCATGCCCGAGTATAGTGCGTAGCAGCCGGCAAACAACTTGCCTGCAGTCGTGTGTAGTTCGTTGACCGGGCCCATGCCACCCAGGATCATGGCGGCGTTAACGAAGGCGTCCATCCAGGGCAGACCTTCGAAATAGTGATAGCCGGCAATGCCGGCCGCGAGAGATGCGAGGACTATGGTGAGCGCCATAAAGCCATGGCGGACAAGGCGCCTCAAAAAGGCAGCGCGAGGAAGCACGGGTTTTGAATGGTGCTCAAACATATATCTGGGTCCTTTTGAGGTGGATCAATTCAGTTGAATAGCCATATATCGTCCGCGACGCCCGCCCGGTTATTGCTAATTGTACCATGCAATTTCGGGATAATGCAATCGCAGCGGATTGCGGGAAGGAATGCTTGGCGAAGGTTACGAGAAGAAATCGTTATTCTTTGGCCTTCGCGTGATCACCACTGTTTGCCCTGACCCATCACAGAAAAATCAGACTCCTCTGAATGATCTAACGCCCACGATGATGGTTGTGATATACTAAAGTCTAAGCCTGTTTGACCAGCTTGCGGCGGGATTATCCGGCGCCGCACCTACAGAACCGCTGCTGCGGAGGGTGAAGTTACTAAGAAGCATCATTCATGGTTACCCTTTGTTTTTTATAATAAATATTGCCAGAAGCCCCTCAGTTGCGGTAGAATTTTACTCTATGATCACACAAATAGTGAGAAGATACTTTACTTGGACGCTGGACACGACGAGAGAATCCCATCTCCAAACACTCAGCAAAGGTCCCCTCTTTAAGGGCATGGGCAAGAAGTTGCTCAGAAAACTGCTTATCGACCTCGTTGAAAAAAAATATACAGCGGGAGATATTATCTTTCACGAGGGAGAAATCGGGAAAGCGGTCTATGTGATCCTCGAGGGATCTGTAAAAATAGTCAAAGAGTCGAATCCGGAGAACAAGACGCTGCACGTTTTAGGCCCGGGCTCCCAGTTTGGCGAACTCGCCCTCATAGGCCAAACTTCACGCTTTGCGACTGCTGTGGCTGAACAGGATTCGCTCCTTTTGATCATGTATAAATCGTACTTTGACGATCTTCTCAGGCGCAATAATGCGATCTCTACGGGAATTCTGCTAAACCTCGCAGAGATTCTGTCGGATTACATACACCGTAACCAGCCCGAATGAAGCGTCTAACAAGATAACGACATGACTGATGAAAGACATAAGGGTGGCGCCTCGCTGACCGATTTGCGAAAGCTCCGTAATCAGATGCCGGGGTGGGTTCTTATTATCCTGGCTCTCGCTGTGGCGGCAGTCATCGTTTCCCGCGTTACGCAGCTCATCATATTGCTGACAGCTGCAGCCGTCATTGCATATATCCTCAATTCTGTTATTGCTTCCATTGAAAGGCTCGGGATCAAGAGGAGCGTGGCGGTCATCCTGCTCTTTGTTTTCAGCGCCGCATTCGTAGTCGCAGCAGACCTTATTTTCATACCCAATATTAATCTGGATGTCATGAATTTCTATGCAAAGCTTCCCGAGTTCTCGCATCAAATACAAGATGCTCTCCTGTCAATCGCGCAAAGCAATGCAGAAAAATATCCTATCATTGAGTCAAGTATTATGAAACTTGTCGATATCGTGTTCGGTCCAGACGGATTTCTCGAACGGTCACTCAACGCTTCAGAGATCATCATGCAGGCACCGCCACTTATTATGGCGCTCATTCTCGTCCCTTTCTTCGTGTTTTTTCTCCTTAAGGACTGGCCGGGCATGATGAAAAGGATGATGGGCTGGGTTCCTCCTTCGTACGTGGAAACAATCATTTCCGTAATTGAAGAGATCAATATACTCGTTGGAAAGTATCTCCGCGGACTCGCTGCTGACTGTTTTGCTGTAGGAGCACTCGCTTCGGCGGGGCTCTGGCTCATCGGGATCAACTCTCCCATCGCGCTCGGCATCTTGAGCGGCGTGGCAAATATTATCCCGTATTTTGGCCCTGTTGTCGGATGCACAGCATCATCCCTCGTCGCGCTGATGCAGTATCGCAGCTTTGATCCCTTATTGAATGTGGTTGCCCTGTATCTCGTCATAAAACTTATGGACGATCTCGTTATACAGCCGCTGCTGATCGGGAAAGGCGTGCACCTCCATCCCATGATCCTCGTGATCACGTTAATCGTGGGGGAGAAACTCTTCGGCATCATGGGCATGATACTGGGGGTCCCCGTCGTCACTGCTGCACAGAAGACCGTGGGAATCCTGCTGGAACACCATCGGGATAAGCTGAGAAGGGAATCCACGGAGAGCTTCATCAGGACGCGTCCCGTTCAAACTCCCGCAAGGCCGATTTAGCGTTTTCTCATCAGCGCCACATTGAAGGATGGAGATAAAACTGTGCCTTTCCTTCCAGGCGCCTCAAAAGTCTGCTAGGCAAAGTATCTTACAGCGGTACCGTGTGTCCGATTTACTCATCGGTAAAATGCCCATGATGCTTTTTATGTTATTTTGTGCCTTTTTTCTCCGGGGGCATTATAGGTGATATAAGCTCAACGGGGAGTTCCACGATATTTTTCATGAGATCAAGGGTCCTCTTCCCCACTGCTGAAGGAGCCAGAAAGGTGACGTTCGGATTGGCAAGATCACCAGATACCTTAACAGGGACGGAGACGACGGTGCCGCCAAGAGCTTTGCTAAGAGGTTTTCCGATAAGTGGAATATGCCTTATGAACGAGTCTATGCCTGAAAAAGGCGACACAAGTACAACAAGGTCCGCCTTATTCCCGGCGATATCAACATCTCCCTGACCGATAATGTGCAGGGAAGATCCGCCGATATATGCTTTTTCCACCATGAACTTGCCTTTATGCAGTTTCCCTTGAAGAGCCATGGAATGATAGGGGAATCCGTTTCCTCCCAGCTGAGGCGGCTTCAACCGGAAAATTTCAGTTACGCTCAGAAGCGAGAATATCCTTGCCAGTACGGGGGCGTAATAAATTTTCCCGTCCTTTGCCTTAAAATCAATTCCTCCTTCGAGGGAGGAGAGCAGGGTCTCGCTCTTGCCGCTCATTTCGATGTCGGCGCTCAGATTGAATGTTCCCGTCGTTTTGACACGCTCTCCCGCTAGGCAAGAAATGGCGGATCCTAATTGTTGTTGTTCTGCTTTCGGTTTGAAAGTCAGCTGCACGTTCCCATGGGAAGTGGCAAACATGCCGGTGATGGCCACGCCGCACACCGTTGACTCGGTGATGGCAGCGTCCATGCCTTCAGGAGCGAGGGTGATGATAGCCTTCACAGGTTTGAATGTATACCGGTCGTAGATCACGGAGGCAGAGTTGACCCGAAAGGTCCCGTGAATGGCGAGCATGCTCGTCCTTTCCTCTTGCTCGCCTATGGGAAGTGCGGTGTCGCTGTTTTTCTCCTCGCCCTTATTCTCTGATGATGTTGTTGCGATAGTTTGCTCTATTTCGTTTACGTTGATACCGTCCGAATCAAGATCCATATCCAGAATAAACCCTTCTTCCGAAGCTCTCGCGTTCCCTTTCAGGGTGCCGCTGGAACTCCCCCAAGTCAACGACGCCGAATCCACGGTGAGAACGCCCTTGTCGGCATGGAGCATAAAACGGTCTACTTTCAACGGTGGCCCCAGGTGCCACGGGATAACGACGTCATCCCCATCAATGACGCCCTCTGCCGCGAAATTCAGGGGCCGGTCGGCAGGGATGTTCGCTCGCAATTTGCCCTCTACCTTTCCCTTTCCAAATATCAGGTTCACAAATATTCTAGTCAGGGTTGTCTCTGACAAAGTCCCCGAAAAGGAAAGCTCTGTGGATGTCTCCTGCCGTCTAAACATAAGTGTTGCGTCGGTATCTTGATCTTTTATCATGGCCTTACGGACAGCGAGTTCTTTGGGGCTCCGGTACAGGTCAAGTGAAATGGTTGGGCCGTCAGAAACAGTCAATGTGCCCGAAAGTGATATTTCGGCCGATTTCTGCCATATCAGATGGATATCCGAAAGAAGCACTGGAGCACGCACGAAGAGTTTGGGCGGTAAAGTAAATGTCTTAAAAGCCCACTGCATACTCTCTTTTCCCACCGTCCCCTTAAGCGAGAGGTCAGCGGCTTCCATGCTTTTCAGGGGGTCCTTGAGAGAACCTGACAAGGTGATGGATGCATCCAGCATAGCGGCATGTACATCGTCAAAAGAAAGTTTTCCCGGCTCCAGGTTGAAATTCCCTCGAGAGATAGCACCCGGGCCAGGAAGAAGAGACGAATCAAAACTAATATTCTCCATGCTGCCCGCCGCTGCTATCTGCAATGCCCCGTCCGGAGGGAATGATACCGTAACATGCATCGAAGAGAACTTTACCGTGCCCGATAACGCTTTTAAGTCCTTCAGGGCTTCATTTAAACCGCTATATTGGGAACGCAATTGATAGACTTCGCCGAGAGCGATTACAGCCTTGCCGGAACCGATCACAAGAGATGGACGCGCCTTCCAGGCCAGACGGGCTGACACTTCAGAAATTGAAGACTCGCCGAGGGAGGCTGACAAGCCGCCGATCTCCAGATCATCTCGCCCTGCGGTGAATCCTCCTGTGGCCGATAGAGGCGAAGGAAGAAGCGGTGAATCGATGACAATGTTGTCTACTCTGCCGGCTGCACTCAACTTCCACGTTCCGGGTCCCGAAAGTGGGACGGCAATGTTTATGGACGAGAGTTTTACCGTACCTTTGAGCCCTGTCACGTCTTTCAGCAGATTTTCCAAGCCTGGAAACGAAGAACGCCATTGATAGGCCTGGTCGAGAGCAATCACAGCCCTGCCCGCATTTACCTCGATGCGTTGGTTTTTCCTCCAGGCGAACCGTGCCGAGACACCAGAGGCGGAAGATCTTCCCGCCGAGGCTGCCAGATCGTTGACGCCAATGCCATCCCTATCGAGGGAAAACCTTCCGCCCAGTGTAAGGGGGACTGGGAGCAATATCGAATCCACGATAACGTTTGCAACGTCACCAGTGACCAGCATCCGCTCCCGTGTAGGCTGTGATATCGGTCCCGCAAAGTTCATAGATGAAACATTGACAACACCTTTTAAGGACCTTATCTCCCTGATAAGAGGGCCCTGGCCCTCAATTGACGAAAGCAACGGGTAGAGTTCATCAAGCGAAATAGTTGCCTTTCCCGAGGGCACTTCGATGAAAGGAGTTTTCGCCAGATCAAGTCGCGCTGAAAGGCCAGAAACAGATGAACGTCCCAATGTGCCGTAAAGGTCTTTAACTTCTACCCTGTCATCATCATAGGAAATCCCGAAGCTCAAGGAGACAGGTCCCCCGGGTTCAGAATGTGCCTTTACCGCGATATCTATATTTCCCGGTGAAACGGTAAAACGCGCATTCGCGTTCTGCAGAGAAAGAACGGGATTGCTTTTTTTTGAAAGAACGAATGCGCCTTTGTCTATCTGGCATTCGAGGTTGGGTGCAATCGTTTGCAGTGATCCGAGAGCTTCCCTCAGTGTTTCCTTTACGTCTGCATGAGAGGCGGATTCTGGTTTTTCTTTCCCTGTCCCATCGGGGAGGATAACCTTGATATCGGGCGCTTGGATCTGAACCTTGGAAATGAGCACCTTTCCCTGGAAAAGAGGAAACACGCGGGGATATACGCGTATGGACTCAAGAGTACCGGAAACCGCAGCAGGAATTGAAAAACTGGGATGATACATGACCACATGGGGGCTGGGGAAAAGTGACAGATCCATCCTCTGAAATTCCACCTCCCCGCCTATTTGCTGTGAGACGAGGGTCTTGATTTTCGCCTTCATCGTTGCGGAATTGATGAATGGTGTCGCGAGAAAAAACGCGATCAGCAAAAGGACAAAAGCGGTTACGGCCGCACCTATGCCCCAATGCAGTATCTTTGTTCTTACCTTCATATAACGGCCTCAATCTGCAAGCGGACCACGTATTCCTTCATGAATATATGCCTGATTTAGGGGCTGATGTCAACGAAGTTGACGGGGTCTGTTGGAAAATCCGGATGAGAGAGCATTTTTACTGGGAGGCAGTAACAAAAGAAAACTTAAAGAGAAAGCGCGCACCATAGACTATTTGGTGATGACATAGGTCTTCAGGTCCCTCACTGTGCCTTCTTTATCGAACATCACAAATACTTCCGTTACCTTGGAACGTTTCTCCTTCACCCTTGTATAATTCTTTTCGTATTCACCCCAGCCCCATATCTCTATAGCCTTGTCACATTTATCCATAAAGATAGCAATCTCCGAGGGACAGAGGGCTTTACCGTGAGGTTTTCCCAGTGCGATCAATACATCTTCTTTTGTAGAAACTCCAATCTTGATCTTGTTCACAGCCGCCAAATCGATATGTGTCTTATCTTCATCAAACGAACTGGCATAATCATAGGCATTAAGCTGTCCATCTTTGAACTCTAACAGTAAAATCCGTACAGAACCGCGGCCGCTAAATGTATTTCCGGACGCATAATAGTATTTGACGTTGTCAAATTTGGCATCGCCCGTAGTCGTCTTCTCTTCTCTCCAAGGCTCCGCGAAAATATTATTGTATTCTGTGTCCTTCATTTGGTGAAGGCCGAGCTTGGGAACGTTGCTGAAATCAAAATTGTGTCCATCACTAACTACGCATGAAGTTAGCACCAGCAAAGGCGCCGCAATGAGAAGATTTCTCATGATTATCCTCCTCTCAGAATGCGAAAGCCGGCGGACTCCATCGCCTGGAACCATTTAGAGAGTATCAAAAACCTATTCAGCCCGTCAAGTCTCTTGAGCTCCAATCATGTCTTCTTTCCCGGTCTTTCGGCCTGACCCTCATAGATTGACTACTTTATAATTTTTCGCCCCTGAATGACTCTGATTAGGACCACTACAATTGCAATTACAAGCAATATGTGGATAAATCCGCCCATCGTGTAATTACTCACAAATCCCAGTAACCACAGAATTATCAGTACCACAGCGATTGTCCACAGCATATTCAATCCTCCTTTGGCTGCTCCAGTATTCAGGATTCTTCCAGAAAAACTAGAGAGAAGCAAGTAGGACCAGTTTTCATGCGCCACGATGCTTCCTGCATTAACTATGAATACACACGGCATGCTCGACGACCTTCATCTCTTTTTCCCCACGCCGAATACAGCAATTTGCCCTACGCTCCTTACCTTAATTATATCAATATTGCAATTGCCCAGTTCCTTCTTGAATTCGGTAAAATCGAATTCTCCTCCTCCGGGATGAGGAGTAAATATTTTCGTAAGTATATTACCCGTGAGCGAACGGAGCAGTTCTTCGAAAAAAAATTCACCTCCGCTTTTCAGAACTCTCGATACCTCGCTGACCCCCTTCCTCCAATCTTCCAGATGGTGAATGACGCCAAACGAGAAGACCGCATCGAATTTCCCGTCATGCTCGTCCATATTCATGGCATCAGCTACCCTGAATTCTATCGCGCCTGCGAATTTCGGCTCGTGAGATTGTACCGCCCGTTTGATCTGTTCGGGATCAATATCCGTCGCTACCACTCTCTCTGCGCCAAACTGATCAACAATCAGCCGCGCACCGATTCCCGTGCCGCAGCCGATCTCAAGACAGAGAGGATAACGCTCCAGGCTTCCCATTTTTCGCAGCATCGGCCCTTCCACGCGTCTCTGAATCGCGGCGCGGATCGGGTTGTTGACTATGCATCTCTCTATAAAACTAAGTTTCATGGCTTTGCGTGGCCTCCCGAACAGCCCTTGTGGAAGACTCGCTTAAACAAACGGCGGTTCGCATCAGAACCAGTGGATAGCTCCTGAGCGGGTCCATTTATTGCTTTTACCCCCCCGCAACACCCCGGTCCATTAGAATATAGCAAAGATCAAGAAGGAGTGCCGAAACTGGGATGCAGGAAGTGATAATAAAGTCGGAAGTGTAAAAACAAGCTTGCGAATTCGACGGGTATCGTTCTACCAAAGGTGCAGTTGCTGCGCTTCAAGGAGCGGATACCAATAGTCACTTCCGAGGAGTGGCAGCGACTTTGATCCTTTGGATTCTCCAATCACCGTTATGGAGCGGCCCCGGCGGAACGCACCCAGATCAAGGTATGCTTTTGTTATTATCAGAAACTGTCCGCCGCTCTCAGCGGCCCAGTCGGGTCGGCCTTCCTTGTCAAGCGGCTTCTCGAGGACGATGATCCAGGCCCCGTCCTCTGCATTCTTCGTCTCGATGATCACCCCACCGAACATCATGAGTTTGCCATCAAACTGCTCAGGTGCATCCTGAAATTCCTGATAGGTGACATTCTTCTCGACCTTAGCAAGCAGGTCCTGCGGAAAGGGATTTGCGCAGCCTCCGACCAGCGCCAGGAAAACAAGCGCCAGGATAGGCGCACCTGCCGTCAACGGGAGTGTCATGCTCATACTAGAACATATCTTCAGTCGCACAGATCGCATAGAACCCTTTGCTAATGTCCTGGGTAAGGGGCGCGGCGGACATATCGTCGCGCCCCTCTCGAAAAAGACAGCCAATCAGAAAGTCCTGTCTATTTGCATTATCAACATCAAAGAACCTTTTTGTGATCAGCGCCATGCACATCAGCTTTGGCCATATCTTCGTCCCCTACTCTTGGAGAGGGACAGAGACGGGCGTTCATGGATCGCTTATTTCTTCAATCCCGTGTCCTTCAAGGCCTGTTTGCACCGCTGGCTGATCTTCGCGTCGTTCTTGTCAATGCACTGGAGCAATCGCCCCTGGCCGGGCTTGATAACGGAGCAGAACTTCGTCAGGTCATACTGGCACTCGTTCACGACATAAGTCAGGGTGGAAATTGCGCGCTGGAGCTGCGCAGCTGCATCATAGAGCGCGTATTCACACCGAGCGGAAAGCTTGTCCTCATAGGCGTAGAGGCATGCCAAGACGCGGCCCTCTCCGACCGTGACGTTCTTGCAGTAAGTCTCGATTTCGGCCTTGCAGCCATCCGCCACGATCTGGACAATCTTCTCCGCGGCGGCCTCGGCGGGCCCCTTCTGCTGGGCAACTGCAACTCCTCCCATCAGTGTAACAACACAGAACACAACCAGGCTGATACCGATTTTCATGTTCTCCTCCTTTTAAGATACGACATATAATCAGGGTCTATGGCGAGAGATACTTCGGACTGATACTACCCGTTTGGACCCCGTCCCATCTCAGAATAATCGTCTTTATCAACAGGAAAGTAAGAAAACATACGCTAGGATAATACGTCAGCATATTCCGGAAAACAGCCGCTTCAAACATCAATTTCCCAGAAAAAAACACCGTCAGCGCATAAACCGTGATGAAAAACGATGCATAACACAGAACAGGCACACCTAATAAAATAAATTCCTTTTTTGGACGGCCGGCTAGAATGGCAAGCAAGGGAATAAAAAGGAAAAATACGTTAAAATTCGCAAGAGATGCAATCAGCAATATGACTTGCCACACCATCTCTGGACGCAAGGTAAGTTCAACTGTCACATAATCAGCGCCGAACCCAAGCTTATGAGTGAATTTGAACACGAACCAGGGGACAGCCAAAAACAGGCTGGCGAAGAGGGGAATCGCCGATTTTCGAAGGGTAATACCTTGACCTTTGTTCTGCCATAAGAAAACAGCGGCAGCCAGAAGAAGCGGAAGCACAAAAAAAGGCGCCTCATCTTTAGTAAACAGTGCTTCCGCTGAGAAGAGACCCATCAGCGCCCAATACCCATCCTTCCCCCGCATACTGTAGAGGAACATGATCAGGGCAAAGAGGATATAAACGCTTAGCGGGACATCGCTGTAAACCTCGAAAGAATGGAGTGACATGAGCGGGGAACTCAAGAATAGCACAAGTATCGCCAGGGAAATTAGACGTGAGGTCTCACGGGCCATGATCACATAAAGATAAACGGACATGGAAAGAAGGTACACGGGACTCCATAATTTTACAAACACTTCATCAAAATGTTCGATCCAAAGGCTCATCCAGACCTGCAGAAGCGGATTGTGAGGAGGATAATTTGCGTTCCTGTTAAGCAAGCCCTTACCGAAAAAATCCTCTGGTGAAGCATCTAAGAGCAGGCCGTGAGAATAGAAGAACGCCTTAGCTCCTGCCGACCAATTGGCGAATGAGTCCCATGCAAAAATAGGCCTCAAGCATGTTTCCATGAAGATGGAAGCTATTTTCACGGTGACAAGAGCAGTCAGGATGACTAGTGAGACCTTTTTGATCCAATTGCTGCCCGCTCCAAATATCTCGCTGAGGAGCCCGAACGAAGGCGCCTTGATGAGCACGACGTTCCTCTTTCTTGTCCACAAGGACAGGCCTGCAATTTCTATCATGATTGGCGCTGCAACATACCAGAGCTTTAACGGAACGTGAACGATGGCCAGGAGAAACATCTGAACTGTCACAATGCCCATGCCGAGCGGGTAAGCCAAGCAGAAACGTTCAGCCAATCCGCTTGTGGTGTCATGCTGCAACAGCAGTGACACGATGAGAAAACCCAGCATGAGCGGGATCACTAAAGCAACAAGCGCTGTAATCATCTGATCCTCAACATATACGCACCTGCATCATAGCGAAAGATCATTTCGGCATTTTCAACACGCGTATCGCCTTTTATGAATGTCTTCGTACTGTCGTCATAGATGGCATCAGTATCGTAAAAAACGAGAATGTTTTTTGAATTGGTCCTGTTTCGCTTGGGCAGCAAATAGTATTGGGCTATTAAGCTGAAAGATTTATTAGAAGTATAGAGAGTGTATTCGCCATCTTTCAATGCTTTTTGTGCCGCCAAGGCGAAATCATAGATAGAACCAAAATCTATAAATGTTTTCTCCTCTGTGGATTTTCCGGAATAGGCATCAACATCGTGACGGAGCCACTCGTACCACGTCCGTTCCGAATAAACCAAATAAAGCAACCCGCTGCAAAAGAAAGCAATGAGAACGGACTTTCTTAAAGCTTGGACAAAGGGATTTTTCTTCTTCATAAAATATGCAACACTCGCTGCCGTAATTGTGATGGCCATAAAATAGATCATGATCACGAACGTTAGCGGAATATCAACCCAGCCATTCACACTCGCCCCATGCATTGGCTGGACGGTAAGCAGGTCTGTTAGGCAAGATCCGACGTTGTATGCTTTTGTAAAAAGTGTTTCGTCAAACATAGGATATTGTAATTATATAGTATCCTTTACAATAGGAACGCTTTCGTTCAGAGGCAACAGCATTAGACTTACGTGGGGACAAATGCCTCTTCTGCTCCGGCAGTCTCCAGAATACTCATGATAGTTTCGGCAAATTCAAGAATTAAGAGGAGCCGATATCAGCTGATAGAAAAAACGGCAAACGACTTCGGCACATAGTGTATTCAACTTCGAAAATCCTGTCAATCATTTATTAGTTCTGGAATAAACATGGCAGCTCAGGACATGTATTATTGACATGCTTGCTATCGTTCCGCTGTGCCACATACTGTCATGAGGCGAGTACAAGGGGATAATGGTGATGCCCAACACGATCAATCCGTGCAAATCCTTTTGGGTTATTTAGCGTTCGGTATAAACAGTGCGTTTCCATTCTTGTCCTTAAAACTTGCGATCGTGTCCTGGCCTTCCCTGGATATGATCCAGTTCACAAATTCCATGGCCTCTTTGAATTTCACATGCTTATGCTTTTCAGGATTCACCGCCATCACTCCGTACTGATTGAACAAGGAGGCATCTCCTTCGAGGACAATGATCATTTCCAACTTGTCCTTGTCCCTGGTAGCAAGCCACGTTCCCCGGTCCGTAAGTGTATAGGCCCGCTTCTCGTCGGCAATCCTCTGCGTCTTTTCCATTCCTTGTCCGACTTCGAGATACCATTTTTCGCCAGCTGGCTCTATTCCCGCCATCTTCCAGATGGAGAGCTCCTTCGTATTGGTGCCTGATTTATCGCCTCGTGAAACAAAAGAAGAGCCCGACGCGGCGATTTGCTTGAAAGCATCGGCTGCCGATTTCATTCCCTTGATCTTTGCCGGGTCATTCGCAGGCCCGATGATGATGAAGTCGTTATACATCACATCGTGCCGGTTCACGAAAAAGCCTTCTTCTACTGCCTTCAGCTCCTGCTCCTTGGCATGGACAAAAACGAAGTCCGCATCGCCCCTCTTTCCTATCTCGATCGCTGCGCCGGTGCCCACAGCAACAACGTCCACTTTGATCCCCGTCTTCTTCTCGAAGATAGGCAGGATGTAGTCGAACAATCCCGAGTTCTGGGTGCTCGTGGTGGACGCGCAGCGAATGCGCGTCTCCGCCGAAACAGAAACGGCACAAATCGACGACAAGATAACAACCGCAATGAATACTGTAAACATTCTCTTATGCAATTCCATCTTCGTATCCTCCGTAGAATAGATATCTGATGATGTCCTTTTTTCGAAGTTCATGAAGGGGCACCATGTTTCTCCATTATTTCCTTTTAACTAGTTGAAAGGACAAGTGCGTGCTTCATGTATCTAGCGATATTGCCCCCCTGAACTCCATTGCCACCAGTTACCGGCCGTAGGAAACTGCCGGGATTTAATCGAAATCACGCCCTAGAGACAGCGAACAATATCTAAGCACAATTCCGGGGGGCTGCCTCGCATTTGTTACGATCGATATCGTTCGGGCATCCGGCTACTTACCGATCATCACACTGCTGGCTTTTATGAGGGCGATAACCTCATCACCCTTTTCCAGCTTGAGGTCATTTACGGCTTCTACTGTGATCGTAGAAGTGATCGTATTCCCACCGCCAATATCGATCTTCACTTTTGCCGCGACATTACCTTTTACGATCTCAATGACCTTGCCCTTGATTTGATTTCGTGTGCTTAGTTTCATGATGTCCCTCCTCCACGCTGAGCGCTATAGTGCGCATTCCGACGGCAAAAAACCGAACAAAACGATTCCCGAGCAATGATGACTAAATATGTGGCCAATCCGCACCCTTATCGCGTCTCTTCACAATCTGAGCGCTAATTATGACCACCATGACGCTGAATGAGAGCAAACCGATGAACATTTTAATCAAACTCCCGCTTGCATGATGATGGCCAAGGCTGCATATCTTCTGTCGAGCAATTACATGAACTAGCATCCTAAATAATTATATCATGCCTAAAGCGAAAGGTTCTTCACCCTGTTTCTGTGCTTTATGCAGACCAGCTGGCCTCGTATCTGTAGCAGTTATAGAAGCCATAGGATATCTTTCAAGACTTGTTGGAATTTATAGTATTTTATTCTTATGCTTTCCAATTGAGAATTTCATGCACTGAAGTCTATCAATTTCGTTCTGCCCATACCACTGAAGGCAATAGTGAAGGCTCCTCATTAATTTCCTGGCTCGTGTTGTATCAGAGAGAAGATAATTGACGACCTCCCAGTCCTTTGCGAGTTCGAACCAGACGAAGGTATCCCATGAGTCCAGACGGGGTGCGAGATATGCAATCGAGGTATTTTTGGCCCACTGATCGCGTGCACTCTTTAACGCGTAGTCTCTAAGCGCAGAGATCAGTTTGCTAAGTTTCTCTAGTTCAGGCAGGTGCAGTTCGTTATTTTCCATCATATAGCTCCTTTTTGTGCCGGAGATATGTCGTTACTTTGCATTTGGGTGGGTGCGCATTTTCGCCGAAACACTGAAACTAGCGCCCTATTGTCAGAAACGCAGCTTTTTCTGTTCGCGATCTAAAAATACTTTGAAATCTTTAGCAAATTGGCGAAAAAGACGGATGGCCTTCTTGCCTTCTTCAGTTACGTGTGCACCACCACCGCCTTTGCCCCCTGCGACAACTTCAACGAAAGGCTTCTTTGATTGATGATTCATGGAATCAACAAGGTCCCACGCATGGCGGTAAGCCATTCCCAAGGATTTTGCGGCTCTGGTTATCGATCCATACTTATGGATTTCTTCAAGCAGGGAGACGCGGCCCCATCCGATGAACACGCCCTCCGGCCCGTCGATCCAGATGTGTCCCCGGACAGTACGGTCTGAGACATTGTGCACAGATTTATGGCTCTTTTTCCTGTTCAGCATGACCGAAATATATCAGAGGGAATAGCGGTAGGCAAGAAAAAAACCTCATCCACATCCCAAATGGAAGCTACACATACATCGAGCAGGTGGCATAATATCAATTCGGAATGAAACCTGTATCCCTATTATTCTTGCTGCAAAAATATTTCCATTGCTTCGTCCTCAAAGATTCGTTATTTTTCGCCAATTTGATTCAGCTAAAAATCCTTTATAGCTAAGAACGCTTTATCCACGTAACTCCATCCGGAGAAGTAAGTACTGTGTTGCTCCATCCCACTGCCACAAATTGGGACTGGGATGCCGACCAGGCAACACCAAACAGAGAATTTGACGTATCCCCCGGACGGGGTGACCATGTTATTGCGTCAGGGGACGAAATGATGGAACCCGTGTCCCCCACAGCGACAAATTGTGAGCCCGACCAGGCAATTCCGCTCAGGCCGTTTGAGATGCCCGATGACTGTGATGTCCACGTTACGCCGTCTGACGAGGTCAGTACGACACCGGCATTCCCGACGGCCACAAACTGCGTTCCTGCGAATATAATGCCACCCAGAGGGTCTGTGACACCCGATGTTCTCGGTGTCCACACTACTCCATCAGGAGAAGTAAGGATGCTGCCGTTTAACCCCACTGTCGCGAATTGCGTCCCGGACCAGGTTATGCCGTAGAGGTTATTTGCAGTGCCCGAGGTCTGGGCTGTCCAGTTTGTTCCATCAGGCGAGGTGATTACGGTGCCTGCCTCTCCAACTGATACGAACTGCGTCCCGGACCAAGCAACGCCGTAGAGGTTATTTGCAGTGCCCGAGGTTCGCATAGTCCAGATCACACCATCAGGAGAGGCGAGAATAACGCCAGTGCTCCCTATCGCTATAAACTGCGTTCCGGACCAAGCAAGTCCGAGCAGGGACTTTGTCGTTCCCGAATTCCGCGGTGTCCATGTTACTCCGTCAGGAGAAGTTCGGATAATCCCGTTGTTTCCCACCCCGACAAATTGATTCCCTGACCAGACAACACCAAAAAGGCCGCTCGACGT
>Ga0187778_10000771_pt1 | contig 22897 bp, 22 predicted proteins | sample 1015_Q2_SP5_20_M_FD_132418 | JGI IMG/M metagenome (GOLD analysis project Ga0187778, IMG submission 132418) | Tropical peat soil microbial communities from peatlands in Department of Meta, Colombia - 1015_Q2_SP5_20_MG | ecosystem: Environmental > Terrestrial > Soil > Wetlands > Peat | place... | reverse complement strand
CGCGTAGGAAGTCGCCTCCGCCTGTGGATTCTTTGGCACGGAATGGTCACACCCAGGGACAGTCCCTCGTTGTAACGATTGCGGAGCAAGTTCTCCACAGGGTCAGTAGCGCAGCCCCTCGCCGCGCAGGAGCGTGGCGACCGTCCGGCGCAAGATGGCGAGGTCGAGGCGCGCCAGCTCTGCACCGCTCGAGCTCTCGCATCGCTCGACGTACTCGAGGTCGAGCGCCTCGAAGCTCGCGTCCGTCCCCTTCGAGACCTGCGCAGGCCCCGTCCAGCCCGCACGCACGCGGAGCCGGTAGTCGACGCCGCGCTCGACCTGGCGAGCGACGAGCGAGGGCGGCCACGGCCGGGGCCCGACGAGGCTCATCTCCCCCCGCAGCACGTTGAGGAGCTGTGGCAGCTCGTCGAGGTACCACGGCTTCAGCACCCGACGTCCGGCCCACGTCAGGTTCGCCGGATCCGCCTCGAGGACGCGCGCATGGCCGCCGGGCTCCTCCATCCGCACGAGCGCGTCCTCGCGGAGCGTGCGCAGCTTGAGCAGGTCGAACTCCCGGTCTGCCGAGACGCGGCGCTCGCGGTAGAGGAGCCTGCCGCGGTCCCGGGCGCAGACGAGCATGTCGACGGCCATCGCGCCGGCGGCGACCGTCGCGACCGGGACCGCGGCGAGCAGCAGCAGCAGGGAGAGCGCGACGTCGGTGGCGCGCTTCGACCTCGGCACGCGTCGCGGCTCTACGCTGCGACGACCTCCTCGAGCTCCGACGACCACTCGCCCGCGACGGCCGCAGAGTTCATCCGTGCCCGATGGAGGAATGCCGCCTGGCCGGCGTCGACGTTCGCCGGATCTCCGGCCCATGCCTGCAGCGCCGACGCCTGCAGGGCCCGCCCGTACGAGAACGAGAGCGGCCACGGCGCCCCGGGAACCTGGTTGATGGCGTTGAGGTTCTCGGTCGCCTGCACCTCGGACTGTCCGCCGGACAGGAACACGATGCCGGGCACGAGGGCAGGCACGTGCCGCTTGAAGTTGTGGACGGTCATCGCCGCGATCCGCCCGCTGCTCGACTGGTCGGCCGCGCCCTTGCCCGGGATCACCATGTTCGGCTTGAGGAGGGTGCCGCGCAGGTGGACGTCGAATGCATAGAGCGCCGCGTAGACCGCGCGAAGCGTTCGGCCGGTGACCGAGTCGCAGACCTCGATCGAGTTGTCGGCGTCCATCAGCACCTCGGGCTCGACGATCGGCACGAGCCCGGCCTCCTGGCACAGCGCGGCGTAGCGAGCGAGCGCGTGCGCGTTCGCAGCGATGCACGCGTCCGTCGGGATGCCGTCGCCGATCGTGATCACGGCGCGCCACTTGGCGAAGCGCGCCCCCAGCGAGTGGTACTCCTCGAACCTCGCCCGCAGCCCGTCGAGCCCCTCGGTGACCTTCTCGCCGGGGAAGCCGGCAAGGTCGTGCGCACCCGTGTCGACCTTGATCCCCGGGATGACGCCCTTCGACGCGAGCAGCTCTGCGAACGGCGTGCCGTCGTGCGCACTCTGCCTGATCGTCTCGTCGTAGAGGATGACGCCGCCGATCGAGTCCTCGATGCCCGGTGTCGTGAAGAGCAGGTCGCGATACGCCCGGCGAGTCTCCGCAGTCGACTCGACGCCGATCGAGTCGAACCGCTTCGTGATCGTTCCCGTCGACTCGTCCGCGGCGAGGATCCCCTTGTTGTCGGCGACGATCGCCTCCGCCGTCTCGTACAGCTCCTGCCAGGACATCACCCGACTCCTTTCGAAAGCGCTCTGATCTTCTCGGAGGGATGGTACGCCGCGATCCGCCGTACGGTGCCGGAGCGCGAGCGCATCACGAGCGACTCGGTCTCCACCCCGGCGCCGCTCGTCCGTACGCCCTGCAGCAGCGCGCCGCTCGTCACTCCCGTTGCCGCGACGAACACGTCCTCTCCGGCGACGAGATCGTCCTGACCGAGGACCCGGTCGAGGTCGTAGCCTGCACCGACGAGGCGTTGGCGCTCGTCCTCGTTCCGCGGCCAGAGCTTCCCCTGCATCGAGCCGCCGAGGCACTTGATCGCCGCCGCGGAGATCACGCCCTCGGGCGTGCCGCCGATCCCCATCAGCATGTCGACGCCCGTCCAGGGACGAGCTGCGGCGATCGACGGCGCGACGTCGCCGTCGCGGATCAGGTTGACACGGGCGCCCGCCTCGCGGAGCTCGGCGATCAGCGCGTCGTGGCGGTCGCGCTCGAGGACGACGACCGTCACCTCGTCCGGCCGCATCCCCTTCGCCTCCGCGACCGCACGGACGTTCTCGGTCGGCGACGCGTCGATGTCGATCGCATCGGCGGCCTCGGCGCCGACCGCGATCTTGTCCATGTACAGCGCAGCTCCCGGGAAGAACATGCTGCCGCGCTCCGCGACCGCGATCACGGAGATCGCGTTCGGCATGCCGAGCGCGGTCAGGCGGGTGCCCTCGAGCGGGTCGACCGCGACGTCGACCTCGGGGCCGTGTCCGTCGCCGACGTGCTCGCCGTTGTAGAGCATCGGCGCCTCGTCCTTCTCGCCCTCGCCGATCACGACGACTCCGGCCATCGAGACGGTGTTGATCATCAGGCGCATCAGGTCGACAGCCGCCTGGTCGGCTGCGTTCTTGTCGCCCCGTCCGACCCAGCGGGCGGCGCCCATGGCGGCCGCCTCGGTGACGCGGACGAGCTCGAGCGCAAGGTTGCGGTCCGGCCCGTCGCTCACTCCGCGCCGAATCCTAGTGCCGTACGGACGTACGCGGCACACGTGGTCGTAACCCACGGTGACTGTCCCGGGACAGTCACCGTCACGGAAGCGTCACAGAGGACTCACGTAAGGCGCGCGCGCTCACATCCGCTCGGGTGCGGCGACGCCGATCAGGTCGAGGCAGCGCGCGACGACCGTCTGCGTCGCGCGGACGAGCCCGAGCCGGAACGCCTGCTGCTCCGAGCCGAGCACCTTGTGCTCGTGGTAGAAGCGGTGGAAGTCGTCGGCAACGCGGATCGCGTACGTCGGTATGGCGTGCGGCGCGCGCCGCGCGGTCGCTTCCGCCGCGACGGCCGGCAGCTCCGCGAGCCGCTTCACGAGCTCGCGCTCCTCGGCTGCAAGGGGCGCGGCGGAAACGACTTCGTGGCTCTGGGCCACGATGTCCTCCCCGGCGTTGCGGAGGATCCCGGCGATCCGCGCGTGCGCGTACTGGACGTAGTAGACCGGGTTCTTCTGCGACACCTCCGCCGCCAGGTCGACGTCGATCTCGATCGCCTGGTCGTGGCCTCTCGAGACGAGGTACCAGCGGGCGGCGTCCACCCCGATCTCGTCCACGAAGTCGTCGAGGAAGACGACGTCGCCGCGGCGCTTCGACATCTTGGTCTGCTCGCCGCCGCGGGTCAGGTGGACGAGCTGGTAGATGAGCACCTCGAGCGAGCCGCGGGGATGGCCGAGCATCTCGGCGAGCGCCTGGAGCCGCCCCACGTACCCGTGGTGGTCGGCGCCGAGGACGTAGACGAGACGGTCGAACCCCTTCGCGTACTTGCGCCTGATGTAGGCCGCATCCGCGGCGAAGTACGTCGGCGTGTCGTCGGAGCGGATGAGCACGCGGTCTTTCTCGTCGCCGTGCGCCGAGGTCCTCGCCCACAGCGCGCCGTCCTCCTGGAAGGTGTCGAGGAGCGCGACCGCCTCGGGGATCTCGGCCTCGACTGCCGACTGCCGCTCGAAGGAGTCGAACTCGATCCGGAACCGACGCAGGGACGCCTCGATCCGGCTCAGCATCCCCGGCAGGGGGTCGCCCGGCTCGGCCGCGAGCTCGGCGACGTATTCGCCCCGATAGCCGTCCGCGGGCGGCTCCTCGCCACGGCGAACCGCCTCGACCGACTCGCGGAACTTGTCGATCTGCGCACCCGCGTCGTTGTAGTAGTACTCGCGCTCCACGTCGTGGCCGGCGAACTCGAGCAGCCTCGCGACCGAGTCGCCGTATGCACCGTTCCGCGCCGACGCCACCGTGACGGGGCCGGTCGGGTTCGCCGAGACCATCTCGACCTGAATCCGCTCTGTCGCCGACGCCGTTCCCGCACCGTACGACGCGGCCGCGTCGAGCATCGCCTGGAGCGCAGCGACGAACCAGTCGTCGCTGAGGAAGAGGTTGACGAAGCCCGGGCCCGCGACCTCTGCCCGCTCGACGCCCGGGACGCCGGGCGCGGCTGCGGCGAGCTCCTCCGCGAGCTCGCGCGGCGGCCGCCGGCTCTCCCCGGCGAGACGGAGCGCGACGTTCGTCGCGTAGTCGCCGTGCGCCACCTCGGACGGCCGGTCGAGCGCGACCGGTGCGCCCGCCAGCGCCTCGAGCGCCGCCTCCAGCTGCGCCACGGGATCGAGCGGTCGGGTCACGCCGGGCATACGGTCTCCTTCACGCCGACATCCTAGGCGCGACGGGCCGGAGCCCCCGATCAGCGCGTGCGCAGGCGAAGCCGCCAGGAGACGACGGCGAGCGTCGAGAGCCCGACCCCGTACGCGAGGCTGGCGGCGAGGCCGCCGCCGAGCTCGCCGCCCGCTCCGCCGACGCGCGAGAGCACCCTGAGCGGCCCGTACAGGGGAAGAAACGGTGCTGCCGCCGAGTCGAGCGGAAGCGAGAGCTGGACGCCGACGACCGCGATCGCTGCGAGGACGCCTTCGAGCTCCCGCGCGATGATCGTCGCGATCGCGAGTCCGAGCGGCACGGCGACCCAGACCGTGAGCGCGATCCCGGCGAAGACGAGGTCTGGCCTCGTAGGGCGGGAGATGAGCGAGAAGATCACGCTCGTGACGACGACGATCCCGACACCGAGGCCCTCGAGCAGGAGGAGCCGTCCGAGCAGGAGCTCGAGTGGGCGAAAGCCGGCGAGCACGAGCCGCGGCTCGATCCGCCGCGCCGCGAGCATCGAGAAGAGCGCCGCGCCGGACACGCTGAACGCCATTCCGACGCCCCCGGTGGAGATCGCGACGACGCCCTTTCCGAGCAGTGCGAAGTAGAACGCGACCGGCATCGCCGCCAGCATCGCGAGCGCACCGCGACGGCGGAGCAGGTCGTGTCCCTGCATCTCGGCGATCACGAGCAGCCGGCGCGCTCTCGTCACGCCGCCTCCTCGAGGTAGGGCACGAGCTCGTGCACGCGGTCGACACGCTCGCGCTCGCCGAGGAAATGCGTGACGACGAGACATGCCCGACCCTCTTCCTGCCAGCGCTCGACGTGCTGCCAGAAGCACAGGTAGGTGCCGCCGTCGAAACCGGTGTACGGCTCGTCGAGCAGCAGCACGTCCGGGTCGCCGAGAAGGGCGAGCGCCAGGTTCAGCTTCTGCCGCGAGCCGCCGGACAGGTGTCTCGAGACGACCCGAAGCTGGGGCCCGCGGAAGCCGAACTCCCCGAGCAGGGCCCTCCCCCGCTCCTTCGACTCGGAGGCGTCGAACCCGAGTCCGCGCCCGAAGAAGACGAGGTGCTCCTCGGGGGTGAGGAGGTCGAGCAGGCCCGGCTCCTGCGGGCAGTAGCCGATCCGGCCCGCGACCTCGATCGACCCTTCGTCGCTGCTGTCGACGCCGGCGATCATCCGCACGAGCGTCGACTTGCCGGCACCGTTCTCGCCGACAAGGGCGAGGCTCTCTCCCCGCTGAAGGTCGAGGTTCACGTCGCGGAGCAGCCAGCGCCGTCCGACACGCTTGCCGACGCCGCGGATGGCGAGCATCGTGTCCGGTGCGACGGCAGCAGAGGACATCGGCTCTGTCATGCGCACTCGGTGGGTGTCGGCGCCGCGCGCTGCCCGCCCCTCCCGAGAAAGGGTGAAGCGGCCCTGCGGCTGGCGGTTCCCGGGATCAGCGGCCGCGGCTCGACGACGCCCCGACCCCTCTCGTCACCGTGATGCCCTCGCGGGCGAGCGACGCCTGCACTTCCTCGCGCGCCTTGTAGATCCGCCACTTCACCGTGGCGAGCGTGATCTCGAGCGCGTCCGCGATCTCGGTGTAGGCGAGCCCGACGACGTCGCGGAGAAGCAGCGCCATCTTCAGGTCGACCGTCAGGCCCTCGATCGCGCGCCACACCGCGTCGATCGTCTCGAGCCGCTCGAACGGCTGGTCGATCACCTCGAGCGGCGGGACGTCCTCCAGCGTCGCCACGCTTCGAGGGCGCCGCTCGAGCGCGCGCAGCTCGTCGAGCACCCGGTTCTTCGTCACCTGGAAGAGCCACGTCGTGAAGCGCGCGCGAAGCGAGAATCCAGGCAGTCCCTGGTAGACGCGGACGAAGACCTCCTGGGTCAGGTCCTCGGCGAGGGCGCGATCGCCGACCAGCCGGAGGACGTAGTTGTAGACAGGGCGCTCATACGCTCTGACGATGAGCGTGAACGCCCGCTCGTCACCGCGTTGTGCCTTGCGTAGGACCCCTGGATCAGGCTGTATCAGTGCCAACCCGCAGCGAGCATAGCTGGGTTTCCGGCCCGATCACGGAAGATTTACCAATCGATGGCACGATGGCGTCATCCCCGGATCAGGCTCCGGCCCGTCATCTCGGCCGGCTTTGCCAACCCGAGCAGGTCGAGAACGGTCGGTGCGAGGTCCGACAGCTCGCCCCCGGCGCGCAGCGCCCGCGAGCCGTCCGTGAGCACGAGCGGCACGAGGTTCGTCGTGTGCGCGGTGTGCGGGCTCACGCCGTCGTCCTCCAGCATGTGCTCGGCGTTGCCGTGATCCGCAGTGATCAGGCAGACACCGCCTGCGCCCGCGGTCGCCTCGACGACCCGTCCGAGGCAGGCGTCGGTCGTCTCGACCGCCGCGACGACCGCGGGGATCGAGCCCGTGTGCCCGACCATGTCCGGGTTCGCGAAGTTCACGACGGCGAACCGGTAGCCGTCCCCGATCGCGGCGCTGAAGCGGTCGGCGACCTCGGCAGCCGACATCTCGGGCTTGTGGTCGTAGCTCGGGACGTCGCGCGGCGAGGGCACCAGGATCCGCGTCTCGCCCTCCCACTCCGGTTCCACGCCGCCGTTGAGGAAATAGGTGACGTGCGCGTACTTCTCGGTCTCCGCGACGTGCAGCTGGCGAATCCCGTGCCGCGAGAGGACCTCGGCGAGCGTCTCCGGGACGTCCTGCTCACCGAACACGACGGGGCAGCCGAGGTCGTCGGCATAGCGCGTCATCGTCGTGAGGTCGACACCCGCGTCCAGGAGGCGGCGCGAGAGCTGCCGTCCCCGGTCCGGTCGGAAGTTGAAGAAGATCGCCGCATCCCGAGCCGGGTCGAGGCGCGGGCGTCGGTCGACCACGACCGGCTCGACGAACTCGTCGCTCACCCCGCGCTCGTAGCTCGCCGCGACCGCCGCCACCGGATCCGGCGCGTGCCCGCCCTCGCCGCCGACGATCGCCGCGAACGCCCGGTCGGTGCGATCCCAGCGCTTGTCGCGGTCCATCGCGTAGTAGCGGCCGACGACGCTCGCGATCCGGTCGGCGGGGAGCTCCGCGAGGTCGGAGACGGCGCTGTGCGGCGAGACGTCGCGCCCGTCGGTGAACGCGTGGATCCAGACACGCCCTGCCAGGTCCTCGCGCGCCGCCAGCTCGAGGAGCGCGCGGAGGTGGTCGATGTGCGAGTGGACGCCTCCGTACGAGACGAGCCCGAGCAGGTGGACGTCTCCCCCGCGCTCGCGCGCGCGCCGAAACGCGCCGAGCAGCGCCTCGTTCTCGAAGAACGACCCGTCGGCGACCGCCTTGTTCACGCGCATCAGATCCTGGAAGAGGATCCGGCCCGCGCCGATCGTCAGGTGCCCGACCTCCGAGTTGCCCATCTGCCCGGGAGGCAGGCCGACCGCCTCGCCCGAAGCAGCGAGCCGGGTGTGTGGGTAGCGCGCGGAGAGGTCGTCGAAGACGGGCGTTGCCGCAAGGTCGATCGCATTCCCCTGACCCGGCGGGGCGATGCCCCACCCGTCCAGGATGACGAGCGTTACGAGAGGGACGCCGCTGCCCGGCAAATCGAGGCGAACGAGAAGGGATCGAGGGAGGCGCCGCCGACGAGCGCGCCGTCGACGTCCGGTTGCGCGAGGAGCTCCTCGGCGTTTCCGGGCTTGACCGAGCCGCCGTAGAGGACGCGCGTCTGGTGCAGGGACTTGATCAGGGCATGTGCCTCCTGGGCGATCTCGGGCGTCGCGGTCTTTCCGGTGCCGATCGCCCAGACGGGCTCGTAGGCGATCACGAGGTCGTCGTGGCGCGGCAGCGCCGCCACCTGGCGGCGCAACACGCTCTCCGTCTCGCCCGACTCGCGCTCCGCCTCCGTCTCACCGACGCAGGCGATCACCGCGAGCCCGGCCTCCAGGGCCGCCTCCGCGCGCAGCCGCACGGTCTCGTCGGTCTCGCCGAACCACTGGCGGCGCTCCGAGTGACCGACGAGCGTTCCCCGGACGCCAAGCTCGACGAGCATGGGAGCGGAGATCTCGCCGGTGAACGCCCCGTCGGCGGCCCAATGGACGTTCTGCGCGTAGATCGGCCACTCCTCGCCGACGGCCGCCTCGAGCGAGACGAACGGTGGACAGAGCACGACCTCGACGCCGTCGGGAGCCTCGAACTCGTCGAAGAAGGCGAGCGTCTCGCTCGGCCCCTTGAACATCTTCCAGTTGCCGGCGATCAGCGTCGGGCTCACGCGTCGGCCTCGGGAATCGCAGCCACCCCGGGGAGCTCCGTGCCCTCGAGCAGCTCGAGCGAGGCTCCGCCGCCGGTCGAGATCCAGGAGATCCGATCCGCGAGGCCCGCCTGGTGGACGGCGCGCACGGAGTCGCCGCCGCCGACGACCGTGTAGCCACCGTCCACGGCGGCCACGGCCTGCGCGATCGCCGTCGTCCCGTCCGCGAACCGCGGCCACTCGAACACCCCCATCGGGCCGTTCCAGAAGACGGTCGCCGCGCCTCGCACGATCGACCCGAAGCGCTCCCGGGTCTCGGGGCCGATGTCGAGACCGAGCCACCCGTCCGGGACCGCGTCGCACGGTGTGACGCGGCTCTCGGCCTCGGCGGCGAACTCTGCGGCCGCGACGACGTCGACCGGCAGCTCGACCGGGAACGCGAGTGGGTTCTCGTCGCGGAGTTGCTCGCCCATCTTGCCGCCCACGAGCACGGTGTCCGCCCGCCCGCCGAGGTGCTCGAGGACGCCGAGCTTGTCCTCGACCTTCGCGCCGCCGGCGACGAGCACGAACGGTCGCGCCACGTCCCCGAGCAGCTTGCCGAGGTGCTCCAGCTCGTCGAGGAGCAGCAGCCCGGCGTACGCGGGGAGCAGGTGGGCCACCGCTTCAGTCGACGCGTGCGCGCGGTGGGCCGAGCCGAACGCGTCGTTCACGTACAGGTCGCGCCCCTCGGCCAGCGTGCGGGCGAAGCCTTCGTCGTTCTTCGTCTCGCCCGGGTCGAATCGCGTGTTCTCCAGGACGTGGACGCGTGGATCGCGGACGAGCTCGGCGAGCCGCACGGCGACGGGCGCCATCGCGTACTTCGCGCGATCCTCGTCGGTCTTCGGCCGCCCGAGGTGCGAGCAGACCGCGACGTCGTCGGCTCCCCGCTCGAGGAGCAGCTGCAGGGTCGGGATCGCCGCGCGGATGCGCGTGTCGTCGGCGACCCGGCCGGCCTCGAGCGGCACGTTCAGGTCGGCGCGGACGAGGACGCGCTTGCCCGCGACCTCGGCCTCGCGGACGGAGCGCGGCATCCTCACGGCAGCGGCCGCTGCACCAGGCCGACCAGTGGACACGACCTCAAGGCAGGAGCCTCTCGGCGAGATCGACGAGCCGACACGAGTAGCCCCACTCGTTCGCCGTGAGGGAAACCGTGGTTCCCCCACGAGCCCCCTCCTTCTCGTCAGCGCACAGGAGGAACGAGTCTGCGCCTCTCGGCCGGCCACGCCGGCCTCCGGCGACGCGCGCTGCCGTCGGGGAGCATTCCGAAGGACTCACGGCAACAACCTCTGGACGAGGTCGACCAGCCGGCAGCTGTACCCCCACTCGTTGTCGTACCAGCCGAACACCTTCACGGTCCTGCCGTGCGACATCGTCAGCTTGCTGTCGAAGATGCACGAGTACGACGAGCCCTGGATGTCGGTCGAGACGAGGGGGTCGGTCGAGTACTGGAGCAGACCCTTCAGCGGACCTTCGGCGGCCGCGCCGAAGGCGCCGTTGACCTCGTCCACGCCGACCTCCCGGCCGAGCGTCACGACGAGATCGGTGAGGGAGCCGGTCGGGACGGGCGCGCGCACGGAGATGCCGTCGACCTTGCCCTGAAGCTCGGGCAGGACGACGCCGATCGCCTTGGCGGCACCGGTCGAGGTCGGAATCAGGTTGATCGCGGCCGCCCGCGCCCGCCGCAGGTCCTTGTGCGGGAGATCGAGGATCTGCTGGTCGTTCGTGTACGCGTGGATCGTCGTCATGAACCCCGACTCGATGCCGGCCAGCTCGTGCAGCACCTTCGCCATCGGTGCGACGCAGTTCGTGGTGCAGGACGCGTTCGAGACGATGTGGTGCGACGCCGGGTCGTAGTCGCCGTCGTTCACCCCGAGCACCAGTGTGACGTCGGGGCTCTTCGCGGGAGCGGAGATCACGACCTTCTTCGCGCCGGCGGCGAGATGCTTCTGGGCGCTGTCGCGGTCGGTGAAGAAACCGGTCGACTCGAGGACGACGTCGACGGCGAGCTCCCCCCAAGGCAGGGCGGCCGGGTCGCGCTCGGAAAGGACGCGCATCTCCTGTCCGGCGGCAGCCATCGTGTCGCCGCGGAGCTCCACTGCGCCCGGGAACGGCCCGAGGAGCGAGTCGAACCGGAGCAAGTGCGCCATCGTGGCCGCGTCGCCCAGGTCGTTGACTGCTACGACCTCGACATCCGCTCCCAGCGCGTGCTGCGCACGAAAGAAGTTCCGGCCGATCCGACCGAAGCCGTTGATCCCTATTCGAAGTGCCATGGTCTTCGCGTACTCCTGTCTCGCTGGCGTCCTGGCGCCGAGTCTAACGACACGCGTCTTCGCCCTCTCCGGCTCCTGCGGGTGACCAGGTGGGCCGGGGCAGGAGCGCGGAGGACCGGCTCCTGCCCGCGCCGCGCCCCGAGATCGATCGGCGGACGGGGTCTCGATCCACCGCCTCCGGGCTGCGGGCCCACCGTGACGACGAGTATGCGAGAACGGCGAGGCGAGGACAAGCCCTGCGAGCTGTCTCTCTAGCTCTGCGCGAGCTGGACGAGGCGGCGGAGGCGCCGATGCATTCCGGCCTTGGTCGCAGGCTGCTCCGCCCGCGCAGCCAGCTCGGCGAGCGAGAGCGTCGGGTGTCGGAGGCGCAGCTCGGCAGCCTCGCGCAGACGGTCGTCGAGGCGCTCGAGTGCGCCGTCCGCGCGGAGCATCCGGGCTGCTTCGAGCTGCTCCTGCGCCGCGCGGCTCGTCCTCACGAGGTTCGCGTGATCGGCGTTCGCGAGCCGGTTGGCCTGCGCTCTCGCCACGGCCACGACCGCTCGCTCCTCGAGCGCGAGCACCGCATCCGTCGCACCGGCAGCTCCGAGCAGCCCCTCGATCCCTTCCCAGCTCTTCGTGTAGGCGAGCGCGTGCCCCTTGCGCTCCGCGACTGCGAGCTCCACTCCTCCGTCGCGGGCGACCTCCTGGAGAAACTCGGCCCCTTCGGCCGCGGCTGTCCGGAGCTCGAGCTGCGGCGACCGAACCGACAACGAGCCCCCCGCGAGAAACGCCCCTCTCAGGTACGCGCCGCGGCAACACGCGCGAGCGGCCACGCGGCGTGGAGGCCGCGAGAGCGGCCGATGCAGACGGTCGACGACGCCGGCGTCCACGAGCAGCGCGAGCGTCGGCTCGTCGCCTGCGAGGTGGAGCTGGAATCGCGTCGCCCGGTCGAACGCTCGGCGCTCGTACGTGCGGATCTCCGACTCGAGGCCGAGCGCTCGCAGCAGCGCGAAGGCCCGGCGAGCCACCGCCGAGCTCGCGACGTCGAGGTGGAGGCTGACTGCGCCGCGCCCGCGCAGGTGGAGGCTGCCGGCGCAATGGAAGAGCGCCGACAGCTCGGCGAGCCGGTCGCACGCACGCTCGGGCGCGATCGCGGCGAGCTCGGCGCGTGCGTCGGCCGCGAGCGTCGCCGTCTGCACGGTCACAGCTCGACGCCCTCGAGCGCCAGCAGGCGCTGCTTCAGGCCCACGCCGGCGTCCCCGTAGCCGCCGATCCCGCCCGCGGCGACGACGCGATGGCACGGAAGAAGGAGCCAGAACCTGTTCTGGGCGCAAAACGAACCGGCCGCCCGGGCGGCTCCCGGGCGGCCGGCCAGCGCGGCGAGCTCCCCGTACGTGACGACGTCCCCCCATGGGACGGCGCGGAGTGCCTCGGCCAGCGAGGCCTGGAACGGCGTGCACCAGGCGAGGTCGATCCGCACGTCGGCGTAAGCGGTCTCGCATCCGGCGAGCTGGCGGCGAATCCGCGCGACGAGATCCGACACGAAATCGTTCGAAACCTGCGCGTGCTCCTCCGCTAGCGTGAACTCAGGGGGCCTCGCACCCTCTATCTCGGGGGCTGGACCGTGCCGCGCTGGGTGGTGGCGGGCTGGGCCGCGAGGACCACGCGTTGACGCCGGCGTCTTGCCGCCCCCGGCCCGCGAGCCGGGCGGCGCGACCGCCGCGAAGTCCCGCGACGTCCACAGCAGGTCGTGGGCCAGCACGACGTCGCCGCGCACCTGGAGCTCGCCGCTCCCCCAGCCCTCGACGGTGTAACGATGCCGCTCGATCGCCGTCTCCTCGACCCGCGCCTCGTCCCAGGGCGGGACGACCTCGCGCGCGAGCATGGGTCCACGCACGTGCATCGCTCCGACAATACAATCGCGCCGGTGAGCGCCCCCGGCACCTTCAAGCCGCCGCAGGCGGTGAACGAGCCGGTTCGCGCGTACGCGCCGGGATCGCCCGAGCGGACGGAGCTGAAGCAGCGCCTCGAGCAGATGGCAGCGGAGCGGCTCCACATCCCGCTCGTGCTCGGCGGCGAGCGTGTCGAGACGAGCCGGACGTTCGAAGCGGTCATGCCGCACCGCAAGGACCACGTGCTCGCGGACGTGGCGCGTGGCGACGCCTCGCACGTCGACCGCGCGATCGCCGCGGCGCGCGACGCGCATCCCGCCTGGTCGCGCATGCCCTGGCACGAGCGGGCTGCGATCTTCCTGCGCGCGGCAGAGCTGCTCTCCGGCCCGTGGCGCTCGACGCTGAACGCGGCCACCATGCTCAACCAGTCGAAGACCGCCCACCAGGCCGAGATCGACGCCGCGTGCGAGGTGATCGACTTCTTCCGCTTCAACGTCGAGTACGTGGCGCGGATCTACGCCGAGCAGCCCGTCTCCTCCCCCGGTGTCTGGAACCGGCTCGAGTACCGGCCGCTCGAGGGCTTCGTCTTCGCCGTCAGCCCGTTCAACTTCACCGCCATCGGCGCCAACCTGACGACCTCGCCGGCGCTGCTCGGGAACACGGTCGTGTGGAAGCCCGCGTCGACCGCAGCCGTCTCCGCCTGGTACACGCTGCTCCTGCTCGAGGAGGCCGGCCTGCCGCCCGGCGTGATCAACCTCGTCTACGGCTCCGGGGCCGAGATCGGCGATGCCGCGCTCGCGAGCCCGGAGCTCGCCGGCGTCCACTTCACCGGGTCGACCGCCGTGTTCCAGAGCATGTGGCGGACCGTCGGCGAGCGCATCGACCGCTACCGGAGCTATCCGCGCCTCGTCGGCGAGACCGGCGGCAAGGACTTCATCCTCGCCCACCCGAGCGCCGACCCCGACACGGTCGCGGCCGCCATCGTCCGCGGCTCGTTCGAGTACCAGGGGCAGAAGTGCTCGGCTTCGTCGCGCCTCTACCTGCCGTCGAACCTCTGGCCCGAGCTGCGCGATCGGCTGGCCGGGGAGATCTCGACGATCTCCGTCGGCGATGTGAGCGACTTCACGAACTTCATGGGAGCGGTGATCGACGGGGCGTCGTTCCGCACCCAGGCGGACGCGATCGCGGAGGCGAAGGACGCCGGCGCGGAGATCGTCGTCGGCGGCGAGGTCGACGACTCGGAGGGCTGGTTCGTGGAGCCGACGCTGATCAAGACCGACGACCCCGGGTTCCGCCTGCTGAAGGACGAGCTCTTCGGGCCGGTCGTCACCGCCTACGTGTACGACGAGAAGGACTGGGACGACACGCTCCAGCTCGTCGACCGGACCGCGGCGTACGCGCTGACGGGGGCCGTCTTCGCGCGCGACCGTTACGCGATCGAGGACGCGCACCGTGAGCTCACCTACGCTGCGGGCAACTTCTACGTCAACGACAAGCCGACCGGTGCCGTCGTGGGGCAGCAGCCGTTCGGCGGCGCTCGCGCGTCCGGCACGAACGACAAGGCCGGCTCGCTGTGGAACCTGATCCGCTGGGCCAGCCCGCGAACGGTGAAGGAGACGCTCGTTCCGCCGAGCGACTACCGCTACCCGTTCCTCGCTCCCGACCATTAGCCTCGGCGTGCCGATCCGGTTCGCTCCGGGTCTCGTGCTCGCAGCCGCCGCCGCGGCGGCGGCACTCGCCGTCCACCGAGCCATCGGCGACATCCCCGCACTGCCGCTGTGCGTCGCGGTCGGCCTTGTGTGCGGGAACCTCCGTCTCGTCCCGGACGCAGCAGGAGCCGGGCTCCGGTTCGCCGGCGGGCCGGTGCTCAAGGCGGGTGTCGTCCTCCTCGGCTTCGATCTGGCGTTCCCCGACGTCCTCGCGCTCGGGGCCAGGGCGCTCGCGGTCGTCGTCGCGGTCGTCGCGCTCACCTACGTGGGAACGATCTGGATCGGTCGCCGGCTCGGCGTCTCGGAGAACCTCACGCTCCTCGTCGCCGTCGGCTTCTCGATCTGCGGGGTCTCGGCGATCGCGGCCGCGAACAGCGTGATCGAGGCGGAGGAGGACGAGGTCACGTTCGCCGTGGCGCTCGTCACGCTGTGCGGCACGCTCGCGGTCTTCACGCTGCCGACGCTGCGGGCCCCACTCGGGCTCGACCGGGAGGCGTTCGGCGCCTGGGTCGGAGCGGGCGTGCACGACGTCGCCCAGGTCGTCGCGACGTCGTCCACGGCCGGTCGGGTCGCTCTCGCGACGGCGATCGTCGTCAAGCTGACGCGCGTCACGCTCCTCGCCCCGCTCGTGGCGCTCCTCGGCTTGAGACGGGCGCCGGTGAGGGGACGCGGCCGTCGCAGCCCCCTCGTCCCGCCGTTCGTCCTTCTCTTCGTCGCCGCGATCGGGCTCGCGAGCATCGGCGTCTCGCTGCGGACGACCCACCGGATCGACGACGTCCGCACCTTCTTGCTCGGGATGGCGCTCTTCTCGCTCGGCACGCGCGCGCTCGCCGGGCGACTGATCCGGATCGGTGCTCGGCCGCTCGTCCTCGGTCTCGTCTCGTGGGTGTTGATCGCGACCGTCGCCTACGGCGGCGTGCAGCTCGCCTGGCGCTGAGAGCCGCCTGCGGCGCGAGGACGCGGTGGCTACGGTGGGCGCGTGCATCACGTGCTGCATGCCCTGCACGTCTTCCTCCAGCACTTCGAGGACATCCGCTTCCGCGCGCTCGCGTTCGGGCTCGGTTGTCACCTCGTCAGGACGGGATGCACCAGCCGCGCGTGGCGGAACGTGATCGCGACCGCCTACCCGAGCGCGCGTGTCCGCTGGCGCTCGATCTACGCCTCCTACCTCTCGGGCGTCGGCGTGAACGCGATCCTCCCCGCCCGGTCCGGAGACGTGCTCCGGCTCTACCTCGCGCGACGCGCGGTCCCGTCGGCCACCTACACGACGCTCGCCGCGACGTACCTCGTGATGGCCATCTTCGACTCGACCATGGCGCTCGCGCTCCTCGGGTACGCGCTCACGCTCGGCGTCCTGCCCAGCATCCACGTGCTGCCGAACCTTCCGGACTGGGACTTCGGATGGCTGTTCCGGCACCCCGTTCTGGAGAAGGCGCTCGCGACCACCGTCGCGTTCGCCGTCGCGGTGCTCACGATCTGGGCCTACCGACGCTATGCGGCGTTCAAGGCGCGCGTCTCGCAGGCGTTCACCGTTCTCCGTTCGCCCTCCCTCTACGTCCGCCGAGTCGTGGTGTGGCAGGCCTGCGACTGGGCGCTCCGCTTCACGGCGATCTGGTTCTTCCTCGACGCGTTCCACCTGCCCCAGACGGTGAGGAACGTCCTCCTCGTCCAGGTCACGACGAGCCTCGCAACCCTCGCGCCGGTGACCCCGGGCGGCATCGGCACCGAGCAGGCGTTCCTCGTCTACGTCTTCGGGAGCACCGTCGCGACGACGCGCCTGCTCGCCTTCAGCGTCGGCATGAAGCTGACGCTCACCGTCGCGAACGTCCTGCTCGGCTTCGCCGCGATCTTTCTCGTGCTGCGAACGTTCCGCTTCAAGAAGGTCGTCGGCCCGGCCGAGGCATCGGTCGGACCTGCTAGTCCGCCTTGAGTCCAGGCGCGGGCCGCCGCGTCGTCACCGAAGACGGCCGAGTGCCGCCCCCCGCGGCAAGGCGTTCGCAGCGGCGACGACGAGGGCGCGAATCACGACGCGATGCTACGCACGGCCGGCTTTGTGGAGCTGGGCGTAGACGGTCCGCGCGGTCTTCGCCGGCAGCCCCGGCACGCCCTCGAGCTCCTCCTGCGTCGCCTCGAGGAACCGCTCGGCCGACCCGAAGTGCTGGAGGATCGCCCGCCTTCGCACCGGACCCACCCCGGGCAGCGTGTCGAAGATGGACGAGAACGCGGCCGTGTCCCGCCGGCGCCGGTGGAAGCCGACGGCGCTGCGGTGCGCCTCGTCGCGGATCTGCTGCAGGAGCTGCAGGCCGGGGTCGTGCGGGTCGAGCCGGATCGGGTCCGGCCGGCCGGGAACGAACACCTCCTCCTCGCGCTTGGCGAGCGCGATCACCGCGACCCGCGGCGCGTCGCCGCTCTCCGCGATCGCCTCCATCGCCGCCGCGAGCTGGCCCTTGCCGCCGTCGATCACGACGAGGTTCGGCGGTGACCGGAAGCTCTCGTCCCGACCTTCGCGGAGCCGAGCGAACCGCCTTGCGACCACCTCCGCCATCGCCGCGAAGTCGTCCTGCCCGTCGAGGCCGCGCACGCCGAACGTCCGGTAGTGCGCCCGCTTCGCCTGGCCGTCCTCGAAGACGGCCATCGACCCGACGATCTCTCGCCCCTGGAGGTTCGAGATGTCGAAGCACTCGATCCGCAACGGCAGGCTCTCGAGGTTGAGCGACTCCCGCAGCTGCTCGAGCGCCTCCACCTGCCGCAGCCGCCGTTGCTCGGAGCGCGTCGCGTCGTGCTCGAGGGCGAGGTGGGCATTCTCCTCGGCGAGCAGGGCGAGCCGGCGCTTCTCGCCCCGCGCGGGAGCGCGGACGACGACCTTCGATCCGCGGAGGTCGGAGAGGAAGCGCGCCAGCGCCTCGGTCTCCCCCACCTCTCCGGGCACGAGCACCTCCGGCGGGACGCTCGGCGCGCCGCCGTAGTACTCGAGACAGAACGACTCGAGGATCGTCGCCGGATCGCGGCCGGCGACGTTCTCGAGGTGGAACGCGTAGCGGTCGATCAGGCGGCCGTCCCGCAGCGGGAAGACCTGCACCGCCGCCCGATCGCCGTCGACGGCGAGCCCGATCACGTCGACCGATCCGACCGCCCGCTTGTCCGCCGCCTGCCGCTGCGCGAGGCTCTCGATCGCAAAGAGCCGGTTCCGGTAGCGGGCAGCGTCCTCGAACCGCTCGGCGGCGGCCGCCTCGCGCATGCGCCGCTCAAGCTGGCGCACGATCGGCCTCGTCTCGCCCGAGAGGAACTCGATCACGCCCTCGATCAGCTCGCGATAGTCCTCGCGGGAGATCGCGCCGACGCACGGCGCCGTGCACCGCTCGATGTGGAAGTCGAGACACGGGATTCCGGAGTGCCGACCCGGCTTCGGCCCCTCGCACGGCCGGAACTGGAAGACGCGATTGAGCACGTCGAGCGTCTCGCGCACCTTCTTGGCGTTCGCGTAGGGGCCGAAGTAGACCGTGCCTCGCCGATGCCGCTCCCGCGTGAACATCACCCGCGGGTACTCGTCGGCCACGGTCACGGCGATGTACGGGAACGACTTGTCGTCGCGCAGGCGGACGTTGAACGGCGGCCGGTGGCGCTTCACGAGGTTCTGCTCGAGGTGCAGCGCCTCCGCTTCGCTCTGCGTCACGATCACCTCGACGCGGGCGATCCGCTCGATCAGGCGGTCGATGCCGGGTCGCGCGTCGCCGCCGGCGAAGTACGTGCGCACGCGGGCGCGAAGCGACTTCGCCTTGCCGACGTAGAGGACGTCGTCGCGTTCGTCGCGAAAGAGGTAGACGCCGGGGCCGCTCGGAAGCGTCCCGATTCTCTTACGAATCGATTCGTCTTCCTTAGCAAACCCGCCGACCACGATGGCTAGCGTATCCACCCGATGAGCCGCCGAATCACGGCCCTCGTGACCGCCCTGGCGGCTCTGGCTCTCGCCCCGGCAGCCCAGGCGGGCGGCCCGACGATGACGATCGGCGCGGCCGAGGACATCGTCCGTCAGCCGGACCCCGTCCTCGCGCGCCAGAAGATGGCGCAGCTTGCAGCCGCGGGCTTCCGGGCCGTCCGCGTGACGTCGATCTGGGTCCCACCCGCGGCGGCGCCGACTCCCGGCGAGGTGCAGATCCTCACGAACGTGACGAACGCCGCTCAGGCCTACGGCGTGACGGTCTACGTCTCGATCTACTCCCCGGGCTCCAAGACGACCCCGCTCGGGCCGGACGCGATCAGCGAGTTCTCCCAGTACGCCGCGGCGCTCGTCCGGGCGGTGCCGGCGATCCGGAACGTGATCGTCGGCAACGAGCCGAACCTCAACCGCTTCTGGCTGCCGCAGTTCAATCCGGACGGCAGCGACGCGGCGGCCCCCGCCTACCTCGCGCTGCTCGCGCCGACGTACGATGCGATCAAGGCGGTCGACCCGAGCATCACCGTCTTCGGCGGCGCCCTCGCCCCCCGTGGGGTCGACAAGCCGAACACGGGACGAGACACCCATTCGCCGACCGCGTTCATCCTCGATCTCGGCGCGGCCTACCGCGCGAGCGGCCGGCAGGCGCCGATCATGGACGGGTTCGCTTTCCATCCGTACGGCGAGGCCTCGAACGTCTCACCGGACTTCGCGCACCCGAAGTCCACCTCGATCGGGCTCGCCGACTACGGCAAGCTCGTCGCGCTCCTCGGCCAGGCCTTCGACGGCACCGCACAGGCCGGATCGGGCCTGGCGATCCTCTACGACGAGTACGGCGTCGAGTCGACTCCCCCGGCTTCGAAGGCGAGCCTCTACACGGGCACGGAGCCGTCGACGACCCACCCGGTCGACGAGACCACGCAGGCCGCCAGCTACACACGCGCGCTCGGCCTCGCTTTCTGCCAGCCGAACGTCGTCGGCATCCTCCTCTTCCACTCCCAGGACGAGACCCCGCTCGCGAGCTGGCAGTCGGGCGTGTACTACGCGGACGGGACGCCGAAAGCGAGCTTCTACGCCGTGCAGAGCGCGATCGCCCGCGCGCGCGGCGGCTCGCTCGCGCGGTGTGACGGGCTCACCCTCGACGTCGTCCCGAGCATTCTCCGCTTCCCGACGGCGGCCGGCGTCAAGAAGGGCACGGCCACGTTCGTCGTCGCATGTCCGCTGGACTGCGCCGTCACGCTCTCGATCGTGCGCGCGGACGGAAAGACCGTCTGGACGCGCCGCCTGTACGCGCTCGCCGGACCGACGGCGCGCATCCCGCTCGGCAAGCTCCAGCTCGCCGGCGGCCAGTACTCGTTCACGGCGTCGATCGAGCAACCGGTGAACCCGGGGCTGCCGACGTTCCGGCAGGGCGCGACCTTCACGATCCCGTAGCCGGCGCGGCGCGCGTACGATTCGAGCGATGGCGGACACGTCGGGATACGAGCGGATCGAGGGCGTCCAGGTCGGACAGTACGTCTCCTACCGGTTCTTCCGTATCGACCGCACGTGGAGGCGGCTCCCGATCGAGGAGCGCGTCGCCGGCAAGGACGCGTTCGCGGACGTGATCGACGAGTGGGCCGAGCGGATGGAGGGGTTGCGGGTCTACACGACGACCGGCGTCCGCCCGGAGTCCGACTTCTTCCTCTGGCAGATCACCGAGCGCTACGAGGACCTGATCGAGCTCGGCGCGGCGCTCAACGGGACGCCGCTCGCCGCGTGGCTCGAGACGCCCTACTCCTTCCTCGCGACGACGAAGCCGTCCGTCTACACGGACAAGAAGCGCGTCCGCCAGGGTCGCGTCATCCCGCGGAACGCGCCCTACCTCGTCGTCTACCCGTTCGTGAAGCGCCGCCCCTGGTACTTCCTCACCTTCGAGGAGCGGGCGGAGGCGATGCGCGAGCACGCCGAGGTGGGCGCGAAGTTCGTCACGATCACGAATCACACGACCTACTCGGTCGGGATCGACGACCAGGAGTTCATGCCGGCCTTCGAGTGCGAGGAGCCGGCCGACTTCATGCACCTGATGCTGACGCTGCGCGAGACCGAGGCGTCGCGCTGGACCGAGCGCGACACGCCGATCTTCGTCGGCAAGCGCGTCGAGATCCGCGCAGCGCTCGACGCCCTCGACGGCGCGACCACGTCCGTCCGCAGCTAGGCCGCTACGTCGTGTAGCGGTGCTCGTCGCGCCAGACGCGCCACGCTGCGTACGCGCACGCGACGAGGACGACGCCGGCCGCGATCGTCCCGCGCCCGCCCGGGCGAAGCCCGATGTACGTCCCGACGTCGACGACGGCGAGGACGATCGCCGAGTAGAACACCCGCCGCCCCTGCTCCGACCACGTCTCGATGTCGCTTCGCCGCTCCCGCCAGACCAGGAAGAGGAAGAACGCGACGGCCAGGAAGAACGCGATCCGCAGGAGCCCGCCGACCGTGGCGAGCACCGGCTCGAGCGAGAACGCGACGATCACGGCGGCCACGAGCGCGATCAGGGCGAAGCCGCGGACGGTCGGGTTGGAGAGGAATCGCTTCACGTGGCGGTCATGTACGCCCGCACGGCGAGGATCCCGGCGAGGCCGGTCAGCCCCGAGAACCAGAGCAGCCGCTTCCGGCTGTCCGCGGGCGCGTAGAACCAGGGCGCCAGCGCGGCGCCGAGCGCAAGCGACCCGTACAGGTAGTGGAGCCGGTCCGCCGCACGGCGGTGGTCGGACAGGAGCAGCAGACCGAGACCGACCTGCGCGACGAGCAGTGTCTGCGCGATCGCGAGCAGGTGGGCGGTGATCGGCCCGGCGCCCCGCCTGCTCCAGTAGCGGAGCCCCCCCGTGAGCGCCGCGGCGGCGCACGCGACGAGGACGAGGACGGCGACGATCCGGTGGGCCGTTAGCATGGCGGAACGGTAACCGCGCACGGACGGCGCCGCCGCCGAGGAGGGCCGATGGTCGAGGAAGGCAAGCCTGCGCCCGCGTTCTCGCTGACGAGCGACACCGGTGAGACCGTGACGCTCGAATCCCTGCGAGGCAAGCCGGTCGTCCTCTACTTCTATCCCAAGGACAACACCCCGGGGTGCACGCGCCAGGCGTGCGGGATCCGCGGCGCGTGGAGCGAGTTCCAGCGCCGCGGCGCGGTCGTGCTCGGCGTGAGCCCCGACTCGGAGCGCTCGCACGTCAAGTTCAAGGAGAAGTACGACCTCCCGTTCACGCTGCTCGCCGATCGGGACCACGTCGTGGCCGAGGCGTACGGCGTCTGGGTCGAGAAGAAGAACTACGGCAGGACCTCCATGGGCGTCGAGCGCTCGAGCTTCGTGATCGACGTCGACGGGAACATCGCGAGGATCCTCCGCCGGGTGAAGCCGGACGAGCACGCGGACGACGTGCTCGCGGCACTGCCCTGAGCTCGAGCCGATTCGCCCTGTGCGCGCCGCCGCGCCCGGGGAGGCTGGATGCGGATGAGAGGACTTGAACCTCCACGCCCTTACGGGCACACGGACCTGAACCGTGCGCGTCTACCAATTCCGCCACATCCGCGCGGCAGCGGGCATTCTACCCGCACCTTCCGGGCCGTCTCGACGTCTCATCGATCATGACCAGGGGTCTCGTCACGTCAGCAGCACTTGCCGCCCTCGTCGCGGCCGTGATCGGCGGCAGCCTGGCGACGACCGCCCTCCGGGCCACGTCGAGCGAGCCGACGACGGAGGTCGTCGTCACGCTCCACGCACCGCCCCTCGGCCGGTCTCGGAGCACTGCGGCGGCGGACGCACTCGACCGCGGTCAGCGGGCATTCGAACGCGAGCTCCAGGGCGCGCTGCCCGATGCGCGCCTCCGCTGGCGCTATCGCCTCACGCTCGACGGTGCCGCAGTCGTGCTTCCGGCCGGTCAGGTCGGACGCCTCAGCCGCCTGCCGGGAGTGAGCGCCGTCTACCAGGGCACGAGCTACAGGCTCGATCAGGATCAGGTCTCGGCCGCACCGACCGATCCGGTGACGTGGACGCCCGGACTGCCGGCCGACGGCGAGGGCATGAAGATCGGGATCATCGACGGCGGCGTCGACCAGGCCCATCCCTACTTCGATCCGGCCGGGTACACGATGCCGCCCGGCTTCCCGAAGGGCCAGATCGCCTACACGACGGCCAAGGTGATCGTCGCGCGGTCGTTCCCACCGCCCGGGCCGACGACGGCAGCCGAGCGCGCGCCCTTCGACGAGGCGTCGTCGAGCTCGGCGCATGCGACACACGTGGCGGGCATTGCAGCGGGAGACGCCGGGACGCGCACGAGCAACGGCGCCGTGATCTCGGGTGTCGCGCCCCGGGCCTACATCGGCAACTACCGCGCCTACACGGCTCCCACGGACGGCGGCGTCGGCGAGGACGGGAATGCGCCCGAGGTGGTCGCTGCGATCGAGGCGGCGGT
>Ga0187778_10000770_pt1 | contig 22910 bp, 16 predicted proteins | sample 1015_Q2_SP5_20_M_FD_132418 | JGI IMG/M metagenome (GOLD analysis project Ga0187778, IMG submission 132418) | Tropical peat soil microbial communities from peatlands in Department of Meta, Colombia - 1015_Q2_SP5_20_MG | ecosystem: Environmental > Terrestrial > Soil > Wetlands > Peat | place... | reverse complement strand
GGCGGTCGGCTCGTCGAGCAACAGGAGGCGCGGCTGATGCAGCATGCAGGCCGCGAGTGCCAGACGCTGCTTCCAGCCTCCCGAGAGCTCGCCGGCGAGCTGGTCGGCCCGATCCTCGAGGCCGAGGCCGGTGAGTGCCCGCTCCACCGCCGCGCTGCGGTTCCGCATTTCGTAGACGCGTGCGACGAAGTCGAGGTTCTCGCGGATCGAGAGATCCTCCCAGAAGGAGAAGCGCTGCGTCATGTAGCCGACGTTGCGCTTGATCAGCTCGCTTTCCGTGAGGATGTCATAGCCGAGGCAGCTCCCGCTGCCCGAATCCGGCGTGAGCAGTCCGCACATCATACGGATCGAGGTCGTCTTGCCGCTGCCGTTGGGCCCCAGGAACCCGAAGATCTCTCCCGGCTGCACTCGAAGCGACAGGTCAGTGACCACGTGCTTGTCGCCGAAGCTCTTGTTGAGCCCACGGACGTCGATCGCGGGAGTGGCCGGGGCGTTCACAGCAGCCGCACCGCGAGCGGTTGGCCGGGATGCAGCTTCACCGCATCTTCCCGCGTCGGATGCGCCTCGATCATGTAGATCAGCTTTCCGCGGGTTTCGTTGCTGTAGATAACGGGCGGGGTGTATTCGGATTCCGAGGACACGTAAGTGACCGTTGCGGGGATGTCGGCCGCACAGCCATCGCAATGCAGGCTCACCTTGCGGCCGACCGCGACACTCCCCAGCACGGTTTCCGGAACGAAGAAACGCACCTTGATGTTCTGCGGCGGCAGCATGCGCACCACAGCGTCTCCGGCCGCGACCCACTCGCCTTCACGATACATGGTGTCGTATACGAGCCCCGCCCTGGGCGCCGAGACCGATTTCTGCTCGAGCCGCCAGTTCGCCTGGGCGAGCACCGCCTCCGCGAACAGCACCTGCGCGGTCTGCGCCTTCAACTGCTGCTCTCGGCCCGGGAGCCGGGCGACGTCGAGCTGGCTTTCGAGCTCGCTCATATGGGCGGCGTCGCTCGTCGCCTGCGCCAGCGTCGCCTCGAGCTGCTCGCGTGAGATGCCCCCCGCGCGGTACTGTGCCTCGTCGCGCTCGCGTTGCTGCGCCGACTTGCGCGCCGCGGCCTGAGCCTGCGCCAGCTGTGCGCGGATAACGTCGATCTCCGGAGGCCGCTTGCCGGTCTCGATATCGGCAAGCTGCGCCTTGGCGACCGCGAGCTGGCGCTGTGCCTGGCGCTGCTCCGCCTCCTCTTCGGTCGCCTCCAGCCGGAAGACCGGTGCGCCGCCAGCGACCTGCTGCCCGCGTACCACCGCAAGATGCTCGAGATGCCCGGGCTGCGACGATGCCAGGTAGACGAACTCACCCTCGACGTACCCCTGGTAAGTTGTGCGGCCCGAGCCGGAACATCCGGGGAGAAGGGATGTCGCGGCGATCAGGAATGCAACGATGCCGAGCGCACCGCCGCGGCCGCGCACCCGGCTGATGCGCTGCCTGGCCGTCCAGCGGGAGAGGAGCCGTGGGGTAACCGGCGCCATGATGTTCCTGCCTAACCCGCGCGCGCCGCCGCGGGATTTCTCGAGAAGGCGCTCACCACAAGCGCCTCGGCATGGCGGGCGATGTCCTCGCGACTGACGCCCTGCAGTACGGGTGGCAGCTGTTGCCACATACCGACGGTGGCGAGCGGCAGCAGCGTGTTGCCGATGACGGTTATCAGGACCAGCCGCGGTTCGAGCTCGGGGTTAATCTCGCCGCGGCGCTGAGCGGCAGTGACAGTGCTGATCAGATGGCGGACGTACTCGAAGAACGTCAGCTTGAAAAGACGGGTCCGCAGTTGACCGCCTTCGCTTGCGATCTCGCGCAGCCACAGCGAGGGAAGCCAGGCGTTGACTTCGGCGGCCTTGAAGATGCGCTGCACCAGTCCACGCAGCATCGGCACGACTTCATCGCTCTCGAGCACCGGCGACCAGACGCTCGTCAGGATGGGCAGGAGTCGCTCCTTGGCAATCGCGTCGAGCAGGCGCATACGGTTCTTGAAGTAGTAGTGCACCATCGCCGGAGTGACCCCGGCCTTGGCGGCGATCTCAGCGAGCGTCGTGCCGGCGATTCCGCGCTCGGCAAAGAGAGTCAGCGCTGCGTCGAGCAGCAGCTCGCGCAGTTCCACGCCGGCGACCGGACGAGGACGCCCGATGCTGCGGCGGATGACACGCGTAGAGCTCACCTACAAATATTAATTAATGAGATAAATAATATCAACCACGGCCTTCGAGCGAGAGCCGGCGTCGGGCGGCTGCGCGCCGCGACGTGGGTGCCCGATCGGGACGTGTGCCCGCCGAGCGGGTGTAGGAAAATCGGCGCAGACGCAAGCCCGCAGGGGAAGTGCAGTGAGCTACCTCGATCAATTCAGGGTGCGACCCGGCAGCGCGGTCAGGCTCAGGGAGGTCGATCCCGCCTTCAAGGACTGCCATGAGAGCCGTGAGGCCGCGGAGAAGGAGGTCGAGCAGTACCGCAACCGACTCCTCGAGCTGCAGGAGATGCTCTACGTGGAGCGGCGGCGCTCCCTGCTCATCTGTCTGCAGGCGCTCGACACCGGGGGCAAGGATGGCACGATCAAGCACTTTCTCGGCGCCATGAACCCGCAGGGTTGCCGCGTGGTGCCCTTCCGCCAGCCCTCGGCGGAGGAAGCCGCGCACGACTTCTTGTGGCGCGTGCACCGTGCGACCCCCGAGCGCGGCGAAGTGGTGATCTTCAACCGCTCGCACTACGAGGACGTGCTCATCGTGCGAGTCCACAACCTGGTGCCGCAGCACGTCTGGTCGGCACGCTACGACCTCATCAACGGCTTCGAGCGGGGGCTGACCGAGAACGGCACCCACATTCTCAAGTTCTTCCTGCACATCTCGAGCGAGGAGCAGCTGTCGCGCTTCAAGGACCGACTGGACGATCCCACCAAGCAATGGAAGATCAGCGAGGCGGATTACAAGGAGCGCAGCTATTGGGATGCGTACGCGGCAGCGTACGAGGAGGCCCTCTCGCGCTGCAGCACCGAGCACGCACCGTGGTTCATAATTCCGGCCAATCACAAGTGGTTCCGCAATCTCGCGGTCGCGCAGATCGTCGTCGAGCACCTCGAGACGCTCGCCTTGAGCTATCCCAAGCCCACGGTCGACCTGGCACGCATTCGCCGCGAGTATCACCAGGCACAGAAGGCCGCGGGCTCGCCCGCCAGCGCCGCGCATCGGACCCCCGCACACCATGATTGATTCACGCGACGACAAGACCGCTCACGCGTTCGCATCGCTCGAGCGGCTGGCACTCGATCTTCGATGGTCGTGGAACCACGCCGCCGACGAGGTCTGGCGGCAGCTCGAGCCCGAGCTCTGGGCGAGCACGCGCAACCCGTGGATCGTGCTGCAGACGGTCTCACGAGAGCGGCTGACGCAGCTGCTGGCGGATTCCGGCTTCAGCCGACGGGTCGAGGAGCTGCTCGGCGCAGCCCGCGAGGCGCGCGAGGCGCCGGCCTGGTTTCAGCGCACCTACGGAGCTGGTGCGCTCGAGCGCGTGGCCTATTTCAGCATGGAGTTCATGTTGAGCGAGGCGCTGCCCATCTACGCGGGCGGGCTCGGCAACGTGGCGGGTGATCAGCTCAAGTCCGCGAGCGATCTCGGCGTCCCGGTCGTCGGCGTGGGTCTGCTTTACCAGCAGGGTTACTTTCGCCAGGTCATCGGCCCCGACGGCGCTCAACAGGCGCTCTTTCCCTACAACGACCCGGGTCAGCTTCCCGTGACGGCGCTGCGCACCGCGGACGGGCAGTGGCTGCGGCTGCGCCTGGCATTTCCGGGCGGGGCCTTCTGGCTACGCACCTGGCAGGTGCAGGTCGGGCGGCTGCAACTCTATCTGCTCGACAGCAACGACCCGGCCAACTACCCGACCCACCGGGCCATCACCAGCGAGCTCTACGGCGATGGGCCGGAGCTGCGGTTGCAGCAGGAGCTTGCGCTCGGCATCGGCGGCTGGCGGTTGCTCGAGCTGCTCGGGCAAGCGCCGGAGGTGTGTCATCTGAATGAAGGGCATGCGGCCTTCGCGATTCTCGAGCGGGCCCGCTCGTTCATGCGCAGCAGCAGTCTTCCGTTCGATGCGGCCCTCGCCGTCACCCGCGCGGGCAACCTGTTCACCACCCACACCGCGGTTCCCGCCGGCTTCGACCGCTTCGATCCGCGCCTCGTCGAGCAATACCTCGGGAGCTACACGCGCGATGAGCTTCGTGTGCCGATGGAGAAGCTGCTCGCACTCGGGCGAGCCGATCCGCACAACGGGTCCGAGCCCTTCAACATGGCTTATCTGGCGGTGCGCGGCAGCGGAGCGGTCAATGGTGTCAGCCGTCTGCACGGCGAGGTGAGCCGCCGCATCTTCCTGCCGCTGTTCCCGCAGCGGCCGCCCGAAGAGGTGCCGGTGGGTTCGGTCACCAACGGGGTCCACGCGCCCAGCTGGGATTCCCCGCAGGCGGACGAGCTGTGGACCCGCGCCTGTGGCAAGGGGCGCTGGCTGGAGGAGCTTGACACCGTGCCGGCCGGCTACGGTGCAACCTCGGATGCGGACATATGGGAATGCCGCAGCGCCGCGCGTGCCTCGCTGGTCGAGTACGTGCGCGAGCGGCTCAGGTGGCAACTCACCGCCTCGGGCTCGAGCGAGGAGGCGATCAGGGTCAGCGCGCAGGTGCTGGATCCGCACGCGCTGACGCTCGGGTTCGCCCGACGGTTCGCCACTTACAAGCGTCCCAACCTGTTGCTGTACGAGCGCGAGCGACTGGTCCGGCTGCTCACCGATGCACAGCGCCCCGTGCAGCTGATTCTCGCCGGCAAGGCGCATCCCGCCGACCTTCCTGGCCAGGAGCTGGTCCGCGAATGGGTGCAGTTCGTACGCCGCCCGGACGTGCGACCGCACGCGGTCTTCCTCAGTGACTACGACATGTTGTTGACAGAGCGACTCGTGGGGGGTGTTGATGTCTGGATCAATACACCGCGCCGCCCGTGGGAGGCCTGCGGCACCAGCGGCATGAAAGTGCTGGTGAACGGCGGACTTAATCTCTCGGAGCTCGATGGCTGGTGGGCGGAAGCCTTCGCCCCCGAACTCGGCTGGGCGCTCGGCGACGGCAAGGAGCATGGCGAAGACCCGGCATGGGATGCCGCCGAGGCTTCGGGGCTCTACGATATCCTCGAGCAGCAGGTCATCCCTGAGTTCTATGCCCGCGATGGTGATGGCATCCCGAAGCGCTGGGTCACGCGTGTTCGCGCGAGCATGGCGCAGCTGACCCCGCGCTTCTCCGCCAATCGCAGCGTGCGCGAGTACGTCGAAAAGTACTACGTGCCGGCGGCTGCCGCATTCCGCCGACGCAGTGAGAATCGCGCGCGCCGCGGCATACAGATCGCCGAGCAGCTGCAGAGACTCGAGCGGGACTGGGGCAGCCTGCGTTTCGGCCGTGTGGACGTCGAGACGACCGAGGGCGCGCACCACTTCACCGCAGAGATCGACTGCGGCGCTCTGGACCCGGCGCTGCTGCGCGTGGAGCTCTACGCCCAAGCGCGCGCGGGCCAGCCGGTGGTGCGACAGCAGATGGTGCCAAAGGCGTCACCCCCGGCAGGGGGGGCGACAGCGTCGCACGTCATCTACACCGCGAGCGTGCCGGCGTTGCGCCCGGCAAGCGATTTCACCGCGCGCATCGTGCCCGCAATCGAGGAGGCTGCCGTGCCCCTCGAGGCCCCGCAGGTTCTCTGGCAACGCTGAGCCGCCGGCCCGCGACCGCTATCGCGCTGATCGGTGCGCGACGCTAATCGAGATCGATCACCGCGAGCACTCCGAGCGCATTGATCGCTCCCGGGGTCTGGTCTTTGCTGTCCTGGCGCTGATAGTAAAGGCGCAGGCTCGTGTGCTCGGCGCAGCGCAGGTTCAACCCGGCCTGAAAACGGTTGCGCCAGAATTCATTGTCAGCAAACATGTAGAAAACCTCGTCATTTGTGTAGAGGTAGGAAATCGGACCCCAACCTTCGGTCGCCCAGCGGTATTCCGCCCGCAGACGCAGACGCCACGGATTGCTCTGAGCAGTGAGCGTATTCTGAAGCATGGTGCGGATGGCAACGGTGCTGCGCCCGAACCGTCGCGTCCAGGTCGCCGGCAGTCGGACAGCCTGCGTGACATCGGGCTCCTCGCCCTGGCGATTGCCGGTCACCTCGTGTCGGTAGCCCACGCCGAGCGTCCACTCCCCGGTCTTGTAGTTCAGGTCCGCTCCCAGGGCGGTAAGTATGGGGTTGTTAAGGCTCTCGCTGAGCCGCAGCTGGCCGATTCCGGTGATCGTGGTGTTGTCAGCGACGGGCGCGATGACGTCGAGCTCGGTCCATAGCTGCTCGTCCGGCACCCCGGTTCCCGCAGACACTGCAGTCGGAATTATCGTGCCAAGCGCAACGATAACCCACGCCATTCCCGGCCGCGGGCGTCGAATCGCGATCGCCGGGCAGCATATCGGCGCGCACACGCGCTTCGTGGTCTCGCGGCTCATCGCCCCCCCGGGTCCGCTGTTGCGGTTCGCGAAGCGTGCTGCGCTCAGTCGGAGAGGTCTATGAGACCTTGGGTGATCGGCACGCCGGACGCCACCGCTCAGGACGCGGGGCCGAGGCCCGCCTCGGGCTGACGTGGAGCTTCCTTGCGGGCCGGAGCGGCCGCGGTCCTCGTGCGGGCCGGCTCAGGGGGGGACGGCCCATCCGTGGCGGCGTCTGTGCCGAAGGCAACCTCGAGCGCCTGGGCGACGTGGTCGACGAAGACGAATCGCAGCATTGCACGGGTGCTCTGCGGGATGTCCTCGAGATCGCGCCGGTTGCGCGCCGGCAGGATCACGCGCTTGATACCGGCCCGCGCGGCGGCGATCGTCTTCTCCTTGATGCCGCCCACCGGCAGCACCAGGCCCCGCAGGCTGATCTCACCGGTCATGGCAACGTCGGGGCGCACCGGCTCGCGCCTCAAGAGCGACGCGAGCGAGACGAACATCGCCACGCCCGCGCTCGGCCCATCCTTGGGGATCGCACCCGCCGGTACGTGGACATGGATGTCACTGTCCTCGAACAGCTGGGCATCGATACCGAATTCCGCGGCTTGAGCCTTGAGCAGGCTCAACGCGGCTTGGGCGCTCTCCTTCATCACGTCGCCGAGCTGCCCGGTCAGGATCAGCTTGCCACTGCCGGGTACCCGCGCGGACTCCACAAAGAGGATGTCCCCGCCGACCGGGGTCCAGGCGAGTCCGGTCGCCACTCCCGGAACGCTGGTGCGCTGCGCGACCTCGTTCTCGAAGCGCCTCGGCCCGAGCACCGGCTCGAGATCAGCCTCATCGAAACTCACGCTCGCCGCCTTGCCTTCGGCGATCTGCATGGCGGCGTTGCGAATCAGCGCGCCGATCTGCCGCTCGAGAGCGCGGCAGCCGGCCTCGCGCGTGTAGTCGCTGATGAGGTGACTGAGTGCGCGATCGGTGATCGTGACCTTCGCGCCGTCGAGGCCGTTCGCCTTCAGCTGACGCGGCACCAGATAGCGCTTGGCGATCTCGAGCTTCTCCTCCTCGGTGTAGCCGTTGAGGTCGATGATCTCCATGCGATCGCGCAGCGGTCCCGAGATCGTATCGAGGACGTTGGCCGTTGCGATGAACAGCACGCGGCTCAGGTCGAAGGGCAGGGCGATGTAGTTGTCGCGGAAAGTGGAGTTCTGCTCGGGGTCGAGCACCTCGAGCAAAGCCGAGCTCGGGTCGCCATGGAAGCTCGCCGAGAGCTTGTCGATCTCATCGAGCATGCACACCGGGTTGCGCGTGCCGGCCTTGCGCAGCGCCTGGATGATGTTGCCCGGCAGTGCGCCGATGTAGGTGCGTCGGTGGCCGCGGATCTCCGCCTCATCGTGTACGCCCCCGAGGCTCACCCGCACGAACTTCAGTCCCAGCGCCCGTGCGATGCTCTGACCGAGGGAGGTCTTGCCCACCCCGGGCGGCCCGACAAAGCACAGAATCGGACTGCGGCCCTGCGGGTTGAGCTTGCGCACCGCCAGGTACTCGAGGATGCGACGCTTCACCTTCTCCAGCCCGTAGTGATCCTCGTCGAGGACGCGCCGTGCCCGCTCGATATCGATGTCCTCGGCGTCGGAGCGGCTCCAGGGGAGGGCGATGAGCCAGTCGAGATAGTTGCGCAGCATGCCGTACTCGGGGCTTGCCTCCTGCATGCGCTTGAGGCGCTGCAGCTCGCGGCGGGCGTGCTCTTCGGCCTCAGGCGGCATGCCGGCGGCGGCGATCCCCTTCTCGAGCTGCGCGACCTCGCCCGCGCCCTCATCGGTCTCGCCGAGTTCCCTCTGCAGCTGCCGCAACTGCTCGCGCAGCACCGCCTCGCGCTGGCGCTCCCCGAGCGCCGCCTGGGTCTGTTCGCTGATGTTCTTGGTGATCTTCAGCACTTCGACCCGATGGCTCAGGATGCGGGTGACCTTGTCGAGCCGCTCCTTGAGATCGAGCGTTTCCAGCACCTCCTGCTTCTCGGCCGACTTCACGTCCATGAAGCTCATGATGAGATCGGCGAGCTGCCCGGCAGAGTCGATGCCGGAGATCATCTGCGCGAGTTCCGGTGGCGCCTGCGGCAGCAGCGCGAGTGCCTCGAGCGCGCGCTGCTTGAGCAGCGCGAAGCGCGCCTCGATTTCCGCACCCGTGGCGACCGGCTCTGCGATCTGCTCGATACGGGCGGCGAAGAAGGGTGTCTCGCGCAGCATCTCCACGACGCGGAAGCGACTCTCGCCCTGACACACCAGGTGGTGCGCACCCTCGGGTGTGGTCACGTAGCGAATCAGCGTGCCGAGCACGCCGATCTGGTACAGGTCGGCGGCACTGGGTTTCTCGATAGCGGGATCGCGCTGCGCGAGCAGCGCGATCTTGTGCCCGGAGCGCACCGCCTCCTGCGCCGCGGCGATGCTCTGTTCCCGCCCCACGCTGATCGGCAGCACCACGCCCGGAAACAGCGCCACGTTGCGGATCGGGACGATGGGGATCGCGTCCGCCGGCAAAGGCGGCAGCTCGATGCGCGGCTTGGCGCCGGGGTTGTTGGTTTCCGCCATGGCTACTCGCGCCGCTCCGCCCGTACCAGTCGCACTTCGAGGCAACCGTTGAGGTATTGCGTGCCGGCGAGCTTGAGTGGCGGTCCCGACAAGGCGATCCGCCGCACGAAGCGCCCGTGCGGCAACTCGACACGGCGGATCACCGCGTCGCGGTGCGCGAGCCGCAAGGGTCGCAGCGCGCTCACGGCGAGTGCGCCGCGCTCGAGGCGCACCTCGATGTCTTCCGGGACGACGCCTGGCAGGGCGAACAGCAGTATCAGGCCGTCCTCGGTCTCCTGGATGTCGACCGGGGGCTCCCAGTTGACCCCATCGGTCCCAGGTCCCAGATAGCGCAGGAATCGCCGCTGCAGCCGCTCCGCCTGGTCTGAAAGCTCCAGCGCCTGTAACCACATCCAGCCGTATTCCCGCTCAATGCTCATTGCACGCCTCGCCCGGTACCCTGAGTCGAGCTCGCCAAGATGCGCGAAAGTATACCGCGGCACCGCCCGGGGCTGTTTGGCGACCGCACCTGCCGCGCGAGTTTACGAGCGCTACGGCTCCCAGCTCTTCGGCCGCAGCTCGCGCTCGACCCGCTCGCGCAGTTTTCCGAGCACCAACTCCGCGGTCTCGGCCGTCGGTCGCACCTTGCCATCGAGCTGCCAGCACCACCCAAGGGTCGGACGGCGACGCAGCTCGATGCGCGTGGCACGCGCCACTTCCGGCGCTGGTCGGGCTGTGCCGCTTTGCCCGGGGCGCTCCAGGGCGACGCGTGTGTCGTACTCGCGCAGCTCGAGGTAGGCCCGCCGCGCCGAGTCCGGCTCGAGCTCGCAGTCCGCGAGCTGGATCGACTGGCCCTGCAGGATCACCACGCAGCCGCCGATCGAGGCACCGCGACCGCACTCGATTTCCCAGCCGGTGCGCGCGGCCGTTTCGCCCGCCTGCTCCTGAATCGCGCCGACGAGTGCCTCACGCGCGGCGACCCAGGCCGCAGTGCCACTCTCGAGTAACCGCGCGGTCTCGGCGTCGAATGCCCGGCGTTGCTCGAGTGCCGCGGCGCGATCGGTGAGCGAGGCGTGTTGCAACTGCGCGCCGAGCTCCTGCGCCCGTGCCTTGATCACACCGATCAGCTGCTCGATTGGGTAGCTCTGCAGATCGAATTGCAGGTAACCCTCGGGCAGCCACTCGGGTGGCGCAGAGCCGTCGAGACTCACCATCACGAGGCTGCGACAGTTCGTGCCGACACAGCGCTCCCTGATCGCCGCCTCTGCGGCGGCCGTCCAGGCCGTTGCGCCCCACCCGCTGCGATGCAGGACGAGGCTGAGGCGCGCACGCTCGCGAAAGACGGTGCGCGCGGACTCCACGCCGTTGGCGGCCGCGAGCGTCTCGCGGTCGCGCGAGTGCACGAAGACGCGCAGCTCCGGCGAGAGGCGTTCCGCAAAATCGAGCGCCAGGTCGAGATCGCCGCGGGCGAAGGAAATGGCGACGTCGAACTCGTAGTTGTGGCGGCGTGCAGCTTCCATGCTTGGCAGCTCAGCCGCCGGAGCTCGGACAGGTGAACTCGTTCGAGGTCTTCGGCTGCGGCTGCACGAGCTTCCAGCCCGCGGGTATGTCGAACTGCGCGGGCGGCACGGTGCCGACGGTGATCGCGGTGGTTTCGACCGTAATCTCCGCAGCCTGCACCATGCCCGGGGCAGGGGCGGTTGCGGGCGCAGCTGCAGCCGGGGCTGCCGCCGGCGCGCTCTTTTTCTGGAACAGCCCGCTCACCAGCTTGCTGCCGAAGGCACTCACCGCGGTGCTTGCCACCGAGCTTGCGGCGCTGTTCCCGACGGCGTTGGCCGCGGCGTTTCCCGCGGCGGCCCCCGCGGCGCTCGATGCGGAGCTGGTCGCGGCGCCGGCCGCGGCCTGACCCGCATCGCCGACCATGTTGCCCGAGGCGCCGCCCGCCGTGCTCGTCTGTCCTTTCGCCGCCGCGCAATGCTCACCGCCGAACGTAATACGCACGGCCGTCTTGAGTGGATAGCCCTTCAACTGGTCGGCCCTGGCAGAAAGGTCCCGGAGCGTGCCCGCATAGGGAGCGAGAAACTGGCTCATCTGCGTGCGCAGCTGCGCTGTGCCGTGATCATCCAGTCCGAGTTTCTGGCGATAGGCCGCCTGGAAGGCCTTGCGCTCGTCGAGCCCCGCGATCGTGTCCTGGGTGAGCCAGCTGTCCATCGAGAAGACGAACTCGCACACATCACCGGTGCTCTTGTCCGTGCAGCTCTGGGTCAGGGCAATCTGAGTGAGCTGCGCATCGTGTCCCGCGAAGCTGCCATGCGTGCCGGTCTGCTTGACGTCGATCTTGGGATCCGAAAGCTGACACTTCGACGTGTCAGGCGCGCTCGGCGTGGACGCGGTGTGCGACATCGCCGGGCACTGCTTGATCTTCTCCATCATGGCCTGGGCCTGCTGTTCGGCGGCCTGGCGCTGCGCCGGAGTGAGGAAGGCGGTCTCGCGGTACTCCTTCTTTTTCGGCTCCAGTGTCCACTCGACCCCGCGATCGAGGCGGATGATGGTCGCGCCCTGCGCGTTGCCGCACACCATCGACATGAATCCCTCGCAGTGCAGGTCGCTGTCGCTGCGCTGCTTGTCGCTGGTGGTGAGCTCGGTGTTCTTGCCATGTGCCTTGATGAGGGCGAGATCGAAGCTCGTCTGCTGTACGACGGTGACGTCCGCGCGGGCTGCCGACGCCGTGAGCAATGCGGCAAGTCCGAGCAGCCTGGCGCGTGGGAATTTGTGGTGGACGTGCATATTCTTTGTTCTCCCTGGCCGGAGCTTTCCGCCCCGGGGAATGCGGCTCGCCGGCGCGTGCTTTTTCGCTACCGGGCAGGCTGCCCCCGCGGGGCAAGCGCACACAGTCTATTCCGTCGGCGCTGTCCTGGGGAGTCGTGCGCCACGGCGCTTGCGAGGGTCATACATCGAAGCGCAACATGCCGCGCGCGCTGCTGTGCCCACCTCGCGCTGAGGAAAAAAGACCATGTGCGACAATCACTCGCTCGACGACATGATCGAATACCAGCTGCGTTCGCCGAAGTTCACGAGACGCAGTTTCGGGGCACTCACCCTCGGTGCGGGGCTGATGTCAGCGCTGCCGCCCCTGGCGGGCGCTGTCGAGGTGCAGGAGTCGGAAGTCGACATAAAAACCCCCGACGGCACGGCGGATGGGTACTTCGTGCATCCCGCCAGCGGCGCTTCCCCAGGGGTGCTCGTGTGGCCCGACATTTTCGGCCTCCGACCCGCGTTTCGCCAGATGGGCCGGCGACTTGCGGAATCAGGGTATGCCGTGCTCGTCGTGAATCCGTTTTACCGTACCCACCGCGCGCCGACGGCTCCCGAGCATGCCGACTTCAACGATCCGGCGACCCGCTCGGCACTCATGGCGCTGATGGGCTCGCTGACGCCGACGACCGTGGTGACCGACGCGGCCGCATTTGTGACCTGGATCGACGCCCAGCCGGCAGTCGACCGGAAGCGCAAGATGGGCACGACCGGCTATTGTATGGGGGGGCCGTTCACCTTGCGCACCGCCGCCGCCTTCCCCGACCGGGTCGGTGCCGGCGCCTCCTTTCACGGCGGCCGCCTGGTGACCGACACACCCGACAGCCCGCATCTGCTCGTTCCGAAGATGAAGGCGCACTATCTGTTTGCGATCGCGGAAAACGACGACCAGCGCGAGCCCGAGACGAAAAACGTGCTCCGTGCCGCGTTCGCCAAGGCGCATCTGCCGGCCGAGATCGAGGTCTATGCCGGCACCATGCACGGGTGGTGCCCGCCCGACTCCCAGGTCTACAACCACGATCAGGCCGAGAAAGCCTGGGGTCGGATGCTGGTGCTGTTCAAGGGGGCGCTGGGCTAGGCCGAGCGTCGTCAAAGACCCCAGGTTGCTCAGCCCCAGGTGATTCTTGGGCCGCCGCCCGGGCCCGTTGGGCCCGATGAAGTGTCGGTCATGATGCTGCTCCGGCCGCGTGGCTCGTCAGCCGCAGGGCACTCACAGCCGCTGCAGTGACCGCCAGCAGCGCCGCGGCGAAAAGCGCCAGGTGCGACCCGGCAACGCCGTAAGCGCGAAACAAAATGGCAACTCCCGCTGCGCCGACCGTTTGTCCGAGAAGGCGCGCAACGCCGAGCATGCCGCCAGCCGCGCCGCTGCGCGCGCGGGGCGCGGACGCCAGGATGGCGCGGCTGTTCGGCGCCTGAAAGAAGCCGAACCCCAGGCCGCAGAGCGCCATCCGCCACACGAACCCACCGCCGCCCCCGCCCGCCGGGTAGAGCGCCAGCAGCACGAGGCCAGCGGCAAGCACGAGCAGTCCCAGCCCCCCGAGCAGGCCGGCGTTGAAGCGGTCGGCGAGTCTTCCAGCGACCGGCGCTGAAGCGGCGAGCGCGAGCGCCCACGGTGTCATGAAAAGACCCGTCTCCACGGCGCTGTACCCGAGGCGCTGCAGCTCAAAGGGCAGCGCCACGAACGCGGCCATCTGTGCCATGAACGAGAAAGCGGAAGTTGCAAATGACAGCGAGAACACGCGAATGCGCAGCAGGTCGAAGGGAACGATCGGCGCGGCGCGCGGCAGCTCGTGTCGCGCCAGCAGCCAGCCAAGACCGCATCCGCCGCCGATCTCGGCGAGTGCGAGCGGCGTCGCCTCGTGATGCGCGAGCGATTGCAGTCCGCTCAGTAGCAAACCCAGCGCGCCCGCATAGAGCGTGGCGCCGGCGACATTCAGCGGCCGGTGCGTGCGTTCGCTCTCCGGCAGGGCGCAGAGGGCGATGACGAGCGCGAGCGCGCCGAGCGGAACGTTGATGCCGAACAGCCAACGCCAGTGTGCGATCGCGAGTATCGCGGATGCGATCGTCGGACCGAGCGCGGCCGAGGTGGCGACCACGAACGCATTGATCGCCACGGCACGACCGAGGTGGCGGTGCGGGTAGGTGAAGCGCACCAGCGCGCCGCTCACGCTCATGATGCCCGCGGCGCCGACACCCTGCACGACGCGCGCCATGCTGAGTTCCGTCAGGCCGGGCGCGAAGGCGCACGCGAGCGATCCCAGCGTGAAGACGACGAGCCCGGTTTGCGACACGCGCCGATAGCCGACGATCTCGCCGAGCGATGCGAGCGGCAGCAGCAGCATGAGGATTGCGAGCTGGTAGGCGTTGATGACCCAGATCGAGGCTGCCGAGGTCGCATGGAACTCGCGCGCGATGGTGGGCAGCGCCACGTTGACGATTGTGCTGTCGAGCACCGTCATGGAAATGGCGAGCGCGATGGCTGCGACCGCCCAGTAGCGCCGTGGCACGGGCAGTCCGTCGAGGTGCGCAGCGGGAGTGTGCATCCGCAGCCCATCATATAGAGGAGTGCGTGCAGCTGTCATAACACGGCAGGTAGCAGCCCAGGCGTGGGGGGTCGCGCCGTCGCGCGCAGAGGTGTGAACCGCGTCACGTTTTCGCCCGGGAATCGCCCGGCAGGGCGGCGGTTAGAATGTCCGCGAGCACCGCTTGAATCAGCGAACAACAACGGCATATTGATCGAAGTGAACGAGCGGACGCCCTCGATGACCGCCCCGGCCCGCGCAGAGCGTCGGCACGCCGACCGCCGCAAGCACGTGCTGCGGGCACTCTTTCACGGTAGCCTCAGGCCCCGCCGTCGCGGCCCGCGCCGTGCCGGGGAGAGCGCCGTGAGCGCCGTCGACTGGCATCACCCGCAGTGGCTCGCCATCGCCGTTCTGATCGTGATCTTCTCCTGCAGCGATGGGTTTTTGACGCTCGTGCTGCTCGAGCAGGGCGCGTACGAGGTGAATCCGCTGATGGCGCCGCTCCTGCGCGGCTCGGCGGTGGCGTTTGCCCTGGTGAAGATCGGACTCACGGCGAGCGGGGTCGTACTGCTGACCCAATTGGCGCGTATCAGGGCCTTCGGCCGCATTTCGGTGGGCGTTGTGCTCTACACGGTGCTCGCGCTCTATGGGACTCTGATTGTGTACGAATTTCGACTGCTGAACCGCCTGTGAGGCGCTCCGACGGAGGCGTTATCCGCCCCGCGGCCTTTTCCGCTAAACTATTGGCCTGCCGGCCTTTTCTCGCATGCTTGAACCAACACCCCTCTACGGCGGCAACGCCGAGTACCTCGACGCCCTGTACGAGCAGTACCTTCGCGACCCCGCGAGCGTAGAGGAGCGCTGGCGCAGCTACTTTGCGCCGCTGGCGGCGGGCACTGCCGAGCGCGCGCACGGTCCGATCCGTAGCGCCATCGCGCGGCGTGCCTCGGCCGGCAGCGCGGCGACCGCTGGCGCCGCACCCGCCGCGAATGCCAAGCAGGCAGCGGTCTCGCGGCTGATCCAGGTGTGGATCAACCGCGGACATCTGCTGGCAACCATCGATCCGCTCGGACTGATGCCCCGCCCACGGCCGCGGGTGCTCGACCTCGACTACTTCGGGCTCGCGCCCGCTGACCTCGATACCGAGTTCTACACCGGCAGCCGCATCGAAGCCGTGCCGAAGCGGCTCAAGCTCCGGGACATCCTCGCGCAGCTGCAATACATCTATGCCGGCAACGTGGGCGCAGAGTTTGCGCACATGTCGGACTCGGAGGAGCGGCTGTGGCTGCAGGATGAATTCCAGGAAGGGCGTCTGCGGCACCGCTTCAGCGCCGACGAGCAGCGCAACATCCTCTGGCAGCTGACCGCCGCCGAGGGGCTCGAGCGTTACCTCCACACCCGCTATGTCGGGCAGAAGCGCTTCTCGCTCGAAGGTGGCGACGCGCTCATTCCGCTGCTCGATGACCTCATCCAGCGTGCCGGGGGCGTTGGCATCGAGGAGGTGGTCATCGGCATGGCGCACCGCGGCCGGCTCAACGTGCTGGTGAACCTCCTCGGCAAGTCTCCGGCGGAGCTGTTCTCGGAGTTCGAAGGAGCCTACGACCCGCTGCGGCTCAAGGGTTCCGGGGACGTGAAGTATCACAAGGGCTTCTCGGCGGACCTGCGTACCGGTGATCACAGCGTGCACACGGTGCTCGCGTTCAACCCCTCGCACCTCGAGGTCGTCGACCCCGTGGTCGAGGGCTCGGTGCGTGCCCGCCAGGAGCGGCGTGGGGATGAGCGCGCGCAGCGCGTGCTGCCAGTGCTGATTCACGGCGACGCCGCGTTTGCCGGACAGGGTGTGGTGATGGAGACGCTGCAGCTCAGCCAGGCCCGCGGCTTTTTCACCGGCGGCACGCTGCACGTCATCATCAACAATCAGGTCGGCTTCACCACCTCCGTTACCGCCGACGCACGCTCGACCATGTACGCGAGCGACGTGGCCAAGATGCTGGAGGTGCCGATCTTCCATGTGAACGCCGATGACCCCGAAGCGGTCGTGTTCGTCACGCGTCTCGCACTCAAGTACCGCATGCGCTTCCGCAAGGACGTGGTCATCGACCTCGTCTGCTATCGCCGCCACGGCCACAACGAGGCCGATGAGCCCGCCGCCACGCAGCCGGAGATGTACCGAGTCATCCGCCGGCATCCGACTGCACGGCAGCTGTACGCCGAGCAGCTGACCGCCGCCGGCGTGCTCGCGGACGCGGACGCGCAGGCGATGCTCGAGCAGTACCGCCGCGGACTCGATGAAGGCCGGCCGCAGGCGCGCGCCTCGCTCGGTCTGATCGGCAACAAGTACACCGTGCAGTGGAGCGCCTACGCGCAGGCCGACTGGACGGAGCGCGTGCCCACGGGCGTCGAATTGCCGCGGCTGCGCGCCCTCGGTGAGCGCATCACCACGGTTCCGGAAGGCTTCACGCTGCATCCGCGCGTAGCGCAGCTCATGGCCAACCGCAGCAAGATGGTGCAGGGCCTGCAACCGCTCGACTGGGGGTGCGCCGAGACCTTGGCGTACGCCTCGCTCCTCGAGGAGGGCTACGGCGTGCGCCTGAGCGGGCAGGACAGCGGGCGCGGCACTTTCTTTCACCGGCACGCGGTGCTGCACGACCAGAACAGCGGCGCAACCTGGGTGCCGCTGCAGCACGTGGCCAGCCCGCAGCCGCGCGTGCAGGTGATCGACTCGGTGCTCTCGGAAGAAGCCGTCATGGGCTTCGAGTACGGTTACGCCACCACGGAACCTCACTCGCTGGTGGTATGGGAAGCGCAGTACGGGGATTTTGCCAACGGCGCGCAGGTGATCATCGATCAGTTCATCAGCTCGGGCGAGGCCAAGTGGGAGCGCTTTTGCGGATTGGCGTTGCTGCTGCCGCACGGTTACGAAGGGGCGGGGCCGGAGCATTCCTCGGCGCGCCTCGAGCGCTTCCTGCAACTGTGCGCCGAGAACAACATGCAGGTGTGCGTACCCTCGACGCCGGCGCAGATGTTCCACATGCTGCGGCGGCAGATGCACCAGTCGTTCCGCAAGCCGCTGATCGTCATGACGCCGAAGAGCCTCCTGCGGCACGAGCTATCGGTGTCCGCGCTCGAGGACCTCACGCGCGGAGGCTTCGCACGCTTGATCGGCGAGATCGACGAGCTGCCGCCGGGCGAGGTGCGCCGCGTGGTGTTCTGCAGCGGCAAGGTCTACTTCGACCTGCTCAGGGCGCGTCGCAAGGAGGAGCTGCACGATGTGGCGGTCGTGCGCATCGAGCAGCTCTATCCTTTCCCGAGTGACGAGTACCAGGCGATCCTCAACCGCTACCCCAATGCGCGCGAGGTCGTGTGGTGCCAGGAGGAGCCGCAGAATCAGGGCGCCTGGTACCAAATCCGCCACCGCCTCGAGGGGCTCGCGATGGGTCGCCGCCCGGTGCTGTACGCCGGCCGCGCACCTGCCGCGGCGCCGGCCACCGGCATCGCGAAGATTCACGAGATCGAACAACAGACGCTCGTCGCCGCCGCGCTCCATTCGACCAGCGTCGAGGAATCTCCGCGCGATACCACCCGCCTGAAGGCGCTCGTTGCGGGCGCGTCCGCAGGCGCCGCACCCGCCTCACCACCAGCGGCCACGCCGGCCCCGCTGAGAAAGCGCTCATGAGCACCGAGATCCGCGTTCCACAGCTGCCCGAGTCCGTTGCGGACGCAACGCTCGTGACGTGGCACAAGCGTCCTGGAGATGCAATCCGCCGCGACGAGAATCTCGCCGACCTCGAGACCGACAAGGTGGTGCTCGAAGTTCCGGCCCCGGCCAACGGCATAGTGAGTCAGATCCTCGTGCCGAGCGGCACGGTAGTGACGAGCGGCCAGGTGCTCGCGGTGATCGAGGAGGGTGCGGCATCCGCGGCACCGCCCCTGGGCAAGGCGGCTACCCGCGCAGCGCCGCCGCCCGGTGAGGCACCGTCGAGCGCCCCGGGTGCGGCCGCCGCCCCCGCGGCAAGCACCGCAGCGGCGCCCGCCCGTGCGAGCGCGGCGGCCGGTGGCGATGGCGCGAAGGATGCCGGGAAGCTCAGCCCCGCGGTGCGCCGGCTACTCGAGGAGAATCATCTCAATGCGGCTGCCATCCCGGCGTCCGGCCGCGATGGGCGCCTCACGAAGTCAGACGTGGTCGATTACCTGAGGAAGCCGGCAGAAGCACCGCGCGCCGCCGCCGCGGCTGCTGCACCGCCTGCACCCGTGCCGTCGCCCCTGGCACGCGCGCCGGCCGTGCGCGCGCCCGCCCCGGGCGCGGGACGCACCGAGCAGCGCGTGCCGATGACGCGGCTGCGCGCCCGCATCGCTCAGCGCCTCATCGAGGCGCAATCGACGCAGGCGCTGCTCACCACGTTCAACGAAGTCGATCTCACCTCGGTCCAGGAGCTGCGCAGCCGTTACCGGGAGCGCTTCGAGAAGGCGCACGGCGTGAAGCTCGGCTTCATGTCGTTCTTCGTCAAGGCCTCGATCGAGGCGCTGCAGAAGTTTCCGGTACTGAATGCCTCCGTCGACGGCAACGACATTATCTACCACGAGTACTATGACATCGGAGTCGCGGTCTCGACCGATCGCGGACTGATCGTGCCGGTCGTGCGCGACGCCGACACCAAGGGCTTTGCGGCGATCGAGAAGGAAGTGGCGGACTTTGCCCGCAAGGCGCGCGAGGGCACCCTCGCCATCGAGGACCTTACCGGCGGCACGTTCACCATCACCAACGGCGGCGTGTTCGGCTCGCTCATGTCCACGCCGATCGTCAATGCGCCGCAGAGCGCCATCCTCGGCATGCACAAGATCCAGGAGCGGCCCGTGGTCGTCGCCGGGCAGATCGCGGTGCGTCCGATGATGTACCTCGCCGTCACCTACGATCACCGCATCATCGACGGCCGCGAGGCGGTGCAGTTCCTGGTGACCATCAAGCAGGCGCTCGAAGACCCCGCCCGGATGCTGCTCGGGGTCTGAGCACGGCGAGAGGCGCGGGGCGCCCCCGGCAGGCAGCGGGCGCGCCGCACTCCGTCGACCGACGTGGGCTCGCGTCAGGCTCTTCAGAAGATCCGGTGGAAGAAATAGTAAAGCAAGCCCGACAGCACGATTGCAGCCGGCAGCGTCAGCACCCAGGCCATCACCAGGTTGCGTACGGTGCTCATCTGCAGTCCCGAGCCGTTGGCGGCCATCGTGCCGCCCACTCCCGAGGAGAGTACGTGCGTCGTCGAGACCGGCAGCCCGAACATGTCGGCGGCGCCGATGGTTGCCATCGCCACCACTTCCGCGCAGGCGCCCTGTGCATAGGTCAGATGCGTCTTGCCGATCCGCTCGCCGATGGTGACGACGATGCGTTTCCAGCCCACCATGGTTCCAAGGCCGAGCGCAATGGCCACCGCCACCTTCACCCACAGCGGAATGAACTTGGTGGCCATGTCGATCTGCTTCTTGAAGGCATCGAGGTTGCCGCGGGTCTCGGCATCGAGGGCGGCGCTGTGACGGTCCTTGTCGAACAGCCGCACCGCCTCCGAAGTGAGGTACATGTCGTTACGTACGTTCGTAACACTGGTGGCGGGCACCTTGGCAAGGGTGCCGCTCGCCTTGACCTGATCGCCGATGCTACCGGTGAGTGATTGGAGCGCGGGCACTACCGCGTCGTTCCACTGGTGGGTACGAATGTAGGTCGACAAGACAGCGCGTGGATCCGCGGGCAGTGGCCCGTGGACATACTGGCTGAGCGATTGCTGCGTCGTACTCGCGACCGCAATGAACGGCACCATCCGGCCAGCCGGCATGGCGCGATTGAGGGCATATGCAGTCGGCACGATGCCGATGAGAATGAGCATGATGAGCCCCATGCCCTTCTGGCCGTCGTTCGAGCCGTGCGCAAAGGACACGCCGCCGCAGGTCAGGATCAGGATGCCGCGAATCCACCAGGGCGGTGCCCGGTTGCCTTTTGGCTCCTGGTACAGCGCGCGGTTCTTCACCACCATCTTCAGCACCAGCAGCAGCAGCGCCGCGCAGATGAAGCCGACGACAGGGGAGATCAGCAGCGACCAGCCAACCTTGGCCGCCTGGCCCCAGTCGACGCCGCTGGTGCCGTCGCGGCCGTGCATGAGGGCATTGGCCACACCGACGCCGATGATCGAACCGATGAGCGTGTGCGAGGAGGACGCCGGCAACCCGAGCCACCAGGTGCCGAGGTTCCAGATGATCGCGGCGATCAGCAGCGCGAACACCATGGCAAAGCCGGCGCTCGAGCCGACCTGCAGGATCAGCTCGACCGGCAGCAGCGTGATGATACCGAACGCCACCGCGCCGCTGGAGATCAGCACGCCGAAGAAGTTCAGCATTCCGGAATACACGACGGCGATATGCGGCGGCAGGGAGTGGGTATAGATCACCGTCGCCACCGCGTTGGCGGTATCGTGGAAGCCGTTGACGAACTCAAAACTCAGTGCGATGAGCAGCGCGACGCCCAGCAGCAGGAAGGGCAGCAACGTCATGCCCTGCGGCATGGCGCCATTGACGTCGCCGACCAGACTGAAGGCGGTGTAGCCGACTCCGATCGCCAGCAGCACCAGGAATAGCAGAATCGTTGAGCGGCTCGGCCTGCGATCGAGCAGCGGGCGCGAATAGGTACTGACCGTCTCGGCGGCAACGCTACTCATGGGGTGCGTGCTCTTCTCGTAGAGAAACAGAAAAGATATTTCAGAAATATTCCCGATTTATGACAGGACGGCGCAAAGTCCCCGCCAGCGCGGCTTTGTGTTATTTTTCAAAGCCTTCCTGAGGTTGGACACCTTGAATAAGGACCGTCCGGCCCAGACCTTGAAGAACCATTATGGCCAACGAACCCAAGCAGGCATCCGGGTCGGCTGACTCCTTTGACGTCATCGTGATCGGCGGCGGGCCTGCCGGCTACCCGTGTGCGATCCGGGCGGCGCAGAACAAGCTGAGCGTGGCCTGTATAGATGAGTGGAAGAACCGCGACGGTACGCCTGCCTTCGGCGGCACCTGCCTCAACGCGGGATGCATCCCCTCCAAGGCGCTGCTCGAATCCACCGAGCTCTATCACCGACTGCAGGAGGAGTTCGCGGTGCACGGGATCAAGGTGTCCGGGACCGAGCTCGACCTGGCGCAGATGCAGAAGCGCAAGAGTGGCATCGTGCGCACCATGACGCAGGGGATTCTCGCCCTCTTCAAGGCGGCCGGCGTGACGCCGCTGCCGGGCCATGGGCGGCTGCTCGGCGGTCGCAAGGTCGAGTTCACCGCGCACGATGGCACGCGCCGGCTGCTGAGTGCGCGCCACGTCGTGCTCGCTTCCGGCTCCGCTCCGATCGAGCTGCGCACGGCACCGTTCAAGGCGCCGCATATCGTGGACTCCTGGGGAGCACTCGACCTCGAGGCGGTGCCGAAGCGTCTCGGCGTGATTGGCGCGGGTGTCATCGGGCTCGAGCTCGGCAGCGTTTGGCGGCGGCTCGGCGCGGAGGTGACCGTGCTCGAGGCGCTGCCTGATTTCCTCGCCTTTGCCGACCAGCAGCTTGCCAGGGAGGCGCTGCGGCACTTCAAGAAACTGGGCCTCGACATTCGCCTCGGCGCCAAGGTTGCCGGCGCCACGGTGAGCGGCGGCGCCGTCGAGGTCGGCTACAGCGACGCCAAGGGCGAGCAGCGCGTGACGGTCGATCGGCTGGTGGTGGCGATCGGACGACGCCCGTATACCAAGGACCTGTTCGCCGCCGACACGGACGTCGCACTCGACGAACGTGGCTTCATCAAGGTCGACGAGCACTGCCGCACCGGGATTGAGAATGTGTGGGCGATCGGTGACTGCGTGCGTGGCCCGATGCTCGCCCACAAGGGCAAGGAGGAGGGCGTGATGGTCGCCGACCTCATTGCCGGCCGCTACGGCGAGATGAACTACAAGGTGATCCCGTCGGTCATGTACACCGCCCCGGAGATCGCCTGGGTTGGCCTCACCGAGGAGCAGGTCAAGGCGAGTGGACGCGAGTACAAGGCCGGGAGTTTCCCGTTCCTTGCCAGCGGGCGGGCGCGCGCCATGGAGCAGGCCATGGGCTTTGCCAAGATCATCGCGGCGCGCGATGACGACGAGATTCTCGGCGTGCACATCGTTGGACCGCTCGCCGGCGAGCTGATCGCCGAGGCAGTGCTCGCCATGGAGTACTCCGCCAGCAGCGAGGACCTGCAGCGCACCATCCACGCGCACCCGACGCTCGCCGAGGCGGTACACGAGGCCGCGCTGTCGGTGGACAAGCGCTCGATCGACGCGATCAACCGCTGAGGCGGCCTGCAGCGCCGCGGCGCGCCGCCAGCCGCGAGGCACTAGAGCCGCCGTCGCGCCTCAAATACGTTGGGCACGGCCGCGAGGCGGCGCAGGATGCGCGCGAGCTGCTGCAGGTCGGTGACTGCGACACTGAGCGCGAAGTGCGCGATACCGGT
>Ga0187778_10000769_pt1 | contig 22932 bp, 21 predicted proteins | sample 1015_Q2_SP5_20_M_FD_132418 | JGI IMG/M metagenome (GOLD analysis project Ga0187778, IMG submission 132418) | Tropical peat soil microbial communities from peatlands in Department of Meta, Colombia - 1015_Q2_SP5_20_MG | ecosystem: Environmental > Terrestrial > Soil > Wetlands > Peat | place... | reverse complement strand
TGGTATCTGGCGATGGCCGCGTACAACTGCGGCCCCGGAAACGTGCAGAAAGGAATCGAGCGCACCGGTTACGCCGATTTTTGGGAACTCTACAAGCGCAACGTCTTGCCGCGCGAAACGCGCAACTACGTGCCTATCATTATCGCGCTGACCTTGATCGCGAAAGATGCGGCCCACTACAACATCCTTGTCGATCCGGAATCTCCCGTCCCCACCGATGTGGTCAAGCCGGGCCGGCCCATCGATCTGCGTTTGGTAGCCGAGACCATCGACGTGGATGTGGAAACGCTGCGTTCGCTCAATCCTTCGCTGCTGCGCCTGGCCACTCCCGATGATCCGGACTTTGAATTACGCCTCCCCCAGGGGACTGCGGAAAAATTCACCGCGGAAATCGCCGCGATTCCTCCGGAGAAGTGGATCAGTTGGCGGCGCCATCGCGTGGAAAGCGGCGAGACGCTTGGTTCTATTGCGAAAAAATATCACGTGACGCCAGCGGCCATCGCCGATGCCAATAATCTCGAGCGAACTGCGGCGCTCGATGCCGGCACGAAGCTGATTATTCCCGCGACCCAGCCGCAATCGGAAACCAAGCGCCGGCTGGTGAGCTACCGCGTGCGCCGCGGCGACACGCTATCCGGAATCGCCGACCGTTTCAGCGTGGATCCCGAAGACGTGCGCAAGTGGAATCGCCTCAAGTCGAATCGCGTCGGCCGTGGGATGGTGCTGCGCATTTACACCATCGGAGGGGCCCCGGAAGCCACGCCTGCGCGCTCCCGCTCCAAATCGAAGAAGAAGCCAACAGGTCCGGTCACGACGAGTGGCGGAAACGGTGCAACCGCCGGAAAACCGAATTAACCTATTTATTTACAATGGCTTACAAAGCCACCCGCAAAGTTATTTGACGCCTGAGATCGCTATACTCTCCGCTTTAGCCTTCGATTCGCCGCAATCTCGTTGGGCGAACCGCGCAGAGTACTTGACAACTTCTAACGAGTACGATAACAACGGCGCGAGGACGGGGCGGTTTTTGGCAGGCTCCGGCCGAAACAACAACCCCGTAGCCCCACCGGAATTGGGGCACTGAGATTCCCGCAGGGGAGGACCGCATGGATTTTGAGAAAGATAATTTCGAGGACGACAACGAGCTGTCCCGGCTGGAGGACGACGAAGAACTGGGCGGCGAGTCCCAGGAGATTGTCGAGGCTGAAGAAGAAGAGCTGGCCATGGTAGGCGAAGAGCCGGAGGAAGAAGCTCCGGAAGCGAAGCCTGCGCCTAAGGCGAAGCCCAAGCCGGCTAAGAAGGCGGCAAAAAAGAAAGCCGCGCCCAAGAAGAAAGCCAAGAAGTCCAAGCCGAAAAAGGCGGCCAAGAAGAAGGCCAAGAAAGCGGCAAAGAAGAAGCGGCGCTAGTTCCGTTTCGCTCGAAGTTCCGAATGGCAGAGAAGCCGGGACCGGGGTTCCGGCTTTTTCTGTTTGTGGGAATAAGAATCCCAGACTGAAAACTCCGCGGCCCGGCACAAGATTCCCATCTTGACCGCGCCCCATTTCCATTCTGGACTACCCGGTTTCTCCGGCCGCGTGCATCTTGCCGTAATTAGTAAGTACCATTAATATAACCCCGCATGCTGCGGGCGCTGGAGCAGATACGCCGGATGCGGGGCGGCGCGCAGTCCCATTTGATGCGCTGCGACGACGGCTACTACTATGTCGTGAAGTTCCAAAATAACCCGCAACACCGCCGCGTCCTGGTCAATGAACTGCTTGGAACCCGTCTGGCGGCGCGCCTGGGGCTACCCACCGTACCGGTGGAGATTGTCGAAGTCTCCGAGGAATTGATCCGCTTGACTCCGGAGCTGGCGATGGAACTGCCCCGATCGCGCCTCCCCTGCCAGCCGGGGCTGCAATTTGGCTCGCGCTATCCGGGAGATCCCCGGCGCCTGGCCCTGCATGATTTTCTTCCCGACGAACAGTTGCGGGAAGTCGAAAATCTGCATGACTTTGCCGGGATGCTGGTTTTCGACAAGTGGACCTGCAACACCAACGGCCGCCAGACGGTTTTCTTCCTGGAAGGGGCGGAAGGGCCGGGCCAGACCTTGGGGCATTACAAAACGCGGATGATCGACCAGGGTTTCTGTTTCAATGCCGGGGAGTGGAATTTCCCTGACGCGCCGCTCCGCGGCTTGTATGCGCGGAACCGCGTCTACGAAGCCGTGACAGGCATGGAATCCTTCGCGCCGTGGCTCGAGCGGCTCGAGAAACAGATGACCGAGCGCGTGCTGGACGAATTGATCCGCCCCATTCCTCCGGAATGGTATGCGGATGACTACGACGCCCTCACCCGCCTGCTCGAGCAGCTGCATCTCCGGCGGAACCGCGTCCCGGATTTGATTTTGGAAGCGAAACGTTCGAACCGCCAGCCCTTTCCGAACTGGGTCTGAACTTTAGGAAGTGAGCCATGAACCATTCTTCTGTTGAACCGCAAGCGCCGCCAGCTGCACAAAGTGAACGCGCCTTTGCCTACCGCGTCCTCCGCTACACGCCGAATCTCGTCCGCGATGAGTGGGTCAACATCGGCATCTTGCTTTTTGCACCCGATACCGGCGAGCGGCGGATGCGCCTGATCGAGGAACAAGACGAATTCAACCGCATCCGCCGGTTGCATCCGCAAGCCGACGAAAATGTCCTCCGCCGCTTGCGCGACGATCTCGAAGACCGCTTTCAATCCGTCAACGGCAGGAGCGCAAACGGTAGCGACTGGCAGGCCTTGCTCGCCAAGTGGGACGACACGCTCTCCAATGCCCTCCAGCTTGCCCCGCAGAAGGGCACGCTCGCTCCCGATCTGGACGCCGAACTCGAACGGCTGTACGCGGATCATGTCGCGCTCCAGCGCGGTTCCGCGCGCGTTGGCGTGCCGGGCACTCGCGGCCAGATTCGCTCCTACTGCTCGCAGGTTTTCCGGCAAGCCCGCTTGTGGGAGCGCATCGAAAGAGCTTTGCAGGTTTCGGAGTTCACGTTTCCCGGCGATCCTCTGCGCATCGATTATGGTTACCGCCGCAACGGCACGCGCGGCTTCGTGCACGCGCTATCAGTCACTCGCGCGCCCGCGGACGCCAAAAACTTGGCGTACACCGCCTCGCGCATCACCGCCAAGGCTCGCTGGAAAACGGAATTTGCCGCGGTGACCGACGTTGCATTGGAGAATGGAAATCTCCGCCATGCGTTCGTGCGCGACACCCTGCGCGATGCCGGAGTCGAACCGGTTCCCCTGGATCATTTTGCCGTGTGGGTGGCCAAGCTCAAGCCGCTCTTGCAGTAACCGCGAAGCCAAAGCAAGCCGGTCAAACGAAACCCCGGGCTGCAAAAAGCAAGCAGGCGGAACTCTGCAGGTTCCGCCTGAAGCAGAATTCATCCGCGAATTTAGATCGTTATGTTGATGCCGCTCAAAGCGGAAGAAGACGAACCGCTTGAACTTCCGCCCGCCGCCGGGCCCAGCGCCGCGAATTGTTGAAAATCCTGCTGCAGCGTGGCGTACGCCTGTTGCGCGGCCTGAAGATTCCCCGTTTGCAGGTCCTGTCCGAGCAGGCCGAAGGCCTGCTCGATCGCCGAACCAGGGTCGCTGGTGGAAGAATTCTGGGAAGACTCGGTCGGCATCGGATGATGGTGGTGATGATGCCCTTGCGCTCCCTGCGCCGCCTTCTGCTGAAGATCCTGCTGGATGTTCGAGTAATCCGTTTGCGCCGCGGAAAGATTGCCGGCCTGTAGATTCTGGCTCAACTGATTGAACGCCTGGACGATTGGATTGGAGCTGGACGTGGCCGACGAAGTCGACGGCGCATTCTGCTGCAGCGTGGCGAAATCGCTTTGCGCCTGCGACAGATTCCCCGATTGCAAATCCTGTCCGAGCTGCTGAAATTCTTGCTGAAACTGCTGGAATTTGCTTTGCACACTTCCCGTGTTGTAGCCCTGGAAGAAACTGCTGCCGGAAATACCGGAAACGGACATGATGAGAATCTCCTTATTTTGGACGAGGGAAGTCTCCTGTCTTCCTGGACGTCCAACGGTGTCTATCGGCGCCGCGCCGGAGAACTTTAGCGCGCGGCTCGAAAGCCAAGGTGACAAAGAGCACAGCGTGGGCCAGAGCCGCGGGTCCTGCAATAAACAGTAAGCGCTTCAACTCCAAGGAGTCGCAACAGCACTCGCCTCGATGGAGCTGCTGCGGGTAGCCGCTCAAGGCAAATTCTGCCGCAACGCAGGTTGCGTCCGGCATTTCTTGCCGCGCCAACTTGAAGTCGAAAACGAAAGCGCGGCGGGCATCGCCGGCCTCTCGCCGCTAAACTGACAACTGGCGACTGAGAACGGAAAACTACAGTATCGGTTCGTTCCAGTTTTCCAGCGTTTCTTTGACCTTATGCAGGAACTGGTGCGCGATGGCACCGTCCACGACCCGGTGATCGTAGCTCAGCGTGACATAGCACATCGAACGGATGGCGATAGCATCGTCAACCACTACCGGGCGCTTCTCAATCGCGCCGAGGCCGAGAATGCCGACATTTGGCTGGCTGATCACCGGCAACCCGAAAAGCCCGCCGAAAACCCCGGGATTGGTAATGGAAAACGTCCCTTCCTGCACTTCCTCGGGCTTCAGCTTTTTCGTCCGCGCGCGCTCCGCGAGATCGTTCATGGTGCGCTGGATGCCGAGCACATTCTTTTCATCGGCGTTTTTCACCACGGGAACAATCAGGCCCCAGTCGAGGGCCACGGCAATGCCCACGTTGATGTCCTTGTGGATCACCACGTTCGTCCCGTCGAGCGAAGCGTTCATGGTGGGGAACGCCCGCAACCCGGCCACCGCGGCTTTCACGAAAAACGGCATGAAGGTGAGCTTGGTCTCGTAGCGTTTTTCGAACTCATCTCTGGACTTGGCGCGCAGGGCCGCGACCTTGGTCATGTCGATTTCCTCGACCGAGTACACGTGCGGCGAAACGTGCTTGGACATCACCATGTGCTCGGCAATCTTCTGCCGCATTACGCTCATGGGCTGCACTTCGTAATTGCCGAAATAAATCCTTTCGCGCGGCACCGCGGTTTCCAGCGCCACGTGCGCTTGCGCTCCCGCCCCTGCGGGTGGCGGAGGAGGAACAGGCCGTGCTGCCGGCGCCGAAAATGCCGGTGGAGCTGCCGCAGGCGCGCCTCCCGCCGCGATCACTGCTTCGATGTCTTGTTTGCTGATTCGCCCGCCAGCACCCGTGCCGGCGATCGTCGAAAGGTCGATGCCGTGTTCCTTGGCCATGCGGCGCACCAGCGGCGAGCTGTGAATGCGCTCGCCGGTGGAAATGGGCACGACGGAAGCCGCCGCGACCGCTGGCGCTCCCGGTCGCGCTACAGTTACCGGTACAGGGGCCGGAGCCGGTGCCGCCGCCTTGGCCGGGACAGGCGCCTCCGCCTTCGCCGGTGCAGGTGCGGTAACAGATGCCGGTGCCGTTGCCGCCGCCGAACCGGCGGCGTCAATCACGCCGACCACGGTCTGGATGGGCACGGTCTGGCCTTCCCCGATTTTAATTTCCTTGAGCACGCCGGCGGAAGGCGACGGGATTTCCGCGTCCACCTTATCGGTGGAAATTTCAAACAGCGGCTCGTCGCGCTCGACTTTGTCGCCGGGCTTTTTCAACCATTTTGTGATGGTGCCTTCAAAAATGCTTTCGCCCATCTGGGGCATTACGATGTCAACGGCCATAGTCGTTCTCCTGTATTCGTCAAAATCTTAATATCGCGCCAATTCCTTTGCGGCGGCGAAGATTTTTTTCGCGTTCGGCAGAAAATGACCTTCGAGGGTCGGCGCGTAGGGCACCGGGGTATCCAACGAGGTCACGCGCATGAGCGGACCATCCAGGTCGCTGAAGGCCTTCTCGCAGAGAATCGCCGCAACTTCCCCGGCGATTCCCCCCGTCTTGGTGTCTTCATGCACGACCAGGCATTTGTTCGTTTTTTTCACCGACTGCAAAATCGTCTCTTCATCGAGCGGCAGCAGCGTCCGCAAATCGATCACTTCCGCTTCGATCCCTTCCTTCGCCAGCGCCTCTGCCGCTTCGAGCGAAGCATGCATCATCGCGGCGTAGGAAAGAATGGTCAGGTGCTTCCCCTCCCGGCGAACCACCGCCTTGCCAATGGGCACGGTGTAATCGCCAGCCGGAACCTCGCCCTTGATGCGCCGGTACAGAAACTTGTGCTCGAAGAACAACACGGGATTATTATCGCGCACCGCGGCCTTCAGCAGGCCCTTGGCGTCATACGGCGTCGACGGATAAATCACCTTCAGCCCCGGCGTATGCACGAAATACATTTCCGGATTTGCGGAGTGGAACGGCCCGCCGTGCACGCCGCCGCCGGACGGCCCGCGAATCACCATGGGCGCGGGCGCATTCCAAAGGTAGTGTCCCTTGGCCACGAAATTCGTGATCTGGTTGAACGCGCACACGATGAAATCGATGAACTGCATCTCGCAAATCGGGCGCAAGCCGAGGTAGCTCATCCCGCAAGCCGCGCCGATGATGGCGCTCTCGCTGATCGGCGTGTCGATGACGCGCTCCCAGCCAAACCGTTCGAGCAGTCCTTCGCTGGTTTTGAACGCGCCGCCATACACACCGACATCTTCACCAATCAAGAGCACAGTCGGGTCGCGCTCCATTTCCTCGAACATGGCTTGGCGGATGGCTTCGAGAAAGGTGATTTGCGTTCCGTTGGACGCGGCTGCTTTGGAACCGGGCATGGTTACCTCCGCGCCTTTCTGGAAGCCACCGACGGCTTCACCGCTTTCTTGGCCGCAGCTTTGCTTGCTGATTTCGGCGTGGTCTTCTCCGGGCCGCCATTGCTCGGCTGGACCTCCAGTTTCTTCGGTGCGGGCGTGGTGTCGCCAAAATGAATGGGCGCGTCCGCGCCGCCAGAACCCTGGCCAGAGCCAAATCCGGGCACGGTCCACACCGCTTTGACGCTGGATTTTGGCGGCGTAACTTCGCTGACCGGCCGCTCCCATTTGGCGCGAATCTTGTGGCAATCGTCGCCCGTGCAGTAGACGCCCTCTTCCGCGAGTTCCGGCGGGGGCATCGGAGATTTTTCGGCGAACTCCCGCTCCGCAGCCAACAATTTCTCCAGCTTTTCGTCGATTTCTTTCCTGGTGGCGCCGTCGAGAATTTTTTCCGCAGTCAGGAATTTTTCGTACAACGCGATGGGGTCTCGCGCTTCCCAGTGCGCGCGCATTTCCTTCGGGACATATTCCGCGGGATCGTGCTGCGCGTGGCCCATGCGGCGGAACGTCTTGGCCTCAATCAAAATCGGCCCTTCGCCGGCGCGTGCCCGCTCGACAGCTTCTTTAGCGGTCGTATACACGGCCACGACGTCGTTGCCGTCCACGATATAACTGTCTATTCCGTAGGCCTTGGCGCGATCCGCGAGGTTTTCGAGCGGGACCTGCCGGCGCACCGGCGTTGAGTAGGCCCACAGATTGTTCTCAAGAATCAAAACAAACGGCGCCTTTTGCGCCGCGGCGAAATTCAATCCTTCGTGAAACACGCCGGTGGAGCTGCCGCCATCGCCAATCCAGGTCATGGCGACAATTTTCTGGCCCAAATAGCGTCCGCCAATGGCGATACCGGTCATCACAGGAATCAGGTCGCCCAGCATGGAGATGGGCGAAACGATGTGCAGTTCGTCCAGATCGCCGAAGTGGCTGGTGCCGTCTTTCCCCTTCGTGGGGGAATCGTATTTCGCCATGTGCTGCATGAAGATGTCGCGCGGCCGCACGCCCTTTACCAGCAGGGCTCCAATGTTGCGAATCATGGGCGCAAGCCAGTCTTTCTTCTCGAGGGCGTAGGCGGTGCCGACGGAAATGCCTTCCTGGCCGAGACTCGAGTACAGCCCTCCGACAATCTGGTTCTGCCGGAAAAGCTTCACCATGGTGTCTTCGACGGCGCGGTTCAGGCGCATGTAGTAGTACAGGTCCAGATACTGCTGCCGCGTCAATTCCTTCTTCATTCGCGCTCCCGTTCCTACGCGGATACCGGCACGCCTTGTTCGGCGTGCTCCAGTTTCTGAAGCAGTTCTTCCTTCGTGATCTCTACTCGTTCCAGGCCGAAAAGTTCTCCGAGATGCTGAGCCATCTTCGGGAGAACTTCTTTCACTTCGACGCTGTGTCCCAGCAATTTTTCAAGGGAAGTGGCTTTGCGATCGGCAATCCCGCACGGCACGATCAAATCGAAAAAGCGCAAATCTGTCGAAACGTTATACGCAAAACCATGCGAAGTGATCCACCGGCTGATGTGCACGCCGATGGCGCCCAATTTTTCGGAAGTGGCGAGTGAAAGACCGGAGGAGTGGCTCGTGACTCGTGGCTGGTGACTGGTGGAAGAGTCAACCCAGACGCCTGTCTTCCCAGGTTCTCTTTCGGCCACAATTCCAAATTCAGCGGTCGTTTGGATCATTGCTTCTTCGAGCGTGCGCACGTACCACACGACGTCCCGGCGGATGGCGCCCAAATTCAGAATCGGATAACCGACAAGCTGTCCCGGGCCATGATACGTGATATCCCCGCCGCGATTCGTGGGGTAAAAGTCCACGCCTTTTTGCCGCTGCACGTGCTCAGAAGCCAGCAAATTTTCGCGCTTGCCGTTTCGCCCGAGCGTGATGACATGCGGATGCTCGCAAAAGAGCAGCACGTCTTCGATGGAGCCGGCCTTCCGCGCCGCCACCAGGCGCTTCTGCAACTCCCACGCCTCGCCGTAGCCGATGAGCCCAAGGTCGATTTGGTATGCAGCTTTCATTCACTGCCCAAAATAGAGTTGCGCACTAGCCATGTTTCGGTCATTAGTATTTGGTTCTCGGTCCTTAGTGAAAAACAAGACTACTTGTTTTCTTGACAACTCTTTCTTTGCCTTTACTAAGAACTTAGAACTAACAACCAAAGACGCGCGCCGGAAGTGCGCAGAGTTCGCTTAAGCCGTTTAACCGAGTTGCGACTCGTGCCTACACATTGATCTGCAAGCCGCGCACGCTGGCAAACGCGTCGCCCATCGCCTCCCACACCGTGGGATGCGCGTGCATCATATTCATCATGTCGTCGATGGTGCCCTCCAGGTGCAACACCGCGGCTGCTTCCGAGAGTATCTCCGTCGCCAGCGGCCCGATAATGTGAATCCCCAGCACTTCGCCGTATTTTTCGTCGCTCACCACCTTGATGAAGCCGCCGTGACTCCCCAAAATCGTGGCTTTGCTGTTTCCCACAAACGGGAACTTTCCGATTTTCACCGCATAACCTGCGTCGCGCGCCTGCTTTTCCGTCAAGCCAATGGAACCAATCTGAGGCTCGCAGTACGTGGCGTTGGGAATGCGCGTCTTTACAATTGGATGCGTGGGCTTTCCGGCAATGTGCGTCACCGCGACGATTCCTTCCACCATCGCCGCGTGGGCCAGTTGCGGCAGGCCCGCCACGATGTCGCCAATCGCATAAAGCCCCGGCTCAGCCGTTTCCATGTGCGGCCCCACGTGCACGAACCCGCGTTCGATTTTGACTTTCGATTTTTCCAGGCCGCAATTTTCGGTCATGGGTTTGCGGCCCACGGCCAAGAGCAATTTTTCCGCTTGCAGCGTTTGTGCCTTGCCGTCCTTGTCCTTGAACGAAACGGTGACGCCCTTCGCGTCTTTCTTCACCGAATCCACCGTGCTGTTCGTGTAAATCTGAATGTTTTTCTTCCGAAAAGCCTTGTCCAGCTCCGCGGAAATTTCCTCATCCTCGACAGGCACGATCCGCGGCAACATCTCCAGGATTGTCACCTGCGTTCCAAAGGAATTGTAGATGGAAGCGAATTCGACACCGACAGCTCCCGCGCCAATCACAAGCAAAGTCTTTGGAATTTCCGGAAGTTCCAGAATCGAGCGGTTCGTAAGAATGGTCTTGTGGTCCGGCTCGATGCCGGGCAGCGATTTCGCTTCCGAACCGCTCACGACCAGGATGTTCGAAGCCTCGATTGTTGTTTTCTTGCCGTCTTTTTCGACGCTGACCTTGCCCGGGCCTTCGTATCTGCCCCAACCTTGCACCCATTCGACCTTGTTTTTCTTGAAGAGAAATTCGATGCCCTTGGCGTGTTTCTTTACGATTTTCTCCTTGCGCGCGAGCACGTTGGCCCAATTGATTTTCAGCCCGCTGACTTCGAAGCCGAGTTCCGAGGCATTCTTGAAATGGTCGTAAACTTCGGCGTGATGCAGCAGCACTTTGGTGGGGATGCAGCCGACGTGCAGGCAGGTACCGCCCAGGAATGGATCTTTTTCGACGACAATGGTCTTCAAACCGAGTTCGCCGGCGCGAATCGCCCCGACATACCCGCCAGGCCCGCTTCCAATAATTGCTACATCATACTTTGCCACGCACAGTCTCCTTCCGCACAGGCCCACAACCACGGACTAAGGCGGCGAGCCGGGTTTGCTCTCATCGCAGTCACGCTCGAAAAAACTCGAGGGGATCAGGCCAAAAAGACGGTACCGCCGGACGTTCGACTCGTGAACGCCACTCCAAACGGCGAAAAAGCCGCCCGCACGCCCAGAAAGTGCAGACGGCCGCGTCCTAGCAAACACCGAATTTTAGCAGCCGCACGCTGCCGTCGCAACCGGACCGCGTCGTCCGCGAGCAGAATCGGAAGACAATGAACTACTGTTGGGAAAACCTGCATTGGCGTTGCGAAACCCTACGATTCAGCAAGCGCCACAAGATCAAATGCTTACAAAAACTGCTGAAGCTTACAGCAGCAGGGCTGCCGGAAATCCCAACGTCAAAGCATATACAGGCCGCAGAGCTCCACTTGCGAGATCCGGTGCAATCCATTGAATGCATAGGACTTGGTGCCTTCGCCTGGTTTGCGGCAGCTTTGGCCAGGCGGTTGCCTTTCTTATGGGTGAGAGATGAAGGAACGGGAACTCGGAGCGAGACCCGGAGAGGAGAACGACCATGACAGTCATCCTCGTTCTGCTGATGTTCGGAACCTTTGTGCTGGTTGATTACCTGCGCACGCGGCACGCTATGCCAGCCGTGGCAGCGGAAGCCGCGCGGGCTGCGACCCGGCAGGCGCCGACGGGGGAATTTGTCGAGGGCTTTCATGTCCCAGCGACCGTGCGGTATCACGCGGGACACGGCTGGGCACAGCGCGAGAGGAGCCGCTTGATGCGGGTGGGCGTGGACGAATTTGGAGCGGCACTGCTCGGCAACATCAGCCACATTGAAATGCCGAAGCCAGGGCGCTGGGTTCGCCAGGGCCAGAGAGTGTGGAGCTTCTCCCGCAACGGCGAAAAGACCGAGATGGTCTCGCCCGTCGAAGGCGAGATCGTGGAAGTGAATCCGGAAGTTGTAAGAGACCCAAGCTTGCTGCGCAAGGATCCCTTCGGACAGGGCTGGCTGATGACGGTGCACGTTCCCGATGAGGACAGCGTGCAGCGCAACTTCCTGCCGGTGCACTTGGTCACGGCCTGGGTCCGCGACTGCGCCGAGAGACTTTTCGCCAAGCAACCGCAATTGGCGGGGCCGGTAATGGCGGATGGCGGCCGGCCGGTTGCAGACTTTGCCGACGGGCTGCCTGGGGCCAACTGGCGCGAATTGACTGAGGAATTCTTCGTTCAATAAAGATTCATTGGAACCTCCTAGTGGCTGGTCGGCAAGCCCCGAAAGGGCTTGTCGGCCGTCACTTTTTGGTACGTGGAGATTTCGGACGGAAGTGTGTTGATTCCCTACACCGAGGGGGAAAGGGCGCAGCGAAAGCGCTCGCAAAATTAGGCCAAGTTCAGTCCGCGTTCACAATCCATTCCAAACAAAGCCTTTAGGAGTTGTGGATTTTTTCCACGGTGGTCTGGAACCTGCACCCATCCGCAGTGGCACTTCTGGATCCCCGTCCGACCCTGAAGCGAGTCTTCCCTCGAAAGAAGGGTCTTCATGCCCAAAGCCATCCTTTATGACAGCACCATGTGTGTCGGCTGCCGACTGTGCGAAAAGGCCTGCGCCGAGCATCACACTCTGCCCTACAACGATGACATCGCAAAGGAGGAAAAACTCTCAGCTCACAAGCTGACAGCAATCACCACGCATGGCGACAAATTCATGCGGCGGTTTTGCATGAATTGTGTCTCGCCCACTTGTGCTTCCGTTTGCCCGGTTGCCGCTTTGAAGAAATCGGCGCTCGGGCCGGTGACCTACGATTCGACACGTTGCATTGGATGCCGCTACTGCATGCTGGCCTGCCCCTACCAGGTGCCGACGTATCAGTGGAACAACCGGCTGCCGGTGGTGAAAAAGTGCGACATGTGTGCCGACCGCGTTGCGATGGGGTTGCAGACCGCTTGCGCGGAGGCGTGCCCGACCGGCGCAACGAAATTCGGCGAGCGCGACGAATTGATCGCCGAGGCGCGGCAGCGGCTCGCCGCGAATCCCGGACAGTACTACTCGAAGATTTACGGGCTGGAGGAAGTTGGCGGCACGTCCATGCTGCTTTTGTCCGCCGTGCCCTTCGAGGAACTCGGCGTCAAAGTCAGTTTGCCGCATGAGCCGCTGCCCATGCTCACCTGGCACGCCCTTTCGGAAATCCCCACCATCGTGTCCGTGTTCGGCGTTTTGCTTGGCGGAGTTTGGTGGATCAGTCATCGGAAGGAAGAAGTAGCGGCTGCGGAGCAGGCCGAGCGGGAGAAGAAATCATGATGCCGAACGACAACAGGCAACAACTGAGTTTTTGGCAGGCTATCGCCACGGTCGTCATGGTTGCCGGCTTCTACGCCTCCTACGTTCGCATCACGCAAGGGCTGGGCGGCGCGACAAATCTGAGCGATCAATTCCCCTGGGGGCTTTGGATCGGCTTTGACATTCTGTGCGGCGTCGGACTGGCCGCCGGAGGATTTACGCTGGCGGCCACGGTGCATATTTTTAATATTGAGCGCTACAAGGCGATCCTGCGCCCGGCGATTCTCACCGCGTTTCTTGGCTATCTGCTGGTTGTCCTGGCGCTGATGTTCGACCTCGGGCTTCCCTACCGCATCTGGCATCCGCTGGTCATGTGGAATCCGCACTCCGTGATGTTCGAAGTGGGCTGGTGCGTCACTCTTTACACGACGGTTTTGGCGCTGGAATTTGTTCCCGTGGTCTTTGAGCGTTTTCGTTGGACCAAGGCTCTGAAAATCATGCGCGCCTTTCTGATACCCTTGGTGATCCTCGGCGTGATTCTTTCCACTCTGCACCAGTCTTCGTTGGGAAGCCTCTATCTGATCGTGCCGGAGAAGCTTTATCCGCTGTGGTACACGCCGCTCCTGCCGCTGATGTTCTTCGTTTCCGCGTTGTGCGCGGGCTTGGCGATGACCATTTTCGAATCCTGGCAAAGCAGCAAAGCTTTCGGGAAACATCTGGAACTGCCGCTGCTTTCCAGCATGGGGCGCGTGCTTGCGGTTCTTCTGTCGGTTTATATGACCCTGAGGTTTGTGGACTTGTGGAATCGCGGCGCGCTGCGGCTCTTGGTGGCGCGGCGCACGGAAACGTATCTGTTTGCGCTGGAAATTGCGCTGTTTGTGGTCCCGATGTTTCTGCTGTTCCGCAAAAGAGTGTACAGCAACCCGCACGCACTGTATGGCAGCGCCGTGCTGGTGCTGTTTGGCTTCGTGGCTAACCGGCTGAACGTAAGCGTCACCGGGATCGAAGCAGCGTCCGGAACATATTACTTTCCGAAATGGACGGAAATCGCGGTAACGCTCGCGATTGTGGCGCTGGGATTCACCATTTTCCGGTTCGCGTGCAAGCACCTGCCGATTTTTGCGCCGCTGCCGGTGGTCGAGCGAGTGCCCTCACGGGTCCCGGTTCCGTCGGTTCCGGTCGAAGCGGATTGAATCATGACGAAAGGCCCGTTCCAACTCGGCAAGCTTCGAGTGGGATTGGCGTCGAAGCTGGTGATGCTGCTGGTCATCAGCACCATCGCGCTTTTCTCTCTCTTCGGTTATCTGAATTTGCGCTTCCAGCAGCGGCACGCCGAAGAAATCATTCTCCAGGATGGAGATCATGTTGGCGACCTGATTGTGCGCAGCTTGCGGTATCACATGATGCGGAACGATCGCGAGGCGCTCTATCAAGCCATCAACGACATCGGCGCCCAGCCCGGGATGGGCCGCATCCGCATCCTTAACAGTTCCGGGCAAATCAACTTCTCCACCGATGCTTCTGAACTCCACACCGTGGTGAGCAAGCAGGCCGCCACCTGCCAGGATTGTCATTCCGACGGCGGCAAGCTCCACGAGCCGCTCCTTTCGCATCATGCCCGCTTTTACAGAGATGCGCAGGGGCAGCAAGCCTTGGCGGTGGTTCGCGCGGTGGAAAATGAGCCGGGCTGTTCGAACGCCTCCTGCCACAGTCATTCCCCGAATCAACGAATCCTGGGGATGGTGGACGTGAGCCTGTCTCTCGCTCCGGTAACCCGGCAAATTGCGCTGCAACAGGCGGAATTGTTCTGGTTCACTGTCGCTGCTGTTCTGGTTTTCTCTTTCCTGAGCATTCTTTTCATCTGGAAAGTTGTGGACAAGCCGATGAAGCAACTGCTGCGGGGAATTCAAAAAGTGGCTTCGGGTGACGTCGCGCAGCGGCTTCCCGTGAAATCCCAGGACGAATTTGGAGAGCTTGCCGGGTCCTTCAACAAAATGACCGAGAGCCTGGTTCAGGCGCAGAAGGAAAATGAGGCCTGGGCGCAAACGCTGGAACAAAGAGTGGACGAGAAAACGCGCGATTTGGAAACCGCGCAGCGGGCTCTCTTCGAGCGCGAAAAGATGGCTTCCATCGGCAAGCTCGCCGCCACCGTCGCCCACGAAGTGAATAACCCGCTGGAAGGAATCCTGACTTACGCGCGGCTGACGCTCAAAAAATTGGAAAAGACCGTTCCGGATGAAGCGCCGCGCGCCGAGATGGCGGAAAACCTTCGTACGATCGAGCGGGAAAGCCGGCGTTGCGGCGATTTGATGCGCAATTTGCTGGCCTTCGCTCGCAAGTCCCCGAGCCAGCGCGAACCGAACGATCTAAATGAACTGATTCGTCATGGGCTAGCGCTGGTTCGCCATCAAATGGAACTTCGCGGCATTGAGTTGAAAGCCGAGCTGCAGGAAGGCCTGCCGTTACTGCGCTGCGATGCCGGCCAGATTCGCCAGGTCATTCTGGCCATCCTGGTGAACGCAACCGAGGCGATGCCCGGCGGCGGAACTCTTCGCGTTTCCACTGCCGTGGATAAACGCCACCAAAACGTGGAAGTGCGCATCCGCGACACCGGTGTGGGCATTCCGCCGGAAGTGCTGCCGCACATTTTCGATCCGTTTTTTACCACGAAAGAAGACCAGCAAAACACCGGTCTCGGGCTGGCCGTGGCGCACAGCATTCTAGAGCAGCATGGCGGCTCGATTTCCGTCAAATCGGCGCCCGGCCAGGGCAGTGAATTTCTCATCTCGCTTCCTCTTCACGGGTCAGTGCCCGTTGAAGCGGTATTTGCGGCGCAGGAAAAGAGGTGATCCCTGTGGAAACTCAGGCAGCAGCAAGAACGGAGAAGATCCTGATCGTGGACGATGAACCGGTCGTACGCGATTCGCTTGGCAAATGGTTTACCGAAGAAGGCTTCACGGTGCGGGCGGTGGGCAGCGCGCAAGAAGCATTGAACGCGTTTCAACCACATACCTGGGACGTCGCCCTCTTGGACATTAAGATGCCCGGAATGGACGGCATCGAGCTGCAAAACCGGCTGCGCGAAGCGGACCCGGATTTAATCGTCATCATTATGACCGGCTACGCTTCCGTGGAAACCGCGATTCACGCGTTGAAGCAGGGCGCGTACGACTACATCTGCAAACCGTTCGAACCCGATGAGCTGGTTCACACCATCAACAATGCCCTCGAACACCGCCAGGCAAAAAAGGAAGTCGCCCAGTTGCGGGAGCATTTGCAAGAGGCGTTCCCGCGCGTTCCGATCATTGGCCAAAGCCCGGCGATGAAGCGCGTGTATGAATTAATCGAAATGGTCGCGCCGACCGACGCGACGGTGCTGATCACCGGCGAAAGCGGCACGGGCAAGGAAATCGTGGCGCGAGCTATCCATGACGCCAGCCCACGCCGCCTGATGCCGTTCATGGCCATCCATTGCGGGGCATTGACCGAAACCCTCCTCGAAAGCGAGCTTTTTGGCCACGAGCGAGGCGCTTTTACCGGTGCGCAGGCGCGCCGAAAAGGGAAGTTTGAAGCAGCGGAGGGCGGCACAGTTTTCCTCGATGAAATTGGCGACATCAGCCTAAAAACGCAAACGGACTTGCTGCGCGTGCTTCAGGACAAGGAGATCGTGCGCATTGGCAGCACTGCCCCGTTCAAAGTCGATTTTCGGTGCATTGCCGCGACCAATCGCGACCTCGAAGCCATGGTCAAGGAAGGCAGCTTTCGCTTTGACCTTTACTACCGGTTGAATGTGGTCAGCATCCATCTTCCGCCGCTGCGGGAGCGGCGCGAGGATATTCCGCTGCTCGCGGAAAGCTTTTTGCAAAAACATGCGACAGCTATGAACAAACCGGTGTCGCGAATCTCCAGCGAAGCCATGAGCCCGCTGATGAATTATGATTGGCCGGGAAATGTGCGAGAGCTGGAGAACGCCGTCGAGCGCGCCCTCGTGATCGGGAGGGGGCCGGAGCTCCTGCCTTCGGATTTTCCGTTGCAGATGTCCTCCCCGCATCCCGCGGCAGGGCGCAGGCTTGAGGACGTTGCGCGCGCACACATCGAGCGGGTCCTCGAAGAGTCCGGCTGGAACCTCACGCGTGCGGCGGAGATTCTGGCCATCGACCGAAGCACGCTGTACAGCAAGATCAAGGCCTACGGTTTGAAACGTCACGCCACGGTTGGCGGATGAATGCGATCCACTTGTTATCGGTGGTCTCGACGCGCGAACGCCTCGAAGCGCCGGAAGCAAAGGCGCGCCTGGAATTCCTTGATGATCTAGCGGCCGGGTTGGCGCGCATCTACCAAGTCTCCTGCCACGTTCATGAAGAACCCTTCCTCGCTGATTTTGCTTATGACCCCGTCCGCGGGCAATACCACTCCACAGCCATCCTGCAGCGCCTGCAATCGCTGTCGGGCGATCCCGAAACCTGGTTTCTGGGAATCACGAGTGTCGATCTCTACATCCCGATTCTCACGTTTGTTTTCGGGGAAGCGCAGTTGAATGGCCGCTGCGCGCTCGTTTCGCTGCATCGTCTTCGCGAGGAATTTTACGGCTTGCCTGCAAACCCGAAACTCCTCGCGGAACGCGCGGCGAAAGAGGCTGTCCACGAACTGGGCCACGTCCTGGGCTTGCGCCATTGCCACGATTGGCGTTGCGTAATGACCTCGACGCACGACGTGGAGCGGCTTGACCTGAAGAGCGAAGAATACTGCGCAGCCTGCCTGGCGCTGACTCCCTTGAAGAAGCCGGCCCCGCGAGGCCCGGAAGTCTTCTCTGCGTTTGGTTCCTTCCGGGACGAAAAGAAGAATTCGTAAGCGCAGAATCACTAGGCCGCGTCGAAAGAGCCTCCCCATCAAGAGAGCATCTTCTCACCAACCCCACTTTGCCCTAGGTAACTCCAAACGTACGGCCTGTAGTACTAGATATATATTTTCTATAAACATAAAAAGCCTCTTGCATTCTCATTTACTTTTGCGTATCTTATCCCACCTCGTATTCAGGGCCCGCCTAAAACAGCCTTTGCGGAATCCCAGCCGCACGTGCGAAGGAGGTACAAGGGCATGATCATGATCTCCGGGGAGCGTTGGCACTGCACGAACGTCGCGTGCCGTTGCTCTGTTCTCGTAAAGGATTCCAGCCAGATTGAAGGATCGAATCCACGCTGTTCTTGCGGCAGCGCAATGAAGAAGGATTATTCTCCGCCGGTATTTCGTGAGATTGCAATGCCGGATTTCCCCGAACCGTTGCTCATTTCAAATGGCTCAGAGAGGGATTGAGGCATGAACGGCCAATCCTTCCACCCCTTGCGGGTCCACGCTCCTAAGCCACTGGTGGTTCGCGGAGGGCTGGGGCGCACGTTTGGCAGCCTCGCCAGTTTCCTTGCGCTTACCCTGATTGCCGGAGGCGGCTATATTCTCGGGGACGCCTTCGCTCATCCGGTGGATGCTCAAGCAGCCGGACTGATCACTGCCGCTTTCGTGATTGCTCTCGGCTTGCTGCTGCTCTTTTATCTTCTGAAACCCAGGCGGGCTGCAGGAACTGCCAGGCGAAGAACGCGCCGCCATTTCTCAGGGAACGCAATGCGAGCAGTTGCTCAGCCCATGTCAGCTCCAGCTGCCGATTCGCGGCCCAATCTAGCCTACCAGCGGATCTACGTGGACCATTCCCGCATTCGTCCTTGAAAAATTCCGCTCAGCCTTTTGCGATGGCAGGGAAGTACCGCTCTTCAAGAATCACGCGGTGATGGATCTGATGGCCGGCGACCATGAATCCAATCGCGCGCGCCGTGACTTCTTTCTCGCTGGCGATGCCTCGTTGCAACCAAGCCTTCTCGTCAAAAGATCGAAACAGAGCGATACTCGCCGCGCGCACGGCGGAAAATTCTTCCGCCAAATCCGCGAGAGTGCGCTCCGTATGCCCGCCATTTCGCACAAAATCATCCTGCTCGAATCCCGGCAGCGGTGTCTTATCGCCACGTCCGATGCGCAACGCGCGATAGGCAAAGATGCGCTCCGTGTCGCTGATGTGCCCCAGCGTTTCCTTTACTGTCCATTTGTCCGGTGCGTATCGAAAATTCCCGTCGCGTTCCGGGCGCCAGGCGAATAGCTGGAGCATCTGCAAGCGCTCGGACTCCAGGGCTTTGAGTAGATCCGTTCCGGGAACTTTCGAAATGTACTTTGCATAGTAGTCGGCGTATTCCGTTGTTTCAGGCCTCTTCATGGGTTTGCTCCTGTCCGGGTTTCAAGCTTATATCGTGCGAAGACGCCTATTCAGCGTAAACTCTGCGTCTTTTGGTGCGACGGCCAAATTGGAAGTCGATTCGTGCCATCGGCCAGACGGAACAAATTCCGCGCTTTCTGTTTTGCCTCGCTTATTGCAAGATAGCGCCAGCTTATGACCAAGCCTGATCGCAGGAACATTCGCGTTGCTTTTCAGGGGGAGCCCGGCGCGTTCAGCGAAGCCGCTGCGATTCAACTTCTTGGCGAAGAGATTGTCACCGTGCCGCGCGCGACCTTTGAAATGGCCTTCCGGGCCATAGATGAAGGGGCCGCGGATGCCCTGCTCGCGCCGGTGGAGAATTCGCTGGCGGGTTCAGTGGTGCGCGTATTCGATCTGCTGCTGGAAAGTCGCCTGGCAATCGTTGCCGAGACGATTCTGCCCATCGAAATGCAACTCATCGCAATCCCCGGCGCGGCGCTCAGCAATATTCGCTCGGTTGCTTCACATCCGATGGCGCTGGCGCAGTGTGAACGCTTTTTTGCCGCGCATCCGGAGTGGAAACGCGTCCCCGCGGAAGATACGGCAGGAAGTGTCCGCGAAATCCTTTCGCGCGGCAACAAATCCTGCGCGGCCATTGCCGGGCGGCGAGCCGCCGAGCACTATCACGCGCAAATTATTGCGGAGAATATTCAGGACAATTTGGAAAATTTCACGCGCTTCGTGCTTCTTGTTCTGGAAAAAGAAGCTGCTACGTGGCTTTCTCCCGAGGCCCGCAAAACTTCTCTCGCCATGCGGCTTGCCCACCGCCCCGGCGCGCTGCTGGCTTCGCTCGAACCGTTTGCGAAGCACGGCGTGAATCTGCTCAAGATTGAAAGCCGCCCCATCCACGGGCGCCCCTGGGAATATCAGTTTTTTATCGATGTCGAGGCCGCGGATGTTGCTCGCCTCGATCAAGCGCTCGCCGAAGTCCGCGGCGCCACCAGTGAACTGCGCGTGTTTGGCCGGTATGTCGCCGCGTCTCGCTGATTTCACTGTGTGGAACAATTCTGCATTGAAGTGAAAAAAGCTGGCGAGACTGCGCCGGCCTTTTTCCTTTACTTCCTTTGCGGTCCTTCACTTCATTTCTTAGCAGTAGCTGCATTCGGCGTCGCCCATCCGGCCGCCGGTGATGTCGTCACGCATTCGCCGCAACCGCCGTCCGAGGCGTTCGGCAAGTTGATGCCGTGCGCGCCAGAGCCTGGCCTTCAGCGTGTTTTCCGTCACGCCGAGTTTCTTCGCCGCTTCTCCAGTCGAAAAGCCCTGCACTTCGCGCAGCACGAAGGCCGTTCGAAGAAGTGGCGAGAGTTCGTCGAGATTCTCGCTGATCATCTCCCGAATCTCCGTGTTCGCGAACACCTGCTCCGGCGTCGGCCCGTCATCGGCGAATCGCTCCGAAGCCGGCAATTCATCCTCGCGCGGCGGTTCGTCGAGAGACACGGCCGGACGCGCCTTGGCGCTTCTCCGCCGCATCAGCGCCGCGTTAATCACGATGCGCGTGAGCCAGGTGGAAAACTGCGAACGCCCCTCGAAGCGCTTCAAGTTGCGGTACGCGGAAAGCAGCCCGTCTTGCAGAGCATCTTCCGCATCTTCCGTGTTTCCCAGCACGCGCAGCGCGGTTTGGAACAGCGGGCGCTCATAACGGCGGAAGAGCGCTTCCACCGCTTGGTGATCGCCGCGTTGTCCCGCACGAATCAATTTGTCTTCACTTCCCTGTATTCCTACTGCCGCTTGTGTTGCCATTGTCTTTCCCCCCAGTCGAGTCAAGATGATTTGACGCTTCCCAATGAAAAAACTCTTTTCTCAGTGCACCGGCACGCTCCCGCCGCGTATCTTTGGCTTCTTCATCAGCACCAGAATTGGAATCACTGCCAGGAACACGACGCCCAGCATTTTGAAGTTGTCCAAAAAGCTCAGCATCGCTGCTTGGCGTTCAATCGTTCCGTAAAGGAACCCGTTGGCTTGCGCGCTGGCGTGGGCTGCGGTCGAACCCGCGGCGACCAGCCGTAGCTGAATGCCGTTTAGTGTGCTGCGATACGCAGCATTCAGCTCGTTCGCGCGCTCCGTCAGCCGCGCCATGTGAAATTGCGTTCGGCGGTCCAGCATGGTGGTCACCGTGGCGATTCCCACGCTCGCTCCGATATTTCGCGCCAGGTTGATGATCCCCGTGCCCATGTTGGTTTTTTCCTTCGGCACATAGGCAAACGCCGCCACGTTGATCGGAATGAACAGGAACGCCAGTCCAAAGCTCTGGAACATGCGTGCGGCTACGGCGTGCCGGTAATCCAGCCCGAGATTCCAGCCTGCCATCACGAACAGCGCGGCGGAACAAATCACGCAGCCAAAGGCGATCAGAATTCGCGTATCCACCTTGGACACCAGGATTCCAACGACCGGCATCATGCACATAATGACGGCGCCGCCCGGCGACAGCGCCAGCCCTGCCAGTTGCGCGGTGTAACCCATCAACTGCTGCAGAAGCTGCGGAATCAGCACGGTCGTCGAGTACAGAACGAAGCCCAGGAAAAACATGGTGATCGTCGCGACCGCGAAGTTGCGGTCCTTGAACATCTTCAGGTCCACGACCGGATCTTTCTGGAAAAATTCCCAGATGATTCCCGCAATCAATCCGAACAGCATCAGCGCAAAAAACACGCGAATGAAATCGGACGAAAGCCAATCCTCGCGCTGCCCCTTGTCGAGGATGATCTGCATGCTGCCCAGGCCCAGGCTGATCAACCCGATTCCGATGTAATCGATCCGGAACCCCGCCTTCAGATTTGCCTTTTTCATGTACGGCGGATCGCTAACCAGAAAGTTCGTCAGCAGCAAGGAAATAATGCCCACCGGCACATTGATGTAAAAAATCCATCTCCAGGAAAAATTGTCGGTAATCCAGCCGCCTAACCACGGGCCGATGGTGGGGGCGACGACGACGGCAAGCCCGTATACTGCAAATGCCATGCCACGCTTTTCGAGCGGAAACGTGTCGTTCAAGATCGCTTGCTCGCTCGGCTGCAATCCTCCGCCGCCTACGCCCTGTAAAATCCGGAAGATGACCAGCACCCCCAGGCTCGGCGCCAGCCCGCACAAAAACGAGCTCACCGTGAACAGCGCCACGCAGGTCATATAGAACCGCTTGCGCCCCAGCAGTCCGGAAAACCATCCCGAAAGCGGGAGCACAATCGCGTTCGATACCAGATACGACGTCAGCACCCACGTGGATTCGTCCGAGCCCGCTGACAAATTTCCCGCAATGTGCGGCAGCGCCACGTTCGCGATGGAAGTGTCCAGAACTTCCATGAACGTCGCGAGCGTCACCGTCACGGCGATCACCCAGGGGTTGATCGTGCCGTCCGGCATCCTCAGCTTGGATAGAATTCGGTGTCGCATCGCTTGCCCAGCTTCTCTTCACCCTTTGTTACGCAAAAACACCGGAGTCCCTTACCTTAATCCCGCCCAACACTCCCGTTTAATTGGTCACAACCGTGGCGTCCACATTCATCCCCGGCCGAAGGATTGCTTTCTCCGGCGGGATCGGGTCGAGCACGATCTTCACGGGAATGCGTTGCACGACCTTCACGTAATTTCCCGTAGCGTTTTCTGGTGGCAGCAGGCTCAACACGGATCCCGTCGCTCCCGCAATGGAATCCACGTGCCCGCTGAACGTTTTGCCGTAGGTGTCTACTTTCACTTCCGCTCGTTGCCCGGGCTTCATTTTCTTCAATTGCGTCTCTTTGAAATTCGCCGTCACCCAAACGTTCTGCAGCGGCACCACAACAAGCAGTCCCTGTCCCGCCTGCACGATCTGCCCGGGCTCCACTTGCTTGTGCGTGGCCACTCCGTCAACGGGCGCAGTAATGTCCGTGTAGCTCAGGTTGAGTTGCGCGGCCTCCAGCGCGGCCCGTGCTTGCTCGACTTTCGCGATCTTGGCTTGCGCG
>Ga0187778_10000767_pt1 | contig 22957 bp, 19 predicted proteins | sample 1015_Q2_SP5_20_M_FD_132418 | JGI IMG/M metagenome (GOLD analysis project Ga0187778, IMG submission 132418) | Tropical peat soil microbial communities from peatlands in Department of Meta, Colombia - 1015_Q2_SP5_20_MG | ecosystem: Environmental > Terrestrial > Soil > Wetlands > Peat | place... | reverse complement strand
TTGTTGCAATCGTCCAAAGTGGTCGGCAGCGAGATACTCTGTTCGAACGCCGAATAGCGCAATTGCAAAGCGAGGTCCTCGCGGAGCGGCAGTCCCCATTTCAGCGTGCCGCCGTAAGTTTCCGTCCCGTATGACAGGTAGCTGTTCGCAATCGTCTGTTTAGCAAACAGATCGACACCCATGCTGCTGCGATAATCGAGAAAATACGGCTCCGCATAGCTGAGTTCGACGCCGCGTGCATATTGTCCGTACGTTACCGACCCCCTGGCGAAGCGTCCGGTTCCGAGCAGGTTGCGCTCGGTGACCGAAACTTCGGCCAGCCAGCCGTTCGCTGTGGAATAGCCGCCTTCGACCGAGAAATCGCCGGTCGGTTGCTCCTCGACATCGATGTTGATGACGACGCGGTCGGGGGCCGAGCCGGGCTCATTGGTGATCTTCACGTTTTTGAAGAAGTTAAGATTTTTGATGCGTCGTTCGGCGCGATCGACCAGCGCCCGGTTGTACGGATCGCCCTCGTTGATGTCGAATTCCCGCCGGATCACATAGTCGCGCGTGCGGTAATTGCCCCTGATATTGATGCGCTCAATATAAGCGCGCGTGCCTTCGTCCACGACAAAGAGCACGCCGATCGTTCTCGTCGTCGGATTGCGATCGCCGCGCGGCCTAACTTGACCGAACGGGTAGCCGCGGCGCGCAAGCTCGATCGTCATATCTTCGACGGTCTTCTCCACCGCCTCACCGTTGTAAATCTGGCCGGCCGCCATCCGCAATGTCGGCCGTAGCGAACCGGCATTGACGGCGCGGACGTTCGATTGAATGTCGACGGCGCCGAAGTGATAGAGCGGTCCTTCCTCGATAGTGAAGGTAACTATGAATCCTTTCTTGGCGGGGTCGTAGACGCCGGTAGCGGAAACAACCTGCACGTCGGCATAGCCATGTTTCAAATAGAACCGCCGGATCAGATCGCGGTCGGCTTCGATGCGGTCGGGATCGTAGACGTCGGTTGTTTGTAAAAAGCTCAAGAATGTCGTCTCGGCGGTCTTAATGACCTCCTTGAGCCGATAGTCCGAATAAGCCTTGTTACCGACGAAAACGATGGATTTGATGCCGGTTTTTTCGCCCTCGTTGATCTCGAAAACAAGATCGACCCGGTTATTCGGGCGCTCGATGATCTTCGGCACCACGCTAACGTCAAACCGCCCGTTGCGCTGATAGATTTCGATGATGCGTTGCACGTCCGCCTGCACCGCCGCGCGCGACAGCGAACCGCGTTCCTTGGACTGAATTTCCTGGAGCAACTGCTCGTCTTTGAGCCGATGATTGCCTTCAAACGCGATTTTGTTGATGACCGGCGCCTCAACCACCGTGACAATCAATTTGTTGCCTGATTGCGAAATTCGCACGTCTTGAAAGAGCCCGGTCGCGTAGAGCGCCTTAAGCGCGGCGTCGATCTTGGCAGCGTCCAAATGCTCGCCCGGCGCCAATTTGAAATAGGAGCGAACCGTGTCGGCCTCGACGCGGCGGTTGCCTTCGACGACGATCGTAGTTGCGCCCAGGCCCGTTTCGGCCGGCGCCGCGGCGACGATGCCCGGCGATAGGCCAAAAACGGCCGCTCCCAGGAGCAAGCCGGCCACGACCAGCCCCCGTATACTCCGCACCCAAATGCCCATGCGCAAAGCGCCCTTATTCCCCCTCGTGGCCGCCCCCAGTGGCGGGCAAAAACGCAGTACTTCTCCTTGCGCGCTATAGAAATTCTCTCGGTTTTTCTGCCACTTCTGATCCCCGACTGCAATCACCCCGATTGAGGCGCCGTTTTCCGATTCCTCCCTTAGGAGGTCGCCAGATGAACGATGTCGTTGAAAGTTGCAAATATCATCAACATCACGACGATCGCGAGACCGATGCGAAAGCCCACCTCCTGGGCCCTTTCCGACAGCGGACGGCCCCGCACAGCCTCGATACCATAGAACAAAAGGTGACCGCCATCGAGAAGGGGAATCGGAAACAGGTTAAGTAGGCCGATCGAAACCGAAAGTACGGCAGCAAGATGGATCAACGCGACAAATCCAATGGTCGCGACTTGGCCTGAAATCTGGGCGATCCGTATCGGCCCGCCAAGCTGGTCGGCGGCCTCGCGCCCCACGATAACGCCGCCAATATAGCTGAGCGTGCGATCGACCACGAACCAGGTCTCATCCAGCCCCATCCAAATCGCTTGAATCGGCGAGACCGGCTGGTATTTCACGTCGCCCGGCGTCATGGATCGGGTAATGCCCAGAATCCCGATCCGATGCACGTTGCCGAAACTGTCCTTCACTTCTTTGAGATCGGGCGTCGCTCTCAAGACGATCGGCGAACCGTTGCGCTCCACCTTGATATTCAGAGTTTCGCCGGCGCTCTCGCTGACGACGCGTTGCATATCGGCGAAATTGTCGATCGGCTGACCATTGATCGCTACGACGACGTCGCCCTCTTGAAATCCCGCCGTCGCGGCGGCGCTGCCCGCCTGCACGGCGTCAACCCGGGCACTCATGGTTTGTTTGCCATAAATCCCGAAAATCGCTGCGAAAATTATGATGGCGAGCAGAAAATTGGCGAGCGGACCCGCCACAACGATCGCTGCGCGTTTGATGACCGGCTGAAAGTGAAAGCTCAGGGGCCGGTCAGCCGCGGCCATCGATTCCAAGCTGTCCTTGTCCGGAACGCTGCCGGCATTCTCGTCGCCGAAGAATTTCACATAGCCGCCGAGCGGAATCGCCGCGATCTTCCAACGGGTGCCGTGCCGATCGTTGAAGCCCGCAAGTTCCGGACCAAATCCGATCGAAAACACCAAGACCCGCACCCCACATAGGCGCGCAACGAGAAAATGCCCTAGTTCGTGGACGAAAACGACCAAACTGAGCACGAACAGAAAGGGGACGACGTAGCCGACGACCCCTCCGCCCAGTGCCTGCAAATGCGAAAGAAGATACGCGCCCATAACGAGCCTAACGCCCCCGAATTATCCCCGTCCCGTCCCTGAATTAGGATGCCATTGCGGCAATTTCGGGCAAGAGGTTGGCCGCTAATTGTCTCGCATTATGGTCAACATCAAGGGCTTCCTCAACCGACTGCGGTTCCGCCATTTCACCTCTACGTTGAGCGCTTTCTAACGTTGCCTCGACCAAGGCCGGGATTCCGCCGAAGTCCAGCCGCCCGGCGACGAATTCGCGCACCGCAATCTCGTTCGCGGCGTTGAGGACCGTGGGTGCCGCGCCGCCGGCCGCAAGTGCCCGCCGCGCAATCCCAAGCGCCGGGAAACGCACCATGTCGGGTTCCTCGAAGCTCAGCGTCGCCACGCGCGCCAGATCGAGCCGCGGCGCCGGCGTCCCCATTCGGACCGGCCAAGCCAGACAATGCGAAATGGGAATTCGCATATCGGGCGAGCCCAGTTGCGCGATCACCGAACCATCGCGGAATTCGACGAGCCCATGAACGATCGATTGGGGATGAACGACGACATCCAGTTCATCCGGCGCCAATGCGAACAAGTGATGCGCCTCGATGAGTTCGAGACCTTTGTTCATAAGTGTGGCGGAATCGATGGTCACTTTCGGACCCATCGACCAGGTCGGATGCTTCAACGCCTGCTCGACCGTCACTTTGCGGATGGCCTCGACCGGCCAAGTCCGAAACGGACCGCCCGACGCCGTCAGGATGACGCGCCGGACGTCCTCCCGCCGCCCGGCGACCAGCGCCTGGAAGATCGCGTTGTGCTCGGAATCGACCGGCAACACCGTAGCGCCGCTCGCCGCAGCCCGGCGCATGAAGAGCCCGCCTGCACAAACCAAACATTCCTTGTTGGCAAGCGCCACCGTGGCGCCTCGCTCGGCCGCCGCCAAAGTGGGAGCAAGGCTTGCCGCGCCGGTGATTGCCGCCATGACCCAATCTGCCGGGCGCTCGGCGGCCTCGACGATCGCGGCTTCCCCGGCCGCCACCGCGATGCCAGAGCCCGCGAGTTCGGTTTTGAGTTCGCCGTAGGCGGCGGGATCGGCGATCGCGGCAAAGCGAGCGCCGAGCTCGCGCGCAAGGCGCGCCAGCGCGCCGGCGCTGCGATGCGCGGTCACTGCCTCGACCGTGTAGCGGTCGCGCGCACGGCGCAACAAATCGACCGTACTCGTGCCGATCGACCCGGTGGCGCCAAGCAAGGTTACGGTGCGCGGCGCCCGCGTCGGCTCGGTCTTCGCCATCGCCGGCTTCTTCGTCATCGGGCTACTCACAATCCGCCTACCATACCAGTAAGCCCCGAGCGGATGCAGCCATGCCGAGGTGCAACGCCCCAATCACGACCGCCAGCAAGGCGGCGACAAGAAAGCCATCGACGCGGTCCATCATGCCGCCATGACCCGGAATGAGAACGCCTGCGTCTTTGGCACCGAACCGGCGCTTGACCGAGGACTCAAACAGGTCGCCAACCTGGGCGGCAATCGACAATACCAAGGCTAAAAATCCTGCCACGATGGGGTTGGTTCCGGCGCTCGCATAAGCGACCAGGGACCCGGCGGCAACCCCCCCGGCAAGACCGCCCACCGCGCCTGCCCAGGTCTTCTTAGGACTAAGGCGCGGCCACAGCAGTGGACCGCCAACGGACCGCCCAACCAAATAGGCGAAAATGTCGGTGGCCCAAACCGTTGCGAACAGGAAAACGAGCGCCGCGAACCCCTTTTCGGGGTCGCTACGCAAAACCGCAGGCCCGATAAACGCGACCCCGGCGTAAATGACGCCGGCAGCGGCCCAGAGGGCCAGATTGCCGGCTTGGTCAACGCGTGGCCGCACCGCCACAATGCCTCCGGTTAATAATGCGCCGATCGCTATTGCTCCGATCGCGACGGCAGGTTCGCCCCCTCGGATCACGACCACTGCCATGAGCAAAGCCGTCAGGCCGGGAGTGAGAATGCGCAAATCGGCACTGCCGGAGACGAGGAGAGTCCATTCCCATAGAACGAAGCCGGCCACGATCGCGCAGGCACCGACGAAAACCCAGCCGCCAAAATAGGCCACCAGGATCGCGACCGGTCCGAGCACCAAAGCCGAAGCCACGCGCTGGGCAAAATTCTCCGTTGCTTCGGAGATGCTCACCTTCCCGCCGGGTTGCGGATCCTGCCGCTTGGGAATGATCACGATCCTATCTGGGTAACCAGCCCGCCGAAGCGCCGTTCGCGCCGGCGATATTCCGCGATCGCGCCTTCAAGCGCCGATCGATCGAAGTCTGGCCAATTGATCGGCACAAAGATGAGTTCGCTATAAGCCGCCTGCCACAGCAAGAAATTCGAAAGGCGCTGCTCGCCGCTGGTGCGGATGATCAAGTCGGGATCGGGCAGATCAGGCGCATCGAGATGACGCCCGATAAGCTCCGGGGTGATTTCGCCAGCGGACAAACGCCCCGCGGCAACTTCGAGCGCAAGTCGCCGCGCGGCGCGAGCGATTTCTTGGCGTGCACCGTAATTAAAAGCGACGACCAATGTCAGACCGTCATTGTGGCACGTGAGGTTTTCCGCTTCTTCGAGAAGACCGCGGATTTCGGAGGCCAAGCCCTCGCGCTCGCCGATGACACGCACGCGTACATTGCTCTTGTGCAGCTCGGCAAGATCGTTGCGAATGAAACGCCGCAGCAGCGACAGCAGGTCCCGGATTTCCGACTGCGGCCGCGACCAGTTCTCCGAACTGAACGAGAAGATCGTGAGAACGGCAATGCCGAGCTCGCCCGCCGCGCGCACCGTTTTGCGCAAGGCCTCTACGCCGCGTCGGTGACCCTCCACGCGCGGCAACCCGCGCGCGGCTGCCCAGCGTCCATTGCCGTCCATGATGATCGCGACGTGCCGCGGCATTTCGAAGCCGCCGCTTTCCGCGCGCAACGGCTGCGTCGCTTTGCTCCTCGATGTCGCCACGTCGCTCAAACCGTCATGATCTCCTTTTCCTTGCCGGCCAAAAGCCTTTCGACTTCCGCAATGGTCGAATCCGTCGCTTTCTGCACCTCGTCGGCCTGCCGATTGTGCTCGTCTTCGCTGATCTTGTGATCCTTTTCGAGTTTTTTGAGCAGATCGAGGCCATCGCGGCGTACATGGCGCACCGCCACCCTCGCTCCTTCCGCGTATTTGTGCGCTACCTTGACGATCTCCCGCCGCCGCTCCTCATTGAGCTCCGGAATGCGCAGTCGCAAGACCTGACCTTCGGTCGAAGGCGTCAATCCCAGATTGGCCGCCGATATCGCCTTTTCCACGGCGTGAACCATCGAACGATCCCAAACCTGGACATTGAGAAGCCGCGGCTCTGGGACGCTGATCGTGGCGAGCTGATTAAGCGGCATGTGGGTGCCGTAGGCTTCGACCTGAACGTGGTCGAGCAGAGCCGTCGAAGCCCGTCCGGTGCGCAAGCCCGAAAGCTCTTGCTTCAAAGAAGCAATCGCGCCCTGCATGCGGCGTTTAAGATCGTTCATGTCGAATGTCGTCGCTGCCATGGTACCCTCCGTGGCACTTCATCCGCCGAGCCACTTACGTCCTTCTTTTCGCGCCCTTCTTGACGCAGGCACGGCGCTATCGGTCGCTAGCCGACGGTGGTGAAGTGCCCTTTACCGCGCAAAACGCTCGCGATCGCGCCTTGCTCACGGATCGAAAACACGATGATAGGCATGCGGTTTTCCTGAGCAAGCGCGAACGCCGTGGCGTCCATGATTTTCAATCGCCGATCCAGCGCTTCCTGGTGGTCGAGATGGCTATAGCGCGTCGCCTTGGGATCCCGCTTCGGGTCGGCGGTGTAGACGCCGTCAACGTCGGTCGCCTTAAGCACCGCGTCGCATTCCATTTCCGCGGCGCGCAAAATGGCCGTCGTGTCCGTCGTGAAGTAAGGATTGCCGGTGCCGCCGGCAAAGACGATGATCCGATTATCTTCAAGATGGCGCAACGCCCGCTGGCGCTCATAGGTTTCGCAAACCTGCGGCATGGTGAGAGCGGACATCGCGCGGGCGCTCACCCCTGCCCGTTCGATCGCCGCCTCCAGGACGAGCGCGTTCATGACCGTCGCGAGCATCCCCATAGCGTCCGCGGTCGGACGCGATAGACCGTCTTCGGAGACCTTGGCGCCGCGCAAGACATTGCCGCCGCCGACCACCACGCCCAGCCCGATGCCGAGCCGGTGCGCGGTGACGAGGTCAGAGGCAAAGCGATCGATCGTCGGTTGATGAATGCCGAACTTTTCGGGACCGCTTAAGGCCTCACCGGAGAGCTTGACGATAACGCGACGGTATTTCGGCTTCTCCATCGGGATATCCCACCCCTCGCCGCCCATTTCCGTAGAAGATAGGGCTACCGTATTTGCCGGCGAAACCCAACAGAGACAATTACGCGCTAATGCTTGCCGGCAAGCGATGCCACCTCGCCGCCGAAATCCCCACCCGGGCGTTCAATGCCTTCGCCAAGTGCAAAGCGCACAAATCCGGCAATCTTGATGGGCGTCCCGGCCTTGGCCTCGGCTTCCTTGAGCGCCTGCGCCACGCTCTTCTTGTCGTCGAAGATAAAGCCCTGATCCAAGAGGCAGACTTCCTTGTAGAAAGTCTTCAACCCCGATTCGACGATCTTCTCGATCACATTGGCGGGCTTGCCTTGCGCTTTGGCCTTGTCGGCAAGAACGCCCTTCTCGCGCGCGATAACCGCGGGATCCAGTCCCGAGGGGTCGATCGCCTGCGGATTGGCCGAAGCGACATGCATCGCCACCATGCGTCCGAAAGCTTTCAGTTCGTCCGCCTTGCCGTCGGATTCGAGCGCGACGATCACGCCGATCCGGCCCAGCCCGTCTGTCACCGAATTGTGCACATAGCTTGCGATCGCGCCCTTGCCGACCGAAAGCGCAGCCGCGCGGCGCAGCGTCATGTTCTCGCCCACCTTGGCGATCGTTTCCGCGATCGCTTCGCTGATGGTTGCGGAGCCGGCCTTCGCGGCGAGAATCTTATCCACGTCCGAGCCTGCGTCGAGCGCCGCACTCGCGATCATCTTCACCAGGCCCTGAAACAGATCGTTGCGCGCGACGAAATCCGTCTCCGAGTTGACTTCAACCACGATTCCCTTGCTCGCGGCCACGGTGACGCCGACCAGCCCCTCCGCCGCTACGCGGCCCGCTTTCTTGGCGGCCTTCGAGAGGCCCTTTTTGCGTAGCCAGTCGACGGCCGCTTCGAGATTGCCGCCGGTCTCGCTGAGCGCCGCCTTGCAGTCCATCATGCCAGCTCCGGTCTGCTCGCGGAGCTCTTTCACCATGGATGCGCTGACATTCGTCGTCATTGCAGAACGCCTCTAAACTTCCTCAGCCGTCAATTCTTTAGCCTTGGCAATCCAACCTTCCACGCGTCCAGGAAGCCCGACTTCCTCGCCGACTTTATGCGCCGCGATGGCCGAGAGTTCGGCGATTTGCTGGAAATGGAAAATACCGAGGTCGTTGAGCTGCTTCTCGATCGCCGGCGAGACGCCCGGCAGCTTCTTCAAATCGTCGGCAACGCCACGCGGACCCGATAGAGCCTCGAAGCCGAGTTTGTTGGCCTCTTGCGGAATCTCCTCGGTCACCGGTTCGGCTTGTCCGCCGATGTCCATCCCGTGCGCGCCCTGCGCTCGCGAAATACCGTCGATTGCGGCCTTCGCGGCGAGATCGCAATAAAGGCTGATGGCCCGGCTGGCATCGTCGTTGCCGGGAATGACATAAGTTATGCCGTCAGGGTCGCAATTAGTGTCGACGACGGCGGCAACCGGGACGCCGAGCCGGCGCGCTTCTTTGATCGCGATGTCTTCTTTGTTGGTGTCGATGACAAAAACAAGATCGGGAAGCCCGCCCATGTCCTTAATGCCGCCGAGCGAGCGATCGAGCTTGTCGCGCTCGCGCTGCAGCGTCAGGCGCTCTTTCTTGGTGTAACCCTGCGCTTCGTTGGAACTGAGCATCTCCTCGAGCGCTCGCAGCCGCTTGATCGAATTGGAGACGGTCTTCCAGTTGGTGAGCGTGCCGCCCAACCAGCGCGAATTCACGTAATACTGCGCCGACCGCTTGGCGGCTTCCGCAATTGCATCCTGGGCCTGGCGCTTGGTGCCAACGAACAGGATGCGTCCGCCCTCCGCAACCGTGTCGCTGATCGCCTGCAAAGCGCGATGCAGCATCGGCACCGAAAGGGTGAGATCGACGATATGGATGTTGTTACGCGTACCGAAGATGTACTCGGCCATCTTCGGGTTCCAACGATGGGCCTGATGGCCGAAATGCACGCCAGCTTCCAAAAGCTGGCGCATGCTGAAATCTGGCAGCGACATGGCATATTCTCCGGTTGATCCGCCGCGGACCGAGAGCCCGGCTTTGTCGGCCGGACACCGGACGGCTCTGAGGTTTAGCCCCGAACCAAGGTCCGCGTGTGAGTTAGACGGCGCTTATATAGGGTGCCTTGCCGCGGCGCAACAACGGTCGCTTGCTCCGTTACAGCGCCTCGACGGTGACCACGCCGGAGACCGCCTTGATGGCGCCGGCAATCTGCGGCGAGACCTTAAAGCGGCCGGGGAGCTTGATTTCAACCTCGCCGCCATTGTGCAGCATGAGCACCATGCTGACTTCCCCGTCGCCCGCGGCGGCTTTGCCGGTTGCGGCCTTCGGCATCGGCTCGAGCCGGCGCGCGACGCCGGCAAGGGGCGCCTCGTCGCGCAGGAAGACGCGCAGGCTGTGCTGCAACCTCGCCGCCGCCTCGTCGAGCGGCTCGACCGACTGAATGCGGGCGCGCACTTCGTCGCCTTGCACTTCAGCGGTGAGAAACAGCAGGACCGCGGTGCCCGGCTCCAAAAGGTCGCGGTACTGCGCCAGGCCTTCCGCAAACAGCACGGCCTCATAATGGCCGCTGGGATCGGACAGCCCAATAATGCCCATCTTGCTGCCGCTCTTGGTCCGCCGCTCGGTGCGCGCCACGACGGTGCCGGCTACGCGGCCTGCCCCCATCCCATTTTTGACGGCGCGCGCGAATTCCATCCATGACTGCACGCGCAGCCGCTTGAGCGCCGCCGCATAGTCATCGAGCGGATGCCCACTGAGGAAAAATCCCACCGCTTCATATTCCCTTTGCAGCCGCTCGGCCGGCAGCCACGGCTCCAGCGCCGGCGCGGCGATGGGAGCCTGCGATGCAACGCCGGCGAAGAGTTCGGACTGGCCGCGCGCGATATCGTCTTGCGTGCGTTGGGCGGTCGCCAGTAGCGCATCGACCGCGGCATAGGCGCGCGCGCGGTTCGGCTCGATGGAGTCGAACGCGCCGGCGGCGGCGAGGCTTTCCAGCACCCTTTTGTTGACGCTGCGCGGATTGATACGGCGGCCGAAGTCGGCAAGGTCGGTGAATGGACGTTCCCCGCGCGCGGCGACGATGCCTTCCACCGCCTGGCGGCCGACGCCGCGCAGCGCTGCTAGGGCATAATGGATCGTGCCGCCCGCCACCTCGAATTCGACGCTTGAGCGGTTGATGGAGGGCGGTTCGACCTTGATGCCGAGCCGCTCGGCCTCGGCGCGGAATTCCGCGAGCTTGTCGGTATTGCCCATTTCGAGCGTCATCGACGCCGCCAGGAACTCGACCGGAAAATTCGCCTTCATATAGGCGGTCTGATAGGCGACGAGCGCGTAAGCGGCGGCGTGACTCTTGTTGAAGCCGTAATCGGCGAACCGCGCGAGCAGATCGAAGATCGCCTCCGCCTGCGCCGGATCGACCCCGCGCGCAACGCTGCCGGAGACGAAATCCTTGCGCTGCGCCTCCATCTCCTTGCGGATCTTTTTGCCCATGGCGCGGCGCAGCTGATCGGCCTGCGCTAGCGAATAGCCGGCGAGCACTTGCGCGATCTGCATCACCTGTTCCTGGTAGATGATGACGCCGTAGGTCTCTCTTAAGATCGGCTCAAGCTTGGGATGGATGTAATCGGGGCGTTCTAGGGCGTGCTTGCGCGCGCAATAGGTCGGGATATTGGCCATCGGTCCCGGCCGATACAGCGCGACCAGCGCGATAATGTCCTCGAACCGATCGGGGCGCATGTCGATCAGCGCGCGCCGCATGCCGGCGCTTTCCACCTGGAACACGCCGACAGTCTCGCCATGCGCCATCAACTCGTAGGATTTCCCATCGTCGAGCGGCAAATTTGAAAGGTCGATATCGATGCCGCGCCGGCGCACGAGCTTGGTCGCGAGATCAAGCACGGTCAGAGTTTTCAGGCCAAGAAAGTCGAATTTCACGAGCCCCGCCGGCTCGACCCATTTCATATTGAACTGCGTCACCGGCATCAGCGATTTCGGATCGCGATAGAGCGGCACCAATTCAGTGAGTGGCCGGTCGCCGATCACGATGCCGGCGGCATGGGTGGACGCGTGACGCGTCAGTCCTTCGAGTTTCTGCGCGATATCGAAGGCGCGCCGCACGACCGGCTCGCTGTCGCGCGCCGCCTGGAGCCGCGGCTCATCCTCGATCGCCCGCGGCAGCGAGATCGGATTGAGCGCGTTTTGCGGCACGAGCTTGCACAATTTATCGACCTGGCCGTAGGGCATCTGCAAGACGCGGCCGACGTCACGAAGCACGCCGCGCGCTTGCAACGTGCCGAAGGTGATAATCTGCGCGACCTGATCGCGGCCGTACTTCTCCTGCACGTAGCGAATGACTTCGTCGCGGCGATCCTGGCAGAAGTCGATATCGAAATCCGGCATCGAAATCCGTTCCGGATTGAGGAAGCGCTCGAACAGAAGACCGAAGCGGATCGGATCGAGATCGGTAATGGTCAGCGCATAGGCCACGAGCGAGCCCGCACCCGAGCCGCGGCCGGGTCCGACCGGAATGCCCTGCGCTTTCGCCCATTGGATGAAATCGGCGACGATCAGGAAATAACCCGCATATTTCATATTCACAATAACGCCGAGTTCGAAATCGAGGCGCTCGCGATAATCTTCAACGCTGTGACCGGGTGCGGTGCCGTAATGCGCGAGCCGCTTCTCGAGGCCGGTTTGCGCCACGCGGCGCAGTTCTAGCGCTTCCTCGTCCCCATTCGCTTGCGCCTCGCCGCGCCCGGCGGAAAAACGCGGCAGGATCGGCGCCTGTAAGCGCGGGCGGAACACGCAGCGCTGCGCGATTTCCACCGTGGCTGCGAGCGCCTCCGGCAGGTCTGCGAATAAGGCCGCCATTTCGGCGCGCGATTTGAAGCGATGCTCGGCAGTGAGCTGCCTGCGGTCCGCATCCGCAATCAGCTTGCCTTCGGCGATGCAAAGGAGCGCATCGTGGGCTTCGTAATCCTCGCTCGCGGCGAAGAAAGGTTCGTTGGCCGCGACCAGCGGCACGCCGCGCGCATAAGCGAGATCGATCAGGCGCGGCTCGGCCATCCGTTCGGCCGGCATGCCGTGCCGTTGCAGCTCGATGTAGAAGCGATCGTCGAACAGGCGCTGCAGGGCTTCGCAGCGCGCCAAGGCGACCGAGTTCTGTCCGGCGACGATCGCCTGGTCGAGCGGCCCACCCGGCCCGCCGGACAGCGCGATCAGGCCTTTCGTCGCATCCGTCAGCCAATGCGCTTTGATATGCGGCCGTTCATGCGCCGCGGTGTCGAGATAGGCGCGCGAGCATAGCCGCATCAGGCTGCCATAGCCGCGTTCGTCAGCGGCAAGCAAAACCAGGCGCGGCCAGATTTGATCGGCCGCTGCATTACGATTGTCCGTATCGCCGAAATCGATCGCTAAAGCGCAACCCACGATCGGCTGAATGCCGCTGCCGGCGAGCTTTTCCGAGAATTCGAGCGCCCCGAACATATTGTCGGTGTCGGTGAGCGCGAGCGCGGGCTGCCGGTCCTTCTTCGCGAGCTCCGCCAGACGCGCGATGGTCAGCGCTCCTTCCAGGAGCGAATAGGACGAATGAACGTGCAGGTGCACAAAACCGGGTTCGCTTGCCATTGCCTTTGCGGGGTCAGCCAGTGCGGGATCGGCCTTTATTGTCCAGGCTCTGCGCGGCGAGCGCATCTGAACGACGTCAGAGCCGGCCGCTTAGCCGGCGCGCTTTGCGATTCTCGATTTTACCGAGCATGACGGATGGCGGTTGGGTCTGTCCACGGCGGCCAGCCGCCTCGCGCGCCCGGACTAAGCTTTTCCCCAATATGCTCGCTCCGGCACGGTGGCGGAACAAACGCCCCGCGCGGGGGTAGCTCCGGGCCTTACGAACCCTTTCGGTTACAGAACGCCAAGCACTTGCGCCCATATCGCAACGGTCGCCAGAAACAGGCTTAGGGATGCCAAAGCGAGGGCTTCCTCACAAACCGACTTCATCATCGGTACGCTCCATGCTGGAATGGAAGGAGAACATAGTTCACTTTTTGTTCTCAGTCAAGGCTCGCACCGTCCCACCCCCAGGGGCGCCCAGCGCCCCTCAAACCGCAAAGACCGTAATGATGCCCACCAACGGTTATCGGTTTGCAATATCGCCGCCAAAATCTGTGTTTATGTCATTGAACATGAGTTGTGCGCGTTTGTTTGCGTGGAGTAGTACCCGTGTTCAAAGCCGAGGAATGCCTGGAGAAAGTGACGCAATACGAGGATATCGCGCGGACTGAAGACCAGGAGGACATCAGGGTTTTCTACCTGGCCTTGGCGGAGCATTGGCGTACTTTGGCGCAAATCGCCGCGCAGAAAACCAGCATGAACCGGGTCCACGCGCTCGGCTAAATCGACCGACATCACCTCGCGTCGTTTGGCCATTCCGTCGGCTCATCACCGCCGCGGATCGCCGATCCAGCACACCCTCCCGATCGTCGCCGACGAGCGCTTCGTCTGCCACTGCAGCGCAGAGACATCCTAACCAACATTATTGAATTTACCGGTTTTCGCGGGAACCCGGCCCGGAGTGCGTCATTGCACCTACCGGGAGTCCGCGCGCCATGGCCATCGTGCTGCTTGTCGAGGATGAGGATCAGGTTCGCCTGTTGGCGGAGTCCTACCTGGAGGAGCAAGGGCACCAAGTTCTATCCGCGGGCACGTCTGCGGGTGCACTCGCGATCCTGCACAGGTCGCCCGGCGTCGACGTGCTGTTCACGGATCTCGACCTCAAGGGCGACATTCATGCCGGCATCAGCCTCGCTGACGAAGCGGTTAGAGTGCTGCCAAAGCTCAAAGTCCTCTACACGACCGGAAGGGCGATCACCGACGGTATGAAAGCTCGCTTCGTCCCCGGCTCAGGGGTGCTGACAAAGCCTTATACAGTCGACCAATTGCTAAAGTGTCTGTCACATTTCGACATCAAACCTTTATTGCGATCCAGACGTTCCTGAGCCATCCTCGCGGCCGTGGGCGACATGCGACCGGGACCGCTTACGCCGCGTGAACAAGCTCTAACGGCGGAGCGAAGGAGAAACCCATGCACAAGCTCTCGATCACTTTGACCGCAGCCATTTTTGCTCTTGCAGCATCGGCCATCGCTGCCAATGCCCAAATCCAATCGCCCGGCGCTTCTGGGCTGCATGCTCAAATTCAGAATGCGACGCCGATTAAGAAAGCCGCCTGCGGTGGCTTTGGCCCCTATTGTCCGCCGGGGACCACCCGGCGCTGCGGACCGTATCGCTGCTGGTGCGCCCGTTGCTGGTAACGCGAACGACTTTCTGAATTGACCAACTGAGAACCGCCGCTGCGCGCTCGGGCGAGAGCGGCGGGAGCGGTATTGCGTCCGGTAAAATGATCCGGGGTGGACTGGCTTCGGCAAGATAATCGAGACGGCGCGCGCTCCGGCGCACGCCATCAGTCGTCGCGCCGCGGGCGAAACGCTCATATGGACGTCAGGACAATTCGACCACGAGTCCGTCGCGGATTGTGACGCGGCGATCCATTTGCGCGGCGATGTCGAGATTGTGCGTGGCGATGACGGCGGCCAACCCGGACGCGCGCACCAATTGATTGAGCGTTGCGAAAACGTGATCGGCCGTGTGGATGTCGAGGTTGCCGGTAGGCTCGTCGGCCAAAAGGATGCGCGGCGCATTGGCGACCGCACGCGCAATGGCCACCCGCTGCTGTTCGCCGCCGGACAGCTCGGCCGGGCGATGGGTTAAACGCTCCTTGAGCCCGAGATAGCTGAGAAGCTCGATCGCGCGACGGCTCGCTTCGCGTTTCGACAAGCCGCGGATCATTTGCGGCAACATCACGTTTTCGATCGCGGAAAATTCCGGCAGCAGATGATGGAACTGATACACGAATCCGATTTCCGTCCGCCTGATCCGAGTGCGCTGAATGTCGGTGAGATGCGAAGTGGCGATCGTATCGATATAGACCTCGCCGGCGTCCGGCTGTTCGAGGAGGCCCGCGATATGCAGCAATGTGGACTTGCCGGCTCCCGACGGCGCTACCAGCGCCACCGACTGGCCGGCCCAGACCGCGAACTCAGCGCCCTTAAGAACGTCGAGCGTCGCGTCTCCCTGATGGAATTGCCGGCTTATGCCGTGCAGGAAGACAAGCGGCTGGTCTGCGTCGGCGGCTGCCATTGTGGCCTGGCTAATGGTTGTGGTGTCGTCCATCGCGCCTGATCACTCGTAGCGCAGAGCTTCGACCGGATCGAGCCGCGCCGCCCGCCAAGACGGATAGAGCGTCGCCAGCAATGATAGGCCGAGCGCCATGACAACGACAGCGGCCGTTTCCTTCGGGTTCATGTCCGCTGGGAGTTTCGACAGGAAATAAAGCTCCGGCGAAAACAGTTCGGTATTCGTCAGCCACGACAAAAAGTGCCGGATTTCCTCGATGTAGAGACAAACGACCGTACCGAGCAGAAAGCCGACAATTGTTCCCACGACGCCGATCGAGGCTCCGGTGATGAGAAAGACTCGCATCATCGCCCCTTGCGTGGCGCCCATGGTGCGCAAGATGGCGATGTCGCTGCCTTTGTCCTTCACCAACATGATCAGACCGGAGACGATGTTGAGCGCCGCCACCAGCACGATCAATGTCAGGATCAGGAACATTACGTTGCGCTCGACCTGGAGCGCGTTGAAGAAGGTCGCGTTGCGCTGCCGCCAGTCGACCATGTAAATCGGGCGCGCTGCGGCATCGGTCACCGGCTGACGGAAGCCATCGATGTGATCCGGATCGTCGGTATAGACCTCAATCGCGGTGACGTCGCCGGCGCGATTGAAATAAGCCTGGGCTTCAGTCAGCGGCATGAACACGAATGCCGAATCGTATTCGGACATTCCGATCTCGAACACCGCGGCGATTTTGTAAGTCTTGATCCGCGGCGTCGTGCCCATCGGCGTCACAGCGCCGCGCGGCGTCACGAGCGTAATATTGTCGCCGGCGCGGACCGAAAGCTGATCGGCGAGACGGCTGCCGATCGCAAGCCCTTGTCCGTCGTCGAAGCCGTCAAGCGTGCCTTGTTTGATATTCTTGGCGATTTGCGAGAGCTTGGCGATGTCGGCGCCGCGCATGCCGCGCACGACGACGCCCGAGGCATTGAACGGCGACGAGGCGAGAGCCTGGCCCTCGACGAGCGGCGCTGCGAGGTAGATGCCGTCGACTTTGCCGACGCGATCGGCCACGGCGGCATAGTCGGTGAGCGGGGATTCCAGCGGCTGGATGAGCAGGTGGCCGTTGAGGCCCAAAATTTTCGTCAGCAGTTCCTGCCGGAAACCGTTCATGACCGCCATGACGATGATCAGCGTCGCCACGCCGAGCATGATGCCGAGAAACGAGAAGCCGGCGATGACGGAAATAAATCCCTCTTTGCGCCGCGCTCGCAGATAGCGCAGCGACAGCATCCACTCGAACGTGGAAAAAGGATGGGTGCCGGTCGGCTCCGCCATGTCGGTCAGTTCCCCGTCAATGTTCCGAGTTTCACACGATTCTGGCCGTTTCAAGCCGCTGAAATCGCGTCAAACCGTCACCACGCACAGCTTCATGCGGAAAGCCGCGCTAGGGCGTCGGCTGGCGACAAGAGTTCCCGCTCGCCGTCGGCGCGGCGCTTCAATTCGACCTTGCCTTCGGCAAGGCCCCGCGGACCAACGAGAATTTGCCAGGGAATGCCGATCAGATCGGCGGTGGCGAATTTCGCCCCCGGACGCTCATCGCGATCGTCGTAAAGCGTGTCGATGCCTTTGGCGGTCAACTCCGCATACAACCCTTCGCAGACCGGATCGGTTTCGCTCCCGCCTTGCTTGAGATTGAGGATCATGGCCTTGAACGGCGCGACCGCCTCGGGCCATTTGATCCCGGCCTCATCGTGGAACGCCTCAATGATAGCGGCGACCAGCCGGCTCGGGCCGATGCCGTAGGAACCCATGTGCACCGGACGTTCCACACCGTCCGGGCCGGCGACCACGGCCTTCATCGGCTCGGAATATTTCGTGCCGAAATAGAAAATGTGGCCGACTTCAATGCCGCGCGCGGAAATACCCTTGCCGCCGAGTTTAGCGAAGACTGCCCCATCGTGTTTCTCGGAGGTGGCCGCATAGAGCGACGTCCATTTGTCCACGATCGCCTGCAAGCCGGGCACGTTGGAAAAATCGACATCCGGCCCTGGGACTTCGAAGCCGAGATAGTGGCTGTGGCAGAACACTTCGCTCTCCCCGGTATCTGCCAGGATGATGAATTCGTGCGAAAGGTTGCCGCCGATCGGTCCGCTCTCCGCGACCATTGGGATCGACTGCAAGCCCATGCGGGCAAAGGTGCGTAGATAGGCGACGAACATGCGGTTATAGGCGTGCTTGGCGCCGGCGAAATCGAGGTCGAACGAATAAGCGTCTTTCATGAGAAATTCCCGCCCGCGCATAAGGCCGAAGCGCGGCCGCACCTCGTCGCGGAACTTCCACTGAATGTGATAGAGGTTCAGCGGCAAATCTTTGTACGAGTGCACGTAGCTGCGGAAAATCGCGGTGATCATTTCTTCGTTGGTCGGGCCATAAAGCATTTCGCGCTCGTGGCGGTCTCGAATGCGCAGCATTTCCTTGCCGTAGGCCTCATAGCGGCCGCTCTCCCGCCATAGATCGGCCGACTGGATCGTCGGCATCAAAAGCTCAATGGCGCCCGAGCGGTTTTGCTCCTCGCGCACGATCGCGCAGACCTTTTGGAGCGTGCGGAAACCGAGCGGCAGGAATGAGTAAATGCCGGCCGCTTCTTGACGGATCATGCCTGCCCGCAACATGAGCCGATGCGAGGCGATTTCCGCCTCTTTTGGTGTTTCGCGCAAAATCGGCAGGAAGTAACGGGAAAGGCGCATAGATTCTCGCTAGGCGGCAACGGCGGCACGCAGTGAAGCCGCATGCGCAAGAAAAACACAAGGGGCCGGTGTCTCAATCGTAGACAAAAGTCGGATATCAATTTTTTTGAGATGCTCGCCGCGGCATGATGACAACGGCTTTGAGATCAATTAGGAATAATGCGCGGGCCCAAGATCGCGAGCGATCTCGATGATCTTCCGGGCCGGCGGTCCAAGTCTCGGGAGGATGACCTGCGACCTTAACCGCGCGTGGCAATGCCTCATAAAAGCGCAGCGGAGGTATTAAAGAATTTCACGGCAGGGCCCTTGGTCCTGCCTTTTTCTTTTTCGCCTCTCACTCAAAGCGAAATGAGAGACGATCTAGATAACTATTTGATATATTTAATGTTTCACGAACGCGTCTACGAGACCGTCAATCGTGATCCAATGTTCGGAATAAACGAAATAAGTCATTGCGTAGACCACAATCGCAACGACAGTCGTCCAAAGGAGTTTTTGCACCACACTCACGCTCGTGGGCGCGCCGGGATCGGTGCCGGGGACCATATCGTCCGTCTCGTGTTGGCTGCGAATTCCCCATGGCAGAACGGCGAAAAGCACGACCCACCAGATCAGAAAGAAAATAGCCAGCGCCGTTGCGACGGGCATTTCAGGCCTGCTCGAGCTCGATCAAAGCGCCCGAAAAATCCTTCGGGTGCAGGAACAGCACCGGCTTGCCGTGGGCGCCGATTTTCGGCTCGCCGCCGCCCAACACGCGCGCACCTGAGGCCTTCAGCCTATCCCGGGCCGCCTGGATATCGTCGACTTCATAGCAAATGTGATGGATGCCGCCCTCGGGATTGCGCTCGAGAAAGCGCGCGATCGGGGAGTCCCGTCCGAGCGGTTCAAGGAGTTCGATCTTCGTATTCGCCAGCGCGACGAAGACCGTCGTGACCCCATGTGCAGGCTGCGGCGTCGCGGCCGAAACTTCGGCGCCTAAGACGTCGCGATAAATCGCGGTCGCCTTGGCGAGATCACGCACAGCGATCGCAACGTGATTGAGCCGGCCGATCATTCGCTGGTCCTTTTTTGCGGCACATGACCCCCACAGAACGGGCCTTAGATTACGGCTCTTGCAAGGTCAAACCATGAGCACGTGCACATGGCAGACCGGCTTCTTGTTCCAGCGCTCGGCAATGGCGCCGCGCACTGCCCGTCGTATCGTCTCGGCCACCTCGGCGGGATCACGCCGCCGCGGCTTCGGCAGCGCCTCGACTGCGTCCTCGACCGCCCGGAGCGCCAGCTCCGTCATCGAGGCGCCGCCGGCATCCACTTCAGGCAATCCGATAAGCTCGACCTGCGGCTCCGCCAGAAGCGCGCCCTTTTCGCTCATCGCGATCGCGACGCAGACCATCCCCGAAAAGCTCAAGCGGCGCCGTGCCGCGATGGTGCGCGCCTCGGCATCGATGACGAGCGCGCCGTCCTTGTAGAGGCGCCCCGAAGGAAGCTCGTCGATAATTTCGGCCGCGCCGGGCGCCAAGCGCACCAAGTCGCCGTTGCGGCAGACTAGAACCTGCGGCACACCGGCGCGCCGGGCGAGTTCACCGTGCTCGGCGAGGTGCAAAGCTTCGCCGTGCGCGGGAATAAGGATCCGGGGCCGCACCCAGCCGATCATGTCGCGCAGTTCGTCGCGGCGGGGGTGGCCGGAGACATGGACGAGGTGCGTCCGATCGGTAATCACTTCGACGCCCTGCTCGATCAAGCCGTTGATGACGCGTGCGATCGCCTTCTCATTGCCGGGTATCGGGCGCGCCGAGAAAATGACGCGATCGCCGCGCGACAATGTGACATCCGGGTGCTCGTCCTCGGCGATGCGCGCGAGCGCCGCACGTGGCTCCCCTTGGCTGCCGGTACATAGCGCCAAGACTTTGTCCGGCGGCAGATAGCCATAGCTTTCGACGCCGCGAAAATCCTGTATCCCGTCCAAATAACCGGTCTCGCGCGCGACTTGGATTACGCGCTCCATCGCCCGGCCGACCACGACAACCTCGCGATCCGCCGCCCGCGCAGCCCCCGCCACGGCGCGCAGGCGACCGACATGGGACGCAAATGTCGTCACAGCGACGCGGCGCGGCGCCGTGCGGATAAGTTCGGCAAGGGTCTTTGCGACTTCGGATTCCGAGGGCGATCGCCCTTCTCGGATCGCGTTGGTGGAATCTCCGATCAGCGCAAGCACACCTTCATCGCCGAGCGCAGTAAGTTTGGCCGCATCGGTCGGCGCCCCGATCAAAGGCGCTGGATCGATCTTCCAGTCGCCTGTATGCAACACCATTCCGGCGGGCGTACGGATCGCAAGCGCATTGGACTCCGGAATCGAATGCGCGACATTGATGAAATCGATGGCGAATGGTCCAAGCGCCAAGTGGCCGCCCATCGAAATCGTCTGCGTCGGAATCTCGGGCGCGCCCGGCTCCGAAGCGCGCCGGGCCTCGAGCAAGGCTGCCGTAAACGGCGTGGCAAAGACCGGAACCTTCAGCCGCGGCCAAAGATCGATCAGCGCACCCATGTGGTCCTCGTGGCCGTGCGTCATTACAAGCCCGAGAATGTTTTTGCGCTCTTCGATGAGGTAGCGGATGTCGGGCAGGATGAGATCGACGCCCGGCAGATGCTCCTCCGCGGCGAACGACACGCCGCAATCGACGATGATCCATTGCCGGCGCCGATCGTCGCCGAAACCGTAGATCGAGAGGTTCATCCCGATCTCACCGATGCCGCCAAGCGGTGCGAATACGAGTTCGTTATGCGCCATGTCTCAAGTCCAGGCGCCCCAAATGTTTCGTCCCCCGAGATCGTCGAATGGAAACACGTCGCCCGCCGATATCTTTTTGGTGCGGCCGCCGGAAAGCCCGAGCACCAGGCGGCCGGACTGATCGAGACCGATGAAGCGGCCGTGCATGTCGGCAACGCCATCGCGCACGGTTATCTCTTCGCCAATGCCGCTCGCGCAGGTGAGCCAATCTCCCAAAATAGCGGAGAAGCCATTACCTCGATCCCACTGGGAAATACGCCGGCACATCGTCGCCGACAGCCGCCGAAACAATTGCCGTGGCGTTATATCGGCGCCATGGGCGAGAAGATCGGTTGCGGGAAATGCAACCGCGTCCGCGCCGGGAGGGGGCGAAGATTGAGAAACCGTGCCGCCGTCCGAAGTCATATCCGGATGCGACACGCAGTTCACGCCGATACCGATGACGACCGCAACGCGTTTGTTTGGGCCTTTCTCGCGTTCCATGCCGACTTCGCCTTCGATCAAAATGCCCGCACACTTTTTGGCCGAGAGCAATAGATCGTTCGGCCATTTAAACCGCAGCTGCGGCGCGAGCGCAGTAGCCTCCGCGACGATAGCATCGCGAAGCGCCAGGGCGGCGACGAAAGCGAGTTCCGGCGCGCAGTCGAATGGCGACGGATCGCTGAGAAGCAGGCTCGCGTAAAGATTGCCAGGCGGGGAAATCCAAGGCCGGCCTCTACGGCCGCGCCCGGCGGTCTGTTCCGCAGCCGTGATCCACAGCGGTCCGCTTTCGCCGCGGCGCGCCCGCTGCCGCGCCTCCGCATTGGTCGAACCCGTTGCGGCAAGCGCTTCAAGCCGCACCCCGGCCTCGACCGCGATGGGGTCGAGCTGCATCAGAACAGGGAATGCGCCGCGGCGCTCGCCATCCCGATAAGCGGCGCCGGATAGACGAAAAAGAAAATGTTGAATAGGCCGCAAATCGCGAGCACGACCCGAAGCTCGTACGGCATCCGATCAAAGCTTTCGGCCGGTTCGTCGAAATACATCACCTTCACGATTGCGAGATAATAATAGGCTCCGACCACGCTTGCGAGCACGCCGAGCACGGCGAGCACGTACAGGCCCGCTTTGATCGCGGCAAGGAAGACATAAAACTTGGCAAAGAAACCGGCGAGCGGCGGCACGCCCGCCATCGAAAATAGCAGCATGGCCAAAAAGAACGCCATGGTGGGGTGGGTACGCGCCAATCCAGCAAGCTGGTCGATCGATTCAACCATGCCGGTGGAGCGCCGCATCGACAAGATCACGGCGAAGACGCCAAGTGTCATGGTGACGTAAATGGCGGTGTAGATCAGCAGCCCCTGCACGCCTTCGCTGGTCCCGGCAGCAAGCCCAATCAGCGCGAAGCCCATATGTCCTATCGACGAATAGGCCATCAGGCGTTTGATATTGCGTTGGCCGATGGCCGCGAACGACCCGAGCCCCATCGATGCAAGCGAGACGAATACGACGATTTGTTGCCATTGGGGCGTGATGCCGGGAAACGCCATGACCGCCGCGCGTACGAACATTGCGAGACCGGCGACTTTGGGCGCGGCGGCAAAAAAGGCCGTGACCGGCGTCGGCGCGCCCTCATAAACGTCAGGCGTCCACATATGAAAGGGCACGGCCGAAACCTTGAAGCAGAAGCCGGCGAACAGAAAGACGATCCCGAAGATCAATCCGATCCCGCCCTGCCCCGCCGCGTGCGCGATGCCAGTGAAGCTGACGGTGCCGGTGAAGCCGTAAATCAGCGATGCGCCGTAAAGGAGCATGCCCGAGGACAGCGCGCCGAGAACGAAATATTTGAGTCCGGCTTCGGTGGACCGTAGCGAATCGCGGTTGCTTGCCGCCACGACATAAAGCGGCAGGCTCATAAGTTCGAGCCCGAGATAGAGTGCAATGAGATC
>Ga0187778_10000766_pt1 | contig 22973 bp, 32 predicted proteins | sample 1015_Q2_SP5_20_M_FD_132418 | JGI IMG/M metagenome (GOLD analysis project Ga0187778, IMG submission 132418) | Tropical peat soil microbial communities from peatlands in Department of Meta, Colombia - 1015_Q2_SP5_20_MG | ecosystem: Environmental > Terrestrial > Soil > Wetlands > Peat | place... | reverse complement strand
TCCGGAAGGAGCATGACGATGAAGAACCACAAAGGCCGTGCGCCCATGACGGCAACGTCGTTCGCGTTGACGTGAACTGCGTAACGCCCGATTTGATCCGTGGCAAAGGTGACGGGATCGGTCGTGACAACGAGATATCGATCTCCGGCGTCGATCACGGCCGCATCCTCGCCGACCTGGGGTCCAATGAGCAGGCGCGGATCAAGCTTGGGCGAATGGCTCAGCAACGATCGCAAATGCTCAAGCGGAAGCTTGCCAACTGGCAGAACCTCCATCGGTTGGCCTTGTCTCATGTGTCCATGATCATCGACGAGGCTGCCGGGAGGGGTCAAGGAAGAAAGGAAGGGAGGGGAAACCGCCCTCCCTTCTTTTCTCCATCCGCTGAACTTTAGTACACACCCATCCTTCTCAAACCGGAAATGAATCGGAGTCGAGGCGAGCCAACCCCGCCGCGCAAAACGCGTCGAGGCCCTGTCGGAACTCACTCCCCGTGATGCAACGGTCGATCTCTGGATACTCACTTTCGCCGACACGGCACGCAGGATGGTACTGAGCCATCAGGTTGACGTAGGTGTCAGGGCCCAATTCGCAGGCGATCCACTGCATGATCTCGGGTGTCCCTGCCACACCGCCAGGCATGACGAGGTGACGCAGAAGAACGCCACGCAGGGCTACACCATTTTCATCCATGACCAACGGGCCTACCTGGCGGTGCATCTCTTTGATGGCCCGGCGAGCAGTTTCGGGATAGTCGGGAGCTTTCGCGTAGCGCCGCGCCTGGCTGGAGTCCCAGAACTTAAAGTCGGGCATGTAGATGTCGACAATTCCATCCATGAGAGCGAGCGAATCCAGGGAGTCATAGGCACTGGTGTTGTAAACAAGAGGTAGGCGTAGCCCACGCTCAACCGCAGGCAAGAGCGCCTCCAGAATCTGCGGAACAACATGCTCAGGAGTCACGAAATTGATGTTGTGGCAACCTTTGTCTTGTAAATGCAACATCATTCGAGCGAGCTCATCTGGCTTGGTAGCACGGCCCTCACCGTCCCAGCTGATCTCGTAGTTTTGGCAGAAGACGCATCGCAAATTGCAGGAGCTAAAGAAAATGGTTCCCGAACCGCGCGAACCCCGCAGGCAACCTTCCTCGCCGAAGTGAGCAAAATAGCTGCTCACGATGGTGTAACGGCCGGTCTTACATACCTTGGTTTCGTCTTCGATGCGGTTGACGTGGCAGTTGCGCGGGCAGAGGGTGCAGTCCGCCAGTTTCTCGAGGCCAAGCGCTACACGGCGTGACAATTCCCCCGACTCCCAGAGCTTGAGATAGGCGGACTGGAAGCTCGCACGCTTGACCGTGAAAGAGCGAGAGACTGGCATGATGGCAAGCATTCCCTCTCGCAAGGCAGCAGGCGTTGGCGACGCGGAGGTGAGACAGAACGTAGAGACGATTCCACAATCACGTCTGTCAGACAGAGTGTGCGGCCCATGCCTCAGCACGTCACATGCAGGATCGCATTGGTATCGTCAGGATCCTGGCCCAGCCTTTCGAGAGCCTCGGCGGTTGGCAGGACCAGCAATTCGACGTGACGCCGCTGTGCTTCTCGCCGGACTTCCTTCATCACAGGTAGTCTTCCATACGCTCCTGTGCCGATAATCAGCTGCTTGCACTTCCACGGTATGTCCTCCTCAACGGACAGTGGCGTGTGCCCAAACTCATCTCGAAACCGCTTCGAAGCCTTCTTCTTACGTTTCAGGATCTCTCCACGGTCGATAATCACGTCATGTTCATATGTCGTGTCATCGATCTGTATGGAGCCGAAAGAGAAATGACCGAACTTCATCTCAACCTCGCCCGGACAGAAGCAGATCCACTTCATGCGCACTTCTGGGATGTGAAAAGCGAAAGGGCCGACCACACTTGCTCGACCTCAGGGCTGCCACAGTGTGGGCACGTGATCTCTCCTTCCGCCCAATCGACCAGAGCCAGCACTCTTGAAAAGGTTTTCTTGCAAGTGCGGCAGAAGAATTCGTAGTGAGGCATAGGCACCTCCCAACCCGGACAGAACCTGACTAAAATCTTAAGCCTCACCCGACGGGTTGTTCAAATTGTGGCCCAGCGGTCCTCCAGGATGATTGGGATTTCGCTGGGAATGTCACTCCACAAGCGGCCGCAGGGCAAAATAGGGCAAGGGTCCCTAGCGCGATGGCGATCGAGGCGATTCCACTCCCGGCGACAAATCTTGGAAACATGTATCCTCCCTCCTGCGACTGCGGGCACCATCTCGTGACATGTGAACTACGCTGCCCATGTATCGTCACCGTAGTTCTTCCCGAGATAATTGTCCTGACACGCCCTGGAGCAGAAGTACACGGCGTTCAGCTCGCTGGCACGCTCTTCGGTCCATTTCCCCAACAGGGTGATCGTGTACTTCATTCCCACACTCTTTTCTTTCGTACCTTCGAAACCCAGGAGCCAGTCCTTGGAATCGCCCCTCCGCTTGCCGCAAAAGCTTCATAGGAATTCCACGCCGTATCAACTATCAAGTGAGGGGGGTCCGCAGACCGGCAGACATTAGCCGGAGATGACCACCGCGGGAGCCGAGGTTCGGCCAGCCAACAAGCGTGTATCCGTTTTTTTTGGTCGGATCCATGCATAGGTAGCACCGATGACGACGAGAGCACATACGCAATCGCGGGGCTATTATTTGTTGCCGACCAAGACCGACGGATGAGCTGTGTTTTGCTGGGCCCGAACTCACCGCCAGAACCGCCACCATGGCTTTGCGGCGGCCACCAGTCGCTTGTCCATGAGTTTCCTGGCGTGTTCGTTCAAGTACCTGCCGCGCATCAGGGCGGCGGTGACGTACCATTCGCGCGTGCCTCCACAGAAACCCGGGTCGGCCACCTCGCGCCGCCACTCTGCCTCACCTTGCTCAATCGATACGACAACTGCGGCTCGGTCCTCTTTGCCATTCTTTGAGAAGCACCGTTCCCGGCGCAGTCTTTCGTAAATATCTTCAGCAGTCTTGCAGTCCCACAGCAGCGAATTCAGCTTGTTGGGTATTTCTACCATAAACCACATGCCCGACCTGATGCGTCAGACTCACCGGCAGACCGGGCGAACCAATATAAATTCATGTGCTACTTGGCCAAGGTGCCACGGGCTTGGTTTCTCCCGGCCGCAGGCCGCCGACATGGCGCAAGACCTCTTTGTATCGTGGGTGCGCGGGCGGATAAACTAGTCGGCCATCGCCTACAATTCCGCCCTCACCGGTCGCCCGTAGTAGCAGTACGATCGTGCCGTTCGCTTCCATGGTTGCACTGCCGATGTCTTCCTCTTCCACGTTCCCACCTCCTCGCGAGCTAACCGCCCAAACCTACACGTACCCGTCGTTCCGGGAGTGCAGTTTACGGCACCTTGGAGGCGGGCATTAATTGGAATGAATCAAGGAATTTGGTGATTCCCTCCGCCTTTGCAGCCTTGGGGGCGAGTCCGATCAGCATGTAGTAACGGTGTCCATTGAAATAAATCCTCATCTGTCCGGCCGCCGGCCCAGTGAAAGGACCCGAGGGAAGATTGCATTCAAACGTAACTGATTTTCCACGGAAGGCACCCAGTGAGATTTCCTTTTCTCGAATCATTTTTCCGTTCAGGCCTTGGATGGTGACGTCCCGCTCGCTATTGACCGTCTGAGTCCAATCGGCCCCTTCATGGTCGTCAGTGTAGGAAATCGCGTACATCCCCGAGGCGGTACTGAGATTGAAAGTGGGTGGAGAATCCGCAAACTGCGCGGGCTTACCAGGAAGCGACACTTTGAATCGTCCCTTGGCATCGGAAAACGAACTCCATTGCGCCTGAACAAGAGTTGGAAAGCAAGACGCCAGCAATAGCATGAGCACGACCCTTGTATTCGTTATGACACGTTTCGTTGATTACTTTCCCGGGAAAGGAATGAGCCACGGCTTTAACGGTCCGGTGGTTCGCTGTAACTTGCCACCGAAAGCGCTGCCGCCGCGAAAGTACCAGTCCATGGTGTCAAACAGATCGACTGCGTTGTCTGCAGTTACCGCGGCAACGGTGTCCGGTGAAATCACACCCGTGAACATCCGTCCAGCGGCTGTAAGGTACTCATATTCAATCAAGTAATAAAGCCAATTGCGGCCACAATTGTTGCACGTCCAGATTGCCGCTTCGCCGTAGTGCTGGTCGGTACCAATGGCCTTTCGCTCGAAACCACAGAAATGTGTTTCTGGCTCCAGGCAAGAACACGCGTCTGCACCTTCCGCTCTTTCCGCCGTTTGTCTCACCATCAACGCTTCTCCGGCTGGAGTTGCTGGAGCTTCGTCGCAGCGTCCTGATAGCCGTGTTCCGCCGATTTCTTGTACCACTCGATTGCGGTCTTCTGATCTTTGGGTACCCCGGTGCCGTTCTCGTACATCGTGCCGATGAAGTACTCGGAAGCGGGATCGTTCTGCGCCGCCGCTTTTCGGTACCAATCCAGCGCCGTGGCATCATTCTTCGGGACGCCGCGGCCATAGGCATACATCACACCTAATCCGAATTCGGCCTCGGCCTGGTTCTTCTCAGCCGCTTTGCGAAACCACTTCAGGGCCATGGCTTCATCTTTCGGCACACCGATTCCGTCGAAATACATCGACCCTAAATGAGCCTCAGCCTCAGACAGTCCCTGGTCGGCGGCTTTGCCATACCATTGGGCTGCGGTTTGATCATTCTTCGGAACCACGACGCCCTGCTCGTAAGATCGGCCAAGGCTCCACTGGCTCAAGACATCGCCCTGCTCTGCGGCTTTCTTGTACCAATCAAACGCAGCTTTCGGATCTTTGAATCCCTCCACGTACATGTAGATTTCGGCAAGGTCGCGCTCAGCCTCGGGAAGTCCTTGCTCGGCAGCCTTGCGGTACCACGAGATGGCTGTCCGCGCATCGCTTGGGACACCGTGGCCTTTGAAGTAAATGGTTCCCAAATCATCCTGCGCGGGAGCGTGGCCCGCTTCGGCTGCCTTGCGAAGCCAACCTATGCCGAGACCTACGTTTTCGGGAACACCGTAACCCCAGGCATACATTTCGCCGAGAATCGTTTGGGCAGTGTGATCATTGGCGTCCGCGGCCTGCGAGTAAAGCGAAAGCTCGTCGGCAACAACAACGGGGGCCTGTCTCCGCTCGCTGCCGCGTTGAAACTCAATGGTGGTGTGCGTACCCAGCTTGGTTCTTGCAATCTGCTCGGTTACAGCTCCGGTGCCACTGTTCTGCAACCGCAGCAACACATCACCAGCGCTTAAGCCGGCACGCTCTGCAGGACCGTCTTTGACGAGGCTTCGAATGCGACAACTGGTGCCATTAGGTTGGGACTCGCAGATTGCGCCAATCGCTCCGCGTCCGTTGGGCTTCGTGCTCTCCTGTGCGTGCACGTTAGTTTCGCCGTTGCCGTGAGGTAGCACGCCCGGATTACTCGCAGGTACGTGCAAGATCCATCCGAGAGTGGGCAATACCATCCAACCTACTCTCGTCAGTTTGTGCATAGGTCCCCTCATTGTGACTTTGGCGGTGGCGGTGCGCCCAACGGGCGGGCGAGGGGGAGCCCATGCGCGGCGAGACAGTCCTGCAGTGCCTTTAGCGCATCAGCAAGTTTTTGCTCGGCTTCCTCGTATTGCTGTTCGGCGTCGTTGTAATACTTCTCCCAGTTAGCGAGTTGCTCGCCCTTAAACTGGAGCTCCGCCCATGAGCGTTCTAATGCTTGCGCCGCCGTTCGTACGAAAAGCGGGTCGCAAGTGGTGGTGGCAGCACACGCTGCAAGGCCGTCCAGAAGTGGGGACAGCTGGGCATCCGACCAATGACACGGACTGCCCGGCGGCGGCGAAAGGTTGGGACAGCAATCTGGGATAATTAAGCCCAGCTCAAAGTTGGTAGATTCGTTGAATTGGTTCTGCGCTTGGCTCAGTGCATCAAGAGCCTGCTGCACTACCTTCGACGCGCTAGCCACGACCTGTGCGAGGCGGTCGCGCTCGCGAGCGGCGTCGTCGTAGGCCTTCTTCTTGTCGGCACAGGGCGTCTTCGCGCCAGCACCAATTCTGCCGAGTGGAGGAACGCTTCCGGCGACCGACCCGCCTGCCGTCCAGGGCTGGCAGCCATGGAAGCAACAGTGGCAGTCGTAGCAATCGGCGAAGGCTCGTCTACTGGCCAGGAGCACAATCGCAATCACGGATGCGACTTGTGCGGCAGCCGAATTCGGTAGCGGCAATCTGCCGCCGGAACTCAGCGGCACTTCCTGCTGATCTTCGGCAAACCAGCCGTCCGGCAACAAGGCGAGTGTCAGGGCGAACCCGATGAGGATGCCAGCGACCTCGGGACCGAATTCTCCGCCACGCTCGCTGCGGAACGCCGGGATCGCGGTAAGGAAAAAACTGACAACATATCCTGCAAACGTCGCAGCTGCGAGGCGGAGCAGCACCGGATACCGGTTCACTCTCGCAGTCCATCCGTTCCAAAGTTTCATGTGCGGCACGATATAAATCCAGGCCAAGAGCAACAGCGCGAGGCAAACGAAGATAATCTCCGCCTCGACGAAGTTCGTCATGATGCCTGGTACGGAGTTGCTAGGCGTATGCAGGAACCCAGTCATGAGGAGCGTGATCACCGCGGCACGTATCAGCGCTGAACCCCAGCCTGGAAAGCGCGACTGGATGCTTGTAGCCTGACCTGCGATTTCCGTCATGCGCTGTTCAACCGATTGGCTCCTTTCAGCCAATTTGGTCAACACTCCCCGCGCGATGGTAACTAAGAAGACAAATGGGAGCACCCATCGCATGATCATGCCGCTATAGAAGTCGACCTGAATCCGGGGAAGACCGCCGGGCCACAGCCAGACGGTTCGGAACACCATCGGCGCCATGTAACTCCATCCGAACACCAGCAGGGCTTGCACGATCGCAGTAAGCCCAATCGTTAGTGGTCTTGAGTGACGAATTTTCGGGTGCGCGGTAGCGACCAACTCTTGCGCCATAATGGTTGGCAACGCGGCGAGTGTGAAGAACAGGAGGTATGAGACGAATAATGGAACGTGTCGATAGACCCAGATTTGCGGACCCGAGAGACTGGCGACCGAATACATGGCCGGCAATTTTGCTCCGGCCACAAAGAAGTCGCCGAGCGCGTATCCGATCACGAGCACCAGCCCGAGGCTGGCGCTGAGAGCACCGAGCACGGCCGCGATGATGACCAGGTGCAGATTCTCGGCGAAAACCAGGCGAGTAGGCCCTCCCCAGTTGTCGCCAGTTGCCATCGGCGCGAGCACGTTACCGGCGAAGCCATTGGAGCCGACGATCGTGCGATAGCTCCAATGCGTCCCGCCTTCGATGAAGCCGAACAGAAAGACAACACAGACCAGAACAAGGGCCAGGCGCGGCAATGCGGTCAGGTAGATTCCATCCGACCACACGGCCCACAAAAGCGTCGAGAAGCGCCGCAATTTGGCGGGGACCTTGAGCCACCAAAAATCCACGAAGCGTGTCGTGAGGGCCTGATCTTTGCTAGCCGGAATTGCAGGCTTGGGCTCCAGCTCAGGGCCCGGAGTGCTCCCGCGCGAAGTACCCATGATCCTCCCCGTTCATTGCCTGAAGCTTGCCTCTGCCTGGGCAACGGGCTAAAATCGGCCCACGCGCGAACGTGGGGGGTCCCGGCTCACCGCCCAGGCAAGCACCCCTAGGTACCTGAGCCAGCGTCGAAAGTCTTGAGATAACGCTCAAGTTTTTTTCAAAGAATTTTTAAAAACGCCATGGAAGCGCCGGTTCAGAAGCGTTATTCCTTCGGGCCCTTCGTTTTGGACCCTGCGGAAAGGGTCCTGCTTCGCGAAGGCCGTCGTCTTCCCCTTTCCCCTAAGGCCCTGGAAACACTCCTCGCCCTCGTGGAGAACAGGGGCCATCTTATTGAGAAGTCTGAACTTCTCCACCGCGTCTGGCCAGATACGTTCGTCGGAGAAGCGACCCTGGCCCAGAACATCTTCACGCTGCGGAAGGCACTCAACCACTCCCCCGAAACCCATGAATACATTGAGACCGTGCCCAAACGCGGATACCGCTTCGTGGCCCCCGTGGAAGCAACGGGCGAGTCCAGGGCGGCAGGTGGCGGGGAACCAGTGGCCTTGCGAGCGCCCCTCAGCCGGCCAATCCTCTGGGAAGCCTTGGCATCTCTCATTGTGATCGTGATTCTTGGGATCACTGTTCGGGACCGTTTCCGCCACCTCGCGGCTGACCCAGGAGGGAAAGTCATGCTCGCCGTGCTTCCCTTTGAAAACCTTTCCGGGGACCCCGGACAAGAGTACTTCAGCGACGGCCTGACCGAGGAGATGATTGCGCAGTTGAGCCGGGCCAATCCCGAACGGCTCAGAGTCATTGCGCGCACCTCCGTCATGCAATACAAGGGCACGGCCAAGACGGTGGCGCAGATTGGCCGGGAGCTCGGCGTGAATTACATTCTGGAAAGCAGCATTCGGCGCGACGGGAGACGCGTACGCATTACCACACAACTGGTCCGTGTGAGCGACCAAACCCATCTCTGGTCTCAAAGTTACGAACGCGATATAGAGGGGGTCTTGACGCTGCAAGAGGAGATCGCAGGCGGCGTTGCCGAGCAGATCGCAATGAAGCTGGGCTCGCAAGCATCCCCCGCCGTCATTTCCAATCTCGACGCTTACGAAAACTATTTGAAAGGCCGCTACTTATGGAATAAGCGGTCAGAGCAGGGTTACTTGAAGGCCATTGAATATTTCCAGCAGGCTATCGCGGAGGATCCGGGATATGCGCAGGCATACTCGGGACTCGCCGATACCTACGCGTTACTCGGTTCCAACCCGACGACGGCTATCACGCGCCAGGAGGCGATGGCCAGGGCCCGCGCCGCCGCACTCAAGGCTCTCAGTCTTGGCGACACACTGGCTGACGCCCATACCTCGCTCGCTTTTGTGTACTGGCACTACGACTGGAATTGGTCTGCCGCCGAGAAGGAATTCCAGCGCGCCTTGCAACTGAATCCAAGCTATCCCACTGCCCATCACTGGTACGCGTTCTACCTGGTCTCGCAGGGTCAGATGGACAAGGCGCTTGAAGAAATCCGCCGTGCCCAGGAAATCGACCCGCTTTCATTGATCATTAGTACCGACGTCGCGCAAATACTCTGTCTTGCGCGGCAGTATGATCAAGCCATTGAGCAGGCCCAGCGCGTGCTCGAGATGGAACAGGGATTTGCATTGGCACGGGTAGTGCTGTCATGGTCTTACTTAGGCAAGCAGCAATATGAAATGGCTTTAGAGCAAATCAAGAAGGGAACGAGCATTCCCGGAGCCGGACTCTTCTTGGAAGCGGATCTGGGCGCCATCTATGGCGTCATGGGCCAAGAAGCCCAAGCGCGAGATGTCTTGCACACGCTGGAGGCGGAATCAGAACGAGAACTCACCGGGCAGCTTTATGTCGCCATTGCCCAGATCCACGCTGCGCTCGGCGAATCAGATCAGGCATTCGCCTGGCTGGAAAAGGATGTCCGGAATCGTGATGGCGGGCTCACTCTAATTCAGGTATTGCCGTATTTTGACTCCCTCCACGGGGACGCCCGTTTCAAGGACTTGGTCCGTCGCATTGGCCTGCCACCCCAAGGTTAGCAGTAAACCTCGGTGCGAGTGGCAGGAGAGTACCGTTTCTAGGGTGACAGGGACACGCCAGCGACACCAAGGATAGAAGACGGTGCCTCTTCGGGAGGAGGAAACGATTTGACCGACGTCGAGGAAGGCTACCAAAACCTGCTCGATCGTTTGCAACGGGTTGCCTTTCACTAGTTTCCCGACCGAGCAAGGCGACCAGAACAGTCACAAATTGGACAGGTTCGTGTTGCAAACGCATCTGATCCGGTTGGCCAGGGATAAGAGCGCGGACCGAGTGAAGCACGCCCGCCGCTACATGAAGGCGATCTTCGAGGAGGCGATCGAGCACGGGCTGCTTGACAAAAATCCCGCCCGCAAGCTGGCTCTTCCTGCAGAACTCAGACCCAAGGACAAACCTGTATTGACCTGGACCCAGCTGCAGGAGTACTAGCGACTATCCATTCGCGATCGGCTGCTCATGCAACTCGACATGAGCGATGCGCTTCGCCCAGGCGAATTATTCGCCCTGCGGTGGAAGTGCTTGCAAGGCGATCGGCTGGAACTCAGGGAGACGGTCTATCGAGGCAAGATACGTCCGTTTGGAAAGACCAAGAACTCCATGCGACCCGTGGCGTTTATCTTTCCGAACGCCCGCGGCGGGTTCATTGTTTTGAAGGTTGTGGCGGAGGAGTTGGGTTTGCCCAAACTCACCTTCCAGGTGATCCGGCGCTCGGTTTCTACCTGGAACCTGCAGGATCGGATGGGGACGCTCACGGATGTGCAGTGCATGCTGCGGCACACCCGGGCGGAAACCACCGCCGACGTTTACGCGCAGATCATTCCCGACGGGGTGCAGCGCACCGTCGAAGCGATCGATGCCAGGCTCACGGGCAATTCGGTTGTGGAGGGGTGAAAAGGAGGAGGCAGACGATGCTGCCTAGCTTTGGACGCCCGAAATTTCCTGCCATTTCCTGCCAAGCCCCGGCAGGCAGGGCTTGTAACTATAAGAAAAGATGGTGGGCGCTATAGGATTCGAATTTACAGTGAAACGTCAAACAAAGGACTTAACCGAGCACAGTTGGCAATCTTAGTCCTTCTAAGTACATGGTGAGCAAGGAACTGATTTCTGGAATCAGTTTCGAGCGAAGCAGCTTGCGCCCTTGGGCGCAGCTTCTGGATCGGGGGCTGGACCGTGAAAGTGCCTGCTGCCGCGAACTCCGCCAGCCGTGGCAGCACAGCCTTGGCGGCTGCATCGGAGACGCGCTGCATGGCTGTGTTCGCGACTGACTGCCCGGGCAACATCTAGCGAAGGCGCCAGGTGCCGCTCGACCGTCATGCCGAGGTCGCCCGCCAAAAGTGGTAGGCGGATCGTGGCCGCATAAGGACCCGTCCCGTCGTTCCGGGCGGACACGTGGACGAGGATTTAGTCCTGGGGGGCGCGATTTGAAATGAAGTTAGAAGGTTCCGCGCGGGATGGATGGTTTCCTTTCGGTGAGATGGGACCCAGCGCCTATTACGCCAGACAAAAATCGCACGAAAAGCTACACGCGGTGCGCAGCTCAGCTTGCGCCACGACGCGATGGATCGGCTAGTGAATTACTGGTTTGCTGAGCGGTTAGCCAAACAATTGCGCAACGCAATCCAATGCATATACAGTGACATGACTCAAAATGCCTAGTTACGAGCAAAGCGACACAGGTCGGAGGTCGCAGGGGTACAGGAGAGCTCCATTGCTGGAGATGTGGTGGACGTCACGGTTTGCGGCTGGCTAAAGCCATCCCTGCCAACCCATCCTTTCTCAAGCTGGCAAGCAGACCAGAATACCTCCGCTGCGGACGGTCATTGCGGACGGCGATGCCCAGCGCCTTCTTCTGCCCGACGAGCACCACGAGCCGCTTGCCACGCGTGATCCCGGTGTAGATCAGGTTGCGCTGGAGCAGCATGTAGTGCTGCGTTGCTAGCGGGATCACGACCGCCGGGAACTCCGAGCCTTGCGACTTGTGGATCGTGACCGCGTAAGCCAGAGAGACTTCGTCCAGTTCGCCGAAGTCGTACTTCACTATCCGGTCGTCAAAGCGGATGGCGACCTGCTGCTCGACGAGATCGACCCGCTCCACGATCCCCACGTCGCCGTTGAACACGTCCTTGTCGTAGTCGTTTTCGGTCTGGATGACCTTGTCCCGCATCTGGAACCGCCAGCCGAATCGTTCAATGCTGGGTTCGCCGGCACGAACTGGGTTCAAAACTTGCTGCAGTGCGGTGTTGAGTTCGCGCACACCCAGCGATCCCCTATTCATCGGGCACAGGACTTGCACGTCACGGATCGGGTCTAACCCAAATCGCTCTGGAATCCGCTCCTGCACCAGCTTGACCAGTGTCGCGACGATCTTTTCTGCCTCATCCCGCTCCACAAAATGGAAGTCGGAGTTCGGGTCTGCTCCGCCCATGTCCGGCATCTGTCCTCGGCGGATGCGATGTGCGTTGGTGATGATCTGGCTGTCCGCAGCCTGCCTAAACACTTCCGTGAGGCGCACGGTCGGCACGACGCCGCTCTCGATCAATTCATGAAGAACCGTGCCCGGTCCAACGGACGGAAGCTGGTCTACGTCGCCGACAAGAATCAGCCCGGAGGGATTCGGAACAGCCCGCACCAGCGAGTGCATCAGCGGCACGTCAACCATCGAGGTCTCATCGACGACCAGAAGCCCGCAGCCAAGCGGATTGGACTCGTTCCGGGTAAATCGACCAGTGCCGGGGTCGATCTCCAGCAGGCGGTGGATGGTCTTCGCCTCTAATCCCGTTGTCTCGGCGAGTCGCTTTGCTGCTCGTCCAGTGGGGGCACACAGCAGGCACTTCACCCCCTTGGCACGCAGGATCATCAGGATCGAGTTCACGAGCGTGGTCTTGCCTACGCCCGGTCCCCCGGTGATGACCACGACCCGCTTCCCGAGCACCGTCTTCAGCGCCTCGCGCTGGCTGTGTGCGAGCGTCCTGCCCGTCCGCCGCTCGCACCACGCGACCGCCTTGTCGAAGTCGATTGGCGGATAGAGGGTTGCCATTCCTGCCAGACATTTGATCCGTGCCGCTATGCCCTCCTCCGCTTTCCTGAGGTGAGGCAGGAAGATCAGCGGCTCGCCGTCGATTTGCTCCAGCAGCAGTGATCCGCTGGTGAGCATCTGTGACAATGCTTGTTCGACTATGGCTTCCGGCACCGCCAGCAGCTTGACCGCCGCGAGCTTGAGCTTTTCCAGCGGTAGGGCGCAGTGTCCGTCCGAGGTCGCCTCCAGCAGCACGTGGTCAATGCCCGCCCTCGCTCGGTTTATCGAGTCTCGCGGAATCCCGACCTTCTGCGCGATTTGATCGGCGGTGGCGAGGTTCGGATGACCTGCCCCGTGGGATGCGAGACCGATTGCACCTCATGATCAGTATCGAGGACAACAGTGATGATTTTCTTTTTTAGAAGCCGCAGATAGACCTGGAAATCGTTATCGTCACGGCTGATGAGTTTCGAATCAATTACCTCAGGTTTGTAGGTGGTCTTGTGGTTATCGTATTCCTGGATCACTGCAAATATTTCTTGGATATTCGAATCAGGAATGAAGGCGGCAGCGATCCAGTCGTGGATCAAACCCTTCGTCACTTTGACCGGCCCTTGGCCAGACCAAAATTGCGCCCCCACCTGCCCGCGATCGACCTCCTGAGCTCGCTCTGGCGTCTGCTGCGACCAGAGGAATGGCCCACTTCTGTGCAAAGCCTGCTCCATTTCCGTTTCAGCGTAGCGAATGTAAGCATCAAATGCTTCCAGGGTCCGCGGGTTCAGTTTCACAGGCTTTATAGTTTGCGCCATAGCTGGGAACCTTTGTGAAATCGTGATCCGGGCACAACTGCTTGTCAACGTCCGATCCGAGGTTTACGTGCGGGGAAGCCCGGACAAAACCATCATTGTGGAACTTCGGGTTCTCACGTACAGTGGGACAACGCTTCAATGAGAAGAACCCACGTCGAACCCAGGGATTGCGGCTCCCCTATCCGTACTCAGGAGTATCGGGAAGCTAACGTTGCTATTGTGGGCGAGGTGCTGTTTGCGGCCGAGTTGGTTCTGTTGCATGCCGCGCCCTTATATTACGGTCTAGGGATACCGCACGGCGACGGTTCCGCAGTGATTCTCATCCCTGCTTTCCTCTGCCCGAATGTTTATTTGACACCGTTGCATCAATGGCTAGCGAGAATTGGATACAAACCGTTCTTTTCAGGCATAAGTTTCAACACCGAGTGCCCGAACCTCCTGATTAAACGGCAACTGAATGCGGCCATCGAGAAGGCGCTAGCCACATCCGGGCGCAAAGTCCATTTGATCGGCCATAGTCTGGGAGGGATCATCGCGCGTGCCATCGCGGCGCAGCGCCCAGCGGATGTCGCTTCCGTCATCACCTTGGGTGCGCCCTTTCGCGGTACGGTGGCCCATCCTAGCATTTTGCGCGTGGCGCGCATGGTTCGACGCCGCATCCTGGCGAAGCACGGCAAGGAAGTGCTTCCTGATTGCTACACCGGTCATTGCACTTGTGACTTTCTGGATTCTTTGCGGCACGCGATGCCCGCGTCGGTAGGAGAAACCGCTGTGTACAGCGAGGGCGACGGAGTAGTTGACTGGCGGTATTGCAAGACAGACCGCCCCGAATCGGACTTCTCAGTCTCAGGAACGCATATCGGACTTGTATTTAACCCTTCCGTCTACGCCATCGTTGCTGAGCGTCTGGCTAAGGCAGGCCGCAAGGGGGCCAAGCGAAGTTCCTAAGGGGAACTACCTCAACCCAGGTTCTCATATTCAAAGAGCGGCTGTGAGCGGCATTTCCGAGTTCGCCCACGACCGGTCTCATCTCTGAGGGTAAGCCATCCTCGAAGGTAGGTCGTGATCTGCTTGACCATCTGCGCCAAACTGATGCCTCTGGTTCTCCGCGTCTGCTCCCGTATCCGTTCCTTAAAGCGAGCGAAAGCCTTGGGGGGATTCACCGCCTCGGTTCGCAGTCAAGGCTCCCGCTCGTCCAAATCCCTTAACACTTAAAATCCCCCAATTCAGGCCGGGCTGGCGCCATGGGGCAAAACGGGGCAGGTGGAGGCTCGGAAGGGGACACTGCCTGTGTCCGAAAACTTGCCAACGTGTCCGCAAGGTCGAGTACAAGCTATTACAAATAGGTGCAGGCATACCCAGTGGTTCCAGAAAAGCGCAGCGGATAAGGAGGGTAGTCCAGTGCGTTCTTCTCCAAGCTGACTAACATTCCGACAGTCAGCAAGGTGCACGCCCATCAGCATCTCGGCTGCTGGCTCGACGCAGGGACCAGGCCGAGCGGGCGCAAACTTGCCCGTTGCATTTTCCTGTCTTTCCACTAGAGGGTTGTGCCAAAAATTTGCCTAGAACACGAAGCAGGAGGTGTTCGACAACTGGGGCAATGGCGACCACAGACAGGTTGTTGAGTCCACAACCCAAGGATCGCTTAGCAGGCAAGTTCGTTCATTGTGCAGCGGCACAATCATTAGGACACGCCGGTTAATGGCTTATGCCGTAACGTATTTTTCAGGGATGCTCTCTTCAGCGGGTTCCTCGTCGGGAATTCCGATTGCATCGCATGAACTGCCGTCGTCCTCGACAATGCCGTCCATGAACTCTTCAGTGTCCTGCTCTCGCTTTTCCAGTTCCGCCTTCCACCTTGCCTCTTCCTCTAAGCTCCAAGGCCACTCTGTTCTCCAGTCCATGTTAAGCCCCCTACCACAAACATGCTTCAGCATGGAGGCTGTGTAGGAAAGTCACAGTGATCTCTGTCACCTTGTTTGGGTCATCATGATCAGGATCGGCGCACAGGCTTTCTTGCAGGCGACCGCACCTCCACACCACCAGCGCACCAGGAAAGAGGGCGTGATGGATGAGGCCAACGCCAAGACTCACCATGTGCGCTCAATCACTGAATTTCCAGACCAGCGGTGCTAGAAAGAAAAGAGCTTCGGGTGTCGTCCGAAAGTCAGCACTTTCCGAATGAAACGGCACGTTCACCACCATGGGTTTCATCTCGGCGGACGTGGTTGAAGCTCACGGGGAAGAAATTTCAGAAGCGCGTAATCATGTCCCGTTTTTCCCTCCACGTCTGTTCAGGACTACACGATTCGAAAAATAGTCGGGGGTGTTCGTGCGTTTCCACTTGATGTTGCAACTCACGCTTGGCTTCTGGTTTAAGGGCACGGAGTGTCCTGCCAACAGCCAGTCCAGAGCCGCTCCTAGATCTGCGCCCGTGACCGGAAGACCATTACCGGGCCGACTGTCATCGAGCTGACCCCTGTAGAGGCTCCGATTTCGAATCGGTCTCGCATCCCACGGGGCAGGTCATCCGAACCTCAGGGGATCAACTGTGCTGCCTTTTCCTGAGAGCTGCTTCAGCTGAAGGCGCGCTCAGCCATGTGGGACGCACTTTCTGGTGCCTTCCAGCGCATTCGTCATGCCAAGCGCAACCTTGTGAGCGATGCGCGAGCGTTTCCGCCACCCTGATCCGGCAAAATCCTCAACTCAAGAACAGTCACGTCGCAAAGTTCCACAGTGTAATCCTCAGTCTCACGTACTGTCCCCGGCGGGCTAAAATTCCATTGCTGGCGAACAATTTCTCGGAAGGAACGCCCGCCATCCGCCGACCATCTGAGGACAAACTCTTGCGTGCGCTGGATTTCGGTTTCCTCGAAAACCAGCCAAATGCGACTCAGCTTTTGCGGCTGGTCGAACAACAACCGGATGACCTGAGGTCCAGGCTCAGCAGCGCGCCAGCCTTGTCGATCTCGAAGCTGCAGCGCAAATTCGATAGGATAGGCTTGATCCTCTGATGTGATCTCGACTGTCGCTAAGTTGGCCACATCTAGTGCGCCGTTATCGAAAGGGACGCGATCATGGGGAATCGGACTGATTAAGCGCTTACGCATGCGAGCGGTCGAACCCCAGTAGAACCGATTTTGAATTAGGTGATCACATAATTCAAGGATCTGGCTTCTGAAAGTACCCGCTCGCAACTTGCTCTCCCGACACCCCGCACACACGATGCTGCCCAGGATATTGGGCCTCCGCGCCTTGGCTCTTGATGACTGATCGTCGCGATCCCGCCCGGCATCAGCGGCTGTGTCAAGCGACGCAAGGCGATTATATAGCCTGTGATCCAGATCACCATTTTAGGTACCACAGCTCACGGACAGAGGTTTATCGCAGGCTCATTGTGAGTTGCACCGGGAGGTGCACGATGGCGTCGCTGCACCACTTCGGCTATCTTTTAGCTGCCTTTTGTACGGTGATCGGGGAGTTCATCCTCTGGAGAGTGTCCAAGCCAAGTTGCCGAATTTGCGTTCACCGGGGCTATTGCCCGAACCGGGTTGGCCGGTTTGTTGTGCCTGAGTGTGCTAAGGGGAAAGCGGCTCGGAACCGCGTCACCTTCATTCTTTAACTTCTAATTTCGGTCTCCATCGGCGACTGCAAAGAAGAGAGTTATGGCTGGGTGAACGCTGGCATGCACGTGCCAGGAGCATTCAAAGGAGAACAGGATGACTTCTCGGCTTGAGCTGCTAAATGAGTTTGAACCCTGCCTCCCGAGATTTCAAGGAGTTGGTAATGCGCCGTTACAACATGCTGCTTACTGGGTTACTCATGATCGGAGCGGGAGTGTATCTGTTTTTTGCGCGTCCACAGATCCTTCCACTCGGGTTTGTCTTGCTGGCGGGGCCCTTCCTGTGGTTCGCCGGAATTGCTGTCGCGTGCGCTGCACTTCCTTTACTTGTCCTAAGCACTCCAGTTCCGCCGACTGGCTTCTTCACTGACAGTGTTGCTAAACCGCCAGCTATGCCGTTGCGGCAGGTGCCTATCGAGGTCCTGCTGCTGCAAATTGAAAACCACGTTCGCCTAGAGCAAGCCGCTGCGGAATCGTTCCTGGCACTTCCTACCCACGACCAGTTGCACAGCAAGACACCTTCGCCCTTTGTGAACTAAGAGAGTGACTCATGACGCATGATTTTCTGAACGGTCTCTCAGCCGCTGAAGCCGAACAGGCTCTGTCGCTCGGCACCAGAGTGATTGTTCCGAGCGGAACCTCGCTGTTTAAACTGGGGGATACAGCTGATCGCCTGTTTCTGGTGGAGCGCGGACGAATCAAGCTCACGCTGCCGATGTGGGTCCGGGGCCGAGAAGAAAATATTTTTGTGGAGGAGAGGGGCCCCGGCCAGGCGGTGGGCTGGTCAGCGCTAATTCCGCCCTACCGGTTCACGCTCACCGCCACGGCGACGCTGTATGACGCAGAGGTAACAGCGTTACCGCGGGAGGCGTTGCTCAAGCACTTTGCCGCGAATCCGGTGGGAGGATACAAAATCGCGCTCAATCTGGCAGTCGTGATTGGACATCGCCTGCAACTGTTCCAGACGATGTGGCTGCGCGAGATGCAGCGTACCGTCGAATCGCGTTCGGCCTGATGAGAAAGACTCGAATCGATTTTGATCTCAGGAGTGGACGTTAATGCGAAAGGTAAGCATGGCAAGGAGTGACTTGGAGGTGGCCGGTTCATGGGGTCGGCCGTCCACGCCTGTACCTCGGCGACGGTTTGTCGAAGTGTTGCTGGGCAGTGGGTTCCTGGCAACGGCTGTTGATTTCGTCTATCCAGTCCTTCGGTATTTGGTTCCTCCTAAAACAGGAGATTTGGGCGGTGATTCTGTCGTAGCTGAAAGTCGGTGAGTTGAAGCCGAACGCGGATAATCGCGCGCCCTGCTGGGGCGTACCGCGAGTCATTTGTTTCCAATATGGGACAAAAACGGCGCACTGGTCGGTGAATTGTCGCCTACGAACCTGAGTACCTCTATGTGTTCTCCGGTGCGAGGCGGATGAACAAACATTCGTGATGTGGGTCACAGCCAAGTGGCAGAGCAAATAGCGAATCTATGCCGGTGACGAGTGAGGTGACAAATCCAGAGCAGTGGAGCGCGGAAGAGACAGAACTGCTCAATAGGGCTGTGGACAAAATTGTTCGCTATGGCGAAAGGGTAGGGGTACGCCCGGAAGAAATGATCTCCCTTCTCGATTCAGGAATGACTATTCGCGACCTGCTGTTTTTGGCGTTCAAGGATTCTCGATCTGCGTCATGAATAAGTTCTTCTTCAATTCTGAAATGGTCGTGCGATGCCCATATTGCACAGCTGGGATTGTTGAGTTTAGGCGCATGGTCGGTCACGTCGATGGGCGCTTCATTTGTCGCACGTGCGCTCATACCATACGACCTGCTGACCCGGAGTACAGATGTTCTTGTGGCATGTGCCGCACCTACCGAAAAATGGATTCCTTCCCAGCAATTCGTCGATAATCTTTCCGCACTGGGCGAAGACACGAGAGACACCGGAGAAGAGAAAAAGCGGCGGGAGGCTCAATGTCCCAAATGCGCAAAGACGTGTTTACTGGCCGCTGGGTGATCATGGCTGAGACCACGACAGTGCAGCCCTCGGATTTTCATTTCAAGAGATTCGCGAGGGAAACGAAGTTTTGTCCGTTCTGCGAAAGCAACGAAGCTTCCACACCGCCGGAAGTGTTCGCCATTCGCAACCCTGGCTCCTCCCCCAACGGGCCCGGTTGGTCCGTGCGAGTGGTACCTAACTCTGCTCCGCGATTGCGGATAGAAGGTGAACTGAGAGCGCGGGCCGAAGGATTCCACGATCTGATGAACGGTGTGGGCGCACACGAGATAATTGCCGAGACGCCGCGCCACGATCGTAGTCTCCACGAACTGGAAATTCGTGAAATCTGTGACGTAATTCGCGCTTACATAGCGCGTAGGATCGATCTGGAGGGTGACCAGCGGATGCGTTACGTGCTGATTTTTAAGAACCACGGCCAGGAAGCGGGCTCCCACACCATTAGCCATTCAATTTCGCACCTGATGGCCCTCCCGATAACACCGCGCACAGTTAAGACCAAGCTCATAACCGCTCGTGAGTATTTCGCCGTCAAGGAAAGATGCATCTACTGCGACGTGATTCAGCAGGAGCAAAGGGACGGAAAGCGATTGACAGGTGAGAATGAGGATTTTGTAGCGTTTGCTCCTTTTGCCTCACGCTTTCCGTTCGAGATGGCAATCTTTCCCAAATCTCATAATAGTGCCTTCAGCCGCATGAGCCCAGAACAGGCTGAGAATCTGGCCAAGATCCTGCGCGAAATCTTGCAGAAGTTGGATCACACTTTGGGTGGCCCGCCCTACAACTTGTTGCTCCAGGACAGACCGTTCCTGCGACATCGAGGGGGGTACTGGAACACTATCGAGGACGATTTTCACTGGCACGTGGAAATTCTCCCTCAGATTGCCCGGATCACTGGATTTGAGTGGGCGTCTGGCTTTTTCTACAACCCAGTACCGCCGGAATTAGCCGCGCAGTGCCTTTCGTCACCATAGTAAGGCTTAGTTTCTCAAGTTGCTAGAGACTGGCGGAGTCCATAATACACAGCACGATCACTACTCCCGGGGGGACCGCCACTAGCTCACGGACGTTTACGGTCCCGCCGTAATACTCTTTCACTCTTGGGGAAATAGTGATACCGCGAAGCCGCCTCTTAGCTCGAGGCTGTTGCAGCCCCGCCTGCCGCATGCCCTAGGGTTGGTGGTTGGCAGGCTCGGATGCGGACACGGTGGTCGCTTCGTGTCCATCTTCATACGCTGCGACGGCGCTTTGAGGCGCACTCTCCGTCAGGGTTGAAGACGCTGCGGTGGGTTGAGCACGCTCCTCGAACAGCAGCCGTCGCCATGCACGAAGATCATTAAGAAGTCGGCGGCTTCGGGTTAAATGTAGCTCCAGCTTCTCAAGGTTATACAGCGCCACTCGCAGCGCGTCCAAGCGTCGTGAGATATTCACCTTGGCTTCTCGTTCTATGTCCGCCTCAAGCTCCCGCTTGGCCTCCGTGACTTTCGCAATGAGCAGGTTCACAAAATCGTGAGCACTCTCTATGCTCTGAAACGGATTTTCTGCTTCAGCGTTCATCGCAACATCTCCGTCAATTCACGCGATTCTTATCCGCTCCAGCAATAGCCTTTAATCCCGACTTATTGCGGATCACGAGCGTGGCACCTGTGACCTTAACTATGCACCGTTTCTTTAGCTCAGCAAGCACATGAGTCACGGTCTCGCGACTGGTTCCAATCAGTTGTCCAATCTCTTCCTGAGTCAGCGTTAGCTCGAAACAGGGTTCCGCCTTGTCCGCTGTGCCGTTCTTGTAACTCCATTCCAGTAGTAGCTTCGCCAATCTCTGATCCGCAGTACGCGACAATCCCAGCGAGCGTACCTTCTCGCAGGCAACCATGTACTTTTCGCTTAGCTGCTCGGCTACTTTGAAGCAAGCCTCGGGGTGCTCTTTGAGAAAGCGCAGGAAATCAGATCGCTCCACAAAGTTCACCTGAGAGGTTTCCACGGTTTGGGCGCTCAACCCGTAAGGCTGGCCGGAAACTGTTGCGCTCAAGCCGAGCACCTCACCCGGTTCGGCGATTCTAACGACCAGTACTTTTCCATTACCCGCACTCACAGACATTTTGACTCTGCCCTTGCACAGTACAAAAATGCCCCGTGGAGCCTGCCCTTCCACGAACAACACCGCGCCTTTGCGGTATGCGGTCGCGTACTTGATAGTCTCAAATGCTTGCAGCGCCTCTGTAGAGAGATCGCAAAACAGCCGCTCGGGGCGCATCTGGCACGTTTGGTATTTTTTGATGATGTCCAGCCTGTGTGGTGAGAGCACAAATCACCTCCCGGCTTGCGGGCGTTTGGCTGTGCTGGTGATTAGGCTTACCTTCTGCCCTTCAAAGAACTTTAGCTGTGACGAGGAACACACATCAAGATGGTGATCCATCACAAATCAGGGTTGCGCATCTTGGCACTTTGACCGCGATTCGGCTCGCGATTCGTCGCAGGCGATGACCCGCAGAAGGTGACCGAGATTACTGTGACTTTGCTCTGCAGCTTTCATGCTGGGGGCACACTCTCTCTGGCACTGCGTCGTTTTTTTTTTGCTGCTGGCAGGAAGCCACCAATGAAGGAGTTGACATGGCACACCTCCGGTCTCGGCAGGATATGTTTATTTCCATGCTCCTCAGCGGACGAGTGTATACAGGGAAAAGTATTCATGACGCCCATGCCCGATCTAGAGATCACGGTCTGAGCGATGCGCACTTCGATCTGTTCCTCAAGCACTTTCGCGCAGCCCTGGAAGAAGTGGGAGTCAAACCGGAGAATGCCGAGACAATCAGGAAACGTCTGGAACGTCAGAGAGGCACTGTACTGGGCACATGAGATTGTTCTTGATCAAAAAGGATAAATGCTTTGTCCGGGGCAAGCCCATTCGATCCGTATCGTCGTGAACGGGCGTAACAGTGCGCCGTGAAAGGCGCTGGTCAACAGTGGGGGAAAATCCCACCCAGGAACTGAATCACTCCACCTGGTAACAATCGGGCGGCGGCTGGTCGTCGGGCTTTTGGCTGGCTTTGGGGGTGCGAAAGGGGCAATTAGACCGGCCCATCTGTTGGTTCCTCAGACAACAAGCCCCAGAACGAGGCTGCTCCGGGGCTTCATGTAGATGCTCGCTTCAATATCAAGCAGCAAGCGCGTTGACAAAGTGCTCGCAAAGCGTGGTCTCAACCGTATAGAACCTGACCACGACGGGTGTGGCCAGATAGGGCTTCACAATCCCGTTAATTTTCGGATAAAACTCCTTCTCATATTTCTCAGCATCTTCTTTGGTCGCCCAGAGACTGATCGCGACTGTCTTTTCCTCTTTCATCTTCTCCGGGAAGAAAGGCAGAAATTCCAGAAAACCAGTCTGCTTGCGAAGAATGGGGAGGATGTCGTTCTTCAGAACCTTGACAAACTCTTCCTTCTTTTCCCATTTGACTTGAAAATCAAGAACACGGGCAAACATAGACATACTCCTTTCTCTGAGATCAGGCAGGGGTGCCCGCCGAAGGCGAAACGCTCGCCGAGGAGGACACTCGCCACATGGCAGCGTTTATAGAAGCCTGCCGGAACGAATGCAGTGACTGCTATTACCACTTAGTGTGAGGTTCGACCCCCAACAAGGAGCGATTGACAGCGTAATTGAGTGCGCACAATAAACAACGGTTTTGTTACTGTTCAGATACGCATGTCGCGTACTTAGTAATTTAAAAAAGGACTAGGACGCAAAGGACAGCGTTCGTCGGAAGCATGACTTATACGGCGCACAATGTCGGAATTCCGACAAATGGAAGTGAACTTCAGCCCCCGCTTAGGCACCGGCCATCTGAAATGAAGCCAC
>Ga0187778_10000765_pt1 | contig 22984 bp, 17 predicted proteins | sample 1015_Q2_SP5_20_M_FD_132418 | JGI IMG/M metagenome (GOLD analysis project Ga0187778, IMG submission 132418) | Tropical peat soil microbial communities from peatlands in Department of Meta, Colombia - 1015_Q2_SP5_20_MG | ecosystem: Environmental > Terrestrial > Soil > Wetlands > Peat | place... | reverse complement strand
CTGTGCACCCGGAACTGCGCCTACTGCGAGGTGGCCCACGGGACGCCGCTCGCGCTCGGCGCCGGGGAGCGGCGGCGGCTCGCCGAGGCGGCGGCCGCGATGGGGCTCGAGTACCTGGTAGTGACGTCGGTGGACCGCGACGACCTCCCCGACGGGGGCGCCGAGCAGTTCGCCGCCGTGGTCGCGGAGACGCGGGCGCTCCTCCCCGGCGCCTCGATCGAGCTGCTGATCCCCGACTTCAAGGGCAACGAGGCCGCGCTGCGCATCGTGGTCGAGGCGAAGCCCGACGTGCTGAACCACAACCTCGAGACGGTGCCGCGGCTGTACCGGCTCGCCCGGCCCGGCGGGCGCTACGAGCGCGCGCTGGAGCTGCTGGCGCGGGCCAAGGCGATGGATCCGGCGCTGGTGACGAAGTCGGGCCTGATGGTGGGCCTCGGCGAGGCGTGGGACGAGACCGTCACGGCGATGCGCGACCTGCATGGCGTCGGCGTGGACATCCTCACCATCGGGCAGTACCTGCGGCCCTCGGCCTCGCACCTCCCGGTCGCGCGCTACTGGTCGCCCGGGGAGTTCGCGGAGCTGGCGCGCATCGGCCGCGACCTGGGATACCGCCACGTCGAGTCCGGGCCGCTGGTGCGGTCGTCGTACCACGCCTGGGAGCAGACCCGGCGTGCCACCGCGGTCCCGTGAGGCGCGCGAAGCCGATGACCATCACCGCCACCGCCGTCGACCAGGCGCCGCCCGCCGATCCCGAGGCGCTGCGCCGGATGCTGCGCGACATGCTGCTGATCCGGCGCTTCGAGGAGAAGGCGGGCGAGGCGTACGCGCTCGGCAAGATCGGCGGATTCTGCCACCTGTACATCGGCCAGGAGGCGGTGGCCGTCGGCACGATGGCCGCGCTGCGCCCCGACGACTACGTCATGACCAGCTACCGCGAGCACGGCCAGGCGCTGGCGCGCGGCGTATCGGCGCGGGCGGTGATGGCGGAGCTGTTCGGCAAGGCGACCGGCAGCTCGGCGGGCAAGGGCGGCTCGATGCACATCTTCGACGCCGCCACCAACTTCCTCGGCGGGCACGCCATCGTGGGCGGCCACATCCCGCTGGTGACCGGCGTGGCGTTCGCGATCAAGTACCGCGAGGGCGACCAGGTCTCGGTCGGGTTCTTCGGCGAGGCCGCGGTGAACAACGGCGCCTTCCACGAGGCGCTGAACATGGCGGCGGTGTGGCGGCTGCCGGCGATCTACATCTGCGAGAACAACCGCTACGGGATGGGGACCGCGCTCGAGCGCGCCTCCGCGATCTACGACGTGGCCCAGCGCGCCTGCTCGTACGACATGCCGGCCGAGGTGGTGGACGGCATGGACGTGCTCAAGGTGCGGGACGCGGTGGCCCGCGCGGCGCAGCGCGCCCGCGAGCGCTACGTGCCCACGCTGCTGGAGATCCGCACCTACCGCTTCATGGGCCACTCGATGTCCGACCCGATCCACGGCCACTACCGCACCAAGGACGAGGTCGAGCAGGCCAAGGCCAAGGACCCGATCCACACTTTCGCCGACAGGCTGCGCGCCGACGGCCTGCTGGACGACGAGCGGTGGCAGACGATGGAGGCCGAGGTCGCGGACGAGTGCGACGACGCGGTGCGGTTCGCCGACGAGAGCCCGGACCCCGCGCCCGAAGCGCTGCTCACCGACGTGTACCGCGAGACCGCGTCCTGATGCCGGTCCTCACCTACCGCGACGCGCTGAACCAGGCCCTGCGCGAGGAGATGGCGCGGAACCAGGACGTCTTCCTGATGGGCGAGGAGGTCGGCGCCTACCAGGGCGCCTACAAGGTGAGCCGCGGCCTGCTGGAGGAGTTCGGGCCGATGCGGGTCGTGGACTCGCCCATCACCGAGCTGGGCTTCGCCGGCGTGGGCGTCGGCGCCGCGATGGCGGGGCTGCGGCCGGTGATCGAGTTCATGACCTGGAACTTCGCGCTGCTCGCCATCGACCAGATCGTCAACTCGGCCGCCAAGATGCTGTACATGTCGGGCGGCCAGGTGCCGATCCCGATCGTGTTCCGCGGGCCCGGCGGCGCGGCGCTGATGCTGGCGGCCCAGCACTCGCAGTCGTTCGAGGCGTGGTACGCGCACGTCCCCGGGCTCAAGGTCGTGACGCCGGCGACGCCGGCCGACGCGAAGGGGCTCCTCAAGAGCGCCATCCGCGACGACAACCCGGTGATCTTCATCGAAGGCGAGATGCTCTACAACCAGAAGGGCGAGGTGCCCGAGGGCGAGCACCTCATCCCGCTGGGCGTGGCCGACATCAAGCGCCCGGGCACGGACGTCACCATCGTGGCCCACGCCAAGATGGTGGCGGTGGCGCTCAAGGCCGCCGAGGAGCTCGAGAAGGAGGGCGTGAGCGCGGAGGTCGTCGACCCCCGCACCCTGCGCCCGCTCGACCTGCCCACCATTCTCGAGTCGGTGCGGAAGACGAACCGCTGCGTCATCGTCGAGGAGGGATGGCCGCTCGCCGGCATCGGCGCCTCGGTCGTCGACGGGATCCAGCGCGAAGCGTTCGACGACCTCGACGCGCCGGTGCTGCGGGTGACCGGCGCCGACGTGCCGATGCCGTACAACCGCCAGCTCGAGAAGCTCGCCAAGCCGGATGCGGCCAAGGTGGTCGCGGCGGCCAAGCGGGTCCTCTACCTCGCGCAGGGCTAGGCCGACATGACCTCGCACGCTGGTTTCGCGCCGCCGGCTCGATCCGGCCCTGGCGCGGCAGCCACCGGCTGACGCCGTGGCCACCAAGGTCGTGATGGAGGCGCTGTCGCCCACGATGGAGGAGGGGCGGCTGGTGGCGTGGAAGAAGAAGGAAGGCGACGCGGTGAAGGCGGGCGAGACCCTGGCCGAGGTCGAGACCGACAAGGCGGTGATGGAGCTGGTGGCGCGCGAAGACGGCGTGCTGCGCAAGATCGTCCTCGGCGAGGGCGCGACGGTCCCGGTGGGGGCGCTGGTGGCGATCGTCGGGGGCAAGGACGAGGACATATCGTTGGTCCTCCCCCCGACCTCACCCGCCCCGGTGGTGGGTGGTGGGTTGTCGAGGGGCGCCGGCGCGGCCCCGGGAACAGCGAAGGCGCCCGCCGCTGCGGCGACGCCGGCCCCGGCGACCGTGGCCGCGCCTTCCCTACACCCTGCACCCTCACACCCTACACCCGGCTCGTCCCGCGTTCGTTCCTCCCCCCTCGCCCGCCGCCTCGCGGCCGAGCGGGGCCTGGACCTGCGCCTCGTCCCCGGCACCGGACCCGCGGGCCGCATCACCAAGCGCGACGTGGACGCCGCCGGTGCGGCGGTGCGTCCCGCCGCCGCCGCGCCCGCGGCCCCCGCCCTGGCGGTGGTCCCCGGGATGGCTGCGCCCCCGGGCGGCGTGCGCGACGTCCCGCTCACCACGATGCGGAAGACCATCGCGCGCCGGCTGGTCGAGTCCATCGGCCCGGTCCCGCACTTCTATCTCACCAGCGAGATCGAGATGGAGCGGGCCTGGGAGGCGCGAGCGCACCTCGCCGGCCTCGGCGACGCGTACAAGGTCTCGTTCAACGACCTGATCGTGAAGGCGGTGGCGCTCGCCCTGCGGCAGCATCCGGCGGTAAACGCGTCGTTCCTCGAGGACCGGATCCGCTACCACGGCGACGTGCACGTCGGCATGGCGGTCGCCGTCGAGGACGGGCTCATCACGCCGGTCATCCGGCACGCCGATCGCAAGGGACTGCTGGAGATCGCGGCGGAGGCGAAGACGCTGGCCGAGCGCGCGCGCGCGCGCCGGCTCACTCCCGAGGAGTACACCGGCGCGACCTTCAGCGTCTCCAACCTCGGCATGTTCGACATCGACGAGTTCACCGCGGTCATCAACCCGCCCGAGGCGGGGATCCTCGCGGTGGGGCGCATCGCCCAGCGCGCGGTGGTGGCTGACGGCCAGCTGGCCGTGCGGCGCACCATGCGCGTGACGATGTCCTGCGACCACCGCGTCGTGGACGGCGCCACCGGCGCGAAGTTCCTGCAGACCGTGAAGCTGATGCTCGAGAATCCCCTCGCGATGCTGCTCTAGGAGTGTCCGTGGCGACGACATTCGACGTGGTCTTCATCGGCGCGGGCCCCGGCGGCTACGTGTCGGCCATCCGGGCCGCGCAGCTCGGGCTCAGCGTGGGCGTGGTCGAGAAGGACAAGCTCGGCGGCGTGTGCGTGAACATCGGCTGCATCCCGACCAAGGCCCTGCTCCACTCGGCCGAGGTGGCGAACCTGATGCGCCACGCCAAGGACCTCGGCGTCACCGCCGGCGAGGTGCAGACCGACTACGGCGTGGCGATGAAGCGGTCCCGGCGGGTCGCCGAGCAGAACTCCAAGGGCGTCGAGTTCCTGTTCAAGAAGCACAAGATCGAGACGATCAAGGGGACCGGGAAGCTGCTCCCGGGCCGCAAGGTCGCCGTCACGAGGGCGGAGGGCGGGACGGTGGAGCTCACCGCCGCCAGGGCCGTGGTCGTCGCGACCGGCTCCCGTCCCAAGGACCTGCCGCAGATCGGGCTCAAGATCGACCGGACCACGATGATCTCGAGCGACGAGGCGCTGCTGCTCGACGCCGCGCCGAAGACGGTGGCGGTGGTGGGCGCGGGCGCCGTCGGGTGCGAGTTCGCCGACGTGTTCAACGCCTTCGGCAGCCAGGTCACGCTCCTCGAGGTGCTGCCGCGCATCCTCCCCGTCGAGGACGCCGAGATGTCGGACGTGGTCGCGAAGGCCTTCAGGAAGCGTGGCATCACGGCCGTGGCCGGCGCGCAGATCCAGAAGGTCGAGAAGGGCAAGGGCGGCGTCACGATCGGCTACGCCGCCGGGGGCAAGCCGCAGACCGTGACCGTCGAGAAGGTGCTGATCGCGACGGGCCGCGCCCCGCTGACGGAGAACCTCGGCCTCGAGGCGGCGGGCGTGAAGCTCACCGACCGCGGCTTCATCCAGGTGGACGGCGCGATGCAGACGACGGCGCCCGGCGTCTACGCCATCGGCGACGTCGCCGGACCGCCGCTGCTGGCGCACAAGGGCAGCCGGGAGGGCGTGGTCGCGGCCGAGGCGATCGCGGGGCTCAAGCCCCACCCGATCGACTACAGCGGCGTGCCGGGCGCGACCTACTGCCACCCCGAGGTCGCCAGCGTCGGTCTCACCGAGGAGCAGTGCAAGGAGCGCAAGCTGGAGTACGCGGTCGGCCGGTTCCCGTTCAGCGCGAGCGGCCGCGCCCGTACCGCGGGCGAGACCGACGGGCTGGTGAAGATCATCAGCGGCAGGAAGTACGGCGAGATCCTCGGCGCCCACATCGCCGGCGCGCACGCGACCGAGCTGATCCACGAGCTGGTGGTCGCGCGGGCCAACGAGTACACGGTCGAGGAGATCGAGCTGGCGATCCACGCGCACCCGACGCTGTCCGAGGCCATCGCCGAGGCCGCGCTCGACGCGATGGGCCGGGTGATCCACATCTGAAGCTGCCGCCGCCCGTCGGGAGCGCGCTGGCCGCCATCGTGGTCGGCTCGGCCGTGGGCGGCGCCGTCGTGGCGCTGGTGCTGTTCGCGATGAGCGGCTACGTCCCCGCCACGCCGTCGCAGGCGTCCGCTCCCATCATGCCCGCCGTCGGGCCGGCCGTGGCCGGGTTCGGCGGCCTCGTCGCCGGCGCCCTGGTCGCCTGGGCCGTGGGCAGGCCCGTCGGTGGGGCGTTCCGGCGCGCGGCGCTCGCGATGATGGCGGTGATGGGCACCGCGCTGGTGGCCGGCGCCACGCTGCCCGCGCATCAGCTCGCCGGCCGCGCGGGGCTCGCCGGCGTGGCCGCGCTGTGCCTGCTGCTCGCTGTGGCGGCCCGCAGGATCTTCGTGGACGCCCCGGGCCCCGAGCGATGAACGGGGGCCGGCTCGCCGTCGCGCAGCTCGGCCTGGTCCCCTACGGCGAGGCCCTGAGCCGCCAGCGCGCACTCGCCGGGGACCGGATCGCCGGCCGGCTCACGTCCGACGTGCTGCTGCTCCTCGAGCATCCGCCGGTGATCACCCTGGGCCGCGGCACCCGCGAGACCAGCCTGCCCATCGCGCCCGACGCGCTGCGGCGGCGCGGGATCGACGTGTTCGAGATCGAGCGCGGCGGCGACGTGACCTACCACGGTCCGGGCCAGCTCGTCGGCTATCCGATCTTCGACCTCGCCGCGCACCGCAAGGACCTCCACTGGTTCCTGCGCCGGATGGAGGAGGCGCTGTTCGCGGCGCTGGCGCGGTTCGGCATCACGGGCGAGCGGCGCGAGGGCTACACCGGGGCGTGGACCGGCGGGCGGAAGATCGCGAGCATCGGGATCCACGTGCGCCAGTGGGTGACGTGGCACGGGTTCGCGCTGAACGTCACCGACGACCTGTCCGCCTTCGACCTCATCGTGCCGTGCGGCATTCCCGGCGTGGTGATGACGAGCGTGGCGAAGGAGCTGGCGGCCGGCGCCGCACCACTCGGCCCGGCGGGCGACGCGGAGCTGATGCGCCGCACGCGGGAGGCGGTCGTCGACGGCTTCGTGCGGACCTTCGGCTTCGGTGGCGTCGAGGCCTTCGACCCGGCGACGACGGCCGCGTAGAGAGAGGCGCGAGTGGGGCTGAGGCGGTTGAGGCCGGCGCCCCACTCGCGTTACTGTAAGGAAGACTAGAGGGCCTTCACCGTATAAGACGCGCGACAGCCCGAAAAGGTTACAGGCGCCCTCACGGCGTCAGGGCGTGCACCGCGCCGAGGGTCAGCAGCAGCCACCCGACCATGAGGGGCGCCGGCCCCCACAGCGCGACGGCGCTCCACCCCCCCAGCGCAACAACCGACGGATACCCCGCCACGATGCGCACCAGGCGGCGGCGGAAGGCGCGGCCGTCCGTCCGCATCCAGCCGTCGCCGGTTCCCAGCGCCAGCCGTGACACCGAGGCCCCCGCGGCACACAGGACGATGAACGCCAGCAGCGCCACCGCCCAGCGGCCGCCCTGCGGCTCGCCGAGGCGGCGGTAAATCTCGTCGATCGGGCCCGGGGCGCCCACGGCGGCGCCGGCGACCAGCAGGGCGGGAAGCCGGAGCACGGCGAAGGCCGTCCACTCCAGGCTCAGGACGCGCAGCCAGGCCGCGGTCCGCACCAGCCGCGTCGCGCCGTGCAGCAGCAGCCCGGCGAGCGCCGTGCCCACCGGCCCGGCCAGCAGTGCCAGCACCCACGGCACCGCCGGGTGGGAGCCGTTCCAGCCGTGCGCGGGCACCACGGTGAACCAGGACGAGAGCGCGACGCCGGTCCCGCCGAAGCCGAGCAGGCTGCCGGCAGCGCTGCCGATGAGCACGTCGGATGCGAGGGCGAGCCAGGCTGCGGGGAGTGCCGCGAGGGCGCAGGCGACGCCGAGCAGCGGTGGAGAAAGCGGTTCGCGCTGGGGCACGAGCGAATCTAGCACGAATGCCCGGCGTTGCCTGCCCCTGTATCTTGGGTTCATGCCCGACAGCCTCGACGTCCGCACCCGCGACCGGGCCCGGCTCCCGCCCGGCCAGGTCCAGACGGCGAAATGGCCGGTGCTGCACTACGGCCGGGTGCCGCGCGCGGACCCGGGACGGTGGACCTTCCGGGTATTCGGGGAAGTGGAGCGCCCCTTCGAGATCACGTGGGCGGAGTTCGCGAGACTCCCCAAGCGGGACGTGCTGTGCGACATCCACTGCGTGACCACCTGGTCGCGCTTCGACAACCGGTTCTCGGGCGTGCCCGTGCAGCTCCTGCTCGAGCGCGCGGGCGTGCGGCCGGGCGCCTCTCACGTGCTGGTGCACGCGGACGAGGACTACACCACCAACCTCCCGCTGTCAGATCTCGCCCGCGACGCCAACCTCGTCGCGACCCACTTCGAGGGGGAGCCGCTGCTCCCCGAGCACGGCGGCCCGGCGCGCCTGCTGGTGCCGCATCTGTACTTCTGGAAGTCGGCGAAGTGGGTGCGAGGCCTGGAGCTGATGGAGGGCGACTGGCCGGGGTTCTGGGAGCAGAACGGCTACCACATGCGCGGCGACCCGTGGGCCGAGGAGCGCTACGGCAGGCCGGATCCGGCGCGGATGCGACGCGGGCCCACGAAGTAGAGAGTGGCAGGGGAGTCAGGGGACGGGGCGGCTGCGAGCCGCACGCCGCTTCCTGCGGGCTGCCTACTTCTCATCCTCCCCCATCATCTCGAAAAACCGCCCGAACAGCACGACGCCCTTCCATATCTGCTCGAGCGTGAGCTTCTCGTTCGGCGCATGCAGACGGTCGTCGGGCAGCCCGACGCCGCAGACCAGCACCGCGTCGCTCCGCTGCTGGAGCAGCGGCACGATCGGGATCGACGCGCCGTCGCGGATCGGCGCGCTCCCCCGGTCCCACACTTCCCGGAACGCCCGGTCCAGAACGCGATACGCGCGCGAGTCCAGCCTCGTCTGTGCGGGATCGACGGCCGCGAACACGGTCGTCTTCACCTCGGCGTACTTCGGCGCCACTCGCTTGACGGCCCTGACCAGACGCGCCGCGATGTCCTTCGCGCGCTGATCGGGCACGAGGCGCAGCGAGATCTTCGCGGTGGCCTCGGCGGGAATCACCGTCTTGCTCCCTGCGCCGGTGTACCCGCCCACGATCCCGTGCACCTCGAAGGTCGGCCGCGCCCAGATCCGCTCGAGGAACCCGAACTTCTTCTCGCCGTTGAGCGCTCTCGCCCCGGCCTCCTCCCGGAACCCCTTCTCCGTGACGGGCAGCGACCGCCACGCCTTGAGCTCCGCCGCCGTGGGTCGCCTCACCCGGTCGTAGAAGCCCGGGATCCGGATCCGCCCGTCCTCGCCCTTCAGCTTCTCGAGCAGGTGCCACAGCGTCTCGATGGCGTTCGGCGCGGCGCCCCCGTAGGTGCCGCTGTGGAGATCCGCCTTCAGGGTCCGCACGTGGATCTCGGCGTGGATCATGCCGCGCAGCGCCGCATCCACGCTCGGCCGTCCCGGCGCGACGAAGCTCACGTCCGTCACCAGCACGGCATCGGCGCGGGTCCGTTCCGGCTCGCGCGTCAGGAGGTCGGTCAGTCCCTTCGAGCCGGTCTCCTCCTCGCCCTCGATCAGGAACCGGAGGTTGACCGGGAAGGACCCCTGCGTGGCCTTGAGCCCTTCGAGCGCCGCGACCACGGTGAACACCTGGCCCTTGTCGTCGGCCGCGCCGCGCGCGTAGAGGTTTCCGTCGCGCACCGTGGGCTGGAACGGCGGCGAGACCCACTCGTCGATCGGGTCCGGCGGCTGCACGTCGTAGTGCCCGTAGCACAGGACAGTCGGCGCCCCCGGCACCTGCGGCCCGACGGCCCAGAGAATCGGATGCCCGCCGGTCCGCAGGGTCTCGACGCTGAAGCCCAGGCGCTGCAGGCGGGTGGAGATCCAGGCGGCCGCCTTGCCGCAGTCGGCCGCGTGCTCGGGCTGCGCGCTGATGCTCGGGATCCTGAGCCACTCAGAGAGATCCGCGAGCAGCCGGGGCCGCTCGCGCTCGACGAAGGCGGTGAGAGGGGAGATCATCGTTGGCACAAGGTAGCGCCCGCCGACCCGGCGGGCCAGCGCGGGCTCACGCCGGACTGGCCGCATCGCCCGCGGCCTGTATCTTCTTCCTCGCCCGACTATGCGCCTCACCTCGTCGTATGCCGTGTTCCGCTTCAAGCCTGGAGAGGAAGGCCTCGCCAAGGCGCGCTGGTACAGCCGCGAGGGCAAGGCCGAGGAGGCCGAGAAGGCCTACCGCGCGGCGCTCACCGCCGACCCGGAGCTGCGCTCGGGGTGGCTCGAGCTGTTCGAGCTGCTGCGCCGCGACGGGCGCCTCCACGACGCGCTGGAGCTGGCGATGCGGGCCGAGGACCACTTCGGCCCCGACGCCGCGATGCCGCGGGCGATCAAGGGCGCCGCGCTCGCGGAGCTGGGCCGGACGCGCGACGCCATCGCCGCGCTCGAGGAAGCGATCGAGATCGACGGCAACCTGGCCCTCGCCTGGCACGAGATGGCGTACGCGGCGTACCGCGCCGGCGAGTACGCGCGCGCCCTGCTGGTGCTCGACCGGGCCTTCGCCCTCGAGCCGCACACCGACACGCTGATGCTGCGCGGACACATCCTGCGCGCGGCCGGCCAGTTCGACGCCGCCGAGGTCGCGTTCGAGGGCGCGCAGCAGTCCGCCGAGCACGACGTGCCGCGGCGCGAAGCCGAGCGCGAAGTCGCGGCGACCCGGCGCGCCGCCACCCTCGGCGGGAAGAAGCCGCGGCGGTTCACCGCCCGGGAGCGGGCCTTCGCCGAGACCGGAGGCGTCCTGCTCGACGCCGGGGCCGATCCGCAGGCGACGGCGCCGCAGTCGGACGGCGTTCCGGCCCTGCTGGCCTCCTGCCTCCGCTCGCTGGTGGGCCTGGTGCAGTCGATGCAATGGTGTCCCGCCGTGTGCGCGGCCGCGACGCCGGAGGACGAGCCGCTGGCCACCGCGGTGGCCCGCGCGCTCGGGGCGCAGCCGCTGCCGGTGGCGGCGCTCGATCCGGCGGACCACCCGCTGCTCGTGACCGTCTGGAACGCGGGAGGCCGGGAGTGGGGGCACCACGTGGCGCGCCTGGACCGGTGGCGGAGCGGCTACGCGTTCGCGCTGGCGCAGGTCGCCGATCCGGCCGAGCCGGCGGACGTGCTCGGGACGTGGAGGTATGCGGGCGACGCCGCCGCCCTGCACCGGCACCTGGCGCAGGCCATCGCGCGGCCGCTCGCCGCGGGCGTGGTCGATCCCGAGATCCTCGCCATCGCGTCCAACCCGCTCGCGCGCTGGCGGTTCCGGCAGACGAAGCCCGACTCGCCTTCCTGACGGGCGGCTAGCGGCCCGGCGCCACGCCGAGCGCCACCCAGGGATCGCCCGCGCCCGCCACCCGGTCGCGCACCACGCCGATGGTGCGCACCAGGTCGCCGTGCTCCTCCGCCAGCAGCTCCTCGAAGCGATCGAGATGCGTCCGGTAGAGCCGCGCCGCGATCACCACCGCGTTGTTCAGCGGCCGGCGCGCGAGCCAGCGGCCGTCGATGGTCCGCAGCGTCTGCCCGAACGGCCCGGCCAGGTCCGCCTGCGCGGCGGCGAAGATCCCCTGGCGCTGCTCCCCGAGCGCCGGCCCGGGCAGGCCCTGCGCGTACAGCCGCTCGAGCCGCGCCGCCAGCGAGTCGAAGAAGTGCTCGAGCCGGATCTCGTCCTGCCAGCGGGCCACCGCGCGCTCGGCGTTGCGGTGGTCGCCGCGCGCGAGGAAGAACGCCTCCGCGCCGCGGAAGCCGACGAAGTCCGCCAGCGACTCGTTGAACGGCACGCTGCCCCTGACCCAGATCGTGTTGTGCAGGATCTCGTGGATCACCGTCGCCGCCAGGTCGACGGAGTCCTCGCGCACGATGGTCGACAGCAGCGGATCGTTGAACCAGCCCAGCGTCGAATAGGCGTTGGAGACGCGCAGGTAGGTGTCCATCCCGCGCCGCTCGAGGCGCCGCGCCTCCTCCAGCGCCTCGTCGCGGTGGAAGAACCCCTGGTAGGGGACCCGGCCGACGACCGGCCAGGACCAGGTCAGCTCCTCGAGCCGGTCCGAGCGGCTCGCGCTGAGGACCAGCACCAGCGTGTCGCGCCGTATCCGGGAGTAGGTGGTGTACGTCCGCCGCGCGGCGAGGTGCAGCGAGCCGGCGGCGAAGCCGCGCACCGCGAGCACCAGCTCGAGCTTGGCGCGCGTCGCCGGATCGGTCGCCGGGTCGGCGACGACGGCGGCGATCGGCCGCCGCCGCACCAGGATCAGCGCCTCCTCGACCGCCGCGCGCGCCACGTAGCGGACGTCGCGGCTCACGCACCACGCGACGGCGCCGCCGGCCACCACGAGGACCAGCAGCGCCGCGACGACCCGCCGGAGCGTCCGGAGCCGCCCGCCTACGGCGACCACCTCACGCCGAACCGCGACGTGCCGCCCCCGAGGCTGCTGAAGCCCTCGTACCCGTAGTCCAGCTGGAGCCGGTGGAACACCAGGGTCCCGCCGAACACCAGCGATTTCTGGTCGGTGGGAGCGGCGCCGGTCGCGATGCCCGCCCGGCCCAGCAGTCCGATCCCGTCCGCCACCACGCCGCCCTCGACGCCGAACGCCAAATAGCTGCTGGTCCCGCGCGGCGAGACCCAGTCGCCGACCACCATCAGCCGCGGCACGCCCTGCGGGTCCACGATGTTGAGCGAGAAGCCGGCGCGGACGGTCCGCGGCAGGGGCGCTCCCGTCCGCGTGTCGGTCTTGAGGTCGCCGCCCAGGTTCTGCACCACCACGCCCAGCGCCGCGATGTCGAAGAACGCGAGGGCGGCGCCCGCGTCGAATCCGAGCCCCGACGCGTCGTACACCGTGGTGTCGGGGACCGAGATGTGCTCCGCGAGGTACTTCGCGTTGACGCCGATGGCGAACATCCCCAGCCGGTACGCGACCGAGCCGACGGCCTCGGCGCTGTAGGCCGCGGCCATCGCCCCGCCGGGATCGGCGATGCCGCGGTCGCCGCCGAACGCCGGGTCCGGGCGGTACACGGTGTCCCCGCCGAAGTCCAGCAGATTCGCCCCCACGCCGATCACGAAGCGCCCCAGGCCGAACGCGGCGGCCCCGGCCACGAGATCGGAGCCGAGCAGATAGCGCTGGTAGCTCATCCCCAGCGCCACCGAGCGGATCGGGGCGAGCCCCGCCGGGTTGACGAAGACGCTGCCGATATCGCCGATGACCGCGGTATACGCACCGCCCAGCCCGAGCTGGCGCGTCGTGGCGGGAATCGCCAGCACGGCGCCGGAGGTCGTGCCGGTGGCCTGGGCGCGGGCGCCCGGTGCCGCCGCACCCAGGGCCGCGGCCACCACCACGAAGGCCGCCGCGCGCCGCGTCACGGGCTCCGCCGCGCGACGTAGAGGCGGTGGCGCAGGACCGTGCCGCCGAGATCCACCACCAGGAGGTACGCGCCGTTGACGACGGGGCGCCCGTCGGCCGCCGTGAGATCCCACTGCAGCCGTCCCGCGGGCGCCGCGCCGAGCTCGCGCACCAGCGCTCCGTTGTAGGTGTAGATCGCGGCCCGCACCGCCGGGCTGGACACGTGGATGACCACCGAGGAGCCGCGAACCGGGTTCTCCGAGAGGTTGATCGTGCCGCCCGGGCCGAGCATCGCGGAGCTCAGCGCGTTGAGCGCGGCCGGCACGGAGAGCTTGCCGTAGCCCCACGACGCGTTGGGCGCGCCGTTGGCGCGGCCGTCGTAGGGGTGCCAGGCGAAGCTGTCGATGCGCGCCGCGCCCACCAGCAGCGTGCGCGCGGCCTCCGGAGTGAGCCGCGCGTCGCGCTCCAGCAGCAGCGCCACGGCGCCGGTCACGAACGGCGCCGCCATCGACGTGCCCTCGAGGATCCAGTGGCGGCCGTCCTGCATCACCCGCCCGGCGGGCGCCGTCGCCGCGCCGGAGAGCGCCGACGCGACGCCCTGCCCCGGAGCGGTGAGGTCCGGCTTCTGGACGCCGTCCCGCCGCGGTCCCGGGCCCGAGAACCACGCCAGGTCGCCCAGCGCCTCTCGGTTGCTGTACTGCTGGGGCTCCCCGTTCACGTCCCGCCACTTGAGGCGCGTCACGTAGGCGCCGACGGCCAGCACCCGGGTCGCCGTGGCCGGCGTCGCCACCAGGTAGCGGTTGCTCGCACCGCTCACCAGCGAGATCCCCTGCGCGGAGCCCTCCGCGCCCAGCGCCGCTTCCGCGATCCACAGGTGCACGGGCCGGCCGCTCGACGACGCCACGGCGCTGACGCGGATGGTCCAGGTCCCCGGGGCGGGCGGGTGCGCCGCGGCCGTGCCGAGATCGCCCAGCACGATCAGCCCGAGATAGTCCCGGGTCTCGGCGACCGTGGTGCCGGGACCGTTCTCGATGTGGACCCACCCGTCGGTGGAGTCCAGGCTGACCGAGGCGCCGACCGGCCCCGTCACCGTCGAGCCGTCCGGCCGGTCGACGCTCACCGTCATGCTGTCGGACCCGGCGTACCACAGCTGCAGCACGACGTAGTCGTTGTTCGATCCGGGCGCGGGCACGTACGGCGGCACCGTCAGCGTGAACGCGACCTGCTGCCCGGTCTTGACCAGCGCGGACGCGTGCAGGTCGTCGGCCGTCACGGCCGGCGCGGCGTTCCCGTTGTCCCCCGCGTTGCCCACGGCGGCCACGACGATCCGCCCCGGTCCCGCCAGCGAATCGAGCTCCTCTTCCTCGGGCAGCGTGCCGTCGTGCGGGCCCCACTGCGCGCCGAGGCTGAGGTTGACCACCGCCGGCCGGCCGAGCTGCGCGGCGCGGCTGAAGATGTAGTTGACGCCGTCCACCACGTCGCCGGAGAGGAACGTGGTCTTGACGACGATCAGGTCCGCCCCGGGCGCCACGCCGGCGAACTGGCCCGCCGGCTGCCCGTTCCCCGTCGCGCTGCCGTCTCCCGCCGCGGTCCCGAGCACGTGGGTCCCGTGGCCGACGCTGTCGCGCGAGGCGCAGCCGGCCGCCGTGAGGCTCGCCTGCACGCACTCCACGCCGTAGCCGAACGTCGTTCCGCCGACCACGCCGGGCCCCGCGCCCGGCAGCGTCTGGTCCCACAGCCACAGGATCCGGGAGCGGCCCAGCGAATCGACCAGGAAGTCGGGATGGGTGAAGTCCACGCCCGTGTCGACCAGCCCCACGATCACCCCGCGGCCGACCGACCCGGTGAAGCGGTCGGGACCGAGCATGCGGCGCAGCCCCGCCACGCCGATGTCCGCGGTGCCCACGTCGTTGTCGATCCCCGCGTCGCCGGCGCTCCGCGCGCCGCCGATCGCGGGCCACCGCCGCGCGCCGTACACCGCCGCCACCGACGGGTCGGCCAGCACCGGGCCGAGCGCCGCGAGCGGGACCCGCGCGTTCACCAGCCCGCCCACCCGCGTGCCGAGCCGGGCGCCGAGCCGCTCCAGTGCCGCGGCGTCGCCGCCGCGCAGCCGGACCACGACGTGCGCGACCGGCGTCCCGTCGAGGTCGCGCGTCACGGCGACCAGTCGCGCGGCCGTCGGGTCCTGGATCAGCCGCGCCTGCTCCGCCGCTGGAAGCGCGTCGAGGAACCGGACCGTCGGTCCGACCGGGCGCTGCTGCGCCCGGGCGGCCGTGCCGCCGAGCGCGGCCAGGAGGAGGACTGCCGGAACGCGGGAGGCGCGCGCCGCGCGCCGCACTGGGGCCACGATGCTCCCTACCAGGTCTTCGCGTACGCTCGTGGCCGGGCCAGCCGCTGTCAAGATGGAACGCGCTCGTCTTTGACAGCCCCGGAGGGCGCCGCTAGCTTGCCCGAAACGATGGCCTTCGCGCACCTCCACACGCACTCCGAGTACTCGCTTCTCGACGGCGCCAACCGCATCAGCGACCTCATCGCCCGGGTGAAGGCGCTGGGGATGGACAGCCTCGCCATCACCGACCACGGCAACATGTTCGGCGCCTGGCAGTTCCATCAGGAGGCGCGCGCCGCGGGGATCCGTCCGATCATCGGGATGGAAGCGTACATGGCGTTCGGCCCGCGGCAGGCCCGGGAGAAGCCGGCCGACGCGCCCGCCGCGTACGCGCACCTGGTGCTGCTGGTCAAGGACCGCGTCGGCTACAAGAACCTCGTCCGCCTCTCCTCCATCGGCTACGTCGAGGGCTACTACCGCCGCCCGCGGGTGGACCGCGAGACGCTGGAGCGCCACGCCGAGGGCCTCGTCTGCCTCTCGGCCTGCCTCTCCGGCGAGGTGGCGCTGTGGCTCCGCCAGGGCGCGTACGACCGCGCGAAGGAGGCGGCGGAGTGGCACGCGCGCACCTTCGGCGAGGGCGGGTACTGGCTCGAGGTGCAGAATCACGGCCTGCCCGAGGAGCCGGGCGTGCAGCAGGGGGTGTTCCGCCTGGCCGAGGAGCTCGGGCTGGGCGTCGTCGCGACCAACGACGCGCACTACCTCACCCGGGAGGACGCCGCGGCGCACGACGTGCTGCTGGCCATCCGATCCGGCAAGGACCTGAACGACCCGAAGCGGTTCCGGTTCCAGGGCAGCGAGAGCTACGTCAAGTCCGAGGAAGAGATGCGGCGCGCCTTCCCGGCGCGCGACGACCTGTTCGCCAACACCCAGCGCATCGCCGAGCGGTGCGAGTTCGACTTCGAGAAGCGGTTCTTCCTCCCCGAGTTCCCGCGACCGGCCGAGTACGCCAGCGACAACGAGCTGGTGATCGCGCTGGCGGAGGAGGGGACGCGGCGGCGCTACGGCGACCCGCTGCCGCCCGCGGTGCGCGAGCGGCTCGACTACGAGCTGGGCGTGATCACCAAGGTCGGCTACGCGGGCTACTTCCTCATCGTGGCCGACTTCATCCGCTGGGCGCGCGAGCGCGGCATCCCGGTGGGCCCGGGCCGCGGCTCGGCGGCCGGCTCGCTGGTCTCCTACGCGCTCGGCATCACCAACGTGGACCCCCTCAAGTTCGACCTGCTGTTCGAGCGGTTCCTCAACCCCGAGCGCATCTCGCCGCCCGACATCGACGTCGACTTCTGCGAGGAGCGCCGCGGCGAGGTGATCGAGTACGTGCGCGAGCGCTACGGCCGCGCGTCGGTCGGGCAGATCGTCACCTTCGGCACCATGAAGGCCCGCGCTGCGGTGAAGGACGTGGCGCGCGTGCTCGGCGTCCCGCCGGGCGACGCGGACCGCCTCACCAAGCTGATCCCCAGCGGCCCCGCCTACTCGCTCACCCTGCGCGAGGCCGCCGAGAAGGTGCCGGAGCTGAAGGAGATGGTGGCGCACAACCCCACCTACCAGAAGGTGGTGGAGTTCGGCAGCGGGATCGAGGGACTGTCCCGCCACATCTCGGTGCACGCCGCCGGCATCGTCATCGCGCCCGGCCCGCTCACCGACTACGTGCCGGTGTGCACGATGACCGGGAAGGCCTCCGGCGCCGGCGCGGCCGACGACGCCATCATCACCCAGTACGACATGGTGGGGCTCGAGAAGGTCGGGATGCTGAAGATGGACTTCCTCGGCCTCACGACCCTCACCATCCTCCGCCGCGCGGTGGAGACCATCCGCGCGCGGCACGGCGTGGACGTCGACGTCGACGCCCTCGACCTCGAGGATCCGGCCGTCTACGCGATGCTCCGCACCGGGCGCACGTCCGGCGTGTTCCAGTTCGAGTCCAGCCTGGCCACCGACATGCTGCAGCGGATGCGCTGCGACCGGTTCGACGATCTGGTGGCCGCCAACGCGCTGGTGCGGCCGGGCACGCTCGACAGCGGGATGCACCTGGTCTACATCCGCCGCAAGCGCGGCGAGGAGCCGGTCCGCTACGCGCTGCCGGAGCTGCAGGAGATCCTCGAGCCCACCTACGGCGTGATCGTCTACCAGGAACAGGTGATGCGGATCGCGAGCCTGCTCGCGGGCTTCTCCCTGGCCGAGGCCGACGTGCTCCGCAAGGCCGTGGGCAAGAAGATCCAGGAGCTGATCGACAAGGAGCTGGGCAAGTTCGTGACCCGTTGCGTCGAGCGCGGCCACAAGAAGAAGGTGATCGAGGAGATCGCCGCCCAGATCCAGACCTTCGGCCGCTACGGATTCAACAAGTCGCACGCGGTCGCCTACTCGATCGTCGCCTACCAGACCGCGTGGCTCAAGACGCACTATCCGGCCGAGTTCATGGCGGCGCTGCTCTCCTCGGCCATCGGCGACACCGACAAGGTCGTGCCGTACATCGCCGAGTGCCGCGCGCTCGGCATCGAGGTGCTGCCGCCCGACGTCAACGAGTCGGGGTGGCACTTCACCGTGATCGGCGACCGGCGGATCCGCTTCGGCCTCGGCGCGATCAAGAACGTCGGCCGCGGGGCCATCGACGCGGTGATCGCCGCGCGCACCGCGGGCGGCGCGTTCACCTCGCTCGCCGATCTCGCGACCCGGGTCGACCACCGGGTCTGCAACAAGCGGGTGCTCGAGGCCCTGGTCGCGTCGGGCGCGACCGACGCGCTCGGCGGCCACCGGGCCCAGCTGTTCGCCGCCGTGGACGGCGTCCTCGCCGAGGCGGCCCTCAAGCAGGCCGAGACCGCGGCGGGCCAGGGCACGCTGTTCGGCGAGGCGGCCCCGTCCCCGGCGCGGCCGCAGGCGGGCCCCGGGGAGGCCGCGCGGCCCCCGCTGCCGTCGGTGCCCGAGTGGACCGAGGCCGAGCGCCTTGCGCGCGAGAAGGAATTGGTGGGATTCTTTGTCTCCGGGCACCCGCTCAACCGCTACGCCGACGAGGCGGCGCTGTTCGGCACGCACACCACCGCCGACCTCGGACGCTGGTCGAGCGAGAAGTTCGCGGTCGCGGCGGTGGTCACCGCGGTCCGGCGCCAGATCGCCCGGCGCTCCGGCGCGGAGTGGGCCAAGCTGGTGATCGAGGACTTCCACGGCACCGCGACGTGCCTGGTGTTCCCCGAGGCCTGGGGCAAGCTCGCCAAGGTGATCGCGGCCGACGGCGCCTACCTGCTCGTGGGCGGCTACTCGGCGCGCGACCGGGGCGAGGAGGACGCGCCGTTCATCGTGGAGGACGCGCTGTCCCTGGCCGACCTCAAGGCCTCGGGCCGCATCGGGGTGGCGCTGCGCTGGTCCGCGCACCCGGGCCGGAACGGCGAAGCGGCGCGCGCGGTGGCGGCGCTGTGCGCGGCGCATCCGGGCCCCGCGCCGGTGGTCGTGGAGTGGAGCGAGGACGGCACCGGCCGCGACCTCGTGCGGCTGCGCTCGCGCAGCCTCACCGTCGCGCTGGAGGAGGACCTGCTGGGCGCGCTGCGGGACATCCTGGGACGGGACGCGGTCACTCTCGTGAAGGCAGGGTAGCCGGATGGCGACAGCACTCGCCCTGGACTTCGAGAAGCCCATCGCCGAGCTCGAGCGCCAGATCGAGGACCTCAAGCGCCTGGCCAGCCAGCGCTCGCTCGACGTGGGGCGCGAGATCGCGCCCCTCGAGGCCAAGCTGGCCGAGCTGAGGACCGAGATCTACCGCAACCTGACGCCCTACCAGCGCGTCCAGGTGGCCCGCCATCCGCGGCGCCCCTACGCGCTCGACTACATCAACGGCCTGGTCGGCGACTTCCTCGAGCTCCACGGCGACCGGCTGTACCGCGACGACCCGGCCATCGTCGGCGGGCTCGGCCGCCTGGCCGGCCGCAGCGTCGTGGTCATCGGACAGCAGAAGGGCCGCGACATCAAGGAGAACCTGAAGCGCAACTTCGGGATGCCCCACCCCGAAGGCTACCGCAAGGCGCTGCGCCTCATGCAGCTGGCCGAGCGGTTCCGCCTGCCGATCGTCACGCTGATCGACACGCCCGGCGCCCACCCGGGGCTGGGCGCCGAGGAGCGCGGGCAGGCCGAGGCCATCGCGCGCAACATCGAGGAAATGGCGGTCCTCAGGACGCCGATCGTGGTCGCCATCGTCGGGGAGGGCGGCTCCGGCGGCGCGCTGGCGCTGGCCGTCGGGGACCGCGTCCTGATCCTCGAGAACGCGATCTACTCGGTCATCTCTCCGGAGGGGTGCGCCGCGATCCTGTGGCGCGACGCGGCGCTCAAGGAGCGCGCGGCCGAGGCCCTCAGGCTCACGGCCCCGGACCTGCTCGCGATGGGGCTGGTGGACGAGGTCGTGCCCGAGCCGCCCGGCGGGGCGCACGCCGATCCCGGCGGCGCGGTCGAGGCGCTGGGCACCGCCCTCGAGCGCCACCTCGCGGAGCTGACGGGCATCCCGACCGACGAGCTGCTCACGCGCCGCGCCGACAAGTACCTGAGGATGGGCAAGTTCGAGGAAGCCTAGCCGTGCCCGCACAGCTCGTCGAAATCCGCTTCAAGGGCAACCGGAAGGCGTACTTCCGCTGGCACGAGCCCGAGCCCCTCAGGCCCGAGGAGCCGGTCATCGTGGAGACCGACCGCGGCCTGGACCTCGGCCACGTCTCGGCGACCGGGGCCGCCGCCTCCACCAAGTGCGAGCGGTGCGCGATGCGGGCCGCGGCGCCGGAAGGCGGCGAGCGGTCCGACGCTTCCACGCCCGCCGAGCCGCCGCGGGAGCCCGCGCCCGACCGGCCGGCCGCCGCGGCCCCGCAGGCCGAGCGCCGCGTGATTCGCCGGGCGACGTCCGCCGACACCCGCGTCGCGGACGAGCTGCGACGCGTCGAGGACGACGTGCGCCGCAAGGCGCGGGAGCGGGCCGCCGCGCACGGCCTGGAGATGAAGGTCGCGGACGCCGAGTGGCAGTGGGACCGCAACAAGCTCACCGTGTATTTCACCGCCGAGCGGCGGGTCGACTTCCGGAACCTGGTGCGCGACCTCGCCTCCCTGTTCCGCACCCGGATCGAGCTCCGCCAGATCGGCGTGCGCGACGAGGCGAAGCGGCTCGACGGCATCGGCCGGTGCGGGCGCCAGTTGTGCTGCACCTGGCTGCCGGAGCTGCGGCCCATCGGCCTGCAGATCGCCAAGGACCAGCGGCTCAGCCTCAACCCGACCCAGATCTCTGGCCCGTGCGGCCGGCTGCTCTGCTGCCTGCGCTTCGAGCACGACTTCTACGTGGCCTCGCGCAAGCGCTTCCCCAAGGAGGGCAAGACGCTGGCCACGGCGCACGGCACCGAGAAGGTCGTGAGCATCGACATCTTCCGGGAGCGGGTGACGCTGCGGGCGGAGGACGGCACCTCGCGCACCCTGCCGCTCGCCGACCTCAAGCGCGAGACCGAGGGAGCCGCCGCCGTGGCGGAGCCGGCCTTGACGCCGCCGCCCGAGCCGCCCGCGCCCGCTCCGCCGCCGGCCGCCGCGAGCGAAGCCGCACCCGCCCGGGGCGAGCGCCGCCGCGGCCGCCGCGGCGGACGGCGCCGGCGCCGCCGCCGCCCGTGAGCGACGGCACTCGGGCCGGGTCGGAATCCGGCGGGCGGCGCTTCTACCTCACGACCGCGATCGACTACGCCAACGGCGAGCCGCACTTCGGCCACGCCCTGGAGAAGATCGGCGCCGACGCCGTCGCCCGGTACCGGCGCCTCCGCGGCGACGACGTGCACTTCCTCATCGGCATGGACGAGCACGGCCAGAAGGTCGCGCAGGCCGCCCAGGAGCGCGGCATCGCGCCGCAGGCTCTCGTCGACGAGCTCGCCGAGGCGTTCAAGGCGATGTGGGCGCGCCTGGGCATCTCCTACGACCAGTTCATCCGCACCAGCGACGCGGCCCACGAGGCCGGCGTCCGGGCGCTGATCGAGCGGATCTTCGCGCGCCGGCCCGACGACTTCTACGAGCGCGGCTACGAGGGCTGGTACTGCGTCGGGTGCGAGACCTTCAAGCGCGACGACGAGATCGTGGACGGCAAGTGCGTCCTGCACCCGACCCGCACGCTGGCCTGGAGCGCGGAGCGCAACTGGTTCTTCCGGCTGTCGACGTACGCACCGTTCCTGCAGCGGCTGCTGCAGGAGCGCCCCGATTTCCTCCAGCCGGAGAGCCGCCGGAACGAGATCCTCGGCCTGTTCGAGCGCGGGCTCGAGGACATCCCGGTCAGCCGCGCCCGCCTGGCGTGGGCCATCCCCTTCCCGCGCAAGACCGCCGACGGCGAGCAGCAGGGCACCTGGGTGTGGTTCGACGCGCTGCCCAACTACCTCACCGCCACCGGGTACCCGGGCGACGGGTACGAGCGGCGCTGGCCGGCCCAGCTGCACATCATCGGCAAGGACATCACCCGGCACCACTGCGCGGTGTGGCCCGCGATGCTGGAGGCGGCCGGCCTGCCGCTCCCCGAGCGGGTGTGGGCCCACGGCTTCATCGGCTTCGGGGGCGAGCGGTTCAGCAAGTCCGCGGGCGTCCGCCTGGACCTCGGCACGGCCATCGACCGCCACGGCCCGGACGCGCTCCGCTACTTCCTGCTGCGCGAGATTCCGTTCGACGGGGACGGCGACTTCTCGCTCGAGCGGTTCGACGAGCGCTACGTGGCCGAGCTGGCGGACGCGTTCGGCAACCTGGCCTCGCGCGTGCTCGCCATGCTCGAGCGCTATCGCGGCGGGGCGGTTCCCGCATCGGGTGAATCCACGACCCTCGACCGGGCCGGCGAGGCCGCGCTGTCCCGCTACGCGCAGACGATGGACGCGCTGCTGCTGCACCGCGGCGCCGCCGCCGCCTGGGACCTCGTGAGCGAGGCCAACGCGTTCGTCGAGCGGCAGGCCCCGTGGTCGCAGGCCAAGTCCGGGGACGCCGCCGCGCTCGACAGCACCCTCGCCGCCCTCGCACGGTGCCTGGTGCGGCTCGCCGTGCTCGCCGGCCCGTTCGTCCCGACGGCCGCCGGCACGCTGTGGCAGGCGCTCGGACTCGACGGGTCCCACGGCGCCGGTCAGGCCTGGGAACTCGCCTCCCGGCCGAGCGTCGCCGGGGCCGCCACGCACAAGATCCCGCCCCTTTTCCCCAAGTTGGAGAAAGTCACAGCATAGGGTAAGTCGACAGTCCGCAACGGATTAGGATGTGGCATCTTTCTTCTTGACGCCGCGGGGTCCGGGGTGGTAATGTTGGCACGCGTCGCTTGACCCCCCTCGACCGGCGTGAGACCCACGCCGGACTTTTCTGTCTTTTCAAGTGCCCGGGGTTAGATGCCAAGTCGCCACTGGACGGTTCTTCTTGTGCCTCACGGCTCAGGCAGCACGAGATCACTCAAGGTCTCGGTGACCGTGCTGAAGCTGGCCGCGGGCGTGGGAGCCGTGGCGCTGGCGTCGATGCTCGCCGCGACTTACAGCGTGGTGTCGCACGCCGTGGACCTGTCGCGGAGCCAGCGGATCGAGAAGACCAACCAGGCGTTGTCGAGCGAGGTCCAGATCCTCGGGCAACGGGTCGGGCAGCTCTCGGACACCCTGGCGGTGATCGCGCGGCGCGACGACGAGGTCCGGCTGGTGGCCGGCCTCGACCCGTTGAGCCCGGAGGTCCGGCGCGCGGGCATCGGCGGCCCCACGGGCG
>Ga0187778_10000764_pt1 | contig 23001 bp, 25 predicted proteins | sample 1015_Q2_SP5_20_M_FD_132418 | JGI IMG/M metagenome (GOLD analysis project Ga0187778, IMG submission 132418) | Tropical peat soil microbial communities from peatlands in Department of Meta, Colombia - 1015_Q2_SP5_20_MG | ecosystem: Environmental > Terrestrial > Soil > Wetlands > Peat | place... | reverse complement strand
TTTGTCCTGTATCGCATTAGCTACCTCACTCGCGTTGGAGGTATCCACATAGCTTACGCCGAACCCGAGGCGCGGGGCACCTTTATCCAGCAGCTCATACGTACTCCCGTATAACACTCGATCACTAATAATGTGGTCCCCGCATTTGAGCAGCGTCAGCATCGAGGCAGAAATAGCTCCCATTCCCGACGCGAAGCTGACGGCTGCGTCTCCGCCTTCAAGCGCTGCCATTTTTAGCTCGAGCGCAGTGAGCGTCGGGTTCGAAGTCCGGGAGTACACGTATTTTCCGCGCTTGATGCCAGATCGCAAGAGCTCGTCTATGGCAAAACTCGATGTCTGGTAAATAGGCTGAGCAAGCGCAAAGTTGTCAGGACACGGTCGTTGCCCTGCGTGAATTAGTTTGGTATTGATCCCATAATCGTACGTCACGAAATGACCTCATGCTAACGGCTTTGGTTGTCTATCCTCTGGCAAGACCGGCAATTTCATCGTGTTAATGAGGATGGGCAGCGTGACTTCCTTGGCTCTTTCGAGCAACAGTTCTTTTCCTTTTTGAGATAACGCGAAAAGTGGCACCGCGGTCCCGACTTGTGCAAGAGCTCTATCGCTTACCGCCTCCCTAATAGCTCGGGACGCACAACCTGTCGTTATGTCCACAGTGCCAACAAATTGTTCCGCGGTATCGTCGTCTATTCCAGTTACATGGACCCCGATGACAAACACGTTTGCGCCAGTTTCGCTTTCGATTTCGCGGCATTGCGTAGCGTCGGGCAACGTCGCGACGGTGACGGCGACGTTTTTATGACCGAGCTCTATTGCGCGCGCAACGCCTAAGGGCTGATTAATGATGGCACTTGTTTCATCAAGCACAAGGCCACCTTTTTCTTCAACGCGATGCTTCAGCTTTGGGATCAGGGAGGTTTCGACGATGCCGGAAATACGCGCTCCGATGCCTTGTGTGAGGGTAGGACTTGACGTGATAACCGTTCCCACGCCTTCACAGACTGTAACACTAGCATCGATCATCTGACGTCGGAGTCCTGTCATCATTACTTCGGAGGCTCCAAATCCGACAAATACCTCCATTTCAACTTCCCGCTCGTCCGTACACATGCCGAAGTCGCGGATCCTAAATTCGATGTTCTCTCTAACGGCTTGCGCGTCAATTTTTTCGATACCGCGCGCTTTCGCAAAAATGGGGCAACGCTCAATCAACGGCTCTCGAACTTCGACTACCTTCCCGTCCTCCACTACGACGTAGGCCTTTCCCAACGCCTCCATAACATGTCTGTCTTTCATTGCTTTTCTTTCCAGCACTCTGGTTGATAGCTTTAACGATTGCGCCTGTGCGCTCATTAATAGGAATCTTATCGACTCTCAGGTTTCTTCTCTTGTGCAGAGACGTCAACATAACCCGCAATCAACGGAACATCGATGCTGCCGTCTTCGAGATGCGCCCATTTTTTGACGTGCAGTGGATGATCTGACGTAATTAGAACCAAGGTAGACTTACGCAGACTGCGACATATTCGCTCCACGTTTTCATCTATGGTCTGTGCCGAAAAAACGAGGTCCTCCCAAGATTGGGCAAAGTGGTGCGCACAATTGTCTATTGCTCGCAAATGTATCATTAAGAGCTGTATCCCTTCTCGGCTAAAGGCTTTTAATCCTAAATCAACGATCCGACGGTCGTAATCGATGATCCCGTGGAGGTTCTCGATACCTATAGCCAAGTCGACCCTATTGAGCTGTGCCTTAGCTCCTAAAAGTTCTATTACTATGCCTGATCTAATTCCGTTATCGCTCGCAATCTCAAGAATAGATTTTACCCGTGTGTAGAATGTATCAGCAACTTCATAGAGACGGTGGTGCTCTGGAGTGTAACCGGTCAATATAGTCGCTATGTTTGGGGTCGTTATACGAGGCGGCAGCGAATGGATCTCAAGAAACAAACCCGTTTCTGAAATACTCTGTAAGTGGCGCAAGGTGCCGTTTAGTTTTCTGTACAACGTGGTCCCGACGCCATCCACAACTACCAGCAATATTTGATCAATGACTTTACCCGCACAGTAGCTGATAATTTCCGCTATTTCCTCCCCGTCCTTATCCGGAATTTCAAAATGTAACAGCTTGCTGATCGTTGGAGCGATATCTAGCTGTGTGTATGTCATCGCGGTCACGTGCTTCCATGCTGGAAATCTAAGAATATGAATCTGTCGGACAGGTACTTTTTTCGAGTCTAATTTGACTGTGTCACCGCACGTACGAGAGTTGGAACGCAAAGTGCGTGTTGCAGAGACTCACAGACAAGAGGCATGTTCTGTTGGTGTCAAAGAACCCATCGCCTCGGGGGCCTCTGTGCGAGACCCTTTGCTCATCGATTCGAAAGTCTCACATCGCTGAAAGCGAGATCTGCTGCGGTATGTGAATGTCTCGAAGGAGTCAGTTGCATCCAAGATCACTTTAAGCCTCGAAAAATGCGCATGTCTCGTGCACTCACGTCAGGATTTTGGATAAATATTGTCCTAGCATCGATCGTTTTGGATGTGTAAGCTCTGACCTATTTGTCCTATGTCCACTGTCACACAGTTTCTGGCAATCTCGGTTTGCCACATCAACAGCAACTTAGGTAGGTACCGGGATTTGTGACGGCCTTGGGGCTACACTTTGAAGGGCGCGGAACTCGAAGCGGCACGGGTTAGTTGAACTGCAGTAAGTTAGTTTGTAGTAGCTGTTTTTCGATGAAAAGTGTGCTGACAGGCATTTTGATGCGTGCCCTCACGTATTTAAGGGCAGAACTCACGCTTTCAAATGTTAACGGTTGACGAGCGAACGCATCCTTGACGAGCTCTCTTATGACCCAACTTCCGAGAGGAATATCGTACGTCGGCTGAACTTCGCGCATTACGTAGACTGAGGCTTGCCTCCTTTGCCTTTCCAAGAACTGGAGCGCTGAAAACCGCGCAGCGTAGTAGCCTCCGTCCATGTACGCGGGCTTGCTCAAAGCGTCTTCGTACAGGTCACCTACTTCAACCGTGCCTCCTGCTGATATCCACGACTCAGTCCACCCGTAACTGTACGCGTGGGGGAGGAGTAATATCTCGAAGTGATTCCCAAAAGCTTCTGAGCTAAACAATTGAATATCCGAAACTTCTGGATAATTTCGCACCTTTTTTAAAATGCTATTTCCCAAAATAGAGTCTGTAGCGGTAATAGACCAACGCGTCGGCACAAGTCTACGCTTTTTACCAAACACGCCCACTGATAAGAGGCGACTTATTTGATAGGGTGAAACTGAGCTCTCATATAAGATTGTTGCGGCATCTGCAGCCTTGATATCTGTATCGTCAACGAGCGTATCAACTCTCTTCGGTACGCGAGGATTTTCGACAATTGCTATGTCTGCGACCGTTCCAGATGGCCCCATAGGAGTAAGCAGGGTGTCAAAACTTATCTCTCGTTTTGGCGGAGTCAAAAACGTCACTTCAACGTCGACGGGAAGCTCAGCCATCGCCAATTCCTGAGTTTCCTGCAGCAGTCGTCCAGGATTTCGGGCGTCTTGTGCATTTAATTTAAAATGGGATCGAATGAGATTCGAGCGGAATCCAAGTATATCCTCTCGCGTCAGCTGGAGCCACTTGTCAGGTGTGTCAGCAAGAGCGATATCTTCGGTTAAAGGAGAGATGAGAGGCCCGGCGAGAATCTCCGGATAGCCAAACCTTCCCACGAACGCAGCGGGTGGCGTGGCACCAAAGAGATCCTTTTCTATTTTGCCAAGCTTATAAGAGCGTAACAACAACTCCTTTCGAGTGATATTCTCCGCCGCACGTCTCACGATATATTATATGTCATATCAACATTTATATAGAGACGGTATCAGGCCATACAGACCGTAAAACGCTACGTTATTATCCAGAAGGCTAGATTGTGGTTTCCGAAGAACATCCCCGGTACAGCTCACTTACGATACGCGACAAACTCGTAGAAGGGTACAAACAGGGTATCGTGAGTACTCACGGACTGATTGCACACGGAAGAGGGGAGGCTTTTGATTACTTGTTGGGAGAGAAGACGAATGAAATTGCGCTTAACGCAAGCAAAGTTGCGTGTGCTTTTTTGCTCACTGCAAAACGTCCGGTACTATCAGTAAACGGAAACACAGCAGCACTGGCCGCAAAGGAGATCGCAGAATTCAACGTGATAACAAGAATTCCTGTTGAGATAAACCTTTTTCACCGATCAAGAGAACGCATCGAAACAATTGCTCATCACTTACAATCGCACGGAGTAGAGAATATTTTGATGGGGCTTGATTTTATCGAGGTTCAGGACATAGCGAGTCAGAGAGCAAAGGTCGACAAGCGAGGCATATATCAAGCCGATACAGTGCTTGCTCCCTTAGAAGACGGCGATCGCGCCCAAGCTTTGACTCAGCTAGGAAAGATCGTTTTGACCGTCGACTTAAATCCGCTATCGCGTACCGCACTGACATCCACCGTCACAATAGTTGATGAACTGACGCGGGCGATGAAAAACTTGGTCGCCCTCGCAAAGTACTTCAAAACTACAGATGACCTGAACGAGTTGACGATGCTAAAAACGTCGTTTGATAACCGTGAAAATCTTGAAGCTTCGTATAAAATCATGCTGGAGCGGCTGCAGTCGTTAATCTCCTGAGCTTTCAGGCTATCGCTCGTTTACTAAATCGACGTCATATTCGAAATTGCTAGGCACTTTAACTGTAAACAGAAAAAGCTTGTAGCCGTGCGCTTTTGCCATTGCGATCGCTTCTCTGGTGGCTTCAGACCGTTCCACTTCCACTTTCGCCAACGCTAATTCGTCGTTATTGCTCACGATGAAGTTGTAAAGCTTCCTGTCATCGAGCTTATACAAGAAGTCGACCAATTTCTTCAATTCTTTCCACGTTCTTGCAATGTATACGTCCTTATCGACTGAATTAGAGACATACCAATCCCGACTCATGTAAGGATACCCCTTGTACTGCTCCTCAAGTTCGTTGTAAGCTTTGAATATCCTTTTTGTGTCTGTCAAGCTGGTGTATCTCAAACCACTCTTCTTGAAGTAGCGAGTCACCACAATCTCGCCAACCGCATTTAGATCTTCTTGTTCGAGTCGCATAAACACTCCTTAGAACACTTTCAATGATTTGGTTTACGTCTGATACCTATTTGTTTCATTACAACATAAAGCAGGTAGAAATAAATTTTATGATTTCCCAACGAATCTTCTATGCCCATTGCAGAAAAAATCAAATGTTCAATCACAAACTGGAACTACATCTACGACCTGTGTCGCGATCTGTCACTAGACGTGGTTGAGTCAGGCTACGAACCAGATGTTGTCATAGCCCTTGCGCGCGGCGGCTGGTTCGCGGGCCGCATGCTCTGCGACTTTTTAGGCATCTCAGATTTAGTCAGCTTGAAAGTTGAGCACTACGTGGGGATAGCCCGCGTCGCGGATGAGTGCATCGTAAGGTACCCTATTGCTGAGAATATAGTTCGCGACAAAAGAGTGCTCATAGTCGATGATATCGCAGATACCGGTAAGAGCTTGAACCACTCCATAAACTACGTGAGGGACTTCAGGCCAGCCGAGTGTAAAACAGGCGTGCTTCAGCTGTTATTTACTTCAGACACAACTCCTGATTATTACGCCGAATTCCTTGAAGAATGGACGTGGGTTGTGTACCCGTGGACCTTTATCGAAGATATGATTGATCTCATATCAAAGCTAATGGCGAGAGAGAAAAAGGACACATGGAACATTAAATCGATCAAAGCAGGCTTGAACCATTGGTTCTCCATCGATCCTATTCACTTGGATATCGCCCAGCCAGGCCGTCTGCCCGAAATCCTGGGCGAAATGACTAGAAGGGGACTTCTACAATACACCAATGGCGCTTGGAGGCCAAAATGAACGCAGAAATTGCTTTGATAGGCGGCAGTGGCATGTCCGACGCGGCCCTCATTGAGAACGCGTCAACGGTTTCCATCAGCACACCGTTCGGCCCACCTTCAAGTCCTATTGTCCTAGGTCAAGTACATGGAAGAGCGTGCGCCTTTTTGGCCCGTCACGGGCCCGGACATCGTTTTCCACCAAGCAGTGTGGATTACCGAGCAAATATTTATGCGCTGAAAACCCTGGGCGTGACAACAATCATAGCGATCTCTGCGGTTGGAAGTCTAAAGGAAGAGATTAAACCACTTGATATCGTAATTCCGGACCAGATTTACGATCGGACTAAACTGAGGTCGAATACGTTCTTTGAAGATATTTCTGTCCACGTGAGCTTCACCGACCCATTTTGTGCCGACGTTTCGGAAAGCTTGCGCCAGGCGACACAGAATGTGGGAGGTAATCCCACGTTGGGTGGGACCTATGTTTGCATCGAAGGTCCACAATTCTCGACCCGTGCGGAATCGAACGTGTACAGACGCCTGGGCTTCGATGTCATAGGAATGACTGCAATGCCTGAGACAAAACTTGCTCGGGAGGCGGAGATTTGCTTTGGCATGTTGGCTACGGTGACTGACTACGACGTTTGGCGCGAACAAGAGGTTACGATCGAAACGGTGATAAGCAACGTTAAGAAAAACGAAGAAAATACGCGAAAGATTATCAAAGAGGTTGTACCCCTTCTGCCTGAGAGCGGAGAGGCATGCGAATGCAGACACGCGCTTAGAGATGCCATCGTCACAAGCCGGGAAGTGATACCTGACGCAGTAAAAGAGAGGTTAGGGCCGCTGATAGAGAAGTATGTCGCGTGATATCGTGCGTTACTTTCGTAAACCGAGCTCGATTCTCCTTAATATGCCTCGTAGCATCCGCACTTCTTTCGGGCTCAATTCCGATCGGCCGTAAATACGCTTTAGATTAGAGAGCACACGCTGCCGCTTGTGATGGGGAAAATCGATTGCCTCGAGAACGTCAGCGGTGTGCTGCAGCAACCAGCTTAACTCCATATGTGTCGCAACGCCACGGTTGCCCTGTGACGTCAGCGGCGTTGGAGCGATGCTATGAAGGATGATTGCGACCGCGTGAGAGATATTCATTATGGGATACGCCGGGCTTGTCCGTATATTGATAATCATGTCGCATCGTCTGAGCACTCCGTTGGAAAGTCCCTGATCCTCAGACCCAAATAATATCGCTGCCGCGCCACGCATACCGGATAATTTCGGCCCAAGCTCTGCGAGCGGGTATGGCGTTCTTAGATTTGAGTGAGGTCGAACTATGCCAGTCGTCCCTATAGCTAAATGAGAACTGTGAAAAATGTCGTCCAGCGTAGTGAAACGCGCTGCTTCAAGCACATCTTGGGCGTGTGAAGCCATCGCTCGCGCCCAATCGCCTAGCTTACAAGGCTCTACGAGAGCTAACTTCGTAAAGCCGAAGTTTTTCATAACCCGGGCTACAGCACCCACATTGCCTTGGTAGATAGGTTTTACGAGTACGATCTCAGTTTCCATCTCTCGATGTTGGTGTTGAATGAGTTCTTAGCTGCTGAGCACAGACAAGACGCAAAGCGTCATAATGCCTCATCAAAAACAGATGGATGCGTATAGCAAACGCTTTTCGGCACCACAATTTCAATCATACTCGCGCCACGTTTTGCCGCATTTGGTGCATCGAAAGAACCGCACCTCGCTCTCGTCTGCAGATCGTAACTGTCTGAGCCACCAATATGCTGTGTCGTGACCGCATTCGTCACAGTGTGTCTTGACTGTTGGCATGCCTCCTTGTGCGTCCCCTTCGATCACCAGCATAGTCCTTTTGTTTCGCGAAATCTCGTGCACCTGCTTTTTGGCCGTGCGATCTTTTTCCTTAATGAAACCGCACTTGCGGCATTTCACCGCACCTTCGTCAGGAACCATCATGCTCTTGCATTTAGGACAAAATTCCATGTATTTTCACAGCTATGACTACTCGCAGGAGGTCTCTTACTCAAACTCTTTTTGCGCTCCAGGCATATAAGTAAATCTATCGCCACTCGATGTTTATACTTCGCCAGCAGAATCCGATAAGGGAGGGAGCGCGTACTCAAAATGGTTATATGTTAGTTTCATTATAGGGCGTTATGAGTTCAATCCTCTATGCGCAATTATGCAAAACCCTTTGATCGACCCTATGCAAGCATTGTTGTGGATTGCTTTAATTCTTTTTATAGCGGCGACCGTTGCACCTCGTAAAACTGCGTATCCGCTCGGCGCTGTCGGATGGGTGTTTTTTGCGCTGCACTGGGCATACCAACCAACGTATTACCTGGTGATCGGGGATTACTTCAACGTCCTCTTGTGCCTTCTCGTGGCTGTTTTCTGCGGGTATATCGCCTTTATCATGTGGAGGAAAGCAGACGATCTCACTTTTTTAGTTACGAAGGCCGCGGCAGTAGGTGGGATACTCTATTTTTCCTTCGCTGAGTTCTCATATCTGAATCACGTGCTGATAGCGTCGGTAGCATCACAGACTGCTTTGATACTGCACGCGTGTGGCGTGCCGGCTGTCCGCGCTGACTGGAATGTGCTGACGCTCTACAACTATCCTGTCGAAATCATTCTCGGTTGCACGGGCATCGAGAGTATTGCGCTATTTCTCGGCGCGATTGCGTGCGTTCCAGCGCCTTTACGCAGAAAAATCGCCGCTTTTTTCATCACTATACCGACGATTTACGTGTTGAATATCGCACGCAACGCGTTCGTGTTGACGGCGACTGGCGAGGGGTGGTTCGGATCACCGGAGGGCAGCTTCTATATGTCGCACGCTGTTATCGCAAAGTTCGGGTCGATCGCGGCGCTTGTGTTCCTCTCATTCATGCTTTTCAAAATGCTACCAGAATTGCTTGATATGATTACAAACGTATATGACCTGCTCAAAGGAGGCGTGACTCGTGCTGGCTAAGGGGTCTGGATGCTGGATACTAGGTTCTTTCATATTGACGGCGTTCATGGCTTTTTTCTCCCCTCTCTTTCTCGCAGGCATCGTGCTGACGATTTTTCTCTTTCTTTTTTTTAGAGACCCTGAACGGTCATCGGACGGCTGTGACGAAACCGATGTGCTCAGCCCAGCAGATGGAAAAATTCTCGAGGTGCAGGATCACAAATTGAGCATTTTCATGAATATCCATAATGTCCACGTCAACAGATCTCCTGTTGACGGCGAAGTGACAGACATACGATACCGTAAGGGAAGTAAGCTTCCCGCGTTCCATAAGGATTCAGACAGGAACGAACGCAATACTGTAACGATTCAGACGAAACTTGGAAAGGTCACTGTCGCTCAGATCTCGGGAGCCATAGTAAGACGCATTGTGTGCTATGTCCAGCCAGATGAAGCAGTGGCGAAAGGGCAAAGAATAGGCATGATTCGCTTTGGCTCGCGAGTCGATGTGACGTTGCCCACTGGGTATTCGTTAGCTGTCACAAGGGGACAAAAAGTCAAAGCGGGTAAGACCGTCATCGCTCGGATCGCGGCTCAAGGTGAGGCACGATGAGGCTGCCATTTAACATCGAAATTAAGGAGCAAGACGTAGCCACACTGATAAATCTATTGTTCGGCATGCTCGCCATCCTCTTTCTGGCCGAGAGCAACGTAGGCAACATCACCATTGCAGCCATTTTTGTGCTTGTATGTGTCCTTGCAGATGGAGCTGACGGCTATTTGGCCAGGACGAGAGGACAAGGAAGCCTCGGGTTTCAGCTCGACTCGCTTGCGGATTTTGTTTCCTTTGGCGTAGTAGCCTCTATTCTCATGTATTACGTAACAAGAGAGGGCGTTGGCAATCGAAGCTTTTTCTTTCTGATCTTCATCGTGTCGTTCTTGTATTCGGCAAGCGGCATAGTGCGGCTAGCAAGGTACAACATCACGCCACAAGACAACGTCTTTTACGGACTGCCCATTACAGCAGGGGGCCTCATCATCGCACTATATGTTCTCGCAGGACTTCCCTCGGCCGGCTTGCCGATAGTAGCGCTTATTCTAGCGGGATTGATGTTGAGCAATGTGAGATACCCGAAAGTTAGGAATACGATCACGCTTGTCATTGTGGCCTTGCTTTTAATCATAATCCTCGCTCTCTATGGGATTGGAGCGGACTATGGAATCATCTCTATAATTCTCCTCGTGCTCTCGGTGATATATGTTCTCAATCCGCTATATAGGAGGCATATCTGATAAACGACAGAGATCAAGCATTGTTTGAAGCAGGCATAAAGCTTGGTGCACTGTACCATCAATACGTAGGAGCCCCCCTCGACTTAGATACTATTCCAGCGCTAGAAAAAGCCATTCAGGGAAGCATCAGCGTTCAACCCTACGTGGAGAGTATCGTGGTCAAGATTGATCCAGAAAGGGTCGCCTGCAAGATCAACAAGTTCGGATACGCTGAGCTAGAAGGCAATATGCTCGATGTCCAACTCGTCGTCGCCTATAAGGAGGCGAAGGTTCTAGCTAAGATGCAGTATGACGAAGACGTCGACTATCCGCTAATGTTCATCGAAAGATAAAGAGTGCAGTATGCGCCGGTCGTTGGCGTCGCTCGCGGCTCCATTGTCTTACGGCAATCGCCGTTTCCCGTCTCAATTGCGCATCAGCCTTCGACCCTAGTTTTAAGTCCCATGGTTTGCATAACTTAAGGTGTATGACTAGTGATTTCAAGGAGCGATGGACCACGTTCTTCGTCAGGTACTACGAGAAGCAAATCCTAAAACTCGCTAGCGCGTATCCCGAAACCAATAGCATAGAAATAGATTATCAAGCTTTACAGAATTTCGACATCGCTCTAGCAGACGAGCTCATTGAGAGTCCTGTGTCTGTCCTAAGATCAGCTCACGATGCACTAGCCGAGTATGATCTACCAATCGAATGCAAACTCGATGTCGACGTACGTATTGTCAACGTGCCGGATAAGGTAAAGATTAGGGATCTAAGAAGCAACCACGTTGGCAAACTAATATCAGTCGAAGGAATAGTGCGGAAAGCCACCGAAGTGCGGCCTAAGTTGATCCAAGCAGGCTTTGAATGCCTAGGCTGTGGAAACATCACCGCTGTCGATCAAGACGACGCCAAGTTTAAGGAGCCGGCCGAGTGTTCGCATCGCGTCTGCAGAAAAAAGGGCCCATTCAAATTAAGCTTTGCTCACTCGAAATTTGTCGATTCGCAGAAAATTCGGCTGCAGGAATCTCCTGAAGGTCTCAAAGGAGGGGAGCAGCCGCAGATGCTCGACGCAAACGCCGAGGCAACGCTAGCCGGCAAGGTTTTCCCTGGCGACCGGATTATTGTAAATGGCTTACTACGGGTCGCACAACGTCAGTATCAAAATGCGAAAAGCACCACTTTCGATCTATTTCTCGATGCTAATTCAATAGAAATTGAAGACAAAGAGTTTCAGGATATCGAGATTTCACAAGAAGATGAGACCAAAATACTGAAACTTGCTGAAAACGCGGCAGTCGACGGGGCTATCGTGCGATCAATAGCCCCGTCGATTTTTGGCTATGAGAGAGTGAAGGAAGCGATTGCACTCCAGCTCTTCTCAGGCGTCCCCAAATTACTTCCTGATGGCTCGCATATACGAGGTGACATTCACATTCTGCTGGTGGGCGATCCCGGTATAGCCAAATCACAGATACTGCGGTACGTCGTCCAGCTCGCGCCCAGAGGGATATACACCAGCGGCAAAAGCTCCACCTCTGCGGGTCTTACCGCGACCGCCATAAAAGATGAATTTGGCGACGGAAGGTGGACGTTAGAAGCTGGAGCCCTCGTGCTGGCTGACCAAGGGATCGCAGCAGTTGATGAGATGGACAAGATGCGATCAGAGGATCGATCTTCTCTGCACGAAGCGATGGAACAACAGACCGTCAGCGTCGCGAAGGCGGGAATTATGGCCAATCTCAAGAGTCGTTGTGCGCTATTAGGAGCTGCGAATCCGCGGTATGGCAGGTTTGATCCCTACGAGTCAATAGCCGATCAAATCAATATGCAGCCCTCGCTGCTTTCTCGATTTGATCTTATATTCGTGCTTACCGATATTCCAGATGAAGCTAAAGACACCGACATAGCGAAACACATATTACAATCGCATTTTGCGGGGGAGCTTGCCTCCTCTGGAACGTCGACTGAAGACGTCGAAGCAGCAACGAGCATTATAAATCCCGAAATCGGCGCCGAACTCCTACGTAAGTACGTGGGTTTTGCGAAAAGGATCAATCCTATTCTGACTGAAGACGCAAAGCAGCAGTTTATGGACTACTATGTCGGGTTAAGAAAACAAGGCGGGGAGGGATCACCCATACCTATCACCGCTCGTCAGCTCGAGGCCCTAGTAAGGCTTGCCGAAGCGAGCGCTCGTATGAGGCTCAGCAAGTGGGTGACAATCGATGATGCAAGACGGGTGATTCAGATTGTGGAAGCCTGCTTGGGAGAGGTCGGCGTCGACCCAGAAACGGGAAGAAGGGATTGTGACGTGATAGCGGTTGGCAAGAGCAAGAGCCAACAGGAACGTATCAAGAGTATAAGGGATATCGTCAGGGAGCTCGAACGCGAGACAGGATCGGCGCACATCGATAAGATTGTGGAGAGGGCATCGAAACTCGGATTCGATAAAGACAAGGTTGAGGTCGAAATAGCCAGGTTAGTACAAGAAGCAACGATATATGAACCTGTCAGATACAGTGGCAGTTATCGACTGACGCAACAGTAATGCTGCGTAACGTCATAGTGCTACGCGATGACCATGTACTTGAAGTCCTACAGCGTAAACAAAGAGATTCTAGTCGCCGTCTGCGACTCAGAACTGTTGGGACGCACTTTCGCTGAGGGCGAGCTTCGCTTGTCGGTCAATACTGAGTTCTTCAAGGGTCATTTGGCAAACGAACAAGATGTCAGAGAGGTCCTGAAAGATGCCACGATCGCCAACCTCGTCGGACAACGGTCAGTTGCTTGCGGCATTAAAAGTGGAGTTGTCGATGAGAATTGTGTTATTACAATCGATGGCGTACCGCACGCCCAAATGATTCTTATGTGAGTAAGGTGAGACTGTTTGGCTTTGAGAAGCATTTGTCCCAGCTGCGGGAAGCCTTCGAACGGCATTTGCACCCAGTGCGCAGCACGAAAGCGCACCATCGCAACCATTCCAAGTTTTCTTGAAGTTAAAATATGTCCAACGTGCTTCGACTATTTCTTCAAGGGGAAATGGCTGAGCGAGGAGATAAATAGTGCGCTGACGCGAACGGTTAGGGAAGCTTTAACAATTGACGCGGATGACGCAAGGGTCACAATCGCTTTAGGCGACGTAACCCAGACTTTGGTAGTAGCGCAGGTGCTCATTGAGGCTTCTGTTCAAGGACATACGCTGCAAGATAGACTTGCAGTAACGATACGCGTACTGCGCGAAACGTGCGTTCGATGCTCACGGATTTCGGGCGGCTACTATGAGAGTAAGATTCAGATACGCGCAGAAAATAGGGTTCCAGATGAGACCGAGCTAGAGCACGCGCTCCAAATCGCACATAACACGCTGGAGCGTGCGCAGAAGCTCGATAGAATGGCCTTCATTGCAAAAACCGTTCGTCTGAAAGAAGGCTTGGATCTTTTTGTGGGAACGATCAAAGCGGCGAGGCAGATAGCAACGGCATTAGTAAAGCAGATGGGCGGCACCTTTAGTGACTCAGCTCGATTAACAGGACGACGTGACGGGAAAAATCTGTACAGGGTTACCTTCGCGGTGAGACTGCCCCGATTCGCGGTTGGATCGATTGTCACTGTGGGGCAGCGTATTTATGTGATCTACTCCGTGACAAGCAAGACGAATGCCGTCGACCTTGAAACGGGCCGAAGCTTGACCCTAAAGGCTAGGCAGTTAGCTGACGCTCATCTCCTAGGCGTTCGACGTGACGCGGAAAAAACAGTTATCGTCTCGATTAGCGGCGATGAGGTCCAGCTCCTCGATCCCGATACGTATACCACTCTCACTATTGCAAAACCTCAGTTCATCTTTAAGGAGTACGAAGGGAAAGAAGTGGAAGTCATAAAGACGACAAAGGGAGTCTTCATTCTACCATGAAAGGCCATACACTGCTTGCGCAAGCAATCGGAGAGCTAGCTGAGTCCGAGAGGCGACTGCTTCCACGACGGTGGCAGATTCTTGGAGACCTGGTATTGGTCAATATTCGGCCGCAGATCGAGCATTTAAAACGTCAAATAGGGCAGGGATTACTGCAACTGTACCCGCGCTGCAAAAGCGCGTTATGGGATAAGGGCGTGTATGGGAGACTCCGCACGCCTGAGGTGGAGGTTATCGCTGGCGGCGGGACAGAGACGCTGCATAAAGAGAACTACTGTAAATTCACGCTTGATGCACGCTTAGTGATGTTTTCTGCTGGTAATTTTGCTGAGAGGCTCAGAATGGCCAAACTTGGCGCCGGCGAGGCTGTACTTGATATGTTCAGTGGCATAGGACAGCTATGCATCCCCATGGCAGTTCACGCTCGCCCCAGCTCTATTGTCGCGATTGAACTGAACCCCGCCGCGTACCACTACTTAAAGCAGAATGTTGCCTTGAACAAAGTTAATGAAATTATTAAGCCGGTGTGTGGAGATTGTGCCGAAATTAAATCAACACAGCAGTTTGATCGTGTGATAATGGGACATTTTGATGCGCGCCACTATCTTCAGAGTGCCATCCCGTCACTTTGTCGTGACGGCGTACTGCATTACCACGAAGTAGTCCCCTCGGAGTCGATGCGTGAACTCCCATTCGCACGCGTAGCCGAAACTGCGAGAAGATTAGCACGCTCAGCAGAATTGCTTCAAACGCGAAAAGTGAAGGATTACGCGCCCGGGATCATACACGTCGTCACAGACGCTAAAATAGGTTAAGCTCTTTTTCCACGCTTCTAACCGCGTCTACCATCACCTTGAGCTTCTGGAAGGCGATTTCTCGTGTCTGAAGGCGTAACCCGCAGTCAGGATTTATCCACATGTTATCGCCAAAAACCTGTATACCACGCTTGATTCTTTGCTTGACGATTTCTAGCGATTCAACATCTTGACGATCAGTGTCAATAACTCCAAGCGCAACTTTTTTTTCGTGATCTCTAAATTCCTCTTTCGTCAGCTTTTCCACCAGCACAGGATATTTTGACGCTTCGAGACCTATGAACTCAATGTTTTCGAGCGCAAGCAGCTGCTCGAAGTCCGTATATGATGCAACGTGCGGATGAAGCTTGACTGGGATTCTCACGCTTTCGGCAACTGCATCAATAAATGGAAGTACTTTGCCAATATCTATGTTGTACAAAACTGGCTCGTCGATCTGCAGTGCATCGGCTCCCGCCCGAACAAGCTGTTCCGCTTCAAACCGTAGTGCGTTCGCCAGATCGCCAAGTAGCCGCGGGTCAAGGCTCGATTTGTAAGGAACTCCCACGTTTAGCGAAGAAGATGCTGCTAGCGTTGCAGGGCCAGTAATGATTCCCTTGACTTTTGTTTTGCCAGCTAGTTGTTTTGTCAGTTTAAAATCTCCCACAGTTATCGATTTTAGGGGTCTGCGGATTCTGCCCGTTATATAAGACCGGCCTCTATCGGTCTTCATACCTGGAATGCCTGCCGCAAACAGGCTTACCATGTCAGCTCTCACTTGGCCATCGGAGATCAGTTCGATACCGGCGCGTACCTGATCGTTGACCGCAGCTTCGATCGAAGAGACGAAGGGATCCTTGCCCGCCATAAGTTCTCGAAGGCTCATTTTGGCTTTTAGTGCCTCTCCCATGCTGTGAGTCGGATAGCTTCCAACCGTGTTCGTAATTAATCCCATGTTACTACCATCGTGTGAGTTGTAGGTGAGATGAGTGATGATTTAAGTCGTTCTTCCGCGGTTACCGCGTGCTCTTTTCGCGTAGTCTAGGTCGTGTGCGACGATCGGCCCACGCACATGCCTTGGTCTTGGTAGTAAAGCGTTATGGTTTCAAGAACGTTTTTGATATTGCGGAAGCGGGGTGAATAGAACAGGTGCGAACGGCATTTGCAATCCGATGACCCGAAGTTTTTGACGCTAATGAGTGAAGAGCTAGCAGAAAGGCGAGTTGCTATATCGCATTCGATCCTATCGCGCGTCGTTAATGTATACGTCATAAGCATCTGTGCTACAGCCGAGAGGTAGTCTATGTGCCATTTGTGCTTCCTGTTGCGTCCGGCACAAATGTCCTGGTGGCGGACAATTCGCTTGAAGCCTGCAGATCCCATCGCTGATCCAACGTAAGCGTAAGCTCCAGCTGCGAATAGCAGCTGCCCGAGCTTCCCTACCGTCACATAGAGATCGTCGGTCAAGCTGAGTACCAATATGTACGCGCCTTTATTTACGTCACTCGAAGCTTTGGATCGCCCGGGCGAGCATAAGAGATTGTTTGATCTGTTCATTCACGTTATCTGCCGTTACAGCACCGTGGCCCGGATAAAGCGTCGTGATATCAAGCTGAGCTATCTTTGAAATAGAGCGCACGATATCTTGAGGGTTACCGCCCGGCAGATCTGTCCTACCGATGCTTCCCTGAGGAAAAATGGTATCTCCTGAAAAAAGACTTTTCGATTGGGCTTCGTGAAGACATATGCTTCCCGGAGTGTGTCCCGGAGTATGTATCACTTGCAAGGTGATATCACCGAGCTCGATCTCCATTCCGTCCTTGAGTAGCGTATCGACGTGAAATTGTGGAGCGGACCCTCCAAAAAAGTGCGCCGCCGATGCATTGCTGCCTATCGCCTTTGCGTCTGCTTCGTGCATCATGACGACGGTCTTATCACCGAGCTTTAGGTGGCCCAAAGCTGCCGTGTGATCGTAATGCACGTGGGTTAAAATAATGCAGCAGATTTCATCGAAAGCTATCCGTTTGGCCGTCTCAAGCGAGCCCAAGTCTACGATCGCGTTTTTCTCTGCTTCGATCAAAAAGGTATTGCCCTCATAAAACTGCGAGTAGGTTTGAATATGCATTCCATGCGTCGATAGGAGCGCTACGTAATAAACCTTGGGCTGAACGGTCCGAGACTGTCGGCGGCGCACTTTTTTAAGCAACGACAACATACAGGATAACTAGAGCGTGACGTAAGTCTCGCATTTGGCGCCACCATGACAATCATCGCAGAGGCTAGAAAAGAGATAAATGACGATATCAGATGCGTAGCTGAATCCGAAGGCATAGCGATCGAAAGACTGCGCCGTTCCATTGCAGCCGGTCGCACCGTCATACCAAAGAACGTAAACCACGACATAGTCGCGCTTGGAATTGGAGAAGGACTGCGCACAAAAGTGAACGCCAACATCGGAACCTCGATAGAGCACATGGACAGACCTGACGAGGTTCAAAAGGCCCAAACAGCGCTTAAATACGGAGCCGATACGCTCATGGATCTCTCCACAGGAGGAGATTTAGATGCGGTAAGGCGAGACATAATGCGCGCTGTGAGAGCCCCATTAGGAACAGTGCCTATTTATCAGGCGGCTGTGCGACGAGAAGCCGTTGTATCGATGACATCGGACGACATGTTCGATGTTATCCGAAAGCAGGCCAAAGAGGGCGTTGACTTTATGACTATCCACGCGGGAGTCAATCTGAAGTCGCTAGAAGTGCTCAAGAAGAGTCGACGGATTATGGGGGTGGTAAGCAGAGGTGGCGCATTCACCATCGCGTGGATGGTCCATAACGGCGAGGACAACCCCTTCTACGCGGAGTACGATTACGTGCTAGAGCTTGCCCGCGAATATGATTTCGTGATCAGCCTCGGAGACGGAATGAGATCAGGGTGCTTGCACGACGCAAGCGACCGGCCGAAGTTTATGGAATATATACAGCTCGGAGAGCTCACGCAGCGCGCGCGTGACAAGGATGTTCAGACTATCGTCGAAGGACCTGGTCACGTCCCGCTACAAGAAATTGAAGCTAATGTCAAGGCCATGAAGTCAATCACCGGACAAGCGCCGCTTTACCTGCTCGGACCGCTTGTCACAGACATAGCCCCCGGCTACGACCATGTAACAGGCGCAATCGGCGGGGCGCTCGCTGGAATGTATGGGGCAGATTTCTTGTGCATGACAACTCCTTCAGAGCACCTTGGACTGCCGACGCAAGATGACATAAAACAAGGGGCAATAGTCACCAAAATAGCAGCCCACGTTGCCGATTTATCGAAAGATATACCGAGCGCGCAAGAGCAAGATAAAGAAATGGCGATCTCACGGGCAAATCTGGACTGGGACAGCCAGTTTGCGCTTTCAGTGGACCCGGAACTTGCCAGAGCAAAATTCAATTGTCGCCGGAAAAATACCGATGCTTGTTCGATGTGTGGGGATCTATGTGCTATAAAGATCGTAAAAGAGGCGCTCGGCAACTTCAAATCGTAGTTTTTTGACTATAAGACTTATCTTTTGTTTCGCTACTTGCCTGAAGTATTCTTAGGGCAAGAAGCGCAGCATTTCCACCATTGTCAATTCCCACGGATGCCACAGGTACTCCGCGAGGCATTTGAACGATAGAGAGCAACGCGTCGAGGCCACTGAGCTTAGTGCTAACGGGTACTCCGATTACTGGCGCTGTTGTTTTTGACGCTATAACGCCTGGAAGAGCAGCCGAAAGACCGGCGATAGCGATATACACTTTAGCGCGCGTTTCATTAAGATAGGCATCCAGACGCTCGGGCTCCTTGTGCGCTGAAATAACCTGCACGTCGAACGTAATGCTTGCACCTTCGATTACCTCTATCGCTTTTTCTGCGACGTGCATGTCGGAAGTTGAGCCTACGAGGATTGCAACGTCAAGATCATTCATCGCGACGTAATTGACGTGCAGACGTAAAACTGTTTCTCAACGCACTTTCTCACGATGGCGCCAAACGTCCCTTGTACGCCCACCAAGGTGCTGCGGCACCGCATAGCAGCTTATTAATACTCGCTATAAGCAAAAAACTGACGAGATGGACCAAAGCCTCGTGATAGCGCTCGCGGTTTTTATAATCAGTATTGCACTGTTGGCTACCGAAAAGATCAACAGAACCGTTGTTGTTGCGCTGGCGAGTCTTGTGTTACTCATTATGGGCATCCTCAACTTACAAGAAGCCATCGACTACGTGAATTGGGAGACGATAGGTTTGTTATTCGGTATGTTCATCATCGCCATAGTTCTGTCAGATTCCGGCTTCTTTTCTTATTTAGCGCTCATCTTAGCTAAAAAACTGTCATATGATATTAAGAGGATATTCATCTTGTTTCCTTTATTAGCGGGATTGTTAGCGGCATTTCTCAACAGCATAACTGTAATGCTATTCTTAGCGGTTCTTACGCTCGAGATTACGAGACTACTCAAGATCGACCCGGTTCCTGTTATTATCAGTGAAGTAGTGATCGCAAACACCGGAGGCGCCGCAACGTTGATTGGCGATCCACCGAACGTCATTTTAGGAACACAGCTCGGGCTAGGATTCAACGAGTTTATTATCAATAACGCACCTATTGCGCTCGCAGCGTCGCTGACTTCGATCGGCGTGCTCTACGCGCTCAACAGAAAATCATTGATACCCACAGGGCAGATAGACGTAGAGAAAATAGACGCTCGGGAAGCAATCGTCGACAAAGGCAGATTAAATCGCGGGCTTGGAGCGCTTTTTTTAGCAATCGCACTGCTAGTAACCCACGGCTATTTCGAGGGTCTCGGCGTGCCTATGACAGTCGCCTTATCAGCCCTCATACCTGCGTTTCTCCTGCTCTTAATCGGAGGATCCGACACAGACTATGTTCTAAAAAAGGTGGATTACGATCTATTGCTATTTTTCATCGGCCTTTTCATTCTCGTCGGGGCTTTAGAGAAAACAGGCGCAATAAGATTATTCGCGGGCGGTTTACTCGCCTTGGCAGCCGGAAGCAACGCTATGCTGTTATCGCTTTTGCTATGGGGGTCGGCCGGCATCAGCGCTCTCGTGGATAACATCCCGTTCGCCGTTACAATGAGCTACGCTATTAAGGATCTAGCAGCTGTCCCAGGGATTCTTGGGACGTCGATCATGGTTTGGGCAGTTTCTTTAGGTACGGACATAGGCGGCAACGCCACACCTATAGGGGCGTCATCAAACATCGTGGCTTATGACTCTATGGAAAAGCACGGATTGTCCGTAGGATGGATAAGGTGGATAAAAATCGCAGTTCCCCCAACGATCGCCGCATTGATTGTCTGCAATATAATGCTCTATGCAAAATATGCCATGGGCTTCTACTGACAGCATCCCAGATGATAGTGTCATTCTACACAGATGCATCTAAAACGTCAAACGAATGTACGAAGTGCGCCCTTGGGATTTTAGGCAAAGAGCACGAATACCAAATAGGCGGTGCTTTCGTCGTCGGGAGAAAGCATATATCGCAGTTACGAGCATATTTGGAGAAGATCTAACAAAAATAGCAAGGATTCTTGGAGATACTGATCCAGAGAGCTGCACCCCGGGATATCTTCCTAAAACCCTTGTGCGAGTACGTGACTGAGGCTGGATTCAAAACGAGAGCAATGGTTCGAGAGGGGAACGCTATCAGCGAAATGCGAGAAGAAATCGACGAGGGGTTGCATGAAATCGTTTTGCTTACGACAAAGTCACACAGGCGAGATTATGCCCACGCACCCGCCTGCACGAAATTATAGGACGTGCACAAATGCGTCCTTTGGTGCAATCTTCGCTTTCTAAACCTTGAGCTAATAACGCTCCTGGTGCCTAAAAGAGCAAAGAGCGGGTTGCACGCAAAGCCAACTGATAGTGCGCGCGGGTAACAAGCGATCTTTTTGGCTCTCCATCTGAGTGAAATAAACTCTAAATACAGAGTGTTGCGTTTATACACTAGGCAGATTTGCGCTTAGCATAGCCAAGGAGAGACCTGTGCTTACGAATGTTACCAATGAATCAAGCTTAATGGTGCTTCCTGGACCAGTGCCGGTGGCACCGCGAGTACTTCGCGCCCTATCAAAACCAATGATTAATCACAGGGGGCCTGAGTTCAAGAGGCTATTAGATTCTGCTCGTGAGAAGCTTCAGCGCGTTTTCCGTACGCAAAATGATGTCTTAGTACTCAACGGATCAGGAACGTGCGCGATGGAAGCTGCAGTCGGAAATCTCGGAGTTGGCAGGACATATATCGCAGTTGAAAACGGTAAGTTTGGCGAACGTCTAAGAGTGCTTGCTTCACTTTATGGCCACGCAGTTCCCGTGCTCTCCAACTGGGGAGAACCCATTGACGGCAAAAGAGTCGCATTAGCGCTCGAAGCGGGCGCAGACGCACTCTCACTGGTCCACAATGAGAGCTCCACGGGGATGACTAACCGTGTCGAGAAGATAGGCAAGTTATGCAGAAAACACGACACGCTGCTTATTATGGACGGAGTGTCCTCTATCGGTGGTATGGAAGCCCCCATCGACAAGTGGGGTGTCGACATAGCGTTTACTGGTTCTCAGAAGTGTCTGGGACTGCCACCCGGTTTATCGATGATTTCGGTAAGCGAGCGCGCCTGGGAAGTTATCCGAAGCGAGCAAAAAAGACCCTTCTACGCGGATCTTCTCGCATATAAAAACTCGGCAGACAAGGGCCAAACTCCCTACACTCCTGCCATGCCGCTATTCTTCGCTCTAGAGGAGGCCCTTAAAATGCTTGAAGAAGAGGGGCTTGAAGCGCGGATAGAACGCAATCGTATCTATGCCGAGGCTATTCGCACGGCAAGCCGAGCTATGGGTCTGGAGTTATTTCCGAGAATAAACGAACTAAGCACATACTCGAATACCGTCACCGCACTCAATGTGCCTCCTGGAATGGAATTTGCGACGCTAAGGGACGAGATGAGGCAGCGCAGCATCGTCATAGCGGGCGGCCAAGAACAGCTCAAGGGAAAAATCTTTAGAATCGGCAACATGGGAAACATCGATAAGGGTGATGTGTTACAGGTCGTCGAAAAGCTAGAACTCGTGCTGCTAGAAAATGGAATCGTTGATGACATTGGAGCAGGATCGCTCGCCGCAGATCGCGTATTGGAAGAACTGTGAAATTAACCAGTCCTGCACCCTGAACGACCGAGGTCGACGATGAAGATAGGTATCGCAGACACTACATTTGCGCGGTACGACATGGCAAAGGCTGCAATAGACGAGCTGCGCCGATGGGTGCCAGCTGAGATTAAAAGGTACACTGTTCCCGGCATTAAAGATCTGCCTGTCGCCTCAAAAAAGCTGATAGAAGAGGCAGGATGCGATATGGTGATGGCTCTTGGCATGCCCGGATCGAAACCTATCGACAAACAATGCGCACACGAAGCTTCAACGGGTCTGATTGCGGCGCAGCTGATGACCAACACACACGTAATAGAGGTATTTGTCTATGAGGACGAGGCCGAGACCGACAAGGAGCTTGCACGCTTGGCTGACGCACGAACGCGCGAGCACGCGCAAAACGTGTACAAACTGCTACGCAACCGCCTAACTGTGGAAGCGGGAAAGGGCAAAAGAGAGGGATCCGCGGATGTTGAGCCAATTGATTTTTAGTGTAATGAATTAAGGAGAGTCATTATGGAAAAGAAAAACGATCCACGCATGCAGCTTGGCTTCGTGGTGGCCGAATTTAACCGGGACATCACACACCAAATGGAGATACTTGCTCGAGAACACGCGGCTTTTCTGGGAGCAGATGTTGTGAAAACCATTTTGGTTCCCGGTGTTTTCGATATGCCACTGGCGGTCAAATCGTTAGCTTCGGATGGCGATATCGACGCGATTGTCACCATTGGCTGCGTAATAGAAGGTGCAACGACCCACGATGAACTCGTTGCGCAGCACGCCGCACGGAAAATCGCTGACCTTGCGCTGGAGCACAACAAGCCGATCACACTAGGGATATCCGGGCCACGAATGTCTCGTCTTGAAGCCCATCAGAGAGTCGATTACGCAAAAAGAGCCGTAGAAGCAGCTGTAAAGCTC
>Ga0187778_10000763_pt1 | contig 23001 bp, 17 predicted proteins | sample 1015_Q2_SP5_20_M_FD_132418 | JGI IMG/M metagenome (GOLD analysis project Ga0187778, IMG submission 132418) | Tropical peat soil microbial communities from peatlands in Department of Meta, Colombia - 1015_Q2_SP5_20_MG | ecosystem: Environmental > Terrestrial > Soil > Wetlands > Peat | place... | reverse complement strand
GACGGTGCCAAGCGTCGGACCGGGAGACGGCGGACCGCCAATCGCAAGACCGTTCTGGTCGTGGATGTCGAAGTGCTGCGTCGTCGATCGGAGGAGCTCCTGGCGGTACTGGCACGGCGCGCCTACGAGATCTTCGAGCGACGGGGCGGTGCGCCGGGCAGTCATGATGGCGACTGGCTTCAAGCCGAAGCGGAGCTCCTGCACCCGGTGCCGGTGGAGGTCGCGTCGGCGCGCCACCACGTCATCGTCCGCGCAGAGGTGCCCGGCTTCGGGCCGGGCGAGATCCAGATCGCGCTCGAGCCGCGCCGCGTGACGGTCGCAGGCCGGCGTCAGCTAGGTGCCGCGGGCGATGTGGAGCCGGTACTGCACACTGCGCCGTTCGCGCCGACCTTCTGCCGCGGAATCGAGCTCCCTGAGGACGTGGAGCCGGATTCCGTGTCTTCTGTGCTGACCGATGGCGTACTCGAGTTGACACTGCAAAAGGCCGGTGCGCCGGAGTGACGACAGACAGCCTGTCGTCGGGCAACCCCAGCACGTTCTGCCGCTCATTCAAGCGATGGACGGGAACGTCGCCGCGACACTACCGTCCTGGCGCCGGCTGACGGGGTCAGTCCCTTCCTCAGGGTTTGGCGGTCCACCGGGACTTCTTGCTTCGCATGCCGACCGGCAGCGCGAGCCCGATGCGGCGGCGCGCCATGGAAGCGCCGCGATCGAGGTTGGCCAGCATCAGAGCGGCCGCGTCGGCGTACGGCACGATCATCTGGGGGATCAGGGACGCAAAGACCGGTAGCAGCAACGGACCAGGGAGCGCGCGCGCGACCGCTGGTACCTGAACGGGCAGGCTGTCCAGTGAGATCCGCAGCCGGTTCAGGCCAAGAGCTGGCTCCTCGACCAAGGGCCCCGGACACAGCAGGCGCCATTCCAGGCCCGACCGGCTGAGACGCTGGTAGTTGACCAGGTGGGGCCAGTAGGTGGACCTGACCCGGGGCAGGTCAACGCCCTTGCGACCTGAAGCGTCGATGTCCAAGAGCGCCGCGCCCGCGAGGAGCCAGCGACGGGCTGCGGACGAAGACGGTGACCTGGTGCCCGGCGTCCAGCGCCAAGCGAAGCACGTGGCTCCCGAGGGAGCCCGTGGCGCCGATGATGATGAGACGGGACACGCGCCTTCGTCCTCGGCTTCCGGTCAGGGGCGCCCTGCGGCGCTCGAGGGACCTTCGTCAGCGACCGGCATCCGCCCCGTCGCGAGGGCCGACGCGGGCGGAAGACCCGTGACGTCGAGTATCTGCTTCTCGTCCAGCGTCTCGTGTTCCAGGAGCGCCGCGGCCAGAGCGTCCAGCGCGCGGCGGTAGCTGCCGAAGAGTCTCTTGGCCTCGTCGTGGCACTCGCCGATGATCCGCTGCACCTCGGCGTCGATCAGCCGGGCCGTCGCGTCGCTGACGGGCTTCTCGCCGCCATAACCCGTCTCCCCGCCGAGGTACTGGTTGCCCCGGGGTGCCAGCTGGACCAGGCCCAGCGCGTCGCTCATGCCCCAGCGGGTGACCATGGCGCGGGCCAGACCCGAGGCCTGCTCGATGTCGCTCTCGGCCCCGGTGGTCCTGGTCCCGTAGACGAGCTCCTCGGCCGCCCGCCCGCCGAGCATGCCGACGATCCGCGATCGGAGGTAGGACTCCGGGTAGTTGTACCGGTCACTGTCGGGCCGCTGATAGGTGACCCCGAGCGCCTGCCCGCGCGGAACGATCGTGACCCGATGCACGGCGTCCGCGCCGGGCACCACCAGGCCGAGAATCGTGTGGCCGCCCTCGTGATACGCGATCCGCTGGCGGTCGTCGCGGCTCAGAAGCAGGGGCCGCTCCGGCCCGAGGACGATCTTCTCCAGCGCGTCGTTGAAGTCCTTCGCGCGCACGTCGCTCTGTCCGCGGCGCGCGGCCAGCAGTGCCGTTTCGTTGACCAGGTTCCGGATGTCGGCCCCCGAGAGACCGGGTGTCACCGCAGCCAGCTCGGTCAGGTTGACGTCGCCCGCGAGCGGGACCTTCCGCGTGTGCACCTTGAAGATCGCTTCGCGGCCGGCTTTGTCCGGGAGGTTCACGACCACGCGGCGGTCGAAGCGCCCCGGCCTGAGCAGCGCCCGATCGAGCACATCGGGCTGGTTCGTGGCCGCGAGCACGATCACACCCTCGCGGCCGGTGAACCCGTCCATCTCGGTCAGGATCTGCTGGAGGGTCTGCTCCTGCTCGCCCACGCCGCCGATGGCGACCGGCCCGCGGGCCCGGCCGATGGCGTCGATCTCGTCGATGAAGATGATGGCCGGAGCGTTCTCGCGCGCCTGCCGGAACAGGTCCCGAACCCGCGCCGCGCCGACGCCGACGATCATCTCCACGAACTCGCTCGCGCTCATCGAGAAGAATGGCACCCCGGCCTCGCCGGCCACTGCTCTGGCGAGCAAGGTCTTCCCGGTGCCCGGCGAGCCGATCAGCAGCACGCCCTTGGGCGTCGTCCCGCCCAGCCTGGTGTATTTCTCCGGCGCCTTGAGGAAGTCGACGATCTCGACCAGCTCGTTCCTGGCCTCGTCGATGCCAGCTACGTCGTCGAACGTGACTTTCACATCGGTCGCCTGGTCGTAGCGCCGAGCCTTGCTCTGGCCCATGCCCATGAAGCCGCCGGCCCCGCCCTGCTGGCGCCGGAAAAACCAGACGTACCAACCGATGAGCAGCAGCGCGGGACCGAACCCTACCAGGAAGTTCACCAGCGGGTTCCCCCCCGACTGGATCGGCTCGGCGCTGATCTCGACCCGATGCGCGATCAGCAGGGCCTCGAAGCCCTGATCCACGAAGGACGGCAGCGTGGTCACGAACTCGCTCCCGGTCCTGGGCGCAAGCCCGCGCTCGCGTGCGACCTGGCTGTCGCTCGGCGCCGGGTAGGTCACCGGGTTCCGGAAACGACCTTGGATCGTCTCGCCCTTGCTGTAGATCGCCTCGACGTTGCCCCTGGTCACCTGCTCTCGGAACACGGTGTACGGCACGGTGACCGGCGCCTCCCGGCCCGGCATGGCCGACCGCATCACGATGTAGTTCACGGCCAAGACGATCAGGAACAAGAGCCAGCTCCGAAGCGGGAGGTTCGGACGACGAACGGGGGGCCCGCCGGGCCGGGTACTGGTGGGAGTCCCGCGTGGTGCGGGGCCAGCCGTGCGATCACGTTGGGGGTCTGTCATTTTCCGCCTCCAGTGCCGCGGCTGCTCCGACCCGCAAGACGGGTCGAGCGCCGCCTGCGTCTCTGATGCTCGTTCGGAACGCCGGCGTCAAGCCGGCCCACGGCCGTCAGATCGAGAGCACCCCCGGCCAGTGCCGCATCCACTCGCGACGGCGGGCGGACTGCTGCCAGGCCGGATCGCCGCGGTCGAACCGCCGCGAGCCCGCGATCAGCCGATCGACCCACGCCTCGACCGCACCGACGAGCGCCGGGTCCTCGACCATCAGCATCAGCTCCGACTCCCAGTAGCCCGCAGTGATGTCCAGGTTCGCGCTCCCCACGGTGCACACCTGTCCGTCCACGCACAGCAGCTTCGCATGCACGTGGGGGCAGACCATGCCCACCCGGCGATCCCAGCCGGGCTGCGACGGCACCTGGAACTGGTATCCCTCTCCTCCCGCGGCGACGATCGCGTCGATCCGGGAGTGCACGAAGGCTGTGGCACCCATGCGTGCCGTGCTCCACGGGCCCCGGAACGGGGTGCCGCCGTGGGTGGGGGTGAGACTCCCGACCAGGCAGCGCACCCGCACGCCCAGCCGCAGCGCGCGCAGCAGCGCGTGCTGGATCTCGAGGGCCATGGGGAAACCGTTCACCGTGACCACGTGGGACCGTGCGCTCTCGATGAGCGCCAGGTAGGCCTCGAGCGTCCGCGCGTCCCGCAGCCCCTGGTGAACGACGACGCGGACCGGTGTCGTGCCGGCGGGGGCCGGAGCGTCGATCCGGTATGGTGCGCCTCCGGCCTCGACCCAGGCACCGAGGAACGAGCGCTCCAACGCCGCCACTGCTGGGCCTTCGACCCGGGCGCCCGCGTCGAGCCACGGAACTTGCCGCCACAGTGAATCCGGGGTGAGCGTCACCTCGTCGAAGCCGGTGTAGTACTCGTGCGACAGATTGCGCCCGCCCAGAAGACCGAGCTTCCCGTCGACGACGGCCAGCTTGCGATGGTCCCGTCGCTTGAGATCCTCCAGCGACGGCATGCCGGTGATCGGGCGCTGCACTCGCAGCTCGACGCCCGGCCGGTCCCGGAGCCGCTCGAGCAGTGGATTGTGCGCGCCCAAGGAGCCTTCGAGGCCGTGCAGCGAATCGACCACCACGCGAACCCGCACTCCACGCTCCCCCGCCGCGGCCAGCGCCCCTTCGACCCGCCTCCCGATATCATCGTCCGCGGCCATGTACACCTGCAGATGGACCCGGTCCCGCGCGGCGGCGATCCCCTCAAGGAGCCACCGGCGCGCCGTCGCGTTGTCCAGCTCGACCTCGACGCGATTGCCCGGGATCGGCGCCGCCCCGGTGGTCGCCTCGAGGCGCACCGCGAGCGAGGTCGCGAGGGCCGCGGCCGGGGCAGGCGCCGGCCATCCGCCGACCTCGTCGGATGCGAGCGCGGCGAAACCGACCGTGTGCGGCCGGCTGGCGCCCCGGAACACGATCGCGGCGACCGGAAAGCCGCCGGCTCCCCGCATCCTCGCGGCCACGCGCGCCAGGCGCACGCCGTCGAGCTCGTCGCCGACGTCGAGTGCGACGCCCTCGTCCAGCGCGGCGCTCGCGTCCACGACGGGAGCCGAGAGCCCGGCCCTCTTCAGCCTGGCGCGGATCGCCCGGCAGGCTCGGGTCGGACGCAAGCGTACGGCGAGCAGGTCGACCTCCCTCTCCTTCCCCAGGGCCCCGAGCGCTCCGAGGCCCTTGGAGCCCAGCTCGGCGTCGAAGAGGATCAACGGCGCCGGCCCCGGCCGGATCACGCGGACCCGCGCCTCGACCGCGGCCACGGGGTCACGATGCCCCTGCTGCGACGTCCTGAAGACGCCGACGGCGCTGGCGCCGATATCGGCCGGGATCTCGGCGAAGCCGAACCTGGTTGGGGCGACGGCGGCCACTGCGCCGCGGGCGACGAACGCGACCTCCTGGTCCGGGACCGGGAAGTGAGGCCCCGGACCGGATGTGTACAGCACCCGAGCCCGGAGTACGCCGCCAACCGGCACGAGGTCGGGCACGTCGAGGCCGCGACGCGGCGCCGTCGCCGCAGGTAGCGGCGGGAGAACGAGGATCGGAGCGGGCGACAGGCCAGTCGCGAGCAGGCGGCCGGGAAACCGCGCGAGCACCAGGAGGTCGACCCGTTTCCTCGGCCCCCGCCCCCCGCCCAGCGTGACGCGGGCGCCGATGCCGGCGATGTCGAGGGCGGCGTGAAGGTCGCTGGCGCGACGCGGCCGGCGGGCCAGAACCCTCGCGCGTAGGTGGGGCCCGCCGCGATCGCGGAGGAACGCTGCGACGGCGCCCCGCTCTCGCGTACCCACGGCTATGCAGAGGACGTCCGTGTTCGGACCCCGGCGAGGAGGGCCGGACCCGGCGCACAGGATGGGTATCGAGAGTCGCTTGCGAACCTCGCCGGCGAGCGACAGGATGGCCGGCTGTCGCGGTTCGACAACCAGCAGATCCACCCGCGCGTCCGCGGCCAGGCTCGCGATCCTGTCGGCATCGAGCTCGGACGCGAAGACCAGATCGACACTCGCAGTGCTCGCGACGGCGCTCGCCGCCGCGTCCCGGAGTTGCTGAACCAGGGGCGCCGCATCGACCGCGTCGCCCGCGATCCAGGGGAACCTCGGCCCGGGCACATGCGTGAGGACGCGCAACTCCTCCGCTTCCGGCGCCACGGCGCGCAGGGCGGCCAGCGCGGCGCTCGGGTCGCTCCCCAGCTCGGCAACCAGGAGAACGCGCCGGTACTTCAGCGACATGGTGGCCGCATCGGAATCGGCGCCGGTAGCAGCGCCCGCCCCGCCGGATCGAGAGCCAGCGCGTCGATCGTCGCGACCGCACCGTCGGCCCCGACCTCGTAGCGGTTGAGTCCGGCGCGGACCGACGGGTCCGGGTGATCGAGCGCGGCGCCACTCGCGCTCACGGCGTCGAGCACACCGGCCGCCGTCGGGAGCCGGCAGTGGCTCCTGCGGTGAACATGCCCGAACAGCACGAGGCCCCGAGCGAGGGCGTTCAGACTCCGTCGCAGCGCGCCGGCGTCGACCAAGCCGTCGCGGAGCTGCAGGAGGCGGATGCGGCGGTCCACCGGTGGATGATGGACCAGGACGACCGGCGTCCGCCGCTTCACCTCCGGGTGGGCCAGCACCGCGTCGAGGGCGGCCAGCTGCTCCCGGCCCAGGTACCCCGCGGAGACGAACGGGGGGCGGGGCACGCCGCTCGAGAGGGCGATGATTGCCACCGGCCCGCGCAACTTGACACAGGGAAAGCAACCCGCCGGCAGGTCGGGTGAGCAGTCCGGCAGGTCGCTCCGGAGGAAAGGACCGAAATGGCGCTGGAATTGCCGCTGGCGGAGGACGGGAGGAACGTAGATGTCGTGATTGCCGGGGATCACCGTCACCTCGACGCGGCGCGCGACCTCGTCGAGCAGGGCCCGCGCTTCCAGGAACTCGCTCTCGAAGGCCATGTTGGTGACGTCCCCGGTCACCACGAGGTGATCCGCGTCCCGCGACGCCGCCCCGAGCACGGCTTCGAGATAGGCGCGCCGATGCACCCGCCCTCGGCGCAGAACGAGGTTGATGTAGCCAGTGAGCCGCTTGTTGAAGAGGACGGCGCGCCAATCGACACCGGCGGGCGCCAGAACGTGAAGGTCGGAAATGTGCGCAACGCGGTACATGCAGGTCCCGTCGCCGTCCCTCTCATGAGGGGTGGCAGCCCCCGACGACACGCGCATATTATGCCTCGAATTTGAGCGGCTGGAAATGTGACCGCGGACCGGCACAATGCGCCCTGAACGGATCGTCGGCGGAACCTGCGAAGCTCCCTTCCCCGTGTACGAAGGGCTCGCGGATACGCTCGCAACGGCCCACCTGACGCGGCCCTTCGATCGCGATGCGACCGTCGCTCACGTCCTCGGCACCTGCGCCGGGTACGCCTACGCCGACACCGACACCGTCACCACGATCATGGTCCGCCTCGGCCTTCCCGGGCTCGCGTGCGTCCGCATCGCCGAAAGGGTCGAGGCGATGTTCATCTTCTCGACCGCGTACCTGGTACAGAGTCGTTGCGGTCGCGTGGTCATCCTCTGCTACCGCGGGACCGAGACGACCAACCTCGCCAACTGGCTGGGCGACGCCGAGATCGGGTCCGAGTCGAGTACGCTGTCCTTGGCGGACGGCGCCGCGCGCGTCAGGGTCCACGCCGGGTTCCATCGCAACGTCCGGGCGACGTTCGCCGACGTGGTCCGCGAGCTCGCCGCGGCGGCCGAGGGGCGGTCGCTCGCAGATCATGCGAAGACCGTGGACCACCCGCTGGAGGGGCTGTACGTCGCCGGACACAGCCTCGGTGGCGCCATGGCGTTCCTCTTTGCGCTGATCGTCTCCGACGATCCCCTGCACCGCGCGATCGCGAGTAGGCTGCGGGCGGTCTATACGTTCGGCCAACCCTTGGCGCTGGCGGCGGCGCCTGGCATGCTGCCCGCGCTCGAGAGGAGGGTGTTTCGCCACGTCGCTCTCCGCGACCCTGTTCCCGGACTTCCGCCCGCGAAATGGGGGCGGTTCACCCACATCGGCCAGGAGTACCGGTACGTGCAGGGCGAGTGGCGGCGCGCCGAGTCGCCGGTTGAGCAGTTTGCCGGTGCGGGCGCGATCCCGCGGTCGCTGCTGAGCTGGCTGGCGCCCGAGCGACGACGAGCGAGCTCGCGGTGGACGCTCGGGGAGCATGCGCCGCACTACTACGTTGGCGCGCTGCGCCCGCGCGATCGCGTCACCGAGTTCGGCGACCGCTGAGCCGGACTCTTAGGAAGAGGAGCCGGTTCGGGTCGCGGGCAACCACCACGGGGGATGGAGTCGGGCGCATGGCGAGGACGCTGACCTTCCGGGAGCGGTGGCGGCACGCTGTCTCTCGCGCCGACTGGGACACCTTCCTATGGGCTGCGTGCGGCGCGCCTGTGGGCGCTCTCCTGTCCCTTCTGTTCGGGTTCACGGGCGTGGTCAAGGTGCTCGGGGCCTCGATCTTGGCCGCTGCTCTGGTCTTCGGAGTGCAGTTCGTTTTCCTGTTTGTTCGTGCATCGACAGCGCTGTTGAGCGATGTGGTGAGGGCTGCGGAGCGTGAGCAGGATGCGCTGCCCGCGGCTCTCTCTGGCATCGAGGCCACCGACGCCGAGAAGCGGGTCTTTCTAGCCGCCTGGAGCGCGCGTGGGAGGAACCTCGCCAGCATGGCGGTTGGCGACGCCGAAAGTCCCGCTCGGTGGAAGGACGCGATCGATGCATGGAGGAGCGAGCTTCTTGGCCCGGGGGCTCCTGGCTTCACCGTCGAAGAGGCCAAGGTCCTGCAGCCCGCGACGTTCACCGTCACGCATATCGACCTCGGATGGAATAGCGAGCACACCAGGATCCGGAACGAGGTACTGGCCATGTGCACGGCGGCCGATCGGCTCCTTGAGCACCTGCGGGGCGCGAGCTAGCGCCCGCATCGGCGAGCAGCCACGGGTGCGGCGACCGCCGATTCGCCGGGCCCTCGGCGGGTTGGCGCTTCCCGAGGCGGCGCTGCATATCTGATCGCGCCGGTCGTCAGGTCGGGCGCGGGGACCGCGCCGTGCTGGACGATCTCCCGAGATCCACCCTCCAGAGGAGACTCCGGATGAAGAGGCCCAAGCGCATACTCGTCGGACTGAAGACACTCGACTCCGCCGACGGCCTGGTGGATCTGGCCTGCCGCCTGGGCGCCAGAGGCGCCTCCCTGCGCCTGGTCCACGTTATCGAGCTGCCCGATATCACCCCGCTCAATGCCGAGGTGCCCGAGCTTGACGCCGCGGCCGCCAGGATCATCGCCAAGGGGAAACGCGCGGCGCGGCGCAGCAGGATGAAGGCCAGCGCATTCGTTTTCAGGGCTCACGACTCGGGCTCGGCGCTGCTCGACGAGATGACACAGAACAAGATCGAGCTGGCCGTGCTCGGCTATCACCACCGGCACGCGCTTGGCGAGATCATGCTGGGCACCACGGCGCGACACCTCGCACACCGGGCGTCATGCCACATCGTGCTCGCCATTCCACCGAGGCGATGACGCTGGGGGCCCAACCTCGGCAGATAGGTGCGGACATGTTGCATATCGAGCGGATTCTCTGCCCCGTAGATTTCTCGGAGATCGCGGCCAGCACCTATGGCTCCGCCCAGTCGCTCGCTCGGCACTACGGGGCCAAGCTGTTCCTGCAGCATGTGGTCGAGTTCGCTCTTCCCTACTACGAGTACTACGCTCCCGCCGCCTACCTCGTCGAGCTGCGAGGGACCATACGCGACAACGCCGAGAAGAAGTTGCAGGAGTTCGCGAAGTCGAACACCAGGGACGGCGTCCACCCCGAATGCATTGTGTCCGAAGGGTGGGTGACGAGCGCGATCCTCTCTGTGGCGTCCGCCCAGAAGGTGGATCTCATCGTCCTCGGAACGCACGGCGTCAAGGGCGTCGACCGCGGCGCACTGGGATCGGTCGCGGACAAGGTGTTGCGGAAGGCGGGTTGTCCGGTGCTGGTGAGTCGGCGGCGCGAGCGTCACGGCGCGGCCCCCGAAGGCGCGCACGACTCCATTCAACTGCAAAGGGCCGTCTACTGCACGGATTTCTCCGACCCATCGCATGGAGCGTTGGAGTACGCGCGCTCCGTGGCTGCTGAGTACGGTGCCGAGCTTACCCTGCTGCACGTCGTGGAGGACGCCCAGAGTCCGGCCAGGCTCGACAAGGCTGTCGCCTCCGCGACCAAGCGACTCGAGAGCCTGATTCAGCCGAAGCGGGGCAAGAGCGCTGGAATCAAGACATTGGTGCGGGTCGGCAGGGCCTATGAGCAGATCATCCAGCATGCTTCGGAGACTCAGGCTGACCTGATCATCATGGCCGTACGTGGGCGCAACGCGCTTGACCTGGCGGTCTTTGGTTCGACCACGTACCGGGTGATACAGTTGGGCCCGTGCTCGGTGTTGGCCGCACGTGGATGAATGCGCGTGGAGGCTTCGTTCGCCCGTGCGCCTGTAGGGCTGCGACGCGGTCCATGCGCGCCGGCTTCTTGACAGGGACGGCTGTCCTCGTGGCGCTCGGCGTGCTCGCTCCGGCACCGGCACGCAGCCAAGGCGTCGCGGGAGAGCAACTCGACACGCTGCTGCGAGCGCGCGGTCTGACATCCCAGCAGATAGCGCACGCCATGGCCGGCGAACCGGCCGTCACGGTCCTGCGCGGGAGCGACCGCAACGAGGTGGCCCTTCTCGGCGTCGTCGCCATCGCTGCGAGCTACGAACGGGTGCGCACCGCCCTGAGCGACGTGGAGAGCTGGGTCCGGCTCAGCCCCGGCCGCGTGGGGATCGGCATCTTCGGCACTCCTGCGCGCGCGAGCGACGCGGCGCCGCTGCGGCTCGATCCCCAGGATGTGGACGCCCTTGCGAAGTGCCGCCCCGGGGCCTGCGCCGTGAAGCTCCCGGCCGTCTCCATGGGCCAATACCAGGCGGCCTTGCAGCAAGGCGGCGGGCCGGCCAACGCCGACGCGCTCATGCGGGAGCACCTCGCCCGCTACGTGGACGACTACCGCGCGCGCGGGCGGGCGGCCATCCTGGACTACGCCGACGGCGACCTTCCGGTCTCGGCGGCTCAGGTGTTCGACAGCCTGCTGGGCGAGTCGCCCGTCCTGCTGGAGCACTTCCCCGCGTTCCTCAACCACCTGCGGGACTTCCCGAACGCTCCCGTGCCGGGCGACACCGACGTGATCTACTGGGCGAGTGACCGCCTCCCGCCGCTCAAGCCGATGACGATCCTGGTCCACGCCGCGTACCAGCAGATCCCCGGGCGCCAACTGGCGCTCCTCGGCGAGAAGCAGCTCTACTCCAGCCACTACTTCGATGGGGAGTTCACCCTGACCAGCGCCGAGCCGCGCTCCGACGGCCGAACCCTCCTCGTGGTCGTGCGGCGACTGCACTTCGACAAGCTGCCGTCCGGAGGACCTCTCGACATTCGCGGGCGCGTCACGCGCGAGACCCGGGACGCCATGCAGCGGGAGCTCGGCGCCCGGGCGGCGGCGCTGGCTCAACCCTGAACGCGCGACCCGGTACGGCGCACTGACGGCCCCCTCCGGGCCGGCGGGCCAGCGGCCTCGTGGCACGGCGAGAAATCGGTTGCGCTGCCGATCAGCCGGCGTAGCTTAAGGTCTCCCCGCACTCGAGGCATCCATGGCGAACCCCGCACTGGACGATCTCAAAGGTCTCTACCGGATGACGTGGTGGGCCCTTATGCTGCGCGGCCTGCTCGGCCTCGCCGTGGGAGTCTTCGTGCTCCTGCGACCCCTGGACTCGATCGCGGCCTTCGCGCTGGTGATCGCGTTCTGGGCCCTCTTCCTCGGCATGGTGGACATCGTCCACGCCCTTCAGCTGCGGCCGCTGGCGCACTGGTGGGTCGTCCTGCTCGGCGGCCTGGTCGGGTTCGCCTTCGGGATCCTGGCGCTGATCTACTATCCCGGCCTGGCGCTCACGTTCGCCATCGTGTGGGTCTCGCTGTGGCTGATGGCCACCGGCCTCCTGCAGCTGTACGCGGCGTACCGGCTGCGGCGGCTGGGCCTGGACTGGGGCTGGTGGGTCGTGTTCGGCGTGCTCGCCGTCATCACAGGGGTTGCGGCGCTCTTCGTGCCTCGGGTGACGCTGGCCGCCATCATGGGCGTGATCGCAGCGTTCGCGATCCTGAGCGGGATCGTGTGTGTCATCGGCGCGTTCAAGCTGCGTGCGCTGGTTCGGCTCTAGGATGGGCGGCCCGGGGCGCGCGCCCCGCGTGCGCCCCCGGCATCACCGCGGGCTCGACCGAGCGCTGAGGCCGACGTGGCCGCGATGATCCCGCTCGGGGACGCGTCACGGCGACCCGTGCACGTTCCCGTTCTCAGCGGCTTCATCATCCTGGCCAACGTCTTCGTGTTCGCCCTCGAGCTGGAGGGCGGCGACGCGTTCGTCACGCAGTGGTCGGTCATCCCCGCCGATATCGTCGCCGGCCACCACTGGATCACGCTGCTCACCGCGATGTTCCTGCACGGCAGCTGGTCCCACATCATCGGCAACATGGTCTTTCTCTGGGCGTTCGCCCCCGAGATCGAAGACGCGATGGGGCCGTCGCGCTTCGGCGCGTTCTACCTGCTCGGCGGGCTGGCGGCGAGCCTCGCCCAGGTGGCCGCCAGCCCCGGCTCCACCGTGCCCAACCTGGGGGCGAGCGGCGCCATCGCCGCGGTCATGGGCGCCTTCCTGGTCACCTACCCGCGCGACAGGATCCGTGCCGCCCTGATCTTCTTCGTGTTCGTGCGGATCACCTTCATCCCGGCCGCCCTGCTGATCGGCGTTTGGTTCCTGACGCAGCTGCTCAGCGTCGGGGCCGTCGCGACGACCGAGACGGGCGGCGTCGCCTACGTCGCGCACGTCAGCGGCCTGGTGTTCGGCGCCGTCACGGGCCGCTGGTTCGAGAACCCCCGACGCCTGGCGGCGCAGCGGGACTAGCGCCGGGCCCCCGGATGGCCACGGGCGTGGAACAGCAGTCGTTCCCGTTCTGGAGCTTGCCCGGCGCCGAGGTCCTGGGGCGGCTGCGAGCGGCACCGGGAGGGCTGTCCGGAACCGAGGCGGAAGCCAGGACGCGGCGGTACGCCACCCGCCGGCTCGCGCCGAAGCGCCGAACTGACACCGTCGCGCTGCTGCTGAAGCAGTTCTCGAATCCGATCGTGCTCCTGCTCCTGGCCGCGACGGCGATATCGGTCTTCCTCCACGACACGACGGATGCCGTCATCATCTTCATCATCGTGCTGCTGAGCGGCCTCCTCAGCTTCTGGCAGGAGAGGGGCGCCGCGGGAGCGGTGGAGAAACTCCTCTCGCTGGTGGAGGCCAAAGCCCGAGTGCTGCGCGACGGCACCCCGATAGACATACCGGTGGCCGCCGTGGTGCCCGGCGACGTGCTGCTCTTCGCGGCGGGAGCGACCGTGCCCGCCGACTGCCTCGTCCTGGAGGCGCGCGACCTGTTCGTGGACGAAGCCACGCTCACCGGCGAGACGTTCCCGGTTGAGAAGCTGGTCGGCGTCCTGCCTCCCGACACCCCGCTGGCCAAGCGGGCAAACGCGCTGTTCATGGGCACGCACGTCGTCTCGGGCGCCGCGACGGCTCTTACCATCGCGATCGGCAGGGACACCGAGTTCGGCCGCGTCTCGGACCGCCTCCAGATCCGCCCGCCCGAGACCGAGTTCGAGCGCGGGCTGCATCGCTTCGGGGACCTGTTGCTCGAGGTGACGCTGCTGATGGTGATAGGCATCTTCGGCTTCAACGTGTACCTCCACCGCCCGGCTCTGGACTCGTTCCTGTTCGCCATGGCACTGGCGGTGGGCCTGACACCACAGCTCCTCCCGGCGATCATCAGCAGCAACTTGGCCCACGGTGCGCGCCGGATGGCCGGGCGGAAGGTGATCGTCAAGCGTTTGAACTCCATCGAGAACTTCGGCTCGATGAACGTGCTCTGCACGGACAAGACAGGCACCATCACGCAGGGATCCGTGAGGCTGCTGGGCGCCAACGACTTGAACGGAGAACCGAGCGATCGCGTCGCGCTCTACGCCCTCGTCAACGCGACCTTCGAAACCGGGTTCGCGAGCCCGATCGACGCGGCTGTCCGGGATTGCAGCCGGATGGACATCTCGGCCTGGACCAAGCTGGACGAGGTCCCGTACGACTTTGTGCGCAAGCGGCTCTCGATTCTGGCGTCCGGGCCCGAGGGGGCTCTGATGATCACCAAGGGTGCCCTGACACAGGTGCTGGAGGTGTGTACCACCGCGGAGGACGCGGCGGGGGGCCGGGTGCCTGTGGATCGCGTACGCGAGCGGATCGAGGCGCAATACGCGCGATACAGCGGCCAGGGCTATCGCGCGCTGGGCGTCGCCTGCAAACGGCTCGGCTCCGGAGCTACGATCAGCAAGGAAAGTGAAGCCGACATGAGCTTCCTCGGCTTCCTCGTGTTTTCGGACCCGCCCAAGCCGGGGATCGAAACCACTGTCGAGCGCCTGCGCGCCCTCGGCGTGAATCTCAAGGTCATCACAGGAGACAGTGCGCTCGTCGCTGCGACGGTGGCGCGCGAAGTCGGACTCGGCACGGCGCAGGTGCTTACAGGCCCGGAGCTGCACCGCATGAGCGACGAGGCATTGCTCGTGCAGGCCGGGAAGGTGGAGGTATTCGCCGAGGTAGAGCCGAACCAGAAGGAGCGCATCATCCGGACGCTGCGCAGGGCGGGACACGTCGTCGGTTACATGGGGGACGGAATCAACGACGTCTCGGCGCTGCACGCGGCCGACGTGGGGATCTCCGTGGACACCGCCGTGGACGTAGCCAAGGAGGTCGCCGACATCGTGTTGCTGGAGAAGGACCTTGACGTACTGCTGGAAGGAGTGCGTGACGGGCGCAGCACGTTCGCGAACACGCTCAAGTACGTGCAGATGGCGATCAGCGCCAACTTCGGCACCATGTTCTCCATGGCCGGTGCCTCACTGCTGCTGCCGTTCCTGCCGCTGCTGCCCAAGCAGATCCTGCTGACGAATCTCCTGACCGACGCGCCGGAGATGACGATCGCCAGCGACAGCGTGGACCCCGAGATGCTGGAGCGGCCTCGCCGCTGGGACATAGGCTTCATCCGCTCGTTCATGGTCGTCTTCGGTCTCTTGAGTTCGGTCTTCGACTACCTCACCTTCGGCGCCTTGCTCTTGTTCCTTCACGCCGGCACCGACCAGTTCCGCACCGGCTGGTTCATGGAGTCGGTCATCTCCGCATCCCTCGTCGTCCTTGTGATCCGAAGCCGCCGGCCGTTCTATCGCAGCAGGCCTGGCACGGGCCTGCTGTGGGCGACCATAGGCGTCGTGGCCGCCACGCTGCTGCTGCCGCTTCTCCCGTTCGCAAAGCTCATGGGCTTTGCTCGCCTGCCCGCCGTGTTCTTTGGCATGGTCGCGGCCATAGTGGTGCTCTACCTCGTCTCGGCGGAGGCTGCGAAGCAGTTCTTCTACCGCGCTCGCGCGGCCGCACGAGCGTAGGCGCGGTCGCTGGTGTTCGGAGACAGGAACGCGAAACCACTTCGTGCGGGAGCATGACTCTGTGCTCCCGCACTGGCTTCATAGAACCGCATCTGACCGCATCGGAACGCCACCACCACCGGAACCGATATCCCTCGGCCGGCCTCCGGAATGGTCCGCTGGTGCGCTGGCCTCGCCGCGCGTATCGTGGCGGCGGGACCGCCGTAACCGCGAGGAGTCCATGAGGCACCACCCTGCATCCATCGATCGCCGCGACTTCGTCCGCGCCGCCGCCGCGGTTGCGCTGCTCCCCGTCGCCGAGCCGGACAGCCTGCGAAAGGCGCGCCGCGGCCCGCGGACGAGCCGCGTGGCGCTGGTGCGGACGTCGGACCGCCGCCGCGGCGTGGCCGAGGTGCTGAGGCTGTTCGATCCGGCCGGCATCGCCGGGAAGCGGGTGGTCGTGAAGCCCAACTTCAACACCGCCGACGACGCGCCGGGCTCCACGCACCCGGACACGCTCGCCCAGCTGGTGACGGAGCTGCGCGAGCGGGGCGCCCGCGCCGTGACCGTCGGCGAGTCGAGCGGCCCGCCCGAGACCCGGCGCGTGATGGAGCGCAAGGGGATCTTCGACCTCGCGCGCACGGCCGGATTCGAGGTGGTGAACTTCGAGGAGATCCCGGAATCCGACTGGGTGTTCTTCGGGGCGGCGGGCACCCACTGGCCGGACGGCTTCCACCTGCCGCGGCTGGTGGTGGACTCGGAGTACACGGTCTCGACCTGCTGCCTCAAGACGCACGGCTACGGCGGCGTGTTCACGATGTCGCTGAAGCTGTCGGTGGGGCTGACGCCGAAGAACATCCGCGGGACGATGCACCGCTCACCCGACATGCGGCGGATGATCGCGGAGCTGAACGCGGGCTACCGCCCGCAGCTGATCGTGCTGGACGGCGTGAGCGCGTTCACCGACGGCGGCCCGTCGAGCGGCGCGCTCAAGGCCGGCAACGTCGTGCTCGCCGGCGACGACCGCGTGGCCGTGGACGCGGTGGGCCTGGCGGTGCTGAAGGAGCTGGGCTCGAACGAGGCGATCATGGGCCGGCGGATCTTCGACCAGGAGCAGATCGCCCGGGCTGTCGAGCTGAACCTCGGGGCGCACGGTCCGGCCGAGATCGAGCTGGTGACGGCCGACGCGGAGAGCCGAGCCTACGCGGGCCGGCTCGAGCGGATCCTGGCGCAGGGGTAGCTCCGCGGGACGGCCGTGGACCCATCGCACAAGTCCTCGGTCGGCACACGCATCGTCCAGGGCGTCGCCGTCGCGTTCTGGCTCACGCTGTTCTGGTATGTCGTGCGGGGCGGGTTCGCGCGGCATCTCTCGATGCGCGCCGGAGCGCTGCTCCTGCTCACGGTAGGCGTCGCGGGCGGAGCGGGGGGCGGTACCTACTATGCGACGGACCGGCTGCGCGCCGGCGGCGGCGGGCGCGAGACGCTCGCGAACCTGGTCACCGTGGGAGTCTTCTCCGTCGTCGCGTTCGCTCTGCTCGCGCTGCTCGCGGGCCGGCACTGACGCGGAGGATCGCCGGGGCCGGGCCGCGTGCCGCCGGCCGCGCCCGCCCCGCGCGGGAGCGACGCGCTACGGCAGCTCCCGGCGCAGGAGCTCGAGCACGCGCGCCCAGGCGTCGCGCGCCGCGCGCACCTCGTAGCTGGGGCGCGTGTCGTTGAAGAAGGCGTGCTGCGCCCCGTCGTAGACGTGGAACTCGAAGCTCCTGCCCGCCGCGCGCATCGCCTCCGCGAACGCCGGCACGCCGTCCGTAACCCGCCGGTCCAGCGCGCCGTAGAAACCCACCACCGGGCAGCGGATGCCCGGGATGAGCGCCGCCGCGGGCCCGCCCCCGTAGAAGATCGCCGCGGCGGCCAGCTGCGGGTCGTGGCAGGCCAGGAGCCCGACGAGGCTCCCGCCCATGCAGAAGCCCACGGCGCCCACCTTGCGTCCCTTCGACGCCGGGTATTCCTCCCTCAGGAACGCGGTGGCCGCCACCAGCTTCGGCACGTACGCGTCCAGATTCCGGGCCCCGGACGACAGCCCCGCGAACAGCGTCGCCATCGTCTCGCCGAGGCGGGCCGCTTCGGCGGGCGGGCGCCCGCCGAGCTCGGCCTCGCGGGCCTTCGGGTCCATCATCACGGCCCCGGCCGCGGCGGGCGGGAGCCGGTTCAGGAACGCCTGCAGCTCCGCCACCCGCTCGCGCGCGACCGGCGCCGGCCGCTCGCCGCCCGTGGCGTAGAGGTCGGGCGCGAGCGCCACGTAGCCGGCCAGCGCGATGCGGCGCGCGACATCCTCGATGTGGGCGTCCAGCCCCCAGATCTCCTGGATCACCACCACCGAGGGCAGCGGCGTCGCCGCGCGCGCGACCCTCGCCACGTAGCCGCCGTGCTCCATGCCGGCGCCGTACCTGACGTATTCCGTGACCAGACTCATGGATCTCCGCCTCCCGTGTGCCAACGCGGCTCCCGTCGCGCGCGGGCAGATGTGCATCGGATGGCAAACGGCGTTGCGCGGACGGCGGCAGCCATCCGACGAACGCCGGATTGCCCCTCACCGCACCGCCAGCCCCACGCTTGGGCACTCCGGCCGCCGCGCCGCTCAGTACTGCAGCTTCGCCACCCAGATGTTGCTCTCGGGCTCCCTGACGGGCACGTACAGCCGGTCCCGCCCGACCGAGAACACGGGATAGATCGGGAGGCTGTGGCCCGGATCGTCCGCCAGGATGACCGGACGCGGCGGACCGCCCGCCACCGGCACCGCCCAGATGCCGTGGCGGCCGTCCCTGTGGCTGGATTCGAGGTACACCGTCCTGCCGTCCCGGGAGAACCGGGCGAACTGGGCGTAGGTCAGACCGAACGGCGCCACGTCCCGGCGCCACAGCACCCGTCCCTCGGGCGACACGAGGGTCAGCATCGGCGGGTCGAGGTAGTCGCAGAGGACGCCGCTGCCGTCGGGCGCCCAGTCGCGAACGAAGCACCCGGTGTGCGTCACCTGGACGGCGCCGTGCCAGGCGCCGCCGACACTGTCGCGCGAGACGATCCAGGCTTCGGACCGTGCGCCGCGGAATGCCTGGAACGCGATGTGGAGCCCGTCGGGGGACCACGCGGGGTCGTTGCTGATGCCGGTTGCGCCCGTCAGCGCCACCGGCTCGCCGCCGGCCGCGGACACGACCATGATCCGCTGCACCGACGGGCTGGAGGCGCGCTCGGAGGCGAAGAACGCGATCTCCCTGCCGTCCGGCGACCAGCGCGGGCCCCACGCATGCCAGCGTGCACCGGTGAGGCGAACCGCGTCGCCTCCGGACACCGGCATGCGGTACAGGGCGAAGCCGCCGCGAGCTTCGTTGCTGAACGCGAGCCATTTGCCGTCCGGGGACAGGTCCACACCCTGGGTCAGCTCGTTGCCGGTCGTCACGCGCTCGCCGTCACGGATCGAGATCGCGGCCGGGCGTCCGAGCGGGTACGACCAGATGTCCTGGCGCACCGAGTACTTGGCCCACGCGACCTTCCGCGCGGCGGCCGCGTACGAGATCGAATACGGGTCGGCGACACCCGGAATGCTCCGCGCCGCGCCCCGGGCGCCGTCCGGACCCACCTCGACGACGTAGGCGGCCCGCGCGCCGCTGCGATCGGACACGAACAGCAGGTGCCGTGCGTCGAGCCATGCCGGGCTCTCGTTGACGTGGTCCGCGTCCGTGACCGCCCGCGGCGTGCCGCCGGCGGCGCCGACGACCCAGATGGATGATTTCAGACTCGCTCCGGGTCCGGTGCCGTACACGTAGGCGATCAGCCGGCCGTCGGGCGACCAGGCGAACGAGCGCGGCGCCGCGAGCGAGATCTGACCCGTCGCCCCCCAGGGATGAAATCCAATGAGGTGCGGCGCCGCTCCGGCGACGCGCGCCACGAGCAGGCCGTGACCGACGGAGAAGGCGATCCGCGCGTCGTCCGGCGAGAAGCCCGGCAGGCAGCACCTGCCGGCGGGCGCCGGTAGCGCCTCGAGATCGGCGGCGCCGCCGAGCCTGCCCGTCTCGTACGACCGCCAGACGCGCGCAGTGCAGCCCATGAAGCGGACGAAGTCGCCGCGTGCGGTCCACGCCGGCGTCGCCACGCAGAGGAACGACGAGTCGCTGAGCCGGAGCTCGGCGCCACCGGGCTCCTGCTCCGTGCTCCGCACCGCGACGTACGCGCGGCCGAACGCATTCGCGACGTACGCGACCTCCTTCCCGTCCGGCGAGATCGCGGGCTGCCACTGCACTCCCAGTGCATTCGTGACCTGCGCGACGTCGGTGGCCGTGATCGTCGGCGGGCCGGACGGGAGCAGCTGCGCGAGGATGCCGAGCGCGATCAGCAGCGCGGCTCCGCCCAGCCCGTAGGCGAGGGCCCGGCGGCGGCGCGCGGCCGATACCGACGGCGCCGCTGAATCGGGAACGGGCGCGGCGACGGACGCCGGCTCGGCGCCCGCCGCCGCCGGCCTCGCCACGGCACTCGGCGTGACGCCTGCCGCCGGCGCACCCGCCGGCGCCCGAGGCCCGAGCCCCTGGCCCCTGCGGATCTCGCCGAACGCGGTGACGAAGGCGGCGTCCGGGCTCAGGCCCAGCTCGTCGCGCAGCCGACGTGCGTGGGCGTCCGCGACCTTGATGGCGTTCGCCCGATCGCCCGCGGCCACCAGGGCCTCGGCGTGCCGCAGCGCCAGGTGGGAATTGAGCGGATCGTGCTCCTCGGCCCGGGCCCACCAGCCCGCCGCTTCGCCCCAGGCTCCCGCCCGCTCGGCCGCCTCCGCCAGCCGCTCGAGCGCCTCGGCGTACTCGCGCGCCAGGCGCGAGCGCTCGCCGTCGAGCCAGCGCTCGAAGTCGGGTGCGTCGTCCACGTGGAAGCCGTCGAGCAGCAGGCCGCCGTAGCCGTGCGCGGCGTCCGCGTCGCGGCCCGCCGCCAGGGCCTGGGAGAACGCGAGAGCGTCGGAGCCGACGACGGCGGGGTCGAGACGGACGCGGTCGCCGCCGGTGGACACGGCGTCCGGCCCGAGGGCGTGGCGGATGTTGGCGAGCGCGTCCCGCAGGCCCTGGCGGGCACGAGCCTCGTCGCTCTCCGGCCAGAGGAGCGCGATGAGGCGCTCGCGGGTGCAGCCGAGGTCGCCGCACACGGCGAGCACGGCCAGCGTCGCCTCGGCGCGGCGCCGGGGCAGCGGGGACAGCGTCGTCCCTGACGGCCCCTCGAGTGCGAAGCCCCCGAGCACACGGAGTCGAAACACCCTGGCTCCCGGTCCTGTATCCCTGCCGCCCTCGGCCTCCACTGGCGGCTGCGCCTATCCTGAGCCGCCGGCCGTGGGACTGCAAGAGGGGTGGATGTTACGGCCCCGCGCGGCCTTGTCCGCCTGCAACGCGGCTGCAACGCGCCTGCAACGCCGTTGCGATGCCGCTCTCCCAGCTTGGACGCGGTCAGGCCGATGGCCCTCGAACGGCTTGCCGCCGAGCGATGCCCCGTCCGAGAGCACCACACCGACGACGCCATCCGACCACCGGCCGTGAAGTCCGTTCTCATCCGGAGGTGGCTCATGCGCATTCCATGGAAGTGGCTGGCAGCAGCTGTTCCCGTCTCGCTGCTCGTCGCGTGCAGCGATCAATCCACCGCCCCGAAGACCGCTCAGGTGTCGCCCGGGGCGCGAGCGTCGTTCTCGTCGCCGCGGACGGTCGCGATCAAGGACCTCGGCACGCTGGGTGGAGCGACCTCCTGGGCCCGTGCGATCAACAACGAGGGCTGGGTGGTGGGCCAGAGCGACGTCGTCCAGGCCGGCGCGACCCACGCCTTCCTCTGGAGGGACGGGAAGATGATGGACCTCGGCACGCTGGGCGGAACCTCATCCAGCGCGATCGGGATCAACGACGAGGGCCAGGTCGTCGGCACCAGTGAGATCGCGGGCGACGCCGTGTCGCACGCCTTCCTCTGGAGTCACGGCAGGATGACGGACCTGGGGGGTCTGGGAGGCGACTACGCCGGCGCCTACGCCGAGGCGTACGACATCAACGACGCCGGTGACGTGGCCGGCGACGGCAACAGGGCGGACGGCCTCTTCCACGCCGGCCTCTGGCGGCACGGCAGGGTCACGGACCTCGGCACGCTCGGGGGCGACTACTCCTGGTCCAACGGCATCGGCAACGGAGACGTGGTCGTCGGCGGCGCGGCCCTCGCCGGCGACACGGCCCAGCTCGCCTTCCTCTGGAAGGACGGCGTGATGCACGCCCTGGGCTCCCTCGGGGGGCACTGGGCCGGGGCCTCGCACATCAACGGCATGGGCGCGGTGGCGGGCGGCAGCACGCTGGCGGGCGATCTTGTCGAGCACGCGTTCCTCTGGCAGCACGGCCGGTGGACCGACCTCGGGACCCTGGGAAGCGCGTACACTTACTCGTATGCGCAGTGGATCAACGACTGGGGCCAGGTCGCCGGCGGCAGCTGCTCGCCGGCCGCCTGCCACGCGTTCCTGTGGAGCAACGGGGCGATGGTCGATCTGGGAATCCTCCCCGGCGGTGTGGACTACAGCTGGGCGCAGGCCGTCAACGATCTGGGCCAGGTGGTGGGTCAAGCCAATACCGCAGGCGGCCAGGGACATGCGGTAATCTGGACCACCCGGTGACCGCCGGCAGGTAGACGCTTCGGCAACTTGAGCTGCGAAGGTCACAGCGCCCGGCCTCGTGCCGGGCGCTGTGCGCTGGGGGTCGAGCGGCACCGTGACCATCGCAACGGCGAACATCGTCGGGGGTGGTGGCGACGCCAGAGCCGAGCCCGCAAACCGGAGAGAACCCGTTGAGATTGGGCGGATGGCATCGCACCGACGCCATCTGGCCACGTCCAGGCGGGCGCGGTACTGTTGCCGTCGGCATCGAGACCGAGGGCGGCTCAGATGCCTGATCTACTCGAACGCTTGCAGAAGGCGCTGGCCGACCGCTACGCGGTCGAGCGCGAGCTCGGCCGGGGCGGCATGGCCACGGTGTACCTCGCCGAGGAACGCCACCCGCAGCGTCACGTCGCCGTCAAAGTCCTGGACCCCGCGCTCGCGACGGTCCTCGGGCCCGAACGGTTCCTGCGCGAAGTTGATCTCGCCTCGAAGCTGGCCCATCCCCACATCCTGCCCATATACGCGACCGCCGAAGCCGACGGGCTGCTGTACTACGTCATGCCTTACGTGGAGGGCGAGTCGCTTCGCGACCGGCTGAGCCACGAGAAGCAACTCCCGCTCGACGACGCCCTGCAGATCAGCCGTGAGGTGGCGGATGCCCTGAGCTACGCGCACTCGCGGGGCGTGGTGCATCGGGACATCAAGCCGGAGAACATCCTGCTGGAGTCCGGCCACGCGGTGGTGGCGGACTTCGGGATTGCTCGGGCGATCGACCAGGCGGGCGGTACTCGGCTGACCGAGACGGGCGTGACCCTCGGGACGCCGGCCTACATGAGCCCGGAGCAGGCGGCGGGGAGCAAGGATCTGGACGGCCGCAGCGACCTCTACAGCCTGGGTTGCGTGCTGTACGAGATGCTGGGTGGCCAGCCGCCGTTCACGGGGCCGACGGCGGAGAGTGTAGTGCACCAGCACCTGGCGGTGGAGCCGCCGAACATCAGCCGGCTGCGGCCGGCAGTGCCGGCCAACGTGGCGGCAGCCTTGCAACGGGCGTTGGCGAAGACGCCGGCAGATCGCTTCAACCCGGTGGCGTTGTTCGCCG
>Ga0187778_10000762_pt1 | contig 23011 bp, 24 predicted proteins | sample 1015_Q2_SP5_20_M_FD_132418 | JGI IMG/M metagenome (GOLD analysis project Ga0187778, IMG submission 132418) | Tropical peat soil microbial communities from peatlands in Department of Meta, Colombia - 1015_Q2_SP5_20_MG | ecosystem: Environmental > Terrestrial > Soil > Wetlands > Peat | place... | reverse complement strand
TGGATGACCGCATCGGAGCCGGTGGAAGTCTATGCAGCGGGCGGCTGCGTGTTCGATCGGGGCTACGCCGCCTATGGCGATGTCGACACGGCGGCGCTGACGCTGCGCTTCGCGTCGGGCGCTCTTGCCACGTTCAGCTTCAGCCGCCGGACCACTTTCGGCTACGACGAAATGATCGAGCTCTTCGGATCGAAGGGCATGCTGCAATCGGAGCGCCAGCCGGCGCCCAGCGCGTCGCGCGCCCGCGGAGCTCGCGCCCTCGGGGAGAGCATCCATCCGACTTGGTACGACCGCTTCGCGCCAACCTATGTCGCGGAACTCGAAGCGATGGTGATCGCGATCCGCACCGGCAAGCCGATCGAGCCGGATCTGGTCGATGGCATGCGCGCGCAGGCGGTTGCCGAGGCCGCCGTCGAGTCGCTCGCGAGGGGCAAGCCGGTCGCGATCGCCGACGTCTGGCGGGTGAAGTGAAACGTTGAGTCGCCAATGCAACTCGTCTGTCTCGACCTGGAAGGTGTGCTGGTCCCGGAAATCTGGGTCGAGTTCGCCCGCCGCACCGGGATTGCCGAGCTCTCCCGGACGACCCGCGACGAACCCGACTACGACAAGCTCATGACCGGACGCCTGCGCATACTGCGCCAGCACGGGCTCGGACTGCCGGACATCGAGAAGGTGGTCGCGGCCATGGCGCCGCTCCCCGGCGCCCGCGACTTTCTCGATGGATTGCGCGAAGTCTACGAGGTGATCATCCTCTCGGACACGTTCTACGAATTCGCCAGGCCACTGACGCGGCAGCTCGGCTTGCCGACGCTGTTCTGCCATTCGCTCGAGTCCGACGCGGAAGGCATGCTCGTCGATTACAGGCTGCGCATGCCCGACCAGAAGCGCGAGGCGGTGAAGCGGCTGAAGGAGCTCAACTTCCAGGTGGTCGCCGCCGGCGACAGCTACAACGACACGGCAATGCTGCGCGAGGCCGATCGCGGGATTTTCTTCTGCCCACCCGAAAACGTCATCCGCGAGTTCCCGCAGTTCTCAGTGACGCGGAGCTACGGCGAACTGCGCCGGGCAATCGACTCCGCGTTCCGCGATCTGCGGGGTTGATGCTCGATCGATCTTCGAGCAAGCGAACACCATGAAAACCACGCTGGCTGGCCAGGGTGCGATCGTGACCGGCGGCGCGCGCGGCATCGGGTGCGGGATCGCCGCGCGCCTGGCGAGCGAAGGCTGCAGGGTTGCGCTGTGGGACCAGAGCTTCGACGCCTTCGATGCGGCAGCCGCCGGTTTTTCTCCCGCGTCGAAGCAGCTGGTGAACGTGGCCGACTACGCGGAGGTCGAGAAGGCGTTCGCCGACACTGCACGGTCGTTAGGCGAGATCGACATCCTGATCAACAACGCTGGCATCAATGGTCCGGTCGCGCCGGTGTGGGAATACCCGCCGGACGCGTGGGATCGCGTGTTGGCCGTGGATCTGACTGGCGTCTTCTACTGTAGCCGGGCCGCGGTTCCGCACATGCGGGCGCGCTCGTACGGGCGCATCATCAATGTCGCATCGATCGCCGGCAAGGAGGGCAACCAGGGCATCGCCGCGTACGCCGCGGCCAAGGCCGGTGTCATCGGATTCACCAAGTCGCTCGCGAGAGAGCTCGTGGGCAGCGGTGTCCTGGTGAACGCGATCGCTCCCGCGTTTACGGAAACTGAGCTCATGAAAGAAATGACTCCGGAGCACATCGCGCTCGCCAAGAGCAGGATTCCCATGGGGCGCACGCTGAAGATATCCGAGGCTGCGGCGATGGTCGCTTGGATCGCGAGCCCGGAATGCAGCTTCACCACCGGATTCGTGTTTGACCTGACGGGTGGCCGCGCCACGTATTGAGCCCCGACCACCACTCACTGGAAAGGACGCGATCGCGCAGCTCCGACCCGGATCGCTGCCGCGGCGCAGCGGTCAACCGGCCGGCGCGTCGTCCCTGGCGAAGTGCGCCGCGGTCATGGTCGAAGGCGCCTGCGGCATCAACGGCCTGAATTCCATCCGTTCGAGGACGTCGCCGCCGACGTCGACGCCGGGTGCGATCTCGGTCAGTGCTACGCCGTCCGGCGTGAGGCGGAACACCGCTCGCTCCGTGACGTAGACGATTTCCTGGCGTTGCTTGAGCGCCTGAGCCCCTGAAAACGTGATCTGATCCACCGTTCGCACGAGCTTCTTGAGCTCGCCGTGGCGCTCGATGCGCAGGAAGCCGTCGCCGGTCGCGAACCTCGTGCCCTTTGCCTCGAAGGTGCCGCAGAAAACGACCTTGCGTGCGTTCTGCGCGATGTCGATGAACCCGCCGGGTCCGACGGGCAGCCCGCCGAGCTTGGAGACGTTCACGTTGCCGGTAGCGTCGATCTGGCCGAAGCCGAGGAACGCGATGTCCAGACCGCCGCCGGAATAGAAATCGAACTGCGAGGGAGCATCGATGATCGCGCTCGGGTTACGGGCGTAACCGAAGAGCATTCCTTCGAGCAGCGTGCCACCGTAGGCGCCGTGCTCGATCGATTGGTAGTAGCGGTCCCCATGGCCACGGCGCGCGATGAGCTTCGCCACCCCGTCGGGAACACCGAAACCGTAGTTGACGACCGTTCCCTCGCGCAATTCCATCGCGGCCCGCCGCGCGATGACCTGCCGCTCGGTGAACGGCTGTGGCACTTCGTCCGGCTCGACGCCGCGGCGCTCACCGGAGAGCGCCGGATCGACGACCACATCGTAGCCGGTTCGCTGCTCGGGATCGATGACCACCGCGTCGACGAGCACGCCCGGAACGTTCACCTGGCGGGCCGGCAGCGAATGCGCTTCGACTGCCTGCCGCACCTGCGCGATGACCTTGCCGCCGCTGTTGTGCGCTGCGAGCGCGATGGCGTGGATGTCGAGATTCGCCGCCTCGCCGATCAGGCTCACGTTGCCCTGCGGATCGGCGTAGGTGCCGCGAATGATCGCGACATCGACGGGGAACGATTTGTAGCGCAGCCACTCCTCGCCGTCGATGGCGACAACGTCGACGAGGCTCGCTTTCGCCGCGGCGTTCATCCGCCCGCCCTCGAGGCGCGGATCGACGAACGTGCCGAGGCCGACGTGGCTGACCAGCCCTGGGCGACCCGCGCCGATCTCGCGGTAGAGCTGCATGATGACTCCCGCCGGCAGGACGTACGCCTCGATCTTGTCGGCGCGCGCGAGCTCCTGCATCCGCGGCGACCACACCCAGTGGCCGCCGATCACGCGTCTGACCATCCCCTCGTGCGCGAAGCGGTTGAGCCCCATTTCCTTGCGGTCGCCGATGCCGAGCGCGTGCACGAGCGTAAGCTCCGCCGGGTGGCGCGATTCGAGAAAGCGGCGCTCGATCGCCGCGAACACGTGGCTCGCCTCCATCAGGCCGCCGCCCCCGCCGACGAGCCCGACCGTGACTCCGTCGCCGATCAGCGCGGCGGCTTGGTCGGCGGTGACGAATTTCCCGCGCGTCATCGTGTCAGGCGCCGATGTCCCACAGCGCCGCCCCGATCTTGAGCGCGCTCCTGGCGACGACGGTGCGGTGGATCTCGGAGGTGCCGTCGAAGATGCGGTAGATGCGGGCGTCCCGATAGAGGCGCTCCACCGGCAGCTCGCTGCAGTAGCCCATGCCGCCGAAGATCTGCACGGCGCGGTCGGCGACGCGGCCGAGCGTTTCGGCGGCTTCCACCTTCACCATCGAGATCCAGTCGCGGGCGTCTCGGCCCTGGTCGATCTCCCACGCGGCGCGCAGCAGCAGGAGCCGCGCGGCGTTGATCTCGATGGCGCTGTCAGCAATCATCTCCTGGATCATCTGGAAGTCGCCGATCCTCTTACCGAACTGCTTGCGATCGTTCGCGTACGCGGTCATGAGGTTGGCGAGGCGGCAGGCCTTGCCGACCGCGCGCGCGCCGACCTGAGCCAGGCGCACGCGCCCCAGCGTCGAATAGGCGATGGCGAGACCTTGTCCCTCCTTGCCCAGCAGGTGCTCGCGCGACAGCTTCACGTCCTCGAAAAAGAGCTCGATGTGGCTGGTGCCGGTCAGCCCCATCATCTTCTGGTTGCGGCCGACGACCACGCCGGGAAGGTTCTTGTCGACCAGGAACAGCGACACGTGGCGGGGTCGCGCCGCAGGATCAGTCACCGCGGACACGATGAAGAAGTCGGAATAGAGGCCGTCGCTGATGAAGTGCTTCTTGCCGTGGAGGGTGTAGCCTTCGCCGGTCTTTTCGGCGCGCGTCTTGATCGACCCTGCGTCGGAGCCCGCGTCGGGCTCGGTGATCGCGATCGAGCAGGTGCGCTCGCCGCGCACCGCGGGCAGGAGCCAGCGTTGCTTCTGCGCGTCTGTGCCTTCGAGCAGCGACTCGTAGACGTTGCCGAAGGCGCGGCGGATCAGGATGTCCTTGGCGTGGCCGAACTGCTCCTCGACCAGCATGGTGTCGACGGCGGAGAGGCCGCCGCCGCCGTACTGCTCGGGAATGTTCATGGCGTAGAAGCCGAGCGCGCGGGACTTCTCGAAGATCTCTCGCGCCCGGGCCGGCGAAAGCTCGCCCGTCGTCTCGATTTCCTCTTCGAGCGGAATGAGTTCCGTTTCGACGAAGCGGCGCACGGTTTCAACGATGAGTTTCTGTTCAGCGGTCAATTCGAATTGCATGGCGTTTCCTGGAAGTGAAGATGATTGCCGATGCGGTCTTCCTGCACTATGCTAAGCCATGGTTTTGGCCGACAACGAGGAACCGCGATGAACGATACGATGGACCGCGAAAAAGTCACCGAAGAGCTGAATGCCATCGGCTTCGACGGCATCGAGTTCATCGAATTCGCGACTTCCAAACCGCAGGCGCTGGGCGGAGTGCTCGAGATGATGGGCTTCCGGCCGGTCGCCCGTCACCGCTCGCGGGAGGTCGAGCTGTACCGCCAAGGCGCGATGAACATCGTCGTCAACGCCCAGCCCGCGGACGTGCCGCGGACCGTGCAGCCGGTCGAGCGGCCGGTGATCAGCGCCTTCGCCGTTCGGGTCCGCGACGCCGATTTTGCATTCAAGCGTGCGCTCGAGCTCGGCGCGTGGGAGATTCCGGTGCGCGCAGGCGCCATGGAGCTCAACATCCCCGCGATACACGGCGTCGGCGAAAGCCTCATCTACTTCGTGGACCGGTACGACGAGTTCTCGATCTACGACATCGACTTTCGCGCCATTCCCACGGTCGAGGCCCGCCCCGAGACGATCAGCGGGCTGCACTTTTTCGGAATCGTGCAGTACATCGGCGCCGATCGCACCGCCGATTGGGTCGAGTTCTATTCGCAGATCTTCGGCTTCACGCAGCTGCCGAACAGCGTGCGCTTCGGCATCCTCCCGACGGGAGTGCTTCTTCGAAGTCCGTGCCGCAAGTTCTTTCTGCAATTGATCGAGCCCATCGATACCGCCCGCTACGCGCCCAGGGAAGAGCATCTGCAGCGCATCGGTCTCGGAACCCCGGACGTGAGGGCGGCCGTCGCCAGCCTGGAGAAGCGGGGAGCGGAGTTCCTCGCGTCGGAGAACGTCCATACCAGCGAACGCGGCGCCCTCACCAAGGCGTACCTGGGCAGCGTGATGTTCGAGTTGGTTCACAATGATCCCGATCCCCGGGCGTCGAAGAAATGAATTTCAACGACTTCGGAATCGACACGGTCTCGCTTGCCGGCTCGCTTGAATCGAGGCTCGCCTCGGCGCGCCAGGCCGGGTTCACTCAAATCATGATTTCCGCGGCCGACATTGTCGGACATCCCTCGGGCGCCGCCGGCGCGGTGCGCGCGGTCCGCGAAGCCGGCCTGCGCGTGACGGGTTTGGAGGCGCTCCGCGACTTCGAGGGGCTGACCGGCCAGCTTCACGCGTACAAGCTCGACGTCGCCAAGTCCATGCTCGAGGTTTGCAGTCAACTCGGCGGCAGCCTGCTTCTGGTCGAGGCGTCGACCTCGACCCATGCCAACGCGAGCCTCGATGCGATCGCGCGCGACCTGCGGAAGCTTGCGGTGCTGGCGATCCCGATGGGCATACGCATCGCGTACAAGGGGCTTTCGTGGAGCCGCACGGTGAAGGACTTCAGCGCTGCGGGAGAGGTCGTGTTTCGCGCCGACTGCCCCAACCTCGGGGTTGCCATCGATGCTTTCGACGTGATCGCCTCCGGCGTTCCCCTGGACGACCTCGAGGGAATCGATCCGGACGAGATCTTTCTGGTGCAGCTCTCGGATTACCTTTGGCCGGAGATCCGGTCCGCGGAAGAGCAAGCGGCGACGGCCACGCACTCCCGCGTGTTTCCCGGTGAGGGCGCCCACAGCGAGGAAATCGCAAAGTTGATCACCAAGCTCGACGAAATCGGCTACTACGGCGACTACAGCTTCGACGTCTACAACGACGACTTCCTGCAGATGCCGCCCGAGGCGGTGGCCGACCGCGCGCGGCGCGCCGCCGAATGGCTCGGAGAGACGGTGCTGCGGCGATCGCTGCCGGTCCCGAACATGGAGCGCCTGCGGCGCGCGGTTCACGATTGACGCACGCGACATCGGAGCGCGGAGCCGGTACCCGCTCCCTTTAGCGCCCTTGCCACTGCGGCTTGCGCTTTTCGGCGAAGGCACGCGGGCCCTCCTTGGCGTCCTCGCTCGCTAGCATGCGCGCCGCCGCCGGATAGTGTCGGCGCAGCGCTGCGGCGAGGCTCGGTTCCGCTGCGCTCAAGTGCATCACCTGCTTGGACGCCTCGAGCGCCAGCGGCGCGCAGGCGAGAATCTCGTCGGCTAGCGCCCGCGCCCGCTCCAGCGCCGTGCCGCGCGGGACGACCTCGTTGACGAGGCTCACCCGTTTCGCCTCGGCCGCGGAGATGCGCTTCGCCGTCAGCGCCAGCCACATCGCGTCCTTCATCGGCATCTGCCGGGCGAGGCGCTGCAGCGCCCCGCCGCCCAGCGCCGCGAGCCCCACGAGGGGCTCAGGCAGGCCGAACTCGGCGTGCTCTGACGCGATAGCGAGGTCGCAGGCGGCGAGGATCTCCACGCCGCCGCCGAGGCAAAGCCCGTTGACGGCTGCAATCACCGGCTTCCACAGATCGAGGCGCGTCGTGATGCCTGCGAATCCGCCCGGTGGGTACTCGTAGGGCCCGGTCTTCGCGAGCGACTTCAAGTCGGTGCCAACGCAAAAAGCGCGGTCCCCGGCACCGGTGACGATCACTACCCGCAGCGAAGAATCCGCCGCGTAGAGGTCGAAAGCCCGCTCGAGCTCACGATGCGCCGGTTGATGCAAGGCGTTCAGAACTTCGGGACGGTTGAGCGTGATGGTCAGGACAGCGCCTGCGCGCTCGTACCGGATGAATTCGAAAGAGGTCTCGCTCACGACTTCGGTCCTTCGCGTCTGCGGCGGGCGTTGAACCCGGCAAGAGCGTCTTCGATCACGCGCGCCGTGCGTGCTGCGCTCTCGGGAGTGCTCGGGCAGCAGCCACTACCGTTCATTTCGTCGACGATGGTCTGGATCAGCGGCTGGTGCGTGTAGGGAGGATCCGCAACCGGAAATTCCTCGACGACGCCGCCGCGGATAAGACGGATCGGCACCGGCGGGCGCCCCGCAGGAGGCGAAAGCGGAGGAAAGGTCGAGAAGGTGATGCGCCCTTTGGAGCCGACGATCTCGTTTCCCTCGTCGTCGCAATCCGCGCTGAAACACCAGGCTCCGCTGCCGTAGGCGCCGGAGGCGAAGCGGAAAGCGCTGGTCACGATGTCCTCCGGTGGATAGGCTCCCGCCTGGTTGTCGGCGAACGCGCGCACCGTCTCGATCGGCCCCAGGATGAAATCGAGAATGTCCAGCGTGTGACCGACCGCCTCGAAGAAAATGCCTCCGCCCGAGCGCGCCGGGTCGAGCCGCCAGCTCCAGAACCGTCCCCGCATCTGCTCCGGCGTGGGAATCTGCTGGAAGTGTCGGATGATCACCATGCGCACCTCGCCGATGGCTCCGCTCTCGATCAGCTCGCGCACCTTGAGAAAGCGCGGCAGCGCGCGGCGATAGTACGCGACCCAGAGCGGAACTTTCGCCTCGCGGCAGGCCGCGGCCATCGCGAGGCAGTCGGCGTGGGTCATCGCCATCGGCTTTTCGACCAGGACCGCCTTGCCGGCGGCCGCGCACCTGAGCACCAGGTCCTTGTGCGACTCGGTCATCGTCGCGATGTAGACGATGTCGATGTCCGGCGCGTGCAAGAGCGCTCCCACATCGTCGTGCCAGCGCGCGACGCCGTGACGCTCCGCGAAAGCCTGGGCCCGTGGCGAGTTGCGGTCGGCCACAGCGACAAGCTGCGAGTTCGTCGCGCGATACAGGGCAGGGCCGCTCTTGGTTTCGGCCACCTCGCCACAGCCGATCATGCCCCAGCGTATCGTCTTCATTCCCGCTTCTCTGCTCCTGCCGTGTTCTTCCCGCTCGAGCCGTCCGGTTGCGGCTTCAGGCGCGCGCACCACCATACGGTAGGTTCACGGCAGCATATTGTCCATGCAAAGTCGGCAATTCCAATTATTAAATAGCGCAATAATGCTCAGGCGCATCGTTGGTCCCGGTCGACCGGCAGACGGGCAAGCGCTGCAGAGGCAGCGCGGTGCGGCCTTGATGTTGGCGACGCGGCAGAAACGCCGGTGCCAAGCGGCTAGTACAGGCGCTGGATCTGGCCGCTGAACAGCACCGGCCCCGTGGGAAGCCCCGTCGGCGAGCCACCTCGCGGCTCGAGGCTGACCGCCAAAGCGGGGATGCCGGCCAGCGCCGAGTCGACACGTTCCGGCAATGCGATCCGAGCTACCCCCGAAGGCGCGATGAGTCCCAGCGAGCGCGGACTGCCCACTGCAGGAAGCGCCCACAGCTCGAGCGTCCGGTCCACGGCCACCTCGACTGGTGCCACCGCAGTCACAAGCAGCGTGCGACCTCCGCGGTCGGCCGACGCGACCAGCGCCGGCTTGGCGTCTTGCCCGGTGAGCACCACCACCAGCGGCTGTTCCGGACGCTCCACGGGCGGAGAGAGGACGACCACGGCAAGCGCGAGCGCAGTCGCAAGGCCGACGATGGCCAGTCCGCGCCACAGGCCAAGGCTCTCCCAGATCGACCTCGGCTGCGCGGATGCGGCAGCGCCTCCGATGCGCTCGCGGATCTGCGCCCACACCCGTGACGGCGGGGCGACGGGGGCAACGCCCTCGGCGAGCGGGAGCAGGCGCTCCTCCCAGGCGTGCACGGCGTCGGCCAGCCCGCGGTTGAAACGCATCAGGTTTGTCAGCCGCCTCCGTGTCCGGGCCGGAAGCGTGCCCAGCACGTACTCGGCGGCCAGAGCGTCGACGATTGCGGGAGCGTCGAGCCTCATCGGGCCACGCCCGCCGTATCAAGGCACGATTTGAGCCGTTCCAGGGCACGCCGCACCCATGACTTCACCGTTCCGAGCGGCTGCCTGAAATGGCGGGAAAGCTGGGAGTGCGTGAGGCCGCGGTAGAAGGCCAGCGCCACGGCCTGCTTCTGGTTGCTGTCCAGCAGCTCTACACAGTTGCGCACCGCGCGGGCATCCGAACCGGACAGAAGCATCTCCAGCGGCGAGGGTTCTTCGTTGGCGATGCTCATGTCCCGCTCCTCGTCGTCGAGGGTCACCGTGTCAAGCTCGCGGCGCCGGAGCTGATCGAGGCATCGATTGCGCACTATACTGGTAAGCCACGTCAGCGGCTGGCTCTTGGCGGACACGTACGTGCCGGCATGATTCCAGACGCTCACGAACGACTCCTGCAGCACCTCCTCGGCAGCCGCCGATTCTCGCAATATACGCAGCGCGACCGCGTACAGATGCGGCGCGGTGAGCCGGTAGAGTTCCGCGAAGGCGCGCTGATCGGCAAGTGCGGTGCGCGCGAGCAGCTCCATCAACCTCGCGCTTTTTTCGAGCTGCTTCGACGCGGCTTCGGGCATCGCGTTGGGAGAACCGCTGGCGAGAACCTGCTTCAGCTCTTCGCGCGCCCGCGGTCCCTGCGCCACATGACGTCCTTTCCTCCGGCGGCGCGGTTCAGCACGCGGGCGAGGACGAACAGCAGGTCGGACAGGCGATTGAGATACTTGCGTAGCGGCGCACCCACTTCGGCGGTCGCGCCCAGATGCACCAGCGCGCGCTCGGCGCGGCGGCAGGCAGTGCGCGCGACGTGAGCAAGGCTTGCGGCTCGGGAACCCCCAGGAAGGATGAATTCCTTGAGCGGCGGCAGGTCGGCATTGAAATGCTCGACGGCCTCCTCGAGGCGCATGGCGTGCGCCTCGCGCACCGCCTGGTAGCCCGGAATCGAGAGCTCGCCTCCCAGGTCGAACAGGTCGTGCTGCACCTCGACCAGGCACGCGCGCACATTCTCCGGCAAAGCTTCCGCGAGCAGCACGCCGAGCGCCGAGTTGAGCTCGTCCACAGCGCCAATCGCCTCGACGCGTGGCGAATCCTTGGCTATTCGCGAGCCGTCGCCCAATCCGGTCGTGCCGGCATCGCCGGTGCGAGTCACGATCTTCGACAAGCGGTGGCCCATCGTCGGAGAACTGTGCTAAGGGGAGGCGGCCAGCATAGTGAAAACGGGCAGGCGCGGCAAGCGTAGGAGTTGTTTGATCGCGAACAAGCGCCCTTGCGGGCAGATTCGGTACCATCAGATCGCCCGGCCGAACTGTGTCTTTCCGGTTGAATTAGGTACCATCGCATTCTTGAGCGCAACACCGCTGGGATATACCGATGTCGAAACCCTTCGAGACCCATCTCGACAAGAACGCGGCGAACTACACACCGCTCACGCCGCTGTCGCTGATCGCGCGCACGGCGTACGTCTATCCGCGCCACACCTCGGCGATCCACGGCGAGCGGCGCTACACCTGGGCCGAGACCTACGCGCGAGCGCGCCGCCTGGCTTCCTCGTTGAGCGCCGCAGGCATCGGCATCGGGGACACGGTCGCGGTGATGGCGTCCAATACGCCGGAAATGGTCGAAGCGCACTTCGGCGTACCGATGACGGGCGGCGTGCTCAACACGCTCAATACCCGGCTCGACGCGGACGCCATCGCCTTCATGCTTCAGCACGGCGAGGCCAAGGTGCTGATCACCGACACCGAATTCTCGCCTGTGGTCGAGGCAGCTCTGGCCAAGGTGCGGGTGCGACCGAAGGTGATCGACATCGACGATCCGCAGGGACCGGGGGGCAAACGGCTTGGCGATATCGACTACGAGCGATTCATCGCCGGCGGCGATCCTGATTTCGAATGGAAGCATCCGGCGGACGAGTGGCAGTCGATCTCGCTCAATTACACCTCGGGCACCACCGGCAATCCCAAAGGCGTGGTCTATCACCATCGAGGCGCGTATCTCAACGCGCTGTCCAACATCATCGACTGGGGCATGCCGCGTCACGCCGTGTACCTGTGGACGCTGCCGATGTTCCACTGCAACGGGTGGTGCTTTGCGTGGACCATGGCGGCCAACGCAGGAACCAACGTCTGCCTGCGCCGGGTCGAGGCCAAGCCCATCTTCGACGCGATTCGCGCGCACAAGGTCAGCCACTATTGCGGCGCGCCGATCGTGCACGCGATGCTGATCAATGCGCCGGAGGAGCTCAAGCGCGGCATCTCGCACAAGGTGAGCTGTCTGGTCGCCGCAGCGGCGCCGCCGGCGGCGGTGATCGAGGGCATGCAGCGGATGGGTTTCGACATCACTCACGTTTACGGCCTCACCGAGACCTACGGTCCCGCCGCGGTGTGCGCCAAGCACGGCGAATGGGACGCCCTCGATATTGCCGGCCGTACCGAGCGCAACGGTCGCCAAGGCGTGCGCTACACTTGCGAGGAAGGGATGACGGTGATGGATCCCGCGACCATGACCGAGGTGCCATGGGACGGCGAAACCATTGGCGAGATCATGTTTCGCGGCAACATCACCATGAAGGGCTACCTCAAGAACCCCAAGGCGACCGAGGAAGCCTTCGAGGGAGGCTGGTATCACTCCGGCGATCTCGCGGTGATGCAGCCCGACGGCTACGTCAAGATCAAGGACCGCTCCAAGGACGTGATCATCTCCGGCGGCGAGAACATCAGCTCGCTCGAGGTCGAGGACACGCTCTACCGCCACCCCGCGGTGCTCGCCGCGGCGGTGGTGGCGCAGCCCGACCCCAAGTGGGGCGAGACGCCCTGTGCCTTCGTCGAGGTGAAGCCGCAGGCAACGGTCACCGAAGCCGAGTTGATCGAGCATTGCCGCAACTACCTCGCGCGGTTCAAGGCGCCCAAGCGCGTCGTCTTCGGGGAGCTGCCCAAGACGTCGACCGGCAAGATCCAGAAGTACGTGCTGCGCGAGCGCGCCAAATCGACGAGCGCAATCGAATAGGAGATCACCATGAACGCACCGCTCGACGCTGCTCTGCAGCCGTATGTCCTGACCGAGTCGAAGGACGGCATCGCAACGCTCACCCTCAACCGCGGCGAGCGCTTCAATCCGCTGTCGCTGGCAATGATCGATGCGCTGTACGCCGAGCTCGAGCGCATCGAGCGGGACAGCACGGTTCGCGTGGTCGTGATCGCGGCGACCGGCCGCGCGTTCTGCGCAGGGCACGACCTAAAGGAGATGCGCGCCCACATCGATGCGGGGTGGCAGCGCGGCCTATTCGCAGCCTGTACGCGCATGATGCTCAAGCTCATCGAGATTCCCCAGCCGGTGATCGCACGCGTACATGCTTCGGCAGCTGCGGCCGGATGCCAGCTCGTGTCGATGTGCGACCTTGCGGTGGCTGCAGAAAGCGCGATGTTCGGACTCTCGGGCGTGAAGGCAGGAATCTTCTGCTCGACACCGGCGGTGGGTGTGTTCCGCAACGTCGGGCGCAAGCGTTCGATGGAGCTGTTGGTCACGGGAGAGATGATCGATGCCAATACCGCGCTGGCGTGGGGCCTCGTCAATCGCGTGGTTCCTGCGCAGGGGCTCGACGACGCCGTGAGCGAATTCGCCCGGGCGATCTGCGCCAAGAGCCCTGCGGTCATCGCCCTGGGAAAGAGGGCCTTCTACAAGCAGATCGAATCCCGTCTTAGCGAGGCTTACGACATCGCCAGCGAGGTAATGACCTGCAACATGCTCGATCCCGATGCGAGCGAGGGCATCGACGCGTTCCTCGGGAAGCGTCCTCCGAAGTGGGGTCGGTGAGACGGAATTATTGCCAACGCCGAGCGCGGTCCGGATAATCGCGCCAGCAAGGGATCGCGGCGGTGCGCCGCGCGGGGTACCGATGGCCGACGACATCATTCTCGAGACGCGCGGGCTGACCAAGGAGTTCAAGGGCTTCGTCGCCGTCAACGGCGTCGACCTCAAGGTCAAGCGCGGCTCGATCCATGCGCTGATCGGCCCCAACGGCGCGGGCAAGACGACCTGCTTCAACCTGCTGACGCATTTCCTCACCCCGACCGCGGGCAGCATCGCATTCAACGGCCGCGACATCACCGGTTCGGCGCCTTCGGCGATCGCGCGCATGGGCATGGTGCGCTCGTTCCAGATCTCGGCGACGTTCCCGCACCTCACCGTGCTCGAGAACGTGCGCATCGCGCTGCAGCGCGGCCGCGGCCGCTCCTTCGATTTCTGGCGCTCTGAGCGGGTGCTCTCGACGCTGGACGCGCGCGCCCATGAGCTTCTGGATGCGGTCGGACTCTCCGAATATGCGAGGACGCCGGCGGTCGAGATGCCCTACGGGCGCAAGCGCGCGCTGGAAATAGCGACGACGCTAGCGCTCGACCCCGAGATGATGCTGCTCGACGAGCCCACCGCCGGCATGACCCACGAGGATGTCGAGCGGATCACGGCACTGGTCAAGAAGGTGGCAGCGAACCGCACCGTGCTCATGGTCGAGCACAATCTGTCGGTGGTCTCCACGCTTTCCGACTACATCACGGTGCTCGCGCGCGGTCAGATCCTCGCGCAAGGCGACTACGCCGCGGTGTCGAGGAACCCCGACGTGGTGCAGGCGTATCTGGGGGCGGGGCATGCCTGAAGCGAAGGCCAACGGCAAGCTCCTCGAGGTTCGCGAACTCGAATCGTGGTACGGCGAGTCGCATATCCTGCACGGCGCGTCGTTCGAAGTCTCGCGCGGCGAAGTCGTCACGCTGCTCGGCCGCAACGGCGCCGGCAAGACGACTACGCTCAAGTCGATCATCGGCATCGTCGGCCAGCGCAAGGGATCGATCGTCTTCGACGGCACCGAGACCATTCGGCTCGCGTCGAACCGCATCGCCCGGCTGGGCATCGCGTTCTGTCCCGAAGAGCGAGGGATCTTCTCCAGCCTCGACGTCGAGGAAAATCTGCTGCTGCCGCCGGAAGTAAAGGAGGGTGGATTGACGGTGGGGCAGATCTTCGAGCTGTTCCCTAACCTGAAGGAGCGGCTCAAGAGCCAGGGAACGAAGCTCTCCGGTGGCGAGCAGCAGATGCTGGCGATCGGGCGCATACTGCGAACCGGCGCGCGCCTGCTGATGCTAGACGAGCCGACCGAAGGGCTCGCGCCGGTGATCGTCCAGCACATCGGCAGCACCATCGGCAAGCTCAAGGAGAAGGGCTTCACCATACTGCTGGTCGAACAGAATTTTCGTTTCGCGTCGACTGTCGCCGACCGCCACTACGTGATGGAGCGCGGGCGCGTCGTGGACATGATCCCGAATGCCCAGCTCGACGCGAACATGAAAAAGCTGCACGAATATTTGGGCGTCTGATCGGCGCCTATCATGACTGACCCACGGATGGAGAGACCCATGAGAGCGATGAGATGCAGTTTGCTTGGCCTTGGCTTGGCATGCGTTGCCGGAGTTGCGATGGCGCAAATATCGGACGGCATCGTCAAGATCGGCGTGTTGTCCGACATGTCCGGCCTGTACAAGGACATCGGCGGACCGGGTTCTGTTCTGGCCGCGCGCATGGCCGTCGAGGATTCGGGCATCGAGAAGCGGGGCTACAAGGTCGAGATCGTTTCAGCCGACCATCAGAACAAGCCGGACGTGGGCTCGCAGATCGCGCGCCAGTGGTACGACGCGGACAAGGTCGACGTCATCGTCGACGTGCCTACCTCGAGCGTTGCGCTCGCGGTGAGCGACATCACGAGGGAAAAAGGCAAGGCGTTTCTGGTCTCGGGCGCGGCGGCTTCGGATCTGACTGGCAAGGCGTGCTCGCCGAACACCGTCCACTGGACCTACGATACCTGGATGCTCGCCAACGGCACCGGTGGCGCGATCGTCAAGACCGGAGGCGACACCTGGTTCTTTCTTACCGCGGACTACGCATTCGGCCTGGCGCTCGAGCGCGACACCGAAGCGGTCGTACTCAAGAGCGGCGGCAAGGTGCTGGGTAAGGTGCGGCATCCGCTCAGCACTCAGGACTTCAGTTCGTTCCTGCTGCAGGCGCAGGCCTCTAAGGCTAAGATCATCGGGCTCGCCAACGCTGGCGGCGACACAATCAACTCGATCAAGCAGGCGGCCGAGTTCGGCATCACCAAGGGAGGGCAGAATCTCGCGGGCCTGCTGGTGTTTGTCAGCGACGTGCATTCGCTGGGTCTGCAGACCGCGCAGGGGCTAATCCTGACCGAGACGTTCTACTGGGACATGAACGACCAGACGCGCGCGTTTGCCAAGCGCTTCGCCGCGCAAAATAAGAACATGTATCCCACGATGGTCCACGCCGGGGTCTATTCCTCGCTACTGCATTACTTCAAGGCCGTCGAGGCGCTGAAGAGCGATGACGGCACGAAGGTCGTTGCCAAGATGAAGGAGATGCCGACCGACGATCCGCTGTTCGGCAAGGGCACGGTGCGCGCCGACGGCCGCAAGATCCATCCCGCATATCTGTTCGAGGCGAAGAAGCCTGTCGAGTCCAAGGGTGAGTGGGACCTCTACAAAGTGCGCGCGACCATACCGGCCGACCAGGCTTTCCGGCCGTTGCAGGATGGCGGTTGCCCACTGGTGAAGTGACGCCGATGTCCGATAGCCAGAGGCGAAGCCTCGCGGCGATTGGAAACAGCTGCGTCATCCCGGGCGGGCGCGGGAGCGCGAGACCCGGGATCCAGTGTGTTGACTTGACTCGCCTCCGATGACCATTTTCGGCGTCCCCACCCAGGCGCTGTTCGGCCAGCTTCTGATCGGGCTGATTAACGGCGCCTTCTACGCCATGCTGTCGCTCGGGCTCGCGGTCATCTTCGGGCTGCTCAACATCATCAATTTCACCCACGGCGCGCAGTACATGATGGGCGCGTTCGGCGCGTACTTTCTGTTGCAGTATTTGGGCCTGGGTTACTGGTGGTCCCTGCTGCTCGCTCCGATCGCAGTCGGATTGGTCGGCATCGCCATTGAGCGAACAATGCTTTCACGCCTGTACAAACTCGACCATCTCTACGGCCTGCTACTGACCTTCGGGCTGGCGCTCATCATCCAGGGTGTCTTCACCAACTACTACGGCTCCTCGGGCCTGCCATATCAGATCCCGAGCGAGCTCAACGGCGGATACAACCTCGGATTCATGTTCCTGCCCAAGTACCGGGCGTGGGTTATCGTCGCGTCACTTGTTCTCTGCTTCGGGACTTGGTTTGTCATCGAGCGCACCAAGCTGGGGTCGTACCTGCGCGCCGGCACCGAGAATGCGCCGCTGGTCCAGGCCTTCGGCATCAACGTGCCGCGCATGGTCACGCTCACCTACGGCTTCGGGGTCGCCCTGGCGGCATTCGCCGGAGTAATGGGCGCGCCGATCTACCAGGTGAATCCGCTGATGGGAGCCAACCTCATCATCGTCGTGTTCGCCGTGGTGGTGATCGGCGGAATGGGCTCGATCATGGGATCGATCGTCACGGGCTTCGGCTTGGGCGTCATCGAGGGTCTGACCAAGGTGTTCTATCCCGAGGCTTCCAACACGGTGATCTTCATCATCATGGCGATCGTGCTTCTGATCAAGCCCGCAGGCCTTTTCGGCAGGGAGCGCTGAGATGGCGAACCAGGCCGAGGGAGCGATCGCGACGCCGCTTGCCACGTCCGACCGGACGTTCCGGATCGGTTTCCTGGCGATGACCGCCATATTCATCCTGGCGCCGCTGGTCGCGTACCCGGTGTTCCTCATGAAGGTGCTGTGCTTCGGGCTCTTCGCCTGTGCGTTCAATCTGCTCATCGGCTACGGGGGACTGCTTTCCTTCGGACACGCCATGTTCCTGGGCATGGCCGGCTACTCCTGCGCACACGCGGCGAAGATCTGGCACTGGCCTCCGGAGGCGGCGATCGCCTTCGGAACCGCTGTCGCGGCGCTGCTCGGCGTCGTCACCGGACTGCTGGCCATCCGTCGCGCGGGGATCTACTTCGCGATGATCACCTTGGCACTGGCGCAGATGGTCTACTTCTTCTGCCTCCAGGCACCGTTTACCGGAGGCGAGGACGGCATTCAGGCCGTGCCGCGCGGGACGCTGTTCGGAGTCCTGGATTTGTCGAAGACGCTGGTGATGTACTACGTGGTGCTGGCGGTCTTCCTGGCGGGTTTTCTGCTGATTTACCGGATCGTTCATTCGCCGTTCGGGCAGGTGCTCAAGGCGATCCGGGAGAATCAGCCTCGCGCCGTCTCGCTCGGCTACGACGTCGACCGCTACAAGCTGCTCGCGTTCGTGCTCTCCGCGTCGCTGGCAGGACTCGCGGGGGCGACCAAGGCAATCGTATTTCAGCTGGCGTCGCTTACCGATGTGCACTGGACGATGTCCGGGGAGGTTGTGCTCATGACGCTCCTGGGAGGCATGGGGACGATCTTCGGCCCGGTGATCGGCGCGCTCGTGATCACCGGCCTTGAAAACTATCTCGCGGGATTCGGACAATGGGTGACGGTCATCACCGGCGCTATCTTCGTGGTGTGCGTGCTCGCCTTTCGTCGCGGCGTCGTCGGCGAGATCGCGGCATGGTGGGCGCGGCGCGGACATTAGCCCGGCGCACGCTGGCCGGCGCTGCGGTTTTCGCCGCAACCATTGGACTGGCCACAGCGGCGGAGCGGCTTTCGGTCGTCGGCGCGTGTAGAGACGGCGTTCCCAACGGCGCCTACGAGCTGCGGATGCCCGACGGACGGCTGCGCGTCGCCGGGGCTTTCGCCCTGGGAAGGAAGACGGGAACCTTCATCTTCTGGACTGCGAGTGGGGCGCGAAGCGTGGTGGTGCCCTACGACGACGACCGCAAGTCCGGCACCGTCGCGCGGTGGTATACAACTGCCTCGGGCAGGGAATCGGGGCGCAGGCTCGAGGCGCCTTTCAACGACAACGTTCTCCACGGCGTCGAGCGCTCATGGCACGCCAACGGCGTCCCGCGCACCGAATCGCGCTACGAGCACGGGGCGCTCGTGGCCACCCAGGCGTGGGACCGCCGCGGCACCCCGCTGCCAGAAGCCGAGGCGCGACGTCAGGCCGCACAGGACGCAGCCGCCGAAGAGCGATTCCTGTCCGAGCTCGAGGCGACCATACAAGGCAATCTCCCGCGCTGCGATAACGGCACGGCCTTCTAGTCAGTCCGCTACCTCCTAGTCAGGTCGCGAGCGATTTCCGGGCCAGCGTCGGAAGAGGCCTCCTACCTAAGGAAGCACAACGTATTGCGGCGTGTCCGAATGCGGAGTTCCGTGGGCATCACCCACGGCGATTTCGCCGGTTCCTGTATGCCCCTGGCGTGTGCTATTTGCCGTGGTGGTGTCCAAAGGGACCACCGAAACCTTTGCCAAGACCCCCGAAAATCGCGTCACGATCAGTCTTGAGCTGCGCTTCCGAAGCGGCGACCGCAGCCTGATCTGCCTGCACAGCGCCCACATTGTTGGCTCGCTGGTCGGCGTACAGCTGCGTAAGTGCCGCCGTTAGCGTCGCTTGGCTCGGTTGCAGGATCGGTTGGGCATCCTGGCGAAGCTGAGCGAAGTCCTGTGCCGTCTTCATGCGGGCGAGGCGAAGTGCCGTGCGGTCCGCAGCCGCGGCCGCGGCATTGCCTGCAGCTTCGTCGGCCTTGAGTTGTTGCAAGGCGTTTTGAACGGCGATCTGATCCTGCTGAATCAAAGCCCGGTCCGCCTGTACATTCCCGGGCAGTGTGATCTGGGCAAAGGCCTGTATTGCGAAAGCGGACGCCGCCGCGGCGGCGAGCGAGAGGCAAAGAAGTTTCGAAGTCATGTGATCTCCATAGGTGGTCCGTTCCGTCCTGGAACATGAGCTTCGACAGGAGTCGTGCCTTGGGGGTTGCGGATCAAGATGTACAGAAATGTTTCAGGAGACGAGTAACGACACAATTTGTAACCAGGACGCAAAGGATCTTCATGTACCCGTGGGAGCGCTTCACCAGCAATGGCTTCGTGCTCGGCTCGACTCGGCACGTTGACCCAACCATTTCGAAGCCTAGCTCCTGGCGCGAAGTTACGCGGTCTAGCTTCCCCGGGTTCCCGGCGATACCCACTTCGCTCCGCCCGCGGGGGGGCCGCGCCGGGGCGTGGGGCGCCTAGCGAGGTGGGGTAGGGGTCAGCGAGCGAAGCGAGTGGAGGCGACCCGAGCCGGGCGCAAGGGGCGATCAGCCGAGCCTGACTCTCGCGCGACCATTCCGGAGGCCCTCCTTAGCTGCTCGGGCCGCTAGTTGACCCGCAAGCTTTATGCCGCCATCATAGCAGCCGAGGACAGCGGATCATGGCCGTGAGCCGGGATGGCCGCGGTCCAAGGGAGAATGACATGCGCGCGCTCGTTGCGACGGTAATGCTGGCAGCCGTGGCCCTTCTCGCGGGCTGCACCGCCACGCCGGCTTATCAGGAAAACGTATTTACATCGCCTCTGTTCACGAACTACTCCGACGTGGCGAGCGAAGAGAATCGATGGCCGCCGCCATACGTCCTGACCTATCCGGACGAGACGATGTTCTTTTACCGCATTTGGCCCTACCACCCGCGGGCAGACCTCATTGTGCGGGCGATCAGCTGTTCTCGCACGTCGGACGGCGCCCTTGTCGTCTCCGCGCGCGTTCAGAACATGGGCTCCGACATCGTTCCCAGCGTCCCGAACCTCAACGGCGACAAGGCGTCCTTCCGCATTGCAGCCGTGGTGACGTGGGCCGACGGCACCCAGCAGGAAGTCGACGCTTGGGTGCCGGTCACCCTGTGGGTCACCGCGAGCGTCGACCAGAAGCTTTCCCGGACACGATACCTGTTCAACGACGTGCGTCGCATCGTGGTCGTTGCAGATCCGGACCGCATCGTTCCCGACCCGGTGCGGCTGAACAACGTGCTCGTCTGGCAGGGCACGATGAGCGGCGACAATCCGAGTTGCGACGTCGTTCGCTCCTGAGCTCCCCGGCGCATAGCTGACGCTCGCGGGCGCATAGCCTTGGCGCCTGCATGGCGCCAGGGCGATGCCCCTACCCGGCGCGCTCAAGCTCGGCCCGCAAATCGCGCTCCGAGCTATAATTCGTGGCCCCGAAAATCTCGAGCCCCGTCATGAAGCTGCTCGTATCCGTCAAGCGCGTCGTCGACTTCAACGTCAAGGTTCGCGTCAAGCCCGACGGTACGGGTGTGGACACGGCGAACGTCAAGATGTCCATGAACCCCTTCGACGAGATCGCCGTCGAAGAGGCGGTGCGGCTCAAGGAGAAGGGCGTTGCCACCGAGCTCGTCGCGGTCTCCTGCGGTGTCGCCGCCTGCCAGGAGACGCTGCGCACGGCGCTGGCGATCGGCGTTGACCGGGCGATCCTGGTCGAGACCGACGCCGAGCTGCAGCCGCTGGCGGTGGCCAAGCTGCTCAAGGCCCTCGTCGACAAGGAGGCCCCGCAGCTCGTAATACTGGGCAAACAGGCGATCGACGACGACTCCAACCAAACCGGCCAGATGCTGGCGGCGTTGCTTGGCTGGCCGCAGGCGACGTTCGCCTCCAAGGTCGAAATCGCGGATGGCAAGGCGACCGTCAAGCGCGAGATCGACGGGGGGCTCGAGACCGTCGCTGTGACTTTGCCGGCGGTGATCACCACCGACCTGCGCCTGAACGAGCCGCGTTACGCCACGCTGCCCAACATCATGAAGGCGAAGAAGAAGCCGCTCGAGGTCGTCAAGCCCGATGCGCTGGGCGTCGACGTCGCACCTCGGCTGGCGACGCTAAAGGTCGCCGAGCCGCCGAAGCGCAAGGGTGGCGGCAAGGTCGCCGACGTCAAGGAGCTGGTGGCCAAGCTCCGCGGCGAAGCCAAGGTGATTTCGTGACGATGGCGAAGCAGCGGAACGAAATCATCCCCGCCCCCGATTCAAGGCATTCGGGGGCAGGCTCCAGCGGGGATCCAGTGTCGTAGATCGAACTGATTCGAATTGGGTTGAGTAAAGACATGACCACCCTCGTAGTCGCCGAACACGATCACACTGCGCTCAGAAGCGCCACGGCGCACGCCGTTACCGCCGCCACCAAGCTTGGAGGCGACGTTCATGTGCTCGTGGCGGGACACAACGCGCGAGGCGCCGCCGATGCCGCGGCCAAGATCGCCGGCGTCGCCAAAGTTCTGCACGCAGACGCGGCGCCGCTTGCGGGCCAGACTGCGGAGAATGTCTCGGCGCTGGTGGTCGGCATCGCCGCCCCGTATTCGCACGTCGTGCTGCCCGCGACCGGGTTTGGCAAGAACGTCGCGCCGCGCGTCGCGGCGTTGCTGGACGTCGCGCAGGTGTCCGACATCATCGCCGTTGAGTCGCCCGACACTTTCGTGCGGCCAATCTATGCCGGCAACGCCTTCGCCACCGTACAGTCCAAGGACGCTAAGAAAGTCGTCACCGTGCGCACCACCGCATTCGATTCGGCACCCGCGACGGGAGGCGTGGCGAGCGTGGAAAGCATTTCCGCGCCGGCCGACTTCGGTCGCACCCAGGTGCTCGGGCAGGAGCTGACCAAGTCGGACCGTCCGGAGCTCACCAGCGCCCGCGTCGTCGTCTCCGGGGGACGCGGCCTGCAGAAGGGCGAGAACTTCAAGATGCTCGAAACGCTGGCGGACAAGTTGAACGCCGCCATCGGCGCCTCGCGGGCGGCGGTCGACGCGGGCTTCGTTCCCAACGACTATCAGGTCGGACAGACAGGCAAGATCGTCGCGCCCGATCTGTACATCGCCGTGGGCATCTCCGGTGCAATCCAGCATCTCGCCGGCATGAAGGACAGCAAGGTCATCGTCGCGATCAACAAGGATCCCGAAGCGCCCATCTTCCAGATCGCCGACTACGGGCTGGTCGGCGACCTGTTCGAGATCGTTCCCGCGCTCACCGCCGAGCTCGGCTAGAGCCGCGGCGCGCGGTCTTTTCCTGATCACGGTTCTCTGCCATGAGCACTTATCACGCTCCGCTTAACGACATCCGCTTCGTGATGAGCGAGCTTGCCGGCCTCGAGCAGGTGGGCAGGCTCCCGGGTTACGAAGAAGCCACGCCCGACACCGTCGGGGCGATCATCGAGCAGGCGGCGAAGTTCGCCACCGAGGTGCTCGAGCCACTCAACGTCGTCGGCGATCGCGAGGGCTCGCGCCGGCTCGACGACGGCACCGTGAAGACGCCCACCGGCTTCAAGGACGCCTACAAGCAGTTCATCGAGAACGGCTGGAACGGCCTCACCAAAAACCCCACCTATGGCGGGCAGGGCCTGCCTCAGCTCGTCGCCACCGCCGTCGAGGAGATGTGGCACAGCGCGAACCTGGCCTTTGCGCTTTGCCCCCTGCTGACGCAGGGAGCGATCGAGGCTATCGACCTGGTGGGCTCCGACGCGCAGAAGGCGAAGTTCCTGCCCAAGATGATCGAGGGCGTGTGGACCGGCACCATGAATCTGACCGAGCCGCAGGCAGGCTCGGATCTCGCCGCCGTGCGCACCCGCGCCGTGGCCCAGCCCGACGGCAGCTACAAGCTCTACGGCCAGAAGATCTTCATCACCTACGGCGAGCAGGATTACACCGAGAACATCATTCACCTGGTGCTGGCGCGCACGCCGACCGCGCCCGAGGGCGTCAAGGGCATATCGCTGTTCATC